>Ga0081539_10000930_pt1 | contig 54982 bp, 47 predicted proteins | sample TabmetS4T2R2_FD_71023 | JGI IMG/M metagenome (GOLD analysis project Ga0081539, IMG submission 71023) | Tabebuia heterophylla rhizosphere microbial communities from the University of Puerto Rico - S4T2R2 | ecosystem: Host-associated > Plants > Roots > Rhizosphere ...
GGCGGGGGGGGGGCGGGGGAGGCCGGGGATCTCGGCGAGCCCGGGCGAGCCGCCGGCCACCGCGGTCTCCGGCGGGAGCGGCGGCCCGCCGCTGACGCGGACCCGGGAAATAGGCCAAGCCCGCTCCTACAGCGGGGGTAGGACCTTGAGGCCCAGTGCCTCCGCGATCGTGACGGCCTGGTTGGGGTCGATGGTGGCTTCGCGCAGGGTGACGGTCAGTGGGTCCAGTGTGGACAGGTCTGAGCCGCGTAGGTCGGCGCGGGTGAGGTCGGTGCGGTGTAGGAGGGCGCCGGCCAGGTCTATGGCGCGGAGGGTGGCGTTGGCGCACTTGGCGGCGGTCAGGTCGGCCTCGCGCATGCGTGCGCCGGTGATTTCGGACTTGCTCAGGTCGGCGCCGGGTAGGCCGACGAAGGACCAGTCGCCGCCGGTGACCTTCAGGAGGCCGAACGAGCAGCGGTCGAACATGCTGCCGACGAGCTTGCAGCCGGTGAACGTGGCGTCGAAGAACGAGCAGTTGGTGAACGTGCAGTTGACGAACGCGGCGTCGGTGTGTGCGGAGGCGTTGAAGCGGCAGTCGCTGAAGACGCACTCCGTGAACGAGGCGCCGTGGTTTGTCACCTCGGTCATGTCGACGTCGCGGAACGCGACCCGCGTGTGCTCCTGGCCGGAGATGTCGTCGCACGCCCAGTCTTCGTGGCGTACCTCGGACTCGGTGGGTGGTGCCGGTGCGCCGTGCCTGCGCTCAGCCATGGTCGTTGACACTAGCGAGGCCACGGTCGTCGACACCAGCGAGCCGGCCGTCGAGATAGCGCACGAGGGCGGCGACGGCCAGCGCGAGCACGAGTACGCCCGCGACGTTGCGCAGCGCGACGGCGTAGCCGAGGTCGGTCGCGTCGAGGAACGGGTACGGGTACCAGTCGGTGGCCGCGCCGCGCACCAGCGTGTACCCGATCCAGGCCGCCGGCCAGACGAACGACCAGCCCACCACCCGCCAGGTGACCCGGGGGCGCGGGCCGAAGAGGAGCCAGCCGACTACGGTCCATAGTGGACAGAAGTAGTGGAACGCGGCGTTGAGCCACACTTCGAGGCCGTCCAGCGGGCGGTCGCCGGCCAGCACCGTCGTGTACACGAGGCCGGTGATCGTGATGCCGAGCAGGCCGTCCAGGCGGAGGATGCGCCACCACCGGCCGTCCGCGGTGGGGTTCGCGGCGAGGGTCGCGGCGGCGGCGAGTACCAGAAGGTTGCTCTGGATGGTGAAGAAGCTGAACAGGTTGACGACGCGCGTACCGGTGCCTTCGGGTGGCTGGCCGGTGGTCGCGTTGACGTCGGTGCCGCCGCGGAGCACCAGCACGAGCTGGGCGACGAACGCGGCGGCGACGACGGCGAACAGGACGGCATGCCACAACCGGCTGAGCTGGCGGCCACTTACCACAAAAGGAACATATCAGGCAAAGGTACGCGCCCGGGCCACGAGCGCCTTCGGGTCGTCGGCGTAGAAGCGGACCTCGCGCACCGGGTCCTTGTGGACGGGCAGCGTGAGCGGCTCGCGCAGCGTGACGTCGACGCTGGTCTGCCCGCCGGTGCCGAGGTTGAGCACCGAGTCCTCGACCTGGATCCCCTTGCTCGACGGGAGCGAGCGGTAGCGGTGGCCGACCGAGGCGATCGCGTCCCAGGGGATCGTGACGTCGATCGAGGTGCCGTTGCGCAGGCGGATGCCGGCGCCGCCCACGACGTGCGGGTTGGTGAGCAGCGCGCCGAGCAGGCCGAGCATCCAGACCAGGCCGTAGGCGCCGGCGGCGAGAACGGCGAAGCGGACCGCGGGCCACGGCACGAGCCGGCTGATGACAAGGTCGAAGATCGGGATCTCCAGCGCGGACAGGACGACGAAGGCCGCGAAGATCGGCTTGACCGGGCCCGCGTGCCCGAAGGCCGCGTCGCCGGGCGCCAGCCTGAGGGGGCGCCGGGTGATCCAGCGGAACAGGCCGCGCCACATCGCCGCCTCGTAGCGGATGACCATGCGCAGCACGCTCAATGTGCACCTCCTTTTGCGTTGCAGTCGCAACGTAACATGGGTGACGTTGCGGTCGCAATGTGAAAGCATGTGGGCATGCCGAAGGTGGTCGACCACAACGAGCGCCGCACCCGCATCGCCGAGGCGCTGCTGCGCGTCGCCGGTGAGCACGGCCTCGAAGCGGTGAGCCTGCGCCACGTCGCAGCCGAGGCCGGCGTGACGTCCGGGATGGTGCAGCACTACTTCCGCACGAAGGACGAGATGATGGCGTTCGCGCTCGAGGTGGTGCGGGAGCGGAGCGAGGCGCGGCTGGCCGGCGCGCTGGGCGCCGACCCGTCGCCGCGCGAGGTGCTCCGCGCGGTCGTGGCCGGCGTGCTCCCGATCGACGAGCCACGCCGCGCGGAGGGGCGGGTGGCGCTCGCGTTCCTCGCGTACACGGCGGTGCGCCCGGCGGCCGCCGCCCCGCTGCGCGCCGACACCGCGGCGATGCTCGCGTTCGTGGCGGAGCGGATCCGCGCCGGCGGCCCCCGCCCGGGGATCGACCCGGACCGGGCGGCGGTCGGCCTGCTCGCGCTCATGGAGGGGCTCGGCGTGCACCTGCTCGGCGGCCACTACGGACCGGAGACCGCGCTGGCCGTGCTCGACGCCCACCTGGACACGATCTTCGCGTAGACGGGCTGGCGCACGTTGAGAGTTGACACCCGCGGTCACGTGCCGCATCGTCGTGCGCACCGGGAGTCGATTGTGGAAGGGCCGACTTGGTGGACGAGCGCACGCGCCAGTACGTCGTCGTCGGGGCCGGTCCGGCCGGTTTGCAGCTCAGCTACTTCCTCCAGCGCGCGGGCGCCGACTATGTCGCGCTGGAGCGGGCGGCGGGGCCGGCGGCGTTCTTCCAGCAGTACCCGCGGCACCGCCGGCTGATCTCGCTCAACAAGGTGCACACCACCAGCACCGACCCGGAGATCAAGCTCCGCTGGGATTGGAACTCGCTGCTCAACGACTCACCCGACCTGCTGTTTCCCAAGTACAGCGGCGAATACCTCCCGTCGGCCGACGACCTGGTCCGCTACCTCGCCGACTTCCAGCGGATCCACGGGCTCGACGTGCGCTACGGCTGCGCCGTCGACCGGATCGTGCGCCGCGACGGCGGGTTCGACGTCCACTGCGGAGAGACGACGTGGCGGGCCCGCGCGGTCGTCGTCGCCACCGGGTGGGGGCGGCCCTTCGTGCCCGAGATCAAGGGCGTCGAGCACGCGGTCGGCTACGAGGACGTCGAGACAAGGCCGGAGGCGTTCGCCGGCCAGCGGGTGCTGATCATCGGCAAGGGAAACTCGGCCTTCGAGACCGCGCACGCGATCTTCGGCCACGCGGCGATGGTGCACCTGGCCAGCCGCCAGCCGCTGCGCCTCGCGTGGAACACCAAGCACCCCGGCGACGTGCGCGGGCAGTACGGCGCGATCCTCGACAGCTACCAGTTCAAGACGCTGCACTCGGTGCTCGACTGCGTGATCGACGAGATCCGGCCGGTCGACGGGCGGTACGAGGTGGACATCACCTACACCCACGCCGACGGCGAGCGCGACACCCTGGTGTACGAGTCGGTGGTGCGGTGCACCGGCTTCCGGATGGACACGTCGCTCTTCGACCCCGGGTGCCGGCCGGAGATGGTGCGCGACGGGCGGATCCCGGGGCTGCGCCCCGACTGGCAGTCGTCCAATGTGGACGACCTGTACTTCGCCGGCACGATCGCGCAGGCCCGCGACGTGAAGCACGCCTCGTCGCCGTTCATCGACGGGTTTCGGTACAACCTGCGCACGTTCACCCGGCTGCTGCGCGAGCGGTACGACGGCGTGCCGCTGCCCTTCGGCGAGGTGCCCGCCGACCCGCGGGCGCTCACCACGCACGTGCTCGACCGGGTCAACTGGAGCTCGGCACTGTGGACCCAGTTCGAGTACCTGTGCGACTCCTACGTCCTCGACCCGGCCACCGGGCGCTTCCGGCACTACGAGGACCTGCCCGAGGACTACGCGGTCGAGCGCTTCCGCGACGAGCCGCACCACTACACGGTGGCGCTGCGGTGGGGGCGCGAGGAGTACGCGGACGTCTTCGCGATCGAGCGCCACCCGACGCCGGGCCGCGCCCGGGAGAGCGCGTTCATCCACCCGGTGATCCGGCGCTACCGGGGCGCGGAGCTCGTCGCCGAGCAGCACCTGCTGGAAGACCTGCTCGCCGAGTGGCGCCGGCCGGAGCGCCACGTCGAGCCGCTGCTCGACTTCTTCCGCGCCGACCTCAGCAACGCACCATCACCTCGGCCAGCGACTTACGGGTGAGCGCGGGCACCCGCGCGCCCGGCGCCGCGTGCCCGACCGGGATCACCAGGTAGGGGCGCTCCTCCGGCGGGCGGTCGCAGACGTCGTTGAGAAAGCGCATCGGGCTCGGCGTGTGCGTCAGCGTGGCGAGGCCGGCCTGGTGGAGGGCGGCGAGCAGCAGCCCGACCGCGATGCCCACCGACTCCTTAACGTAGTAGGGCTTCGGGGTGTGCGGGCCCTGGTGCACCTCGAACACCACGATCACCGCCGGGGCGACCTCCAGAAACGGCTTGCGCCAGTCGGTGCCGAACGGTGCCACCGCGTCGAGCCACTCCGCCGGCGCGCGGCGGCTGTAGAACTCGCGCTCCTCGGCCTCGGCGGCCTCGCGCAGCCGCCGCTTGCGGGCCGGGTCGGTCACCACCACGAAGCGCCAGGGCTGCACGTGCGCCCCGCTGGGCGCGCTGGCGGCCGCCTGGATGGCCGCCTCCAGCACGCCTTCCGGCAGTGGCTCGGGGGAGAAGTCGCGCACCGAGCGGCGGCGCCCCATCTCGTCGGCGAACCGCTGGGCCGCGCGTCGTGCGTCCACAGGGGACAGTGGCGTCAGCTCGATGGGAATCGTCGGCAGCGGCGCGGTCACAGACCAACGATGGCACGGCTGGCGCGCGGAGTCGTTATCGCGCCGTGCTCTCTGCGCCCGCGCGCGGCGCGGTGCTCGCGACGAGATGGTCGACCGCGGCGACGAGCCCTCCGGCCGCCGCCCGCCGCTGCCGGGTCGCGCCGTCGCCCTCGGCTGCGAGCGCGGCGAGCCAGTCGCCGACCCGGTCGAGGTCGCCGAACGCGGCAAGCGCCGGGCGCGCGGTCTCGACCAGCCGCCCGGCCAGCTCGGCGGCGGGAAGCAGCCGCCCGCCCGGCAGGTCGACGCCGTGCCCGCCCATGCCGTCGCGCGCGGCGCGCCAGTAGGCAAGCCGCATCAGCTCCGGCGCCACGTCGGGCGCCGGCTCGCCCCGGTCGACGGCCGCGCCGGCCGTGACCACGAGCGCCCGGACGAGGGCGGCGAACGCGGTCGACTCCTCCGCGGTCGGCGGCACGTCGGCCACCCGTACCTCCAATGTGGGCTGATGCGCGGAGAGCCGGATGTCCCAGAAGAGCGTGCCGGTGTCGACCATCGCCCCGGCTTCGAGCAGCGTGCCGACGACGTCGTCGTAGTGGGCGGCGGACGCGAAGACCGGCGGCGGCCCGGCGACCGGCCAGCGGTGCCAGATGACGGTGCGCCAGCTCGCGTAACCGGTGTCGCGCTCGTCCCAGTGCGGCGAGTTGGCGGTGAGCGCGATCAGCGTCGGCAGGTACGGGCGCAGATGGTTGCTGACCCGCACGGCGCGGTCGCGGTCGGGCAGCTCCACGTGCACGTGCACCGCGCAGATGCCCAGCTCGTCGTGGAGGCCGCGGAAGGTGGCGGTGCCCCGGTCCTGCCGCGGGCCCTCGGTGATCGGTGGCGGCACGGCCCGGCCCACCACGGGCGTGCCGGTGGCGACCACGCGCAGCCCGTCGGCCTCGGCGGCGCGGGCCACCTCGGCCCGGCCCTCGGCGAGCTGGTCGCCCAGGTCGGCGGCGGTGTGGCAGGGCGCTGTGCGGGTTTCCACGTGTAGCTTGGTGATCTCACCGTCGACCCGGTCGCCGAGCCGCTCGCGGGCCCGCGCGATCACCGTGGCCGCCTCCGGGGCGGGCGCGCGGGTCCGCGCGTCGACGACCAGAAACTCCTCTTCCACACCGAAGCGGGGGGCACCCCCGTCGTTCCCCATGCGGGCGAGGGTATCGGGTCGCTAACGCGCCGTGGTCAGGAGGCTCTCCAGGAGGGCGGCCAGCAGCGCGGCGCGTTCGGGCAGGTGGCGCACCTCGACGTACTCCGCTCGGGCGTGCGCGCCGCCGCCGACCCCGCCCAGACCGTCCAAAGTTGGCACACCGAGCGCCGCGGTGAAGTTGGCATCCGAGGCGCCGGGCGCGTACGCGCCCTCCACCGGCGGCAGACCCAGGTCTTTCGCGGCCGCCGCGGCCACCTCCAGCAGCGGGCGGGCGACATCCGGGGTCATCGGGTACCGGTTGACGCCGCCCTCCACGGCGAGGCCGGCGCCGCGCACGCGGGGTCGCAGCGCGCGCAGCTCGCGGTCGACCCGGTCGAGCTCGCCGGGGGTCCAGGCGCGCACGTCCACGGCGAGGGTGGCCCGCTCCGGCACGGTGTTCGTGGTGGTGCCCGCGGCCAGCAGCGTGGGCGTCACGGTGGTACCCGCGGCGGGCGAAGCCAGCGCGGGCAGCGCGAGGACCTGATGGGCGATCTCGACGCTGGCGTTGACGCCGCGCTGGGGCTCGACGCCGGCGTGCGCGGCCCGGCCGTCGGCGACCAGCCGGTACGCCGAGCCGCCCTTGCGGGCCACCTTTAGCAGCCCGTCCGGCGTGCTCGGCTCGCACACGAGCACGGCGCCGGAGCGGCGGGCCTGCTCCTCGATCAACGCCCGGGAGGTGGGCGACCCGCTCTCCTCGTCGCAGGTGAGCAGCACGCCGACCCGCGAGGTGCCGACCCGCGAGACCCCGGCGAGCAGCTCCAGCGCGGCGAACATCTGCACGATGCCCGCCTTCATGTCGCACACGCCGGGGCCGGTGGCGAGGCCGTCCCGCACCGCGAACGGCCACGACGCGAGCGTGCCCGCCGGCCACACCGTGTCGAAGTGGCCGAGCAGCAGCACCCGCTGGTCCGGCACCGTCCACAGTAGATGCGGGAGCCCTTCGCGCACGACCCGGCGGGCCGGGCGGCCGAGCGCGGCCTCGCCCCAGCGGGTGAGCAGGCCGGCGCAGGCGGCGAGGTGCGACCGCGAGCCGGGCGGCGACTCGTGCCGGACCAGCTCCCGCAGCCGTACGACCATCGCCTCCGCGCCGTTTCGCGCCGCCCGCAGCATCGCGGTGCCCCGTTCACCGTCCATCGTTGAACGATCGCACCCGGCCGAGGCGGGCGCCTTCGTGCAAATTGCGGTCATACCGCACGTCCGCGTATTTCGCCGGTGGCCGGCCTCGTCTACATTGACCGCGTGGCACACATCGATCTCGGCGTCGACGAGCGGCAGTTTCCGGGCATCAGCGGGCCGATGCGGTTTCGGCCGGAGACGGCCAAGCCGCTCAACGAGCTGGCCGAGGTGCTGCTGCGCGGGCCGCACACGCTGTCCCGGGGCGAGCGCGAGCTGATCGCGGCGTACGTCTCGGGTGGCAACGAGTGCGACTTCTGCCGCGACTCCCACTCCGCGTTCGCGGCGGCCCAGCTCGACGGCGGTGCGAAGGTCGTCGACCAGGTGGTGTCCGACCCGGAGAGCGCGCCCATCTCGGCGAAGCTGCGGGCGCTGCTGCGCATCGCGGCGGCCGTGCGGGTCGACGGGCGCTCGGTGACCGCCGAGATGATGGCGGCCGCCCGCGACGAGGGCGCCACCGACGTCGAGATCCACGACACGGTGCTGATCGCGGCCGCCTTCTGCATGTACAACCGCTACGTCGACGGCCTCGCCACGCTCACCCCGGACGACCCGGTGGCGTACGAGATGAGCGCCCGCCGGATCGTCGAGCACGGCTACGGCGCCTGATCACCCGCCCAGGTAGGCCAGCACCGCCAGCACCCGGCGGTGGTCGTCGTCCGACGGGGGCAGGTCGAGCTTCGTCAGGATGCTGTTGATGTGCTTGCTGACCGCCTTCTCGGTGACGACGAGGCGGGCGGCGATGGCCGCGTTCGAGCGGCCCTCGGCCATCACCGCCAGCACCTCGCGCTCGCGCGGGGTCAGCGTGCCGAGCTGCGCCGACCGGCCGCCGCCGAGCAGCTGGGCCACCACGTCGGGGTCCATCACGGTGCCGCCGGCCGCGACCCGGCGCACCGCGTCGGTGAACTCGCGCACCTCGCCGACCCGGTCCTTCAGCAGGTAGCCGACCCCGCCGGCGCGGTCGCCGAGCAGCTCGCGCGCGTACACCTGCTCGACGTACTGGGAGAGGATCAGCACCGGCAGGCCGGGCACCTCGCGCCGCGCCGCGATAGCCGCGCGCAGCCCCTCGTCGGTGAACGTGGGCGGCAGGCGCACGTCGACCACCGCCACGTCGGGCCGGAGCGAGACGAGCGTCTCGGCCAGCGTGGCGCCGTCTTCGACCGCGGCGACCACCTCGAAGCCGTACGCGGTGAGCATCCGCACCATGCCGTCGCGCAACAGCACGAGGTCTTCCGCGATCACGACCCGCACGGGAGCACCGCCTCGATCTCGGTGGGGCCGCCGCGCGGGCTCGCCACCGTCACGGTGCCGTCGAACGCGGCGAGGCGGCGCTCGATACCCCGCAGGCCCGTGCCCTTGGCGCGGTCGGCGCCGCCGTGCCCGTCGTCGCGTACCCGGAGTCTAATGTGGACGGCCTCGTCCACGACGGACATCCAGATGTGCGCGGCGCCGGCGTGCTTGATGGCGTTGGCCAACGCCTCGGCGAGCACGAAGTAGGCGGCCGACTCCACCGGCGCGCCGAGCCGCCGGTCGAGCCGCATCTCCAGCTCGACCGGCACCGGGCTGGCCGCCGCGAGCGCCTCGGCCGCGCCCGCCAGGCCGCGGTCGGCCAGCATCGGCGGGTGGATGCCGCGTACCAGGTCGCGGAGCTCGCTGATCGCGGAGTGCGCGCCGGCCCGCGCGTCGGCGAGCATCGCCCGGGCCGCGGCCGGGTCCGTGTCGAACATGTCCTCCGCCATGCCCAGGTGCATCGTCAGCGCGACGAGCCGCGCCTGCGCGCCGTCGTGGAGGTCGCGCTCGATGCGGCGCAGCTCGGCGGCGGACGCGTCGACCGCCGCGGTGCGCGTCTCGACGAGCTGCTCGACCCGCGCGCTGAGCCGGGCGGTGGCGGTGGGGGAGAGCAGCCACCGCGACAGCCGGGCCTCTCCCACCTGGTACCAGCGGGGGATGAAGTAGGCGCCGGCGAGGGCCGCCGCGCCCATCCCCACCGCGATGTACGACCTGGTGGAGCTCGTGATCGGGAGCACCTGGTAGTTGAGCTCGACGCCGGCCGGGAGCAGCCGGTAGAGCAGCGGCATGACAAGGCCCTGGAGGCCGGTCACCCAGAGGCCCCAGACGAGCATCGCGGGAAACGCGCACAGCCCGAAGACGAGCAGCCAAGCCGTGTCGCGCCAGAAGGTGGAGTCGGGGAGAAGCTCGCGGACGCGGCCCGGGGGAGCGGTGTAGGGCGACGGGATCGCCGGCTCGACCCGGCGCCGCTGCCGGTCCGCCAGGCGGCGGGCGAGCCCGGCCGTGTTGCTCAGCGCGGGCCCGCCCACCGGCGGCAGGAGGCAGAGGACGAGGGCGAACGCGGTGACCATCAGCAGGCCCAGCGCGGCGAACCCGAGCCCGGTGCTGACGAGCATGTGCCGCAGGTCGCGCAGCGCTCTCATCGGCCCATTCTCGCCGATACGAGCTCCGGGTCGGGCACCAGCCGCGGTGCCGCGGTCCGCGCCGGCCAGAACGCGGCCCGCCCCACGAGCGCGGTCAGCGCCGGCACGAGCAGCCACGAGAGCACGAACGTGGAGATCAGGATGCCCACCGCCACCGCGAACCCGACCTCGGCCAGCGTCGTCGAGATGGTCAGCGCGCCGAACGAGGCCGCCAGGATCACGCCGGCCGCGGCGACCGGCGGGCCGGCCTGGCGCAGCGCGGTGCGCACCGCCTCGCGCCGCGACGCCCCCCCGCGCAGCTCCTCCCGGATCCGGGCGATCATGAGAATGTTGTAGTCGGTGCCGATCGACGCCACGAACATGTACACGATCAGCGGCAGCGTGAACGTCAGGCCCGGCCGCCCCACCGCCCCCTGGAAGACCAGCACCGCCGCGCCAAGGGTGGCGACGAAGCCGCCGACCACCGCGCCGAGCAGGTACAGCGGCGCCAGCACCCCGCGCAGCATCAGCAGCAGCACGAGCCCGATCAGCAGGCCGGCGGCGGGCAGGATCACCGTGAGGTCCACCTCGACCACCTCCCGGATGTCCGCGAAGACCGAGGTCTCGCCGCCCACGTACACGGTGGTGCCGGGCGGTGCCGCCTCGTGCGCGGCCGGGCGGAGCTCGTCGACCATCGCGTCGAGCGCCTGCTCGCTCAGCGGGTCGGCGGCGAGCAGCAGGTCGATCTGGGCCGCGTCGCCGGCCACCCGCACACCGCCCACCTCACCCACGATGGACAGCGCTCCGAGCTTCTCGGCGTACGCGGTGGCTGACTGTTCGCTCACTCCGGGGCCGGAGAGGAAGACCCGCGTGGGGCTCAGCGTGCCGGCCGGGAATCCGGCCTCCAGCCGGTCCATCGTGCGCGCCGACTCCGTGCCGGCCGGCATCGCCTCGATGTCGTAGCTGGGCTTGTGCGCCAGGGCGGCGGCGCCGAGCGCGGCCAGGATCGCCACCGCGGCCAGGGCCATCGCCGCCGGACGCCGGGCCACGAGATTTCCGGTACGGGCGGCGAGCCCCGCCTTCGGTTCGGCGCGCCACGCCTTGGAGGGCCAGAACGCGCGGTGGCCGAGCAGCGAGAACACCGCGGGGATGAGCGTCAGCCCGGCGAGCACCATCACGAGCACCGCGAAGGCCAGCGCCGGCCCGAGGATCTGGAACGAGCCGAACCCGGACAGCAGCAGCGCCCCGAACGACACCGCCACCGCGAGCGCGGAGACGCCGATCGCCGACCCGACGCGGGCGAGCGCGGCCACCATCGCGGTGCGGCGGTCCTCGCCGAGGCGCAGGCGTTCGCGGTACCGGTACAGCAGGAAGACCACGTAGTCGGTGCCGACCCCGAAGAGCACCACGGGCAGCAGCCCGGTGACCGAACCGTCCAATGTGGTGCCGGCCGCCTTCGCCGCCATCGCGATCGCCGCCACCACGCCTTGACCCACCATGGCGATGACGAGCAGGTTGAGCAGCGCCACCCACGGGCTGCGGAAGATGACGACGAGCAGCACCAGGATCATCGCCACCATGCCGGCGCTGACCAGGATGTCCAGCAACTCGCTGTCCTTGGCCACCGCCGCCTCACCGGCGTATCCGGAGCGCAGCGGCGTGCCGGCCACCCGGTCGGCGGTCTCGGCGCGCAGCCGGGTGACCGCGCTCGACACGTCGGCGTGGCCGAGCTTCTCGGTGAACGTCACCTGGGCCAGCATCACCTTCCCGTTGGGCGACAGCGACGGGTCGCCGACACCGCGCACCCCTTCGCCACCGAGGCTCTCCACCACCTCCCGGCCCTTGGCCTGGTCGGCCGTCGCCAGCGCCGCGCCGTCGACACGCGACAGCACGAGCACGGCGGTGGCCCGGTCGTCCACATCGGACGGGAACGCCTTCTCGGCGAACTTCGCGGCCCGCACCGACTCGTACCTGTCCGGCAGGAAGTCGGTCTCGTTCTGCCCCGTGACGGCGGCCGGGCCCTCCGGGCCGAGCACCGCGAAGCTGAGCCCGCCCAGCCCCATCACCACCACCAGCCAGGCCAGGATCACCCGCACCGGGTGGCGGACCACCGCGGTACCCCATCTCTCGAACACGTCCCTCTCCCTCCGAAAATCGTCACCGTCGACGCTATGGATCGAGAGGTGCGTCCATCGATGGCGCGACCTTGCCTCTTGAAGGTGGTGCCAGCACCACTGTTGATCGGCCGAGTGGCGGTGGCCGAGTGAGTCCAAAATGAAACACGCTCGAGCTTCCAGCCGCTGTGTTAATCGTGTAGCGGCCTTGAGGCATTACGCCAATCGGCCAGAGTCATTTCGACTTCACCGGCCGGTCACATTCGATTAAGGTAGCTTCTTTGCCGTGCCATCGGTTTCTCGAAATGGGATCGTGCGCGCTAATCTGTTGACCATGGATTCCGCTTCCGGGTTATCGGGGCAAAATACCGTGATCATGAAGGTCACGTTGCGTCAGTCCGATTTCGGCGACGGCGACATCGAGCGGGCGAGCCGAGACGTCACAAATGATCTCGCTGCCCAGGCCGGCGTCGCCGAGGTCCGAGTGGTGCCGCCACGCCAGCCGAGGAAAGGCCTGCTCCCCGACGATCCCGGCGCGTTCCTGGTCGACATAGAGGTGCAGCTGCTCGCCACGGTCATCGGCGGGGTGGTCGGCTCGATCACCGGCCTCCTCGTCCGCTGGGCACGGCGGGTGCCGGAGCGAAACGCGGTCGTGGAGCTGGGCGACCGGAAGATCAGCGTCAAGGGCGACAGCGCGCCCGAAGAAGTGGCGGATTATCTTTTGCACGGCACTGAGCTGCCTAAACCGCGACCGGATCGCCCGAGGAGCGGTAGATACGCCCTGCTGATCACGACGAGTGACTACGAGGATGCGACGCTGGACGCGCTGCCGGGCGCCGAGTCGGATGGGCGCCTGCTCGCCGATGTGCTCGAGGATCCGGAGGTCGGTGACTACCGGCGGGTCCAGCAGCTCCACAATCCGGCGGCCCGAGCCGCGACCCGCGCGGTCAAGATGTTCTTTCGCGAACGCGTCGCGGGCGACCTCGCGCTCGTCTACTTCTCCGGCCATGGGCTCAAGAGCGAAAACAAGCTGTTCTTCGCGACCACCGACACGGACGCGGCGGAGCTCGACGCCACGAGTGTTCCGGCTGAGCTGATCGCGAAGGAGGCGCAGGCGAGCAAAGCCAGCCAGGTGGTCGTCATCCTGGACTGCTGCTACGGAGGAGCCTTTCCGGCCGGCCATCGCGAGCACAAGCCGGAGCAGGTCCAGTCGACGCTGAACCCGATCGTCTCCCGGCATGACTTCGTGCTGATCTCCGCGACCGGCGAAACCGAGTTCGCCGTCGACATACAGTCCGGCCGGGAGCTTCAGGGCACCGACGTGCGCCACCCGCCCTCGCTGTTTACCGAGGTCCTCATCGATGGGCTCGACAGCGGCGACGCGGATGAGAACGGCGACGGCGAGGTCACCCCGCAGGAGCTGTTCGACTTCCTGAGCGAGCGATTGGCCGAGTTCCGCTCCGAGGCCCAGGCACCGATCCTCGAGGAGCGACGCCGAGGGGCGATCGTGCTGGCCAAGAGCCGGCAGTCACGCGCGGTGGTCCCGACGCAGATCCGCAGGAAGCTGGCCGACCCGGCGACCTTCGCCACCGGGCTGCAGTACCTGTTGCGCCACGACGAGCGGCGCCGTGGCGATCTGCGCGGCGTTGTGGTCAAGACACTGCTGAAGGAGTACACCGACGGGGGCGACGCCACTCGGCACGAGGTGGTCAAGGCACTTGCCAAGCTGGCGCAGCGCAAAATCACGGAGCCGGCCCTCCCGCCTCGGCGGCGTGGCCGCCGCATTACGCGGCCGATCGCCCTCCTCGCCGCCGGGATTGTCCTGGTCGTGGCAGCCAGCGTGGTCGGCGGCGCGATGTGGATGCGCGACCACGCGTCCGCCGAGGCACCGGTCGTGCAGGTCTCTGGCGAGATAACCATCAATGGGTCGTCGACCGTCAAACCCGTCGTCGACGGAGTGGTCGAAACGTTCCGACAGAGCCAGCCCGACACGCATGTGAACGTCGCCGGCGCCGGCACCGGAGCCGGCTTCAAGATATTCTGCGGTCAGGCGGCCGGCACCGCCGGGATCGACCTGGTCACGGCGTCTCGTCCGATACGGAACATGGAAAACACCGACTGCAATCAAAACAAGATCAGGTACGATCGCTTTCTGCTCGGCTACGACGGCATGAGCGTCGTCACCTCGACCCAGAACGATTTTCTTTCTTCGCTCACCTACGCCCAGTTGCGAGCCATCTTCGGACGGCCGAGTCTGCGATCCTGGCGGCAGGTGGACCCGACGTTTCCAGATCGCCCGATCGCGACGTGTACACCGGATACCGGATCCGGGACATTCGACTTCTTCGTGGATCACGTACTCTCCGGTCAACCCGAAGCATTCCGTGAGGACGGTCCCACCGACGTCCGATCGTCCGACGACAACAATCTGGTGCAGTGCGTCCAGGCCAACCCTTATGCGGTCGGCTTCTTCGGTTACGCCTACTACCGCGACAACGCGGCCAAGCTCAAGATCCTGGCGATCGCCGAGAAAGCGGACGCGCAGCCTGAGCTGCCCACCGAGGAGAGCGTGCTCGCCGACCTGTACCCGCTCAAGCGGCCACTGTTCGTCTACGCCCGGCTCGACTCGCTGACGCAAAAGCCGCAGGTCGCCGAGTTCCTCCGGTTTCTGATCCGCAACGCGGAGCAGGCCGTGCGCGCGGTCGGCTACGTGCCCGCGTATCAGCAGATCTACAGTGATGAGCTGGACAGGATCGACAAGATCACCGAATGAGGTGACGACGTCAGCCGGTGCGCCAGGGCACCACGCGGTGCATGGCGGCCAAGGTCAGGGCGGTGACCGCCGAGATGACGCCGGCGATGCCCGCGGCCGCGCCGCCGTACGCGGCCAGGAGCGTGCCGCGGCCGAGCTCGTCCACCGGTGTCGTGGCCACGCCGTCAACCCACCAGAAGGCGCCGGCGGCGACCGCGAGCAGCAGCGCCGCGGCGATCATCAGCAGCGCGACGGCGAGCGGGCGGGCGTCGTCGGTCTTCACGCGGGCGTCCCGGCCGTGGGCGAGCACGAGCAGGAGGCAGGCGAGCGCGGCGCAACCGCCGACGACGAGCACCGCGCCGGCGACGTCGCTGGGGCGGTGCCAGCCGAGCGACATCGTGGCGACGCCCGCCGTGGTGGCGTACACGGCGCCGACGATGGCCGCGACGCCGCGCGCCTTCGGGGGTACCACCAGGACGAGCGCGATGACCACGGACATCGCCACCGTCGCGTGGCCGCTGGGAAAGCTGTTGCCGGCGGTGACCCGCTCCGGGTCGACGCCGAAGTCCGGGCGGTAGATGCCCTGCTTGATGACCTGGGTGACGATGTTGGCGGTCGCCACGAACGCGGTGACCACCACCGTGAGCAGCACCCGCCCCCGGGCCAGCGCGATCACCGCGACGGCGATGGTCGCCACCGCGAGCGAGCCGAACGAGACCGCGTTGAGCACGGTGTTGGCCAGCCCGTCGACGCGGTCCTGGCCGATCGCGTTGCCCTCCAGCGCGACGGTGTCGAGCAGCTGGCCCCGCTCGGTGCGCACGAAGAACCGCCACAGCAGCCCGACCCCGGCGGCCATGACCAGCCCCAACACCACGAGCCACGCGGCTGGGGCTGTCACCCGGCCTTCTCGCACCCTCGCCTGCACCGCCGTCACGGCGCCATCTTTGCCCCAGTCGCTCACGTTTCAATCCCACCACGGAGATAGGCCAGCACAGCACGTACCCGTCGATGATCGTCGGCACTGGAGGGCGGCAGGTCGAGTTTTCGTGAAGATGGAGTTGATGTGTTTGCCGACCACCTTCTCGCTGACGGTGAGGCGGCGGGTGAACGGCGGTGTTCGAAAGGCCCTCGGCCACGCCGCGCCGGGGTAGTTCGGTTAATCGTTTGCCGCGGTCGCCGGACCGTGGTTACCGTGGACGGCGATGTGATCCACAGACACCCCACGCGCCCGCGTCCGAGGCACTGCCCGGCGGGCGGCAGCGTCTACTCCGCGGTGGTGTCCCGTGTCACGTCATCCCCTTGTCGCCCATGATCTCGTCCGCACGTTCGGTGCGCACCGGGTGCTCGACGGCGTCTCGCTCGTCGCCGCGCCCGGCCACCGCATCGGGCTGATCGGGGAGAACGGCACCGGCAAGACCACCCTCCTGCGCATCCTCGCCGGCGCGGACGAGCCGGACGGCGGCAGCGTCGTGCGGCCGCCGGACCTCGGCTACCTGCACCAGGAGATGCCGTTCGAGGCCGGCGCGACCGTGCGGGACGTGGTCGACGACGCGCTGCGCGAGGCGCGCGAGGTGCTCGCCGCGCTCGACCGGCTCACGGCCACGATCGACGAGGACGCGCCGGAGCTGCTGGGCGAGTACGGCGAGTGGCTCGACCGCGCCGAGGAGACCGACGCCTGGGACGCCGACCGCCGCGCGGAGATGGTGCTGGCCGGGCTGGGCCTGGGCGGCATCGGGTACGACCGCACGCTCGGGTCGATCTCCGGCGGCCAGCGCGGGCGCCTCGCGCTCGCCGCGCTGCTGATCCGGCGCCCGCCGGCGCTGCTGCTCGACGAGCCGACCAACCACCTCGACGACGCGGCGGCCGCGTTTCTCGAGGAACAGTTGCGGGGCCTGCCCGGCGTCGTCGTGCTCGCCAGCCACGACCGCACGCTGCTCGACGCCGTCTGCACCGACGTGGTCGACCTCGACCCGGCCGTCGACGGACCGACCCGGTACGGCGGCGGCTACACCGCCTACCAGGCGGAGAAGCGGGCCGAGCGGGAGCGCTGGCAGCGCCGCTTCGCCGAGGAGCAGGAGGAGCTCGGCGAGCTGCGGCACGCGGTCGCCGTCACGGCACACCAGGTGGGGTACGCCCGGCCGCCGAAGGACAAGAACAAGATGTCGTACGGCACGATCGGCAACCGGGTCGAGCAGCAGGTCGCCCGCCGCGTGCGCAACGCCACCCGCCGCCTCCACGAGCTCGAACGCGACCAGGTGCGCAGGCCGCCCGAGCCGCTGCGCTTCCGGATGTCCACATTGGCCACCGGTGGTGCCGAGGGGTCGCTCGTGTCGGTGCGCGACCTGTGCGTGCCGGGCCGGCTCAGCCTCGACCGCCTCGACCTGTCCGCCGACGACCGGCTGCTCGTCACCGGCCCCAACGGCACCGGAAAGTCCACATTGCTCGCCGTGCTGGCCGGGGCTCTCCACGGATCCGGCGAGGTGCGGCGCCGGCGCGGGCTGCGGGTGGGCATGCTGACCCAGGACACGGTCTTCGACCGGCCCGACCGCACCGCGCACGACACGTACGAGCTGGCACTCGGTCCGGAGCGCGCGGAGGCGGTACCCCTGCGGTCCTTGGGCCTGCTCGCCCCGCGCGACGTGGCGCGCCCGGTCGGTGAGCTGTCGGTCGGCCAGCGGCGGCGGCTGGCGCTGGCACTGCTCGTGGCCGACCCGCCGGAGCTGCTCCTCCTCGACGAGCCGACGAACCACCTGTCGCCGCGGCTCTGTGACGAGCTGGAGGAGGCGTTGGGGACCGGTCCGGGAGCGGTGGTCGTGGCGAGCCACGACCGCTGGCTGCGGGCGCGGTGGCCCGGGCGGCACCTAGCGCTGGAAGGGATCAGGTCGGCGTAGGGCGCGGTGCCGCCGGCACGGGTGGCGGGGACGGCAGCTCGACCAGGCCAAGCATGATCCCGCCACCGAGGATGAGGGCGGCGACCGCGCACAGCCAGAACAGCGCGACCCAGAACGGCGCGGGGATCCCGGTCTTGTCGCCAAGCTTCCGCGCGTCGCTCTTCTTGTCCGGCTTCTTGGCGGCCTTCGCCAGGCGCCTGAGCTTGCGCAGGCCGAGGACGTCGCCGTAGCCGCCGAACAGCAGGAACCAGACCCAGGTCACGGCGAACAGCTCCTGGAGGCCGTCGGGCGCGTAGCGGGCCATGACGAACAGGACGATGCCGGTGAGGATCGCGCTGAGCCAGCCGAACGGGTTCTTCACGTTGAGCAACAGGATGCCGACCAGCACGAGGCTGATCCAGAGGATGGCCTCGAACTGGCCCCGCGTAAGCAGGAAGCTGCCCAGGAGACCGAAGACCGACGGACCGATGTAGCCGGCCGAGCCGATGAACGCTATCGCCCCTTTGCCGCCGGAGTAGTTGAAATCGGTGTTGCCGTCGCCTGTCCGGAAAAGCTCGACGAAGTTGACCCGGCCGCCGGACAGCGAGGCGGCGGTCGCGTGGCCGCCCTCGTGCGCGATGGTGATGACGTGGGTGAGCATCGGCCAGCCGACGACGGTGATCAGCAGCGCCAGGATGCCGGACAGCACGACGACCGCCTCCGACGGCGGCTCGGAGGCGGCGGCGAGGGTCAGGGAGTCTCGCACCGTCCACACGCTACGAACGGGCCAGCCGGAATCGTCTCGCCCGAGCGTGCGACGTGTTCCGTCAGGGGCGGCGGAAGCGGTCGACGAGCGCGACGACGGTGACAAGCAGCGGCGGGGGGAGGCCGGGCAGGTCGGGATGCGGCTCCGGCGTCCCGACGCGCAACGCGAGCCGGGCCGCCGGAGTCTCCTGGAGATCGCTCACGGCATCACAGTAGACGGCGGTCAGAAACCCGTCATTCCGGCGCCGTAGGGGTAGAGGGGATTGCCGTAGTTGGTCGGCACCGGCTGCCCGGCGTCGATCCGGGCGCGGATCTCGTTGCGCTGGGCGGCGGTGGCACCGAGGTCGTACGGCAGGTCCCACTGCTCGTTGGCGTCCGCGAGCACGTCGGTGCCGCCCGGCCGCAGCACCTGGTCGAGCGTGCGCGGCAGCTGCCACGGGAGCTTGCCCCTCGGCTGGTAGTCGCCGAAGAGCAGGCCGGCCGCGGCCGGTCCCATCTCCTCGCCGCCGCGGTACGTGACGACGAGCGCGCTGGCCAGCTCGTGCCATTCGCCGATCACGTACGGCCGCGGCATCACCAGCAGGACGACGACCGGGATGCCCTGCCGCTGGAAGCCCTGGATCACGGCGAGCTGGTCGGCCGGCAGGTACGGCTGCTCCTTCACCCAGCTGGTGGCGTGCGTGTACGAGCCCTCACCGACCGCGACCACCGCCAGCTTCGGTGACGGGCCGGTGTCCTGGTACACGTTGACGCCGGCCCGTGCCGCCCGCGCGCGGATCGCGTCCAGGATGCTCTGCGAGCCGTACTCCTGGTGGAAGTAGCTCGTCCAGACGCAGCACGCGCCCGGGTCGGTGGCGCGCGGCCCGGCCACCACGATGTTGTCGCCGGGGTTGAGGCGCACCGGCAGCACGCCGTTGTTGCGCAGCAACGTCGTCGACTCGCGCGCCGCCTGGTTGGCGAGGCCCGCGTACCGCGGCATGTGGAAGCGGTACGGGCCGTTGACCGGGTCGCCGTAAGGGTTTTCGAAGATGCCCAGCTGGAACTTCAGCCGCAGCACCCGCCGCACCGCGTCGTCGATCCGGGCCGCCGTCACACCCGCGGTGAACGTGCCGATGCCGTACCCGGGCGCGCCCGGGTCGGCGCCGCCCATCACGTCGGAGCCGGCCCGCGCCGCGCCGACCCAGGAGCCGGACGGTAGCCAGTCGGTGGTGATGAGGCCGGTGTAACCCAGGTTTTGCCGCAGGTAGGCGAGGATCGGCGCGCTGTCGCCCGCGCCCGGCCCGCCCGGGTCGAGATAGGAGCTGCCCGCGTACCCGGGCATGATGTTGACCGCGCCGGCCTCCATCGCCGCCCGGAACGGGATCATGTGGTACTTGATGGTGACGGCGTCGTACACGATCAGCGCCTCGCCGCCGGCGCCCTCGCCGGGCCAGTGCTTGACCGTGGCGAGCACCGACGCCGGGTTGAGCTCCGGGCCGCCCTGCAGGCCGGCGACGAGCGCCCGCACCTGCGCCGCCGCGACCTCGGCGCTCTCCCCGTTGCCCTCCTGGATCCGCGGGTACAGCACCTTGGTGCCCACCTCGGCGAGCGGGCCGAGCACGCCGCGGGTGCCGACTTCGAGCTGCTCTCGCCGCTGCATGTCACCGAGCTTGTAGTCGAGCGGATAGTCCCGCCCGGCGGCGAGGGCGCTCTGCGTCGGGTACGTCGTCTTGTACCCGTGGATGGTGTCGCCGGCCGACACGAAGGGGATGCCGAGCCGGGTGCCGCTCGCGCGCACCAGGTTGGCGTGCAGGTCGGCCGCGTCGGCCGGGCCGAAGTGCCACCCGGACTGCGCGAACTGCTGCGCGTTGTAGAACATCTGGTAGGCCTTCTCCTCGAGCGTCATCCGCCCGAGCAGGTCGCTGACCCGCGACTCGACGGGGAGCCGCCAGTCCTCGTACGGCTCGACGGTGCCGTTCCTGTTGAGGTCGCGGGCGCCGCCCACGATCCCGACGCCGTCGGCGACCGTCTCCAGCGCGGGCACGTAGAGGCTGAACTGCCGGATGTTCGACGTGGCGATGGCGCCGCCGGAGCCGTTGACCGCGACCACGTACCACTTGTAGGTCCACCGGTCGGCGATGTCCCACGTCGGCGTGTAGCTGGTGCCGGCCGGCTCGGCGACTTTCGTGTACAGGTCGAGGAGGCTGCCGGAGGCGGCGAAGTCGTAGTCGGTTCGGCTGACGTTGAGCCACACCTGGTAGCGGGCCGCGCCGCCGACGGCGGCCCAGGAGAGCGGCGGCCGGCGGGTGTTCGTGACCATCGCACCGTTGGCCGGCGCGCCGAGCTGGAACTGCCCGGTGGTCGCCGGCGGGCGGGTCGGCCCGGAGAGCAGCGGCGGCGTGGACGCCTGCGTGTCCACCGAACCGAAGACCTGGAACTCCCACAGCGAGTACCCGTAGCCGGTCGCCCGCGCCGTGCCGGTGAGGCGGACGTAGCGGCCGGCGCCGCTCACCGTCAGGGTCTGCGTGCCGCCGCTACCCGTGGTGGTCGCGTAGATCTGGGTCCAGGTCGTGCCGTCGGTCGAGGTCTCTATCCGGAACGCGGTCGCGTACGCGGCCTCCCACACCAGCGTCACGCCGGTGACGGTGGCCGCGCCGCCCAGGTCCACCTGTATCCACTGTGGATCGCTGAACTGGCTGGACCAGCGCGTGGTCGTCCGCCCGTCGAGCGCGGCGGCCGGCGCGTTGCCACCCTCCCACGAGGAGGCGGTGACGTTCTTGAACTCGGAGATCGGTGTCCCGGTGGGTTGGCCCGCCGTCCCGAACACCTGGAACTCCCACAGCGAGTACCCCCAACCGGTGGCCCGCGCGGTGCCGTACACGCGCACGTAACGGCCGGAGCCGTTCACCGTGAGGGTCTGCGTGCCGCCGGTGCCGGCGGTGGTGGCGTAGATCTGGGTCCAGGCGGTGCCGTCGGTCGAGGTCTCGACGCGGAACGCGGTCGCGTAGGCCGCCTCCCAGCTGAGGACGACCTGGTCGATGGCGGCGGTCTGGCCGAGGTCCACCTGGATCCACTGTGGATCGCTGAACTGGCTCGACCAGCGGGTGCCCGGGTTGCCGTCGACCGCGAACGGCGCGGCGAGGCCGTCACCCTCCGCGGACGACGCGGTGGCCGGCCTGCCCTGTGAGATCAGCGGGCCGGCCGCGCCGGCGGGCCGCTGCGCGACGGCGATCGCGCCGAGCAGGCCGGCGAGGAGCACGGCCAGCGCCGCCGCGGTCCGTGGTCGCGCGCGGGCATGGGAGTACTGCGACATGACACCTCCAGGCGTCGGGCGATGGTGGGACGCACCGCCCGAGGCGAGCCCGCGAAAGGGGCCGCCACAGCGCCGAAGAGGCGGTTCTGAGAATCAGGGTCATCGACATCCCTCCACGCGTCAAGGACGGGATTTCTGTAAGGCGCGTGCCTTGCACAAATCTTATGCACAGAACTTGTGCAAAGAATCCATGCAAGCTAGCCTGGCGGCATGGAGCACCATCCCGAGGTCACGCTGGACAGCCGGGCGCTGCGGATGCTGGCCCATCCGCTCCGGTCCCGCCTGCTCACCGCGCTGCGGCTGGACGGTCCGGCCACCGCGACCAAGCTGGCCGCCGCCGTCGATACCAACACCGGCGCGACCAGCTACCACCTGCGCCAGCTCGCCGCCGTCGGCCTGGTGGTGGAGGAGGAGGACCAGGGGCGCGGCCGGGAGCGCTGGTGGCGGGCGGCGCACCACAGCCACGGCTGGCAGAGCGGCGACGTCGCCGACGACCCCGACGACCGGGCCGCGGCGACCTGGCTGACGGAGTACCAGGTGCGCGGGTTCACCGAGCTGCTCGCCGACTGGGTGCGCGACCACTACTCGCACCCGCCGGCCTGGCGGGACGCGGCCGACATCAGCGACTTCGGGCTCGTGCTGCCGCCCGACCGGCTGCGCGCGCTCAACGACGAGCTGCACGCGGTGATCGACCGCTACCAGGCCGAGGCGACCGGCGAGGGCGAGCAGGTGCTCGTCTTCATCGCCGGCTTTCCCCGGCTGACCCGATGAACGCGTCCGGCGCCCGCGGGCGCTACATGTTTCTGCACGGCTTGCGCTGGCTCCCCGTCGGCCTCGTCATCCCGATCCTCGTGCTGCTGCCGCTCGACCGCGGCCTCACGCTGGCCCAGCTCGGCGCCGCCGGCGTCGCGCAGGGGCTCATCGTGCTCGTGCTGGAGCTGCCCACCGGCGGGCTCGCCGACGCGCTCGGCCGCCGGCCGGTGCTGCTGGTGGCCGGGGTGGTCAACCTCGCGTCGTTCGGGCTGCTCGCGGTCGCCGGTTCGCTGCCGCTGTTCGTCGCGGTCTTCGCGCTGCAGGGCATCTACCGGGCGCTCGACAGCGGCCCGCTCGACGCCTGGTACGTCGACGCCGCCCTCGCCGCCGACCCGGAGGCCGACATCGAGGGCGGCCTCAGCCGCGGCGGCGCCGTCGCCGGCCTTGCCATCGCCGGGGGAGCGCTCGCCAGCGGCGGGCTCGTCGCCCTCGACCCGCTCCCCGGGGTAAACCCGCTCGCGGTGCCCGTGCTGGCGGGCATCGCGGTGCAGGTGGTCGCGCTCGTCGCGGTCGCGGCGCTGCTCACCGAGGTGCGGCCGGCGCGGGGGGCGGGGGCGCTCGCCGCATCGGTGCGCGAGGTGCCCGGCACGATCCGGGCCGCGTTCGGGCTGCTGCGCCGCTCGCGCGTGCTTGTCGCGCTCGTCGCGGTGGAGCTGTTCTGGGGCTTCGGCATGACCACGTTCGAGACGCTGCTGCCGGTGCGGCTGACCGAGGTGGTCGACAGCGCGGATACCGCCGCCGCACTGCTCGGCCCCGCCGGCTCGGCCGCCTGGCTCGCCTCCGCGGCCGGTGCCGCGCTGGTGCCGCTGGCCAGCCGCCGCCTCGGCGCGCCGTGGACCGGCGCCACGCTCCGCGTGCTGCAGGGCGCCACCGTGGTCGGCATGGCCCTGCTGGCCGGCCCGGCCGGCGTGCTCGCCGCCTACCTGCTCTGCTACGTCGTGCACGGCGCCGCCAACCCGGTGCACATGGGCCTGCTCCACCGCCAGGTCGACGGCCCGTACCGCACGACGGTGCTTTCGCTCAACTCGATGGTGGCCCAGCCCGCGGGCGCGCTCGGCCTGCTGGCGCTGACCGCGCTCGCCGACGCGACATCGGTCAGCACGGCAATGCTCGCGGGCGCGGCCGTCCTCGCCGCGGCGGCTCCCCTCTACCTCGTCGCCCGCCGCCCTTCCGCGACCGTGTCCGCGCCTCCGGATAGGGACGCCGCCGCTCTGTCGACATAGGAGGGAGCGGTGGGCTTGCACCGCGGACGTGGCAGCGGAGGTTGGGGATCCCGGCGAGCGCATGCTCGCAGGGGGTCCTCCCGAGCGATTGGAAGCCGCTCGGGAGGACCACCTGCCTCAAGATCCTCACAAAATCCCTGCTTTTGTCGCTACGAACGGCTTGTGTGGCAACAAAAGCAGGGATTTTGTCGCTGCCGGGGCGAGGGCGCGTGGGTTAGCGTCCCTGGAGCGCGCGCACGTTGTCGCCGAAAGTCCAGTTGCGCGAGCCGTCCCAGTTGATCGACCAGGTCATCAGGCCCTTGAGCTGGCCGTTGATCGAGCCCCACGCCTGGCTCACCAGGCTCGGCGTCATGTACCCGCCGCCGGCGCCCGACTGGGCCGGGAGGCCGGGCACCTGCTTGTCGTACGGCACCCGGATCGTGGTGCCCTGGACGACCAGGCCGCTGTTGAGGCAGTTGGTCTGCACCGTGAATCCCTGCACGGTCCCGGCCGAGTACGAGTCGCCGGAGCAGCCGTACATGCTGCCGTTGTAGTACTGCATGTTGAGCCACCACAGCCGGCCGTTGTCCGCGTACTTCTTCACGATCGGCAGGTACGCGCCCCAGATCGAGCCGTAGGTGACGCTCCCGCCGGTCACGTACGCGGTCTCCGGCGCCATCGTGAGCCCGAAGTTGCCCGGCATCTGGGCGAGCACGCCGTCGATGACGCGGATCAGGTTGGCCTGCGAGGTGGAGAGCTGGTTGATGTTGCCGCTGCCGGTGAGGCCGGTCTCGATGTCGATGTCGATGCCGTCGAAGTTGTACCGCTTGAGGATCGGCACGACCGTGGCGACGAACCGGTCGGCCACCGCGGACGACGACAGGTCGATGCCGGCCGTGGCGCCGCCGATCGACAGCAGGATCGTGAGGCCGGCCGCCTTGGCCGCGCACATCTCCGCGGGCGTGGCCACCTTGACCCCGGCGTCCATGCCGTCCTGCCACAGGACCGTGCCGTCGGAGAGGATCACCGGGAACGCCGCGTTGATCACGTTGTAGCCGTGCTGGCGGATCCGTGAGTCGGTGATCGGGATCCAGCCCAGCGGCGGGTGTACGCCGTTCGCCGCGCCGTCCCAGTTCTCCCAGTACCCGTGCAGGACCTTGCCGCTAGGCCGCGACTTGACCGCGCAGGTCGAGCCGGTCGGCGTCGGTCCGGGGGTGGTGGGTGCCGGGGTGGTGGGTGCCGGGGTAGTGGGCGCCGGCGACGCGGTACGGGTCGGCGTGGGTGTGGGCGAGGGCTGCCCGCCGTCGCAGGCGCCGAGGTCGCGCCAGAGCGAGGGGGTGGCCGCCGGGTTCCAGCCGGCGCCCACGTGCGCGGTGTGCGTGACGAGCGCCTGGTAGAGCCGGCCGCCGTAGGTCACCTGGGCGCCGGCGGTGTAGGTGTTGCCCTCGGCCCACGCCGGCGCGTTGCAGACCACGAGGATTTGGGGCGCGGCCCCGACGTTCGGCGCGAGGCCGATCCCGGCGACGACCGCCGCCGCCACCCCTGTCGCCAGGGCCAACACCAAACGCCGAGCGCCCATGAGAACCCCAATCATCGTCGATTGGGCAGGAAGCTTATCAGTTAACTTTGTTCATAGTAAGAGACCCGGGCGGGCGGATCGTGACGCCCGTACCCTGGAACCCGTGCGCCTGGCCACCTTCAACGTCCTGCACGGAAGGTCCCTCGACGACGGGCTGGTGGAGCGGCAGCGGTTCGCCGACGCGGTCGCGGGCCTCGACGCCGACGTGCTCGGCATGCAGGAGGTCGACAAGGGCCAGGCACGCAGCGGGCATCTCGACCTGACCGCGCTCGTCGCCGAGGCGACCGGTGCGGTCGCGCACAGGTTCGCGCCCGCGCTGATCGGCACGCCCGGTGAGACGTACCGGCGGCTGACCCACGACGACGACGGCACGGACGAGCCGAGCTTCGGCGTGAGCCTGCTCAGCCGCTGGCCGGTGCGGTCGTGGCACATCACCCGGCTCGCCGGGGCGCCGGTCCGGGCGCCGATCATGGCATCCGGGCCACCGCCGGGAAACGGCTCCCGGTCGTTCGTGCCGGCCGGGCGGTTCATGTGGCTGCACGACGAGCCGCGGGTCGTGCTCGCCGCCGTGATCGAGGGGCCGGAGGGGCCGTTCACGGTCGCGACCACCCACCTGTCGTTCGTGCCCGCGTGGAACGCCGGCCAGCTGCGCCTGGCGGTCCGGGCGCTGCGCCGGCTCCCGTCGCCCCGGGTGCTGCTCGGCGACCTCAACATGCCGGCCCGCGCCGCGGCGCTGGTCTCCGGGTGGCGGCCGCTCGCCCGCCGGGCCACCTACCCCGCCTGGCAGCCGAAGGTGCAGCTCGACCACGTGCTGCTCGACCGCCGTGGGGGAGCGCGGTGGCCGGCCGAGGGGACCGCGGAGACGCCGCTCGTGCCCTTCTCCGACCACCGGCCGCTGGTCGTGGAGATGTGAGCGCCGGGCCGCCCCCACGACGGCCCGGCACCACGTTTACTGAGCGTATACCTCCAGTTCGGACAGTTGTCCCGCGGGCCATCCATCGTTGGCACTCTCCCAATAGGACGGCCCGGTTTTCGGGTGGCGAGACTACGGCCGCTCCCGCAGGGGTTTGTAGCTCGCGTGGAAGAGCTTGACCCCCAGCTTGCCGAGCACCAGGTTGCGCAGCGGCGTGGGCAGCGAGCGGCCACGGTCGCGGCGGTGCGTCTGCGCGCGCACCCACTCGGTGCGCGGCCGGCGCCGCTCCTCGAACGCCCGCAGCGCGTCCGCGATCGTGCCCGCGGCGGCCAGGCAGTCGGCCAGCACCAGCGCGTCTTCGACGGCCATCGCGGCGCCCTCGGCCATGTTGGGCGAGGTGGCGTGCGCGGCGTCGCCGACCAGCAGCGTGAGGCCGCGCGACCAGCGGGGGAGCGAGACCTCCTCGACCGGCCCGCTCTGCAGGCCCTCCTCGGCGGCGTCGAGCACGGTCGGCGCCGGCTCCGCGAACCCGGCGAGCAGCTCGCGCGGCGGCACCCGCGCCGCGTCGAGCGGCCCGTCGCAGTAGACGTAGACGAGGCCGTCGCCGATCGGGATGGTGAGGAACGCCTTGCCGTGCCCCACCATCACCGACCACACGGGACCCGTGCCGGGCCAGCGGGCGAGGAAACGCCGCGCGTACTGCCCGGTGGGCCGGGCGGCGGCGGTGTCACCGAAGATCATCCGCCGGACCGCCGAGTGCACCCCGTCGGCGCCGAGCACCAGGTCGTATCCCTGGCGGGTGCCGTCGCTGAGCGTGACCCGCACGTGGTCGTCGGTGTCCACGATGGACTCCACCGTGCGGCCCCAGTGGATCGGCACGTCCTCGGCGCCGGCGAGGAGCACCTGGTGCAGGTCGGCGTGGTGCAACGCGAGGCACGGCCCCACTCCGCGCCACACGTCCGCCATCGCCAGGTCCATCAGCGTCCGGCCCCGGTGGTCGCTGACGCGCTGGCGCTGGATCTCCACCGCCCGCGCCGCCACCCGCGTCGCGAGCCCCAGGTCGTCGAGCGCCCGGATCGCGTTGCCCGGCAGGTAGATGCCGGCCCCGTCCACCCGCGCGGCCGGGCTCCGCTCGACGATCTCGACGTCCGCCCCCCATGCCCGCAACGTGCGGGCGGCCGCCAGGCCGGCGATCCCCGCCCCCACCACGAGCACCCGCACCCCGTTTCCCCGCATGCCGGAAACTCTAGGCCGCCCACCTTCCGGATTCCTTATCGGTCACCCGCAGATCGCTGGCCGGGGGGAACGCCACCTCAGGGTCGCGGTGCTCATTTGCCCACGTCCGCGTCACCTGCGGACCGCATGCTCCCGCGGGCACCGCTCCCGGGCGGCTCCTCGCCCAGGGGCTCGTCGAAACCCCACCCGTCCACTGCCAGGTCCGCGGTGCAAGCCCACCCCCGCCCACGGCCATCCACAGTGGACCGCACGCCGGCGCGGTCCTTGTCTTCTTCCGGGTCGGCTAGCGGAACTCGGCGAGCTCGGCCTGTGCGGCGGCGACGGCCTCGCCGGCAGGGGTCGACTCGCCGGAGCGCCAGGCGTCGGTGAAGTCCGCACGCGTGAGGGCCTGGCGGCAGGCGGCCAGGGTCTCGTCCAGCCACTCCCTCAGGAACGGCATCTGGGCGGCGGCCACCGAGTGGCGGAGTGCCTCGGAGGCGGCGGCCAGCCGTACGGCGTGCCGGTGGTCGCCGCGGGCGCGGGCCATCTCGGCCGCCATCTGGATGCCGATGGAGAGGCCCCAGCGGTGGTCGAGGCTCTGGAAGCCGCGCATCGCCTCGCGGAGGGCTTCGCGCGCGGCCGGGCGGTCGCCGGTGCGCCAGGCGGCGCCGCAGCGGCAGATCTGGATCCAGGCCAGGCCCTCGGGGTCGCCGACCGCGCGGAGGTCGGGTTCGCCCGCGTCGCAGCGGCGGACGGCCTCGGCGTAGTCGGCGCGGGCCAGGGCAGTGGCGGCAAGGTACATCAGCGCGAAGCCGGCCTGGCCGCGGTCGCCGGCCGCCCGGGCCTGGCGTACCGACTCCTCCAGCACCCGCACCGCCCTCGGGTGGTCGCCGGCGTAGAACGCGGCGAGGCCCGACGTGGTGAGGGCGCGGGCGGCGCCGGCGCCGTCGCCCGCCTCGCGGCTCAGCCGCGCCGACTCCTCCGCGGCGGCGGCCGCGGCCGGCAGGTCGCCCTGGATCGTGGCGAGGCCGGCCGCGCTGTCCAGCGCGCGGGCGCGGACAAGCTTGGGCACGCCCGCTTCGAGGGCGAGGGCGCGGGCCAGCCACGCGCGGCCCTCGCGGTAGTGGCCGTGGCGGTCCCACAGTGGATAGAGGGAACCGGCGAGCCGCACCGCCGTGCCGGCGTCTCCCTGGCTGATCGACCACTCCAGCGCCGCGCGGATGTTGCCGTGCTCGGCCTCCAAGCGCCGCAGCCACATCGGCTGCCGGGCACCGCGCAGCTCGCGGCGGGCGGAGGTGACGACGGCGAGGGTGTACGCCGCGTGGCGGTCGCGCAGCGCGGCGGGCGGTTCGGCCCGCTCCAGCGCGTACGCGCGCAGGGTCTCCAGCAGCCGGTACCGGGTCTCGGCGCCGGCACTGTCCACTGTGACCAGTGACTTGTCGACGAGCGCGGCGAGCGAACCGCCGGCGGTGGCGCAGACCGCCTCGGCGGCTTCCAGCGTGAACCCGCCGACGAAGACGCCGAGCTGTGTGAAAAGGCGCTGTGCGGGCTCGTCCAGCAGCTCGTAGCTCCAGTCGACGACCGCGCGGAGCGTCTGGTGGCGGGGCGCGGCCGTGCGGCTGCCGTGCGTGAGGAGGCGGAAGCGGTCGTCGAGGCGGGCGGCGATCCGTTCGATGCCAAGGGCCGGCACGGCCGCGGCGGCGAGCTCGATCGCGAGGGGGAGGCCGTCGAGGCGCTGGCAGATCTGGGCGAGCGCCCCGGCGGTGGCGTCGGTGAGGGCGAAGCCTGGCTGTACGGCGGCGGCCCGCTCGACCAGCAGGCGTACCGCGTCCGCCCGCTCGACCTCGGCGACCGACGTCTCGTCCGGCGCGGGCACGGCGAGGCCACCGACCGGCCACAGGTGCTCGCCGGTGACGCCGAGGCGTTCGCGGCTGGTGGCGAGCACCCGCAGCCGGGGGCAGGCGTGGAGCAGGCGGTCGGTGAGGTCGGCGGTTTCGTCGAGGAGGTGTTCGCAGTTGTCGAGGACGAGCAGCGCGGCGGCGTCGCCGAGCCTCTCGGCGATGAGGTCGGGCAGTGTCCGCTGTGGATGCTCGCGGACCCGCAGCGCGGCGGCGACGGCGGGTGCGACGAGCCCGGGCTGGGCGAGCGGGGCGAGCTCGACCAGCCACGTGCCGCCCGGGAAGTCGGGCCGGCTCGCCGCGGCCACCTCCACCGCGAGCCGGCTCTTGCCGGCGCCGCCCACGCCGGTCAGCGTGACGAGGCGGCCGGCGCGGAGGCGTTCGCGGGTCTCGGCGAGGTCGCGCTCCCGGCCGACGAAGCTGGTGAGCGCCACGGCCTGTACGGGTGTGCCGCCGTCCAGGGTCGGGTCCTGCCGCAGGATCGCGGCGTGCAGCCTGGCGAGGCCCGGGCCGGGGTCGACGCCGAGCTGGTCGGCGAGCGCGTCCCGCGCGTCGGCGTACGCGGCGAGCGCCTCGCCCTGGCGGCCGGCCCGGTAGAGCGCGAGCATCAGCTGCTCGCGAAACCGTTCGCGCAGCGGGTTTTCGGCGACGACCGCCGCCAGCTCGGCCACGACCGCGGCGTGCCGGCCGAGCGCGAGATCGGCGGCCACCCGGTCTTCGAGGGCCTGGAGCCGCAGCGCGTCGAGCCTGGCCGCCTCGGTGCGCGCGAACGGCTCGGCCGCGAACTCGACGAGCGCCGGCCCGCGCCACCGGGACAGCGCGGCGGCCAGGTGCTCGCGGGCCGTGGCGGCGTCGCCCTCGGCGAGCGCGCGGGAGCCGGCGGCGGCGCCGCGCTCGAAGACCCGGGCGTCGAGCTCGCCGTCACCGACCTCCAGGCGGTAGCCGCCCTCGCCGGCGAGCAGGCCGGCGTGGCGGTCGGGGCGGGCCGGGCGCAGGGCGGCGCGCAGCTCGCTGACCCGCACGTGGATCATCTCGGCGGCGCTGCGCGGCGGATCCTCGCCCCACAGCGCTTCGGTCAGGCGATCGGTGGGCACGGTCTCGCCCGCGTGGATCAGCAGGACGGCGAGCAGCCGGCGGTGCCGCGGACCGCCGACGGGTAGCGCGGATCCCGCGTGCACCGCTCGCACCGTGCCCAGGATCTGGAACTCCACGGCTCCCCCCAGCGGTCACCCCCCGGTGGCGTCGAGGCGGCCGAGGAGTGTGATGTTGTCGGCCTCGTCCGGGTCGGGCTCGGGGGTCTCGAAGAAGGCGCGGGCCACGTCCACGGCGACGTCGGGAGCCAGGCGTTTCAGGCTCAGGGCAAGGACGTTCGCGTCGTTCCACAGGCGGGCGCCGGTGGCGATCCACGGCTCCCAGGCGAGCGCCGCGCGGACGCCCGGCACCTTGTTGGCGGCGATCGCGGTGCCGGTGCCCGTCCAGCACATGACCACGCCGAGGTCGGCATCGCCGCCGGTCACCGCGCGGCCCACCGCGGCGCCGATCTCCGGCCAGGGCTGGGCGGCGTCGACGCGGACCACCTCGCCGAGCCCGGACAGGTAGTCGACCACGGCCCGGGTGGTCTCGTTGTCGTCGTCGGCGCCGAACGCGATCCGCACGCCGCAAGGATACGGTCGGCCGAGGGGCGATCCGCGCAATCCGGTACCCGATCATGCTGGCCCGGCCAGAATGGGCGACATGCGGTGGGTTGTCGCCTGTGTCCTGGCGGCCTTCGGGCTGCTCGCCGCCTCCGGCGGGGAGGCCCGCGCGGACATCGGCGACGAGACCGCCCTGGCCCAGCGGTACGCGCCGGTCGTGCGCCTGGTCGAGCAGGTGGAGGAGTGCGGCTACGGCGAGCCGTTCCGGCCGATGGACGTCGACGTGCTCTTCGGACAGTCGACCGTGGCGCTGCGCGGGCCGTGGACCACGACCGACCTCGTGAAGATCGGGCCGAGCGCGGGCGACCTGTCGGCGGGGAGGTACGAGTACCACCTGGACTTTCCCGGCAACGCCCTCCACCCGGGGTGCGGCTACCAGCGGTGGGCGGACTGGGTCACCCGCGGGGCGCCGCCCACGACGTACGCGCACGTCGCGACCGACCCGGGCCACCCCGGCAAGCTGGCGCTCCAGTACTGGTTCTTCTACGCGTTCAACGACTTCAACAACACGCACGAGGGCGACTGGGAGATGATCCAGCTCGTCTTCGACGCGCCCGACGCGGCCACGGCGCTCGGCGAGGCGCCGGTGGAGGTGGGCTACAGCCAGCACGAGGGCGCCGAGCGGGCGGTCTGGGGCGACCGCAAGCTGGAGCTTGTCGACGACACCCACCCGGTGGTGCACCCGGCGGCCGGCTCGCACGCCAACTTCTTCGAGGACGCGCTCTACCTGGGCAGCTCCGGCTCGCAGGGGGTTGGCTGCGACGACGCGACCGCGCCGAGCGTCGAGCTGCGGCCGGCCGTGAAGGTGATCCCGAGCGACCCGGTGGCGGCGAAGGCGGCGTTTCCGTGGATCGCGTACGAGGGGCGCTGGGGCGAGCTGCAGACGGCGTTCTACAACGGGCCGACCGGGCCCAACCTCAAGCGGCAGTGGACCGAGCCGATCGGCTACTCGGACGAGTGGCGAAACCGCAGCTACGCCGTGCCGGCCGGCGGGTTGCTCGGCACCGGGGCCACCGACTTCTTCTGCGCCGCGCTCCGCACCGGCTCGGACGCGCTGCGCCGCACGATCGACGAGCCCGCGCGGGTGCTCGTCGCGGTCGGCGCCGCCGTCGCGATCGGGCTGTACGTCGTGCGGCGTACCCGGTGGCGGCCGGCCGCGCCGCTGCGGGTGAGCCGGCGGCGGGCCTGGGGGCAGATCCTCGCCGTGGCCGCCAGGATGTACCTGCGGCGGTGGCTTCTGTTCGCCGGGATCGGCGTGGTCGCGCTGCCGATCGCCGTCCTCATCACGCTGATCCACTGGCTCGGGCTCGGCACGCGGGACCTGCTCGGCGTCGAGCTGGAGGGAAACGCCGCCGGACTGCTGGAGCTGGTGGCGGTCGTGGCCGGCGCGACGCTCACGCTCGCCGCCCTCTCGCTGGTGCAGGCGGCCACCGCGCGGGCACTCGCCGAGCTCGACGAGGGGCGGCGGGTCACGCCGCTGCGCGCGTACGCGATGGCGGCCCGGCGCCTGCCCCGGCAGCTCGGCGCTGCGGCGGTCGCGGTGATCATGGTGGTGCTGCTCAGCGCGACGGTGCTGCTGCTGCCGGTCGCCGCGTACCTGGCCGGGCGGTGGGCGCTCGTCGCCCAGGTCATCGAGCTGGAGGGCACCACCGTGCCGGGCGCGCTGCGGCGCAGCGGCGAGCTGGTGCGGGGACGCTGGTGGAAGGTGGCCTGGCTGGTCGTCGCCGGCGCCGCGATCGTGCTCGCCCTCGGGCCGCTGGTCGGCATGGCGCTCATCCTCGGCACGGACATCCAGTTCGGCCTCGTCGACATCGTCTCCGGCGTGGTGTACGCGCTGGCGCTGCCGTTCGTGGCCCTCACCACGGCGTACGTCTACCACGACGCCGCGGTGAGCGAGGCGCTCGAGCCGCACCAGGACACCAGCGAGCTGCCGTCCGAACTTCCGGTCTGATCACGGCTACGATCGCGCTCGTGACTGGACTGGTCCGTACCGCCGCCGGTTGGGCCGTCGCGCACGACGGCGCCCTCCGAAAGGTCGGCGGCACGCTCGCCGGCCTGCTCGCCCTGCCGCTCGACGAGGCACGCCGCCATTACGAAGCCGCCACCGAGCCGATCGAGGTCGGCCCCCTGAGCGCGCCCGTGGACGAGCAGGAGGTCTGGGCGGCCGGAGTCACCTACCAGCGCAGCCGTGAGGGGCGGCGGGAGGAGTCGGTGCACGCCGCCCTCTACGACCACGTGTACACCTCGCCCCGCCCGGAGATCTTCTTCAAGGCGACCGCCGCGCGCGTGGTCGGCGACGGCGAGCCGGTCGGCATCCGCGCCGACTCCGGGTGGGACGTGCCCGAGGCCGAGCTCGGCCTGGTGGTCAACGCGGCCGGCGAGGTCTTCGGCTACACCGTCGGCAACGACATGAGCAGCCGCTCGATCGAGGGTGAGAACCCGCTCTACCTGCCACAGGCCAAGGTGTACACCCGCTCGTGCGCGCTCGGACCGGCGATCGTGCCGGTGTGGGAGGCGGGCCCGGGGCCGTTTCCGGTTGCGGTGCGGGTCGAGCGCGACGGCGCCGAGGCGTGGGCGGCCGAGACGTCGACCGGCCGGCTGGCCCGTAGCCACGAGGATCTGGTCTCCTGGTTGACGCGGGCGCTCGACTTTCCCGCGGGCGTGGTGCTGCTCACCGGCACCGGCGTGGTCCCCAACCGCGACTTCACGCTCCGCGCGGGCGACGTGGTGACGATCGAGGTCGGTGGGGTAGGTACTCTCCGCAACCCGGTAACCGTAGTCGGCACAGGGGGATGAAACGTGGACCACATCGAGAGCCGTTCGCCGCAGTCGCCTGACGACCTCGTCGTGCGGGTGCCGGACAGCGGTGCCGACGCGGTGTCCGGCGCCGTGGAGCGGACCCGCGCGGCCGGCGCCGGCTGGGCCCGCCGCCCGGCCACCGAGCGGGCGGCCGCGCTCAGCGCCTGCGCCGACGCGCTCGCCGCCTCGGCCAGCGAGGTGACCGCGCTGGTCGTGCGCGAGGTGGGCAAGCCGGTGGGCGAGGCGACCGGCGAGGTGGCCCGGGGCGTGGCGATCCTGCGGTACTTCGCGCAGGCCGCGCTGCTGCCCGAGGGCGACGTCTACCCTTCCGCCGACGGCGTCTCGCTGCTGCACACCCGCCGCCGCCCGCACGGTGTCGCCGGCCTGATCACCCCGTGGAACTTCCCGGTCGCGATTCCACTGTGGAAGGCCGCGCCGGCGCTCGCGTTCGGCAACGGGGTGGTGCTCAAGCCGGCCGAGCAGTCGCCGGCCGTGGCGCTGCGGCTGGGCGAGCTGTTCGCGGACGCGCTGCCGGACGGCGTGTTCACGGTCGTCACCGGCGGCGGCGCGGCGGGCGCGGCGCTGGTGGAGCGGGCCGACGCGGTGTCGTTCACCGGCTCGGTCGGCGCCGGTGCCCACGTGCGGCGCGCCGCCGCCGAGCGGGGCATCCCGGTGCAGTGCGAGATGGGCGGCCAGAACGCCTCGGTCGTCCTCCCCGACGCCGACCTCGACGCCGCCGCCCGCGCCATCGCCGCCGCCGCGATGGGGTACGCCGGCCAGAAGTGCACCGCCACCAGCCGCGTCATCGTGGTCGGCGACGCGGACGGCTTCGCCGAGCGGCTCGTCGCGGCCGTCGAGGCGCTCGGCGTCGGCGACCCGGCCGAGCCCGGCACCGCGGTCGGCCCGGTCATCGAGGAGGAGGCCCGCGACGCGGTCACCAGCGCCGCCGACCGGGCGGCAAGCCGCGGCGCCAAGGTGCTCACCGGTGGGCGGGCGCTCGACCGCGCGGGGTGGTTCGTCGGGCCGACCGTGGTCACCGCCGTACCCGAGGGCGACGAGCTGCTGACCGAGGAGGTCTTCGGCCCGATCTGCGCCGTGGTGCCGGCCGGCTCGCCCGAGGCGGCGGTCGAGGCCGCCAACGCGGTGCGGCACGGACTCGTCGCCGCGCTCTTCACCCGCGACCTCGGCCACGCGCTCACCCTCGCGCCCCGCTTCGACGTGGGCATGGCCAAGGTGAACGCGCCGACCGCCGGGGTCGACTTCCACGCGCCGTTCGGCGGGGCGAAGGAGTCCAGCTACGGGCCGCGCGAGCAGGGGCCGGCGGCGCGCGACTTCTACACCCGCACCACGACGGTCACGCTCACCCCGTGAAGGTGGCGATCACGGGCGCGGCCGGCCGGGTGGGTCGCGCGGTCGTCGAGCTCGCGCTGGCCGAGGGGCACGAGGTCGTGGAGATCGACCGGCCGGAGGTCGACGTGACCGAGTACGGCGCGCTGGCCGCCGCGGTCGAGGGGTGCGACGCGCTCGTGCACCTCGCCGCGTACCCGGCGCCGGATGTGCGGCCGGAGCCCGAGGTGCACCACAACAACGTCACCGCCAGCTACAACGCGCTGCGGGTCGCGGCACAGCTCGGCATCGACCGGGTCTGCCTCGCCTCCAGCATCCAGGCGGTCGGTGGCGGCTACATGCGCCGCGCCCGCTACGACTACTTCCCGCTCGACGAGTCGCACCCGACGTACAACGAGGACCCGTACGGCCTCTCCAAGTGGATCGGCGAGGCGCAGGCCGACAGCGTCGCGCGCCGCTTTCCGCACATGTCGATCGCCAGCCTGCGGCTGCACGGGGTGCGCGCCGACCGGCCGACCGGCATCGTCCCGGACGACGCCGAGCGGGGCGGCTTCGCGGTCCGCGACCTGTGGGGGTACGTCCTGCGACCGGCCGCGGCGCGGGCCTTCCTGCTCGCCCTGACCGCCGGCTTCCGCGGGCACGAGGTGTTCTACATCGTGGCGCCGGAGACCTTTGTGGACACTCCGACGGCGGCCCTGGTCGCCACGCACTACCCGGACGTGCCGCTGCGCGAGCCGTTGCCCGGCAACGCCGGCCTCTACGACTGCGCGAAGGCCGAGCGCGTGCTCGGCTGGCGCCACGACGCCGAGAATTCACCTTCGTGACTGGATTCGCCTTCCGCCGGACGGGGAAGGTGGGGCCATGCGTCCGATGAAGATAGTGGCCGCCGGCGTTGCGGCGCTGCTGATCGGCGGCTCACCCGCGGCGGCGCCCGGCGCGCACGCGTCCGCCGCCGACGATGTCGCGATCACGCTGCCCCGGCCGACCGGCCCGTACCCGACCGGCACGACACTCGTCCACATGCGCGACGAGCGGCGGGTCGACCCGCTCGACCCGGCCGGCGGCAAGCGCGAGCTGATGGTCCAGCTCTGGTATCCCGCGCGGCCGGCGCCCGGCAAGCCGCTGGCGGCGTACGCGCCACCAGGCGAGGCGGCCGCCCTGCAGGTGATGCAGCCCGACGTGCCGGCCGGCGGGTTCACCGCCGCCACCAACAGCCGCCTCGGCGCGCCGGTCCGGCCCGGCGTGCACAAGGTGGTCTTCTTCCACCACGGCCTGTGCGCCTCGCGCACCGACACGACCGCCGTCAACGAGCAGCTCGCCAGCCTCGGGTACGTCGTCGTGGCGCTGGGCAGCACGCACGAGTCGTGGGCGGTCGAGTTTCCGGACGGGCGGGTGGTCGGCCCCAGCGACCTCGCGTTCTGCGGTGCCGGCGGCGACCCGTTCTCCGAGGAGGGCCAGGCGATCCTCAACAAGCTGCTCGCCGTGCGCGTCGCCGACACCCGGTTCGTGCTCGACCGGCTGGCCGCGGGCGCCGGCCTTCCGCCCGGCCTCGCGGGCGCGATGGACACGCGGCGGGTCGGCATGTTCGGACACTCGTTCGGCGGCGGCACGGCCGCGGCGGTGCTCCACGCCGACCGCCGCTTCGTGGCCGGCGTCGACCTCGACGGCTTCGTCATCGGGCCGGTCGCGAAGACCGGGCTGAGCAAGCCGTTCCTGGTGCTCGGCAGCTCGTACCACGACACTGTGCTCGACCCGTCCTGGGCCGACTTCCTGCCCCGGCTGCGCGGGTGGCACAGGTGGCTGCGGCTGCTGGACGCCGGCCACTACCGCTTCATGGACCTGGGCGGCAGCGCCGGCAGGTGGGGCCTGAAGGAGAAGATGCCCCCGGAGGCCTGGCGGCTCAACTTCGGCGACATCGGCGACGCGCGCAGCCAGGAGATCCTGGTCAGCGTGACGGCGGCGTTCTTCCAGAAGTTCCTCTGTGGACAGAGGGAGCCGATCCCCGACTACCCGGAGCTCGAGGACCGGACCCACCTCATCGACTCCTAGCGCCTACGGTCCGGCGGAGGGCTCTGATCCTCAGAAGGCGGTGATGGTCCGCGGCGCGCGCTCGGCACGGCTGAGCGCGCGCAGCACCGCGGTCGGGCCGTGCCGGCGTACGGCCAGCCGGGAGAGCAGGTCGACCACCCGCTCGACCGCGGCCGGCGGCACCGGCGGCGTCTCGACGCCCACGCTCACCGCGAGGTCGTCGGAGTAGGGGCAGCGCCATCATGGTGGGCGTCGTCGTCGGCCCGTCGGTCGGCGGGCTGCTGCTCGGCGCGTTCTGGTGGGGCGCCGCGTTCCTGATCGGCGTGCCGGTGATGGGGCTGCTGCTGGCGACCGGCCCGTTTCTGCTGCCCGAGTCGCGCGAACGCGCCGGCGGCCGCCTCGACCCGCTCAGCGTCGCGCTGTCGCTGGCCGCGATCCTCCCGTTCGTGTACGGCCTCAAGGAGATCGCCCGCCGCGGCCCGGGCGCGCTGGCACTGGCCGCGGTGGTGGCGGGTATCGGGTTCGGCGCGGTGTTCGTGGCCCGGCAGCGGCGGCTGGCCAGCCCGCTGCTCGACCTGCGCCTCTTCGCCGACCGTGGGCTGCGCGGCGCGCTGACGCTGTCGTTCGTGCTCGCGTTCACGATGGCCGGCGTGGGCCTGCTGGTCACCCAGTACCTGCAGGTGGTCAAGGGGTTCAGCCCGCTCGCGGTCGGGCTGTGGCTGCTGCCGCCGTCGCTCGCGATGATCGTGGCCGGCAACGCGGGCCCGGCGCTGGCCCGCAAGATCCGCCCGGCGTACATCTTCGCCACCGGACTCGTGCTCGCCGCCGGCGCCGCGCTCGCTATCACCCGGGTCGGCCCGGCGGCGGGGATCGGCTGGCTGATCGCGGCGCTGTTCGTGCTGTACGTCGGTACCAGCCCCATCGGCGTCATGAGCGGCACCATCGTCATGACCTCGGCCCCGCCGGAGAGGGCCGGCTCGGCCGGCGCGCTGTCGTCGACGAGCGGCGAGTTCGGGCTGGCGCTGGGCGTCGCGGTGTTCGGCTCCGTCGCGACCGCGGCCTTCCGCGACCGGGTGGCGGTGCCCGCGGCCGTCCCGGCCGACCTGGCCGGCACCGCGGGGGAGAACGTCGTCGGCGCCACCACGGTCGCCGGCAAGCTCCCCGGCCCGGTGGGGGCGGGGCTGCTGGAGTCCGCGCAGGTCGCCTTCACCGGCGGGATGCACATCGTGCTCGCGGCGGCGGCGGTCCTGTTCGCGGCACTGGCGGTCGTGTCGCTGGCGACTCTGCGACACGTCCCGCCGTCGGGCGCGCCCGCTCCCACACCGGCCGCCGAGCCCGAGGCCGAACCCGCGCTGAGCGCCGCGAGCCCGCGGCCGCGGGAGGACCTGGCGTCCCTGGTGCCCGGAGCCTGACCTCCGGGTCAGGCGAGGAGCTCGGCCACCGTGTCCGGGTCGTCGGCTTCGTGGGCCTGGAGGAGGGCGGCGAACCTGTCGGCGGGCAGGATGCGGATGCCGAGCTGCTCGGCCTTCGTCGCCTTGGAGCCGGCGCCCTCGCCGACCACGACGAGGTCGGTCTTCTTCGAGACCGAGCCGGACGACTTGCCGCCCAGGCGCTCGACCGCCTCGTTGCCCTCGTCGCGGGTCAGGCCGGGCACCGAGCCGGTCACCACCACGGTCATCGGGCTGCCGTCCGCGCGCTGCAGCGGCAGCGCGGCCACCGACGCCGCGGCGTCCGCCGGCTCGGTCATGTTGACGCCGCGCTCGGCCAGCTTGGCGACGAGCGGGGTCAGCTCGACAAGCTCGGCCGCGATCGTGACCGCGCGCTCGGGGCCGACGCCGTCGACGCGCTGCAGCTCGTCGACCGACGCGGACAGCAGCGCGTCCATCGTGCCGAAGTGGCGGGCCAGGCGGCGGGACATCGAGCGGCCCGTCATGCGTACCCCCAGGGCGGTCAGCACGCGCGACAGCGGCTGCGCCTTCGAGCCCTGGATGTTGGCGACGAGCTTGGTGGCGGAGACCTCGCCGAGGCGTTCCAGTGCGGCGAGCGTGGGTACGTCGAGGTCGTAGAGGTCGGCCGGGTCGGTGACCAGCCCGGCCGAGACGACCGCGTGGAGGATCTTGTCGCCGAGGCCCTCGATGTCCATCGACGTGCGGGCGACGTAGTAGGAGAGTGACTCCTGGGCGCCGCACGCCCGGCCGGAGGTGCACCGCCACCGCTTCTGCGAGCGGTCGATCTCGCCGCCGCAGCGGGGGCAGTGGGTGGGCGGCTCAAACGGCACCGAGCCGGCCGGCCGCAGGTCGAGCTGGGCGCCGGTGACCTCGGGGATCACGTCGCCGGCCCGGCGGACGAAGACGGTGTCGCCGGCGCGCACGTTGCGGCGTACCAGGTCGTCGAAGTTGTGCAGCGTGGCCGAGGTGACGATCACGCCGCCGACCTGCACCGGCTCCAGCACCGCGACGGGCGTGATCACGCCGGTGCGGCCGACCTGCACCTCGATGCGGAGCAGCGTGGTGGTGCGGGTGTCGGCCGGAAACTTGTAGGCCACGCCCCAGCGCGGCGCGCGGCTGGACGAGCCGGCGGCGGCCCGGTCGGCGGGCTGGTCGGCCTTGATGACCGCGCCGTCGACGCCGTAGCCGAGCGTGCCGCGGGCGGCGGTGACCGCATCCACGGCGGCGTAGACCTCGTCGACGCTCGCGCAGACGGAGTAGGCCGTAGTGGCGACGCCCAGCTCGGAGAGCCACGCCATCGCGGCCGACTGCGCCATCGGCTCGGCGACGCCGTGCACCGAGTAGGCGAAGAAGGAGAGCGGGCACTCGTACACCCGCTTGGGCGCGCGGAGGGTGCCGGCCGCGGCGCTGCGCGGGTGCGCGAACGCCGGCTCGCCCGCCCCGGTGCGCATCGCCTGGGCGGCGGCGAAGTCGTCGTCGGTCATGAAGACCTCGCCGCGCACCTCCAGCGTCACCGGCTGGCTCAGCCGCTCGGGCAGGCCGGCGGCCCGGCGGGCCTGGGTGGTCACGTCCTCCCCGGCGCGCCCGTCACCCCGCGTCGCCACCAAGGTCAAGATCCCGTCGGTGTACCGGGCGGCGATGGCCAGCCCGTCGATCTTCGGCTCGACCGTGTAGCCGGCGACGGGGCGGCCCAGGATCCTCTCCAGCCGGGCGGCCCACTTGCGCAGATCCTCCTCGCCGAAGACGTTGTCGAGGCTGAGCATCGGCTCGCTGTGGACGATGTCGCCGACCACGCCGCCGCCCGCGCCCACCGCCTCGGTGGGGGAGTCGGCCGCCTTCCACTCCGGGCGGGCCGCCTCGGTGGCGGTGACGCGCGCCATCAGCCCGTCGTAGGTCGCGTCGTCCATGGCCAGGTCGGGCCCGCTGTAGTACGCCTCGGCGGCGGCCCGGACGCGCTCGACGGCCGCCCGGTACTCCTCGACGTCCGGGAACGGCGCCGCCTCCGCCGCGTCGACGACCGGATCGACCGCATCAACAAGCTCCCCCATGCCCGCCATTGTGGCTGGCCGGGGCCGTCGCACGCGAACCGCGGCGCGGCTGGCGCGCCGGGCCGCGGTCAGTGGCGGTAGAGCCGCACCAGGGCCGCGGACACCACGTCGTCGGCCGTGTGCCAGTCGCCGCAGAGCAGGTACGCCGTGCGGCGCAGCCCCTCCAGCCGGCTGGCCACGTACTCCCTGAAGTCGTCCACGTCTGTAGAACCCACCTCCCCGGGTGTCGGGTTGCCTCAGTTGGGGTGCTAGTGACAGCGCTCGGGGTGGCACGATGCTGGCGTGCTTGAACGACTCGACGATGTCGAATGGGACCGGATCTGCCACGCCTACGGGCCGGCCTCCGACGTGCCCGACCAGATAAGAGACCTGTGCGCCCCCGACCCCGACCGGCGGGAGAAGGCCCGCTGGCAGCTGTACGGCAACATATTCCACCAGGGCACCCGCTACGAGGCGACGGCGTACGCGGTGCCGTTCCTGCTGGAGGTGCTCGCCGACCCGGACGGCGCCGACAAGGGCGAGCTCGTGCTGCTCCTGTGCGCCATCGCGGTGGGATACGACTCGTACTGGCTGCCCGACGGCCTGCCGATCGCGGAGCAGCGCCGCGCGGCCGAGGGCGGCGGGATGCTGCTCGCCGCCGCCCCGCACCCCGGCGACGACGGCTTCGACGAGGACGAGGGCGACGCGGAGTACATCGAGGCGCTGTCCGAGCGGGAGCAGGAGGCGATGCTCGCGCACGTTGCCGTGGCCGCCCACGACGCCGTGCGGCAGGGCGTGCCGCTCTTCCGCGCGCTGCTCGGGCACACCGACCCGGAGGTGCGCGCGGTCGCGGCCTACGCGCTGGGGTGGTTTCCGGAGGACGCCGGCGGCAGCGTGCCCGCCCTCGCCGCGCTGGCCACGTCCGATGTGGACGACGCGCTCGCCGCCACCGCGCGGATCTCGCTGGGGCTGCTCGGCGTGGCGAGCGAGTTCGACGACCCGCGGCCGCTGGTGCGCTGGGCCACCGCCATCGCCCGGACGCGGGTACACGGCGCGGGTGCGGGCCAGGAAGCGGTCGACGAGCTGCGGGCCTGGGCGCGCGGCTCCGGCCGGGACGAGCGGGTGCCCTTCCTCGACGGCGACCTCGTCGGGTACGCGACGCTGGTGCTCGACCGCCCGGACGAGCCCGGCGTCAGCTGAAGGTCCAGCGGGTCGGTGAGCCGGTGAAGTCGGCCTCCACCATGCCCAGCGCCCACGTCGGGGTGAGGCGGTAGGTCGCGTTGCCGAGGAAGAAGTCGACGGTGAGCCCGCCGCCGTACTTGGCGTTGAACCGCTCGGCCAGCACCGCGTTGGCGTCGCGCCCCGGCTCGCGCTTCACCGTGCCCTCCAGGATGACCGGCTCGTTGGCATCGCTGGTGGTCACGGTGGCGCGCGGGTCGCGGTCGAGGTTGCGCGCCTTGCGGGAGCGCGGCCCGCAGCTGAACCACACCGCCTCCCCGTCCCACACGCCCCACACCGGCGTGACGTTGGGCCGGCCGTCTGGGTGGATGGTGGCGACCCAGTAGTCGTGGGAGCGGGTGAGCCGCTCGTCTGCCCACGACCAGGGCAGCAGCCCGCTGCCTCCGGTCGGCGCGGCGACGCCGTAGTCGGGCATGTGTGGCCGGCTCGCGGTGGGCACGCCGAACACCCTACGCCCGCGGCACCGGCGCAGACCCGCGAACGTCAGGCGGCCCGGCGGGTGAAGTGGGAGGCGACACGGATGCCGGTGTCGCGGGCGGCCAGGCCGGCGCGGGTGGCCGGGATGAGCAGGGCGGCGCCGCGGGCCACGCCGCGCTGGCGGGGGCCGACGAGCGTGCGGTGACGCGACTCGTACGCGGCGAACGCCGTGGCGTGGTCGCCCGGGTGGTCGGCGAGCGCCTCGGCCAGCGTGGTGGCACCCGACATCGCGAGCGTCGAGCCGTCGCCGAACAGCGACACGCACGACGCCGCGTCGCCGAGCAGCGCGATCCGGCCATCCGACCAGCGGGGCAGCCGCACCTGACAGACGCCGTCGAAGTACAGGTCAGGCGTCGTGCGTACAAGATGGAGAAGCTCGGGCACGCGCCACCCGGCGGACGCGTATGCGTCGGTGACCAGCGTCCGATGCCGGGCGATGTCCTTGTGGTCGAGGCCCGGCACCGCCGGGCCGCGAAACATGAACGCGACGAGCGCCCGCCCGCGCGACGGGTGGATGGCGACCGTGCGGCCCGGCGCGGTCCACATGACCACGTCGTGCGCGCTCGGGGGAGGGTCGTCGAGCGGCATCGTGGCGATGTGGACGCCCATGTGGCGCACGAAGGCCGTCTCGGGTCCGAACGCCAGCCGCCGCACCGCCGAGTGCAGCCCGTCCGCGCCGACGACGAGGTCGAACCGGCGGGGCGGCGCGTGCGCGAACGTCACGTCGACGCCGCCCGGGTCCTGGTCGAGGGCGGTGACGGAGTCGCCGAACACGTACTCCGCGCCGTCGCGGCCGGCCTCGTAGAGGACCCGGGCGAGGTCGCCGCGGGGCAGCTCGACCTCGCCGCGCCGTGCCGACTCCAGCGGGATGCGGCCCACGCGGCGCCCGCGGGAGTCGACGAAGGTCATGCCGGTGACGGCGGTAGCGGCGGCGCGCAGGTCGGGGAGCACGCCCATCCGCTCGGCGACAGCGAGCGCCGTCCCGCGGACGTCGACCGGGCTGCCGCTGGAGCGGGGTGCGCCCGCGCGCTCCACCACGGTCGGCCGGAAGCCGGCACGGGCCAGCCAGTAGGCGAGGGTGGGGCCGGCGATGCCGGCACCGGAGATGAGAACCGTAGGCATGCCGTCCACGATACCTGCATTCAGTGCAGATCTGCATCGAGTGCAGTAAAGTTTGGCCATGGCGACTCTCCGGGACCGCAAGCGCGAGCGCACCCGCCGGGCGCTCGTCGAGGCGGCCACCGACCTCTTCGAGCGGCGTGGATACGAAGGCACGACCGTCGCGGACATCGCGGCCGCCGCCGAGATCGGCACGCGCACCTTCTTCAGCTACTTCGCCAGCAAGGAGGAGGTGCTCTTTCCCGAGGCGGGCGACCGGGTGCGCGCGGCCGTGGCGGCGATCGAGGCACGCGGCCCCGACGACCGGCCGGTCGACGTGCTGCTGCGCGCGCTCGCCGAGATCAACGAGGGTGGCGACGAGATGGTCGGGCGGCTGGCCGCGCTGCGCGTGCGGCTGGTGCTGACCGTGCCCGCCGTCCGCGGCCGCGCGCTCCAGGTGCAGCTCGACGCGCAGCGCGAGATCGCCCGGCATCTCCACGCGGCCTACCCGGACGAGCTCGACGAGGTGGGCGCGGCGGCGCTGGTCGGCGCGTTCGTGGGGGCGGTCACCGGCGCGCTGCAGGTGCTGCTGGAGGATCCCGACGCGCTACCCGCCGACTCCGACGACCTGCGCGCCCGGCTGCGCGCGGCGACGGACGTGGCCCTGCGCCCGTGGCGGCCCGCGCCACGATGACCGCCGCCGTGATCCGGCGTCGGGCTCGCCGGCCACGACGTTCGGCGCCAGCGACCGGATCTACGGCGGTGAAGACGACGAGGCGGTCCGCGTCAGGGCGTCCTCGCCGCGGGCAGCCCGACCGGCGTGCCCGGCGGCGTGAGCAGGCACCGGGCCACCACGGCGAGGCGGCGCCGGTTGGGCACCACGGCCCGGCGCGCGAAGACGTCGTGGTCGGCCCGCCGCACCTCGTCGAGGATGCCGCCGTACAGGTGGAAGGCCGCCCGGATGCACGCCTGCGACGTGGGCGCGAGCATCGGCACGCCCGGCGCGGCCGCGGCGTAGTGCGCGCGGGCACGCTCCACCTCGTACCCGATGAGGGCCTTGACGGCGGGTGAGGAGGCGCGGCGGTCGGCGGCGGCGCGGAGGTCGGCCCGGGTGACGCCGAAGAGCTCGAGGTCGGCCCGCGGGAGGTAGACCCGGTCGCGGTCGAGGTCCTCGCCGACGTCGCGGATGAAGTTGGTGAGCTGGAAGGCGAGGCCGAGCTGGCGGGCCGGCTCGCGGGCGAGCGCGCGGTCGGCCGGCTCCAGGATGGGCAGCATCATCGCGCCGATAGCGGCCGCCGAACCCTCCATGTAGGACAGCACGTCGTCGTACTTCGCGTAGTCGCGCACCTCCAGGTCCATCGCCATGCTCGCCAGGAACGTGGCGAAGTCGGTGCGGTCCATCCCGAAGACCTCGATGGTGTGCAGCACCGCGGGCAGCAGCGGGTCGTCGACCCGCTCGCCGGCCAGCCCGGCCACGAAGCGGTCGGACCACTCGCGCAGCCGCCGCGCCCGCTCGGCCGTGGAGAGCCCGTCGGTGCTGTCGACGATCTCGTCCGCGTAGCGGGTGAACCCGTATAGCGCGTGGACGTGGCGCCGCTTCCAGGAAGGGAGCAGGCGGGTAGCCAGGTAGTAGGTGCGGCCGTGCCGGCGGTGCAGCGCGCGGCAGCGCGCGTACGCGGCGGCGAGTGCTGGCTCCATCCCGCTTAAAGCTCCAATCGATGCAGAAAACGACGCAACAGCATCCTACGTTACCCTGACCCAGTGAACACGGCGACCGGAGACGGGCTGAGCGCGGGCGAGGTGGCCCGCCGGCTCGGCGTCGCGGTCACCACGCTGCGCAGCTGGCACCGGCGATACGGGCTGGGCCCCGACCAGCACGAGGCACACCACCACCGGCGGTACACCGGGGAGGACCTCTCCCGCCTCGAAGTGATGTGCCGGCTGACCGGCGAGGGCATGCCCGCCGCCGAGGCCGCCCGGGCAGCGCTCGCCGTGCACCCGCTCGACGAGGCCCGCCCCCACCCGGCGACCGCGGCGCGCGCCGGTGGCGGCAACACCATCCCGGTCGGCGGCGCCGGCCCCGAGGCGCGCGGGCTGGCCCGGGCCGCGATGCGCCTCGACGTCGCCACGATGACAAGTGTGATCACCCGCATGATCGGCGAACGCGGGGTGGTACACACCTGGGACCACCTGCTCCGCCCGGTGCTCGCCGGCGTCGGCGAGCGGCACGCCGCCAGCGGCGCGCTGGTCGAGGTCGAGCACCTGCTCTCCCGCACCGTCTCCGAGGCACTCGCCGCCGTCCCCCGCCCGACCGGCGCGCCCGCCCCGCGCACGCTGCTCGCCTGCGCGGACGACGAGCAGCACAGCCTCCCCGTCGAGGCCCTGGCCGCCGCGCTCGCCGAGCGCGGCCACCGCACGCTGCTGCTCGGCGCCCGCGTCCCGCCCCGCGCGCTCGCCGCCGTGGTCGGCCGCCTCGGACCCACGGCGGTGGTGCTCTGGTCACACGCGCCGGCCACCGCCGACCCCGCCCAGCTGGCCGGCCTGCGCGGCACCCCGCTCGTCGTCGCCGCCGGGCCCGGCTGGCCCCCGGACGGCCTACCCCCGACGGTCGCCCTCCCGACCACCCTCGGCGAGGCGCTTGACCTCACCCTCCGCTGGCTCCCCAGCCTCTGAGAAGAAGGTTTCCCGGGTCCGTGTCAGCTGCGGACCGCCGCTCCCGCCGGAGACCGCGGCGGCCGGCGGCTCGCCAGGGCTCGCCGAGATCCCCGGCCTCCGCTGCCACCTCCGCGCGCCAAGCCCAACCCCGCAATGGGCAATGTCGGGGAAACAGCCCACTGCGAACTCCCAATCAACGTGAAGGATCTGTGTCGCTCTGGCGACACACATCCTTCACGATCCTCCTACAGCCCACGGGCGCGGTCCGATGGCGCCGGCTCCTGGCTTGGCACTGAGCCGCGGTCGGCGGTGGCTTGTATTTCGGATCAACACGAAATAGGCTGGTGGCGTTGGATGAGGGCGAAGACTTGGATGAGCTGTTGCGGGCGGTGGCCAGCCCGCACCGGCGCTTGATCCTGCGGCACGTCTGGGGTGGCGAGCGTGGCGCGGGCGAGCTGGCCGACCGCCTCGGGCTGGCGCCGGCGAGTGTGTCCGAGCATCTCAAGGTGTTGCGCAAGACCGGCCTCGTCAGCATGCGCGTGGCCGGCACCTACCGGCTCTACCGGGCCCAGTCGCGGCGGATGGGTGACCTCGTGCGGCTGCTCGGTGAGACTTTCCCACCGTCGAATGAGGACAGACATGAGTGACGACAACCCCACACCGCCGGCGAACGCGGTCGTGCACTTCGACATCGCCGGGCCCGACGAGGTGTCGCTGCGGCGCTTCTACGCGGAGCTGCTCGACTGGGAGGTGCGGCCGCAGGGGCCTGGATACGCGCTGGTGTCCACGCCGGGCGGGCTCGGCGGGTCCATTGTGGAGCAGGAGGACGCGGCGCTGGTGCTCGGCGTCGCGGTCGCCGACGTCGACGCGGTGGTCAAGCGGGCCGAGTCGCTGGGCGCGACGGTGGTCATGCCGCCCACCGACAACGGTTGGGTGACCAAGGCTCAGCTCCAGGACCCGGCCGGCAACCGGATCAACCTCATCCAGACCTGACGCCGGGCGTGCGTCTCTAACCACGGGTTTGTAACGAGGAGTTTTCGAAGTCTTGACGAGCGTGCTTCGGGAGGGCTAGCTTTCCGCTCATGACATCGATGTCATCGTGCTGATTCGCTGGCAGGAGGCACTGTGCACGCCATTCAGCGTTCTTTTGCTGCCCAAAACCAGCCCGGTCTATGACCACGATGACATCGCCGTTGCTGATCGGCGTCGACGTCGGCACCAGCCGGGTCAAGGCGATCGCCGTCGACGAGCGGGGGGATCCGCGCGGCGACGCCGAGCGGCCGACGCCGTGGCGGCACGACGGCGGGCGTACCGAGGTGGATCCCGCCGCCCTCGCCGACCTGGCCCGGATCGTGGCGGCCGAGGCGGCCACCGCCGCCGGCGGCACGGCGATCGGCGTCGGGGTGACCGGGATGGCCGAGACCGGCGTGCTCGTCGACGGCCGGGACCGCCCGCTCGCCCCCGCCATCGCCTGGCACGACCCGCGCGGCGACCTCGACACGATCGCGCGGGAGCTGGGCGTCGAGGCGTTCCACGCGACGACCGGGCTGCCGGTGACGCCGATGCCCTCGCTGGGCAAGCTGCTGTGGCTGCGCCGCACCCACCCGGAGAGCAAGGCCGCCGCGCGGTTCTACTCGGTCGGCGAGTGGGTGGTGCGGCGGCTCGGCGGCGCGCCGGTCGCCGAGCTGTCCCTGGCCAGCCGCACCGGCCTGCTCGACCTCGCCGCGCTGCGGCCGTGGGACGCGGCGACCGCCCTGCTCGACTGGCCGCCCCTGCTCGCCGACCTCGTCGTGGCCGGCACCCCGGTCGGCCGGGTGTCCGGCGACGACGCGCCGCCGTCCCTGCGCGGCGCGGTGCTGACCGTGGCCGGCCACGACCACCAGGTCGCCGCGTACGGCGTCGGCGCCACCACCGACGGCGCCCTCTTCGACTCGCTGGGCACGGCCGAGGCGCTGGTCCGCACCGTCCGCCCGCTCGCCCCGGCGGAGGTCGGCCGGCTGGTCGGCCACGGCATGTCGGTCGGCTGGGGCGTGGTGGCCGGGCACATGTGCGTCATGGCCGGGGTGCCGACCGGCCTCACGCTCGGCCGCGTCGCCGCCCTGCTCGGCGTGACGACCCCGGCCACCCGGGACGCGCTCGGCGAGCAGGCCCTCGCCGCGCCGGCCCACCCGATCCTGCGCCTCGTCGAGCCGCGCAACGGGCAGTTCGGCCTCGCCGGCATCAGCGACGGCGTCACGCCCGGCGTGCTCTGGCGTACCGCGGTCGAGGGTCTCGTCGCCGAGGCCGAGCGGCTGCTGGGGCTCGTCGACGCGCACGCCGGGCCGTACCGGGACGTCGTCGTCGCCGGCGGCTGGCTGCGCAACCCGGCGCTCCTGGCCGCGAAGCGGCGGCAGTACCCGGCGATGCGCACGACCGCGCTCCCGGAGCCAGGCGCCTACGGCGCCGCGATGCTGGCCGCCGAGGCGGCCGGCGCACCCCTCCCAACCGCCTTCGGAAGGTAACTCGGATGCCCACCACCCTCGACCGGATCGCCGGCGACGCGGGAACGTTCGCCATCCTCGCGATGGACCAGCGCGGCACGCTGCGCAAGATGCTGGACAAGGTCGGCCAGCCCTCCGCCGACGAAGACCTGAGCGACTTCAAGGTGGACGTGATCGGCGCGCTCTCGCCGTTCGCCTCCGGCGTGCTCACCGACGTCGAGTACGGCGTCGGCCCGGTCCGGTCCGCCGGCGCGCTCGACCCGAGGGCCGGCCTGCTCGTCGCCAGCGAGCGGTCACCGCAGCCGATGTGGAACGGCGAGCACCGCACCGCCTACCTCGCCGGCGAGCGCGGGCCGGCGTTCGTCGCGGAGCACGGCGGCGCCGCGCTGAAGTTCCTGGTCCGGTGGCGGCCCGACCGGCAGGGCGAGCCCGACCTCGCGGGGGAGGCGCTCGACGCGGTGCGGGCGGTGGTCGCGGACTGCCGCGCGTACGGCATGCCGTCCGTCATCGAGCCGCTCGTCACGGTCTACCCGGGCGAGGGCGACGAGGAGAGGAAGCGCCTGGTCATCCGGTCGGCCGAGCTGCTCGCCGCGCTCGGCCCCGACCTGCTGAAGCTGGAGTGGCCGGGCGACGCCGACGGCTGCCGCGAGGTGAGCAAGGTGTGCGGCCACGTGCCGTGGGCGCTGCTGTCGGCCGGCGTCGCGTACGAGCGGTTCGTCGAGCGCGTGCTCACCGCGATGGACGCGGGCGCGAGCGGCTACATCGCCGGGCGGGCGTTCTGGGGCGAGGCGGTGGGCCTGACCGGCGAGGAGCGGCGGGGGTTCCTGCGCACGACGGCGGCGGACCGGATGACCGCCCTCAACGCCGCGATCGAGGGGCACGGGCGCGGCTGGCGGGAGGTGCGGTCATGACGCCGGTGATCGGCGCGTACGGCCTGGTGAAGACGTTCGGCCACGTGCGGGCGCTGCGCCACGCCTCGTTCGAGGCCATGCCCGGGGAGGTCACCGCGCTGGTCGGCGACAACGGCGCGGGCAAGTCGACGCTGACGAAGATCCTGGCCGGCGTCTTCGGCCCGGACGAGGGCGAGGTGCGCATCGACGGCGAGCCGGTGCGCCTCGGCGACCCGCACGACGCCAAGCGCCGCGGCATCGAGACCGTGTACCAGGACCTCGCGCTCGCGCCCGACCTCGACGCGGCGGCCAACGTGTTCCTCGGCCGCGAGGTGCGCCGGTTCGGCTTCCTGCACAACCACCCGGAGATGCGGCGGCGCACGGCGACCGCGTTCCGCGAGCTCGGCGTCGGGCTGGTGCAGGACATGCGGGCGCCGGTGGCGGCGTTCTCCGGCGGGCAGAAGCAGTCGGTGGCGATCGCGCGGGCCGCGATGTGGGCGACCAAGGTCATCCTGATGGACGAGCCGACCGCCGCGCTCGGCGTCCTGCAGACCGCCAAGGTGCTGGAGCTCGTCGAGCGGATCCGCGACCGGGGCATCGCGGTCGTGTTCATCTCGCACAACCTGCCGCAGGTGCTGCAGGTGGCCGACCGGATCGAGGTGCTGCGCCTCGGCGCCCGGGTGGCCCGCTTCCGGCGCGGCGAGGCCGACGTCGAGCGGCTCATCGCCGCGATCTCCGGCGCGTACGCGAACGAGAGCGACGGCGCGAGCGCGAACGAAAACGCGAACGGGGAGGGCGCGGCATGACGCAGACGAAACCCGCCGACCCGGACACCCAGGAGCCGGTGACCCCGAGCGTGCCGCTGGTGCGCGCGCTGCTGCGCAACCCGACGATGGTCACGTTCGCCGCGCTGCTTGTCATCATCGCCGCGTTCTCGGTGATGGCGCCGGACACGTTCACCCAGCGGAGCAACTTCGTCCAGCTCGCGACGAACGTGGCGATCCTGACCGTGGTCAGCGTGGGCACCACGTTCGTCGTGATCACCGCGGGCGTCGACCTGTCCATCCCGAGCGGGATCGTGCTGGGCGAGGTGTTCGCCGTACACGCGCTCCAGCTGATCGGCACCGGCGGCGGCGACACCGCCGTCGACGTCGCCGCGGACCGGACGAAGGGCTGGTACATCCTCGTCGCGCTCGCCGGGGCGCTGCTGGCCGGGCTCGTCATCGGCACGGTCAACGGCCTCGTCGTGGCGTACCTGAAGGTGCCGCCGCTGCTCGCCACGCTCGGCACGCTGGGCGCCGGCCTCGGCGTGGCGCTGATCCTGCAGGACGGTGTCAACACCGCGACGTACGCGCTCGACCCGGTCGGGCACGGCGAGTGGATCCCGGGCGTACCCAACCTGATCCCGATCGCGCTGCTCGTCGTGGTCGCCGGCTTCGTGCTGCTGCACATGGCCGTCTTCGGGCGGCACACGTTCGCGATCGGCTCCAACCCGGAGGCGGCGCGGCGGGCCGGCATCAACGTGGAACGCCACCTGCTCAAGGTCTACGTCATCGGCGGCACGGCGGCCGGGTTCGCCGGCTTCCTGTCGCTGGCGTACTTCTCCACCACCAGCATCGGCGGGCACTCGACCGACAACCTCCAGGCCATCACCGCGGTGGCGCTGGGCGGCACGAGCCTCTTCGGCGGCGTCGGTTCGATCATCGGCACCTTGATCGGCGTGTGGATCCCGGCGGTGCTCAAGAACGGCTTCGTCATCACGGGGGTCCAGCCCTACTGGCAGGACGTCGCGGTGGGCCTCGTGCTCATCGTCGCGGTCTGGCTCGACCAGCTCCGGCGCCGCTCGCGCGACCGGGGCTGACCCAACCCCACGATACGGAAGGAACCCACATGAAGAAGATCGCGGCGGCCGTCGCCGCCGGGGTGCTGCTGCTGGCCGCCGGCTGCGCCGACGACGACTCCGGCGGCGGCTCGGACTCCGGCTCCGGCTCGGCGTCCGGGAAGAAGTTCGTGCTCATGGTCGGCGTCAAGGGCGACCCGTTCTACATCTCGATGGAGTGCGGCGCCAAGGAGAAGGCCAAGGAGCTCGGCGTCGACCTGCAGGTGCAGGGCCCGGACAAGTTCGACGCCACGCTGCAGAACCCGCTGCTCGACGCGGTGGCCGCGGCCAGGCCGGCCGCGCTGCTCGTCGCGCCGAACGACGTGAAGGCCTCGGCCACGCCACTCAAGCGGATCCAGGACGCCGGCAGCAAGGTCGTGCTCGTCGACACCACAGTGGACGACACGAGCATCGGCGCCTCCCGGATCGCCACCGACAACAAGCTCGGCGGCACCAAGGCGGCCGAGGCGCTCGACGAGCTGCTCGGCGGCGCCAAGGGCAAGGTGCTCGTCATCTCCACCGACCCCGGTGTGTCCTCTGTGGACGCACGCGTGGCGGGCTTCGAGGAGGCGGTGAAGACCAAGTACACGAACTTCACGCTCGCGGCCGCCACCCAGTACTCGCACAACTCCGCGCAGACCGCGGCCAGCATCATCCAGGCCGAGCTGCAGCGCAGCCCCGACATCGTCGGCGTCTTCGCCACCAACCTCTTCTCCGCGCAGGGCACCGCGACCGGCGTGCGCGCGGCCGGCAAGAGCAACCAGGTCAAGGTCGTCGGCTTCGACGCGGGTCCCGACCAGATCAAGCAGCTGGAGGCGGGGGACGTGCAGGCGCTCGTCGCGCAGAAGCCGTACGACATCGGCGTCCAGGGCGTGCAGCAGGCCGCCAACGCCCTGGAGGGCAAGACGGTGGAGACGAACATCGCCACCGAGTCGCTGATCGTCACCAAGGACAACCTCGGCGACCCCGAGGTGAGCAAGTACGTCTACAAGGACAAGTGCTGACCCACCAAGGACCTCGCGCGTACGTCGTCGCCGGTGCGCCGGCGACCGGTAAGAGCGTGTTCGGCGCGGCGCTGGCCCGCGCGGCCGGCGCCGCACCGCTCGACCAGGACGTGCTGACCGGGCCGCTGACCGCCGTCGTGGCCGGCCTCGTCGGCGCCGCGCCGGGCGACCTCGACGATCCACGGGTACGGGCCGCGACCCGCACCGCCACCTACGACGCGCTGCTCGGCGCCGCCGCCGGGTGCCTGGCCGCCGGGTTGTCCGTGGTACTCGTGGCGCCGTTCACCGCGGAGCGCTCGGATCCCGGCGCCTGGGCCGCGCTCGAGGCCCGCCTGAACGCGCCCGGCGGCACCGTGCTCGCCTGGACCATCTGCCCGCCCGCCGAGGTCGCCCGCCGGCTCGCCGAGCGGGGCGCGCCGCGCGACCGCCGCAAGCTCGCCGACCTCGACGCGTTCCTGCGCTCCGGCGCCCTCGACCCGCCGAAGGTGCCGCACATCGTGGTGGACACCACCGGGCCGCCGGCACCGCGAATCGCGGCCGTACTCACCCGGTAGCCTGCCATCGGCTTCATTGGAGGACCCTTGCTCATCGCGACGCCCAACATCACCGTCGACCGGACGGTCCGGCTGCCCGAGCTGCGGCCCGGGAGCGTGCTGCGGCCGCGGCGCGCGGTCGTCACCGCGGGCGGCAAGGGGCTCAACGTGGGCCGGGTCTCCGCCGCGTTCGGCCACCGGTCGACGCTCGTCAGCTTCCAGCCGGACGGCGACGCGGCCACGGTCGCGCGGCTCTTCGCGGCCGAGCCGGTCGAGTTCGTGGGCGTGGCCGTGCCGGGCGACGTCCGGGTCGCCACGATCTACCTGGAGGACTCCGGGCGGGTCACCGTGCTCAACGAGCCCGGCCCGCAGATCGCCGCCGGCGCGTGGGCCCGCTACGAGGACGCGGTCGCCGCCGAGCTGGCCACCGGGCGGCACAAGACATTGGTGTGCTCGGGCAGCCTGCCACCGGGCGTGCCCGACGACGCGTACGGCCGGCTGACCCGCCTCGGGCACGCCGCCGGGGTGCGGGTGGTCGTCGACGCGGCGCGGGCCGCGCTGGCCGGTGCCCTCGACGCCGGCCCCGACGTGGTCACCCCCAACCTCGCCGAGGCCGACGGGGTACTTGCCGGCCACGAGGTCGAGTCGGTGCACGAAGACGACCCGACTGTCCCCGACCGGGCTGCCGCCGCGGTGCGGGAGCTGTGCCGCAGGGGCGCGCGGACGGCCGCGGTGACCGCCGGGGCGGCCGGCACGGCGTACGGCGACGCGGGCGAGGTCGCCTGGATACCCACGGTCCAGGTCGAGGTGGTCAACCCGATCGGGGCCGGCGACTCGTTCGTGGGCGGTCTCGTCGAGGCGTTCGAGGAGGGGCGCACCGGGGTCGACGCGGTCACCTTCGCGGTCGCGACCGCGACCGCCTCCGTCGAGCAGGACCTGGCCGGCGGCGTCGACCCGGCGCGGGCCCGCGAGCTCGCCGCGGCGCTGAGCCGCGCCGCCCGCCTGGGGGCATGATGTCCCGCCGGCCCACCCTCCGCGACGTCTCGGTGCTGGCCGGCGTGAGCGCGAAGACCGTCTCCCGGGTGGTCAACGACGACCCCGCGGTGGCACCCGGCACCGCCGAGCGGGTGCGGGTCGCCATCCGCGAGCTGGGCTTCCACCCCAACCCGGTGGCCCGCTCGCTGCGCGTCGGCCGCGACGACGCGATCGGGCTCGTGGTGGAGAACATCGCCGACCCCTTCATGGCCGAGGTCACCGGCGCGGTGGAGGAGGTGGCCCGCGAGCGCGGCATGTTCGTGGTCATCGCCAGCGCCGGGTACGCCCCGGAGAACGAGCGCCTCGTCGTCAACGGCCTCACCAACCGCCGCGTCGCCGGCCTCATCATCACCCCGACGTCGGGCGACCACTCGTACCTCGGGCACGGCCCGGCACGCTTCCCGACGGTCTTCGTCGACCGCCCACCGATCCAGTTCGACTCCGACACGGTGCTCGCCGACAACGAGGGCGGCGCGAAGGCGGCCACCCAGCACGTGATCCAGCACGGGCACCGGCGCGTCGCGTTCATCGGCGACCGCCTCCACATCTACACGACCCGCCTGCGCTACCAGGGCTTCCGGGCGGCGATGGCCGAGGCCGGCCTGCCGGTCGACGAGCGGCTCGTCCGCGTAGACGCGATGGGCACCCAGAACTCCACCGCCGCCACGGTCGACCTCCTCGCCTCCGACCCGTCGCCCACGGCCGTGATCTCGGCCAACGCGCGCACCTCGCTGGGCGTCGTCCGGGCACTGCACCAGCAGGACCGCACCGACATCGCGCACGTCAGCTTCGACGACTTCCAGGGCGCCGAGTCACTGAGCCCGCCGGTCACCGCCATCTACCAGGATCCGCAGGGGCTGGGCCGGGCCGCGGCCACGCTCCTCTTCGACCGCGTGAGCGGCATGGACGGCCCACCCCGCCGGGTGGTCCTGCCGGTGAAGCTCATCGTCCGCGGCTCCGGCGAGCTACGCCCACCTCCAGCCCCCGTCCGTCTCTGACCCGAAATCCCGCATGCACGGCGCCCCGGAGGGGCTCCCAAACTGAGAAGACGATTTCCCGGGCCGCGTCAGCGGCGGGCCGCCGCTCCCCCCGGAGACCGCGGCGGCCGGCGGCCCGCCCCGGCTCGCCGCAAACCGGCCCCCCCCGCCCCGCCCCTGCGCCCAAGGCCAAACCCCGGGGGCCGCGCGGCCCCAG
>Ga0081539_10000931_pt1 | contig 54965 bp, 45 predicted proteins | sample TabmetS4T2R2_FD_71023 | JGI IMG/M metagenome (GOLD analysis project Ga0081539, IMG submission 71023) | Tabebuia heterophylla rhizosphere microbial communities from the University of Puerto Rico - S4T2R2 | ecosystem: Host-associated > Plants > Roots > Rhizosphere ...
GTCGGTCTTGGCTTGTCGCAGCGCGTCTGGCTTTACTTATAACCGGTGACGTCAAATGCCAAGTTCCTTTCCACTGATCACGTGGGGTTTACCCCGCGTTTTTTGCTGAAAGGGTTCGCCAACCGCCTAACCCTTTCAGGGTTTTATCGTAAACGAAACTAACTCCCAGGGTTCTCGCGATGCTCGAACCCTGGGCTCACATTAGCCAACGCCTTCGGCGTATTCATTCGATTTCAAACGCTTAAGACTTGCCGACGAGGACGAAGGGGGCCCAGAAAAACGGGAAACCGTTGTCGCGAATTGTTTCCAACTGCGCCTGTCGCAGCGCCTCTCCTTTGGTCATTCCCGTTTGCAAATTGCGATAAAAACGGATCATCAAATCAGCCGCGCTCTCGTCGTTCACGTTCCATAAGCTGACTACCACCGACGGCGTTCCCGCGTACATGAACGCACGCGTCAAACTAATCAACCCTTCGCCATTTACCTCTTTACCTAAGCCACTCTCGCATGCCGAAAGCACGACCAGATCGGCATTCAACTTCAAATTGAAAATCTCATAAGCCGACAGCAGCCCATCCTCCCGCAGCTCACCTTGCGGCAGCGAAAGTACGAGACCGGAAAATCGTGGTCGCGCTTCATTGATGTAGCCGTGCGTCGAGAAGTGGACCATCTGGTACTGCTTCAATCTCTCCGGAGCTTTGACGTTCTCCTCGGACGCATCTTCTCCGAAAAACAATGTGCGATCGGCATCAGTGAATAGTTTGGCAATACCCGCGATTTCTTCACGACTGTACGGCAAAGGTTGAAAGTTGAGCCTCGTTGCGCCTGCGTTTCGCAACGTCGAGACGATCAATCCTTCTGCGCGCTTTTCATAAACCGGATCACCGAATCCGATGAATTTCTTCGGCGCTGCTGCTCGCTGCTCGTTTTGCAACTCAGCCAAAACGCTCGCCGAGGGCGCGTAGCTGATCGCGAAACGCCTGATGAGGTAGGGAAGCCGGCGCAAATCGCCTCGTCCATTCGTGCCCGGTAACAACAGAGCCTCAAATGGCAAACGGTGCAAGGCGCCGTCGGGAACGATCAATATCTTGTTGCCCGTAAGCATTTTGCTGACAGGCTGTAGCAACTGCTGCGACAAAAGGCTCGCTTGCCGGCGATACGCCACCGGATCGGGATTGTTCTTGTCTGTAATCGCCGTTAAAAACTTCTGTACACTCTCGCGCAGCGTCGCTTCGGCCGGCAGACGCTTCACTTGAAAGTCGTTCCGCGTCACAGCGAATAAAAACGAGTGGGTTTCGCCAAGCGAATAACTCAGCAGTATCGTCTGGTCGCCCAACGTTCGCTGCGCTGCCGCGAGCGTGACTGGCTCCGGATATCGCAGCGCCGCATAGCGCGGATTGCGGCGGCGTAATTCCTGAAGCCAATCTGCCAAATCCTTATCGGCCTGGCCCAGACCTCTTTCCAATTCCGCGATCTTGGTCTTGTTCTGTTTACCCGGTTCCTGCGAGCGTTCCTGGAGCAATTGAGTCGTCAACTGCGAGATGCGCTGCTGTAACTCCTGCCGGCGCTTTGTTAGATCAGTAGCCGTGTTTTGTTCCACGTCTACTCTGGCTTCAGCCAGCAGATCGAGAAATGCACGAGCGCGAGCACGTTCGACGTAACGAAAAGCTTCGGCGGTATTTGTATTCCTGAAACGCGGATCGAGCAGCAGGGCAATCTGCTTTTTGTAAACCTGAACCTTGTCTTGAAAGAACCCCGCCTTTTCCTCTTCGCCGCCAAGCCTGGCGCGCACGGTTTCTATCGTCTCGATTGCTTTTTGATAATGATCGCTGGCCTCGTCGAGCGCACCCAGTTGGAAGCAGGCATCAGCTAAACCGGAATGCAGTTGCCATAGGACGCGAGGCGCTATAGTCCCTTGATCGATTGCCAGCGCTTGTTGATAGGTTGACTTGGCCTTTGCAAACTCGCCGGATTTGAGGTGTAGGAGCCCGAGATTATTCAGCGACTCGGCCTCCCAAAGCGGGTTACTGTGGCCTTCCAGCAACTTCAGCGCGCGTTGCACAGAGTCCATTGCCTTTGGCGCATCACCCATTTGTCGATACAGCGCCGATAAACTGTTCAGGGCGCCGAGTTGATTTGGGAGATTTGCGCTCTTTTCGCCAAGCGCCAGCGCCTGCTCTTCAATTGAGATCGCCTGAGACAACTTGCCCTGCTCGATGTAGAGATCGCCAAGACTCTTGAGCACACTGGATTGATTCAACCGATCTTTGGCCTCGACTGAAAGCGCAAGCGCCTCAAGATATGTCTGCTCTGCGGTTACGAGATCGCCGAGTCCGTAATACACGTCGCCGATTCCGCCGATATAACGTTGTGGATAGGTCTCGATCTTCGCTTTGCGAAGCTTGATTGCCTTCGACACGTCCAACGCGCGACGCCAATCCTCAAGGGCTTGGAGGTAACTGCTCTCCCGGTAATGTACCGAGGCGAGTTGTCCCAGCGCCGTCACTTCGGTGCGCAAATCATCAGATGCACGAGCGAGGGTAAGAGCCTTTTCGAGGACTGAAGCTGCTTCCGCATAGTTACCCAATTTCCGATGAAGACTGCCCAATTGGACCAGCAGTAACTTCTCCCTCAGGTCGTCGGGAGTAGCCTGCAGAAGTTGCAAGGCGGTTTGTAGCGGCTCGACCGCTTGCATATCACGACTATCTTTACCCAAAACGTTAACTTTATAAGAGTAAGCAACAATCTTCTGAGGCTGTAGACTGATAGCACGATCGAGTTCTGTAAGCGCGTCAGCGCGCCGGTCCAACAGTGCGTAAAGGATTCCCAGTCCCTGATGGCCGGTCGCGCTGTTTGGTTGTGAAGCGAGTAGCGATTTGAAATAGGTTTCCCCTTCGGCGCCTTTTTTCTGAGCGTTGTAAGCAGTCGCCAGCATCTCTGCGGCGCGCTCATCATCAGGAAAAGCACGGAGAGATTTTTGATAGTTTTCTACTGCTCCGGCGTAATCGCGTTGGAATTGCCGGACGAGGCCGAGTCCAAAGTAAGCCATTTCCTGCGGTGGCGTACGGGCCAACAACGATGCGAGCCAGAGGCGCGTTGCGTCTAACTGGCCCGCTTCGCTGGAGGCCTCCGCCAGTCCGAAATAAGCATTATGATAGTTTGGTGATCGTTCGATTAGCGCTTTGCTCTCGGCTATGGCCTGTTCGTAGTTGCGTTGCGCCATCAACCGCGAGACTTGGCGATACTGCTCATTTGGCGACAGTGGTGCTGAGGTTGTTTGGCCGGGCAAGGCACGCAAGCACAGAAGGCAAAACAGAACCAGCCACCATGATCGAATAATCGCGGAGTGCCTCACCGGCGAGCACCTTCTGACTTGCGTGAACTACTGCTTGCTCAGCCTATCTCACCTTATACCGGAAAAGCTAGAAATAAGTGCTGAACGACCGCACCGTCAGGCGGCAAAGTGGTAGCACTTTTCGCTGGGAGTACGAGGCTTACCGGTCTGTTACTCTTGGCATCCGTTCTGATAGTCATTCGCGCGAGGTCGAATTTTATTCTCGCTCCACACGGAAGTGGACATGGAGGCGGCTCATCCGGGCACTCTCCCGGCTGACAATCTCCGATAATCATCGCTACCGTCAGTTTATCCCTCAGCACCGCACGCAATTTCTCTTCAGTTTCCTTAAAATTAGTCTGCCCGCCGGTGACAAAGGCCGTGTCAACATACTCGGACATCGCTTTCACCACCACTGGTTCGTTTGAGATATTTCTGAGCTTCCGCTGGATGATCAACTTGTTGCTTTTCTTATTCACAAAGAAATACGTCGTGATCTCCAGGACGTGATCGCTTGTCTCACTGATCACAGTTGTTGATGGTCCATCAGACTTGACGTTTCCAGCAACTAATCCCACCGCCTCCGCATCACCGATCGCACTGGCGGAATGAGTCTTCCCCCTGAACTCATAACTGAGCTGGAACCCTTCACCCGTAAGCTTGCCGAACCGGCTCTTGCCGTTGGCATCCAGGATCTCCAGCAGAGTTCCGTATTTGCTCATGCTGAGACTTGGTGCCGGTAGAGGCTGTGCGCGAGACACGCTTCCGACGCCGGTAATCAAGCCAACGCCAAGAATTAATGCAATGAATCTAGTAACCCGTTTATTTTTCATTTCTCCCTCCTATCATTTCAAACATGAGCATACTTAGACTGGAAAAACGGCTTTAGGTTTAGAGTTCAATCCACAGATTACACAAATTGGGTAAAATCCGTGTAATCTGTCGCTAAAAACGGAGACAAACGATGAGCGAACGCAGCGTCACCTTCTACCGCTGGGATGAGATGCCGAAGGAACAACTCACTGAAATGCTCGACCGGCGGCTGATAACTGCCGATCGAATGATGTTGGCCCACGTTTACCTGAAGAAAGGCGCGGTGGTCCCGCGACATTCACACGAGAACGAACAACTCACTTACATCCTCGAAGGCGGCCTGCGTTTCTGGATCGGCGCAGATGAATCAAAAGTCATTGATGTGATGGCGGGTGAAGTGTTACACATTCCTTCACACGTCCAACACAAGGCGGAAGCTCTCGAGGACACTCTCGACGTCGACATCTTCAGTCCGCCACGTCAGGACTGGCTCGACAAAACAGACGACTACCTCAGGCGGAAGTAATGGATCTCGGACTCAAAGATAAAGTTGCTCTCGTGGCTGCCAGCAGCCAGGGGCTTGGTCGCGCGGTTGCTGAAGAACTCGCGGCTGAGGGCGCGTCGCTCGTGCTTTGCGCGCGCGACGCGCCAATTCTCGATCAAACCGCAGCCGCGATCGCCGAGCGTAGTAACACGCGCGTCCTCGCCGTGCCTGCGGATGTGACAAAGATTGATGACATCAGGCGACTCGTCAACGCTGGCATCGAGAGATTTGGTCATATCGATATTCTCGTGACGAACGCTGGTGGACCACCGGCCGGACGATTCGATCAGTTAACTCATGAACAGTGGGAACACGCGATACGTCTGACACTACTCAGCGCGGTCGAGCTGGCGCGCCAGGTCCTGCCGGGAATGAAAGAAAGGCGCTGGGGACGCATACTCAACATCACCTCGATCGCTGTCAAACAACCGGTTGAAGGTCTTCTCCTGTCGAACAGCCTGCGGGCGGGACTGACCGGCTTTGCACGCACGCTCGCGAACGAAGTCGCGGCGAATGGCATTACGGTCAACAACGTCCTGCCGGGTTATACGCGCACCGAGCGTCTGGAGGAGCTCGCTGAGATGATGTCGAAGAAGCAGGGAATCAGCCCGGGTGAGTTCAGAGGCGTGTGGGAGAAGGAGATCCCGATGGGCCGTCTCGGCGAGCCACGTGAGTTCGCGGCAATGGTCGCGTTCCTCGCTTCCGAGCGCGCGAGCTACATCACCGGAACATCGATACAAGTTGACGGCGGCTGGATCAAGTCACTACTCTAATCATCATGATCAAAGCAATTCGTGGCAGCACCATCTGATAACTCGATAGAGACACCTTCGACCGGCTTATCGAGCCATACCGGCGAAGGAGTGATCATCGACATTGGGACGGGAGACGGGCGCTTTGTGTACCAGTCTGCGCGCCGGAACCCGAACAAGTTCTACATCGGAATCGATCCGAACACTCCTCCACTCGAGAAAATCTCAGAGAAGATTCACCGGAAGCCCGCGAAGGGCGGCGCTCCTAACGTTCTGTTCATACAGTCGGCAGTTGAAGATCTGCCTGCGGAGCTGGACGGAGTGGCGAATGAAGTACACGTGCACTTGCCATGGGGTAGTTTGTTGCGCGCAGTGGCGATTGGTGATGTTGCAGTGTTGAGAAACCTGCGGCGGATTTGTGCTGAGGGTGCGTTGCTGGAAGTGGTGATCGGGATCGATCCGGTTAGGGATAAAACTGAGATCGAGCGATTGGGGATCACGCCGCTGCCGGCGGATGTGCTGGCAGCGAAGTATAAAGAAGCCGGGTTTGAGATTGTCGAGAGTGGCACGACCTCGCAGACGCTGGATACGTCATGGGCCAAAAGATTGCAGCGACCGGTTATGTACATCGTTGTGCATGCGGTTTAAGACAGGATTACGACATTAGCAATTTATAGATTGACATCCAAAAATCGTCACCGTAATCTGCCTTCGCTCAAGCGCTGAAAGATAACCTGTTCTCCTACTTGCGCGTGTGTTGTGAGAAACAGCGGTGTTTCGTTTGTGGTTGTTGTGGGTTTTATCCATGTGCTTGAGGTTTGTTATCAACACTCACAGACAGAAATTCCGCTCACCATACCCGTGCTTCAGTTAACTTGATCATTCATTATTCGGCGCGCGTAGATTCGCTCCGAGATGGATGATCCTCGATGCCTCACCCTGTTGGCATCAAGCCCTACGCCCGGGGCCAACCCCTAAATTCGCAGTGAATTTGTGGACCTGATGTTTTTGGTTCTTCGGCCAAGGAACGTCAGGCGGAAGCCCCCCATCGCCGACGCGAGTTGGCGAACTCTTAAACAGAAATGGAGAAACCTCATGACTAGAATTAGTGAAACAGATGTAGCGAAACGACAACAATTCATTAAGGCGCTGGAATTGCCACCAATAGGAGAATCATTTCGAGCGCTTTCACCCGGAACAATACAGCCGGCGGAGGATCAGAATGAGGGATACGTTGACGATGGCAGCCTCGTGTCCTTTGTGTCAGAGGTGAGCCCGCAAAATCGTGACGATGTGCTCAACTCGACTCTTCTAGCTCAGCTTGCCGCCAACAAACAGTATGATCGGTGGAACAACATCGAGAACTGGTACAAGTTTTATGTGAACGTGCTTGAGAATGTTGGTTGGGTCATTCAGGGCTTCAGTTTCTCACAGTATGACGCCAAGGGCGCGTCATTCGAGGTTGAAAAGGTGGTACTTGAGATTCTCGCCGCCATCGTCAGCCAGAACCAGATCGCTGTTGTTGCTGAAACAATCGCAGCACTCAAGGCGCTCAGTGATGACGACGGACGATTCGTACTATTTTCCTCGGCTAGCTCGTCGCTAGGCAATGGCAACTTCCAGGTCAGCGCAGCTAATGAGACCAGCGGCGTGGTCGCAATGGGACTCAGCGCCTTCTACTTTAACAGCACACAATCGACCACACGATTCCTGTGGTTCAATTACGACAGCTCAAACATGCGTCTCTCCAAAGCGGCGCAGGCTGTGACCCTTAACGGACAGATCTACAGCGGGGTGCGCCAGGCTGTTCTGGACAAACTTGGAGACAATGCCACTACGTTTGTCGGAAACCTCGAGATCTAGGCGTTAACGCAGGCGGCGACCGGCTCGAAGGTGACGCAGCGGCAATCACTCATACCATGAGTAGTCTCCCCACGCCGCACGGCGTCACGCCATGACTTAAACAAACTTAAGGGAACTGACGCCGTCATTCTCTGACGGTCTTGTATCTGTTTCCTCACCTGATTAAAGGAGGTAATTAGCAATGATTCTTTGGCTTCTTGCAGTTAGAGACACGCAAATGTTAGACGGCGTCACAAAGGCGCAAAGGTACTACGGTGCTATCGCCTATTACGGAACCATAAACGGCGCCCTGCCAAAGGTGGGCATTGATGAGGCGGTCAAGATCTTTGCCCATGGCAATGAGTATGAAATCGGCGAAGCAGTAGGTGACCCGTCCTGGACGCCGCAGACTCTTGCACGAACATTGTACGAATACTTGCTACCGCAAACCTACAAAGGCGAAATCAACATTGATGCATGCGGCTCCGGAGTAATGGACGGCAACCGGCTGACATTCGTCGACAAGCTGTTGCACGAAATGAGGGCGAATTACGACTACAGCGGTAAGATTTTTGGATACGGCGGTAATGTGCGTGGGTTTGGTGCTAATGAGATCGTTGAAGCCGCTGGGGGAGATCTGCCTGCGGGCTGGATGATGATCCAAGCGGTAGACCGAGGCTATGCATATTCATCTGTATAGCCAAACTTGATTTCAAATTAAGGAGCGGCGTACAGCAGGTTACAGGCGTGGAGAGCTCCGGCCCGCTGTACGTCTTCTCCGTCATTTTCAGGGGGGGCAGGTCTAAGTATATCCTGCAAATCTTGTCATCCTGTCTAAAAGCTCTGATCATCAGCAGAAGGTCCGAAAATAGCGGGCACCTTCTCGCCCATCAATCGCAAGTACACTGTCATCTGCCCGCGGTGGTGTGACCAGTGACTGATCGTATCCTGGATGATCTCGTGACGTGGTCCTTCCCACACGACGTTTCCACGCGCGAGTAGCTTCCAGTTCGTCGCCAGGTGTTCATCACTAGTCTTCTCGAGCGCAGCGCGTGCTTCACCAGCCGCTTCATCAAGCGCTTTCAGTAAATCATCTCGCGTTTCTTTCTGCGGCTTTTTCGTCCCCTGGCCCTCCGCCGGCGCGACATCGAGATCGTCACGATTGATCTCCATCGTGATCCACGTCGGTATCGTCGCCACCATGTCTGCAAGGTAACCAAAGATCATCGACTTCTCATGCGGTTTCCAGTCGTACTTTCCTTCCGGCACCTGCTCGAGTGCTTTGCGTGAACGTTCCACTTCGCGATCCAACTGCTCCCGGAAAAACTCCGTTAGTTTCATCGTTTGAATTGCCTCCCTGCAAAATATACCTCACACGTGTATTATGACGCGCGTGTTCCTGCAATCGAACTTCGCGCAATCGTTCAATTCGCCATTAATTCGTATCGTCGTCGCCGTCATTGCGCTCGGTCTGCTTTACATTCTCTGGCGCGAAGTCCGGAAAATCCCCGCCAAACTCATGACGCTCATGGCGACGGCGTTCATCGACATGGTCGGCGTGTTGATGATCTTTCCACTCCTGCCATTTTACGTTCAGCAGTTTGGCGGCACCGGCATCAAGGTTCTCGGAATTCATCTCGGCATCGGCGTCATTGCGGGTTTCATCATCAGCTCGTTCACCGTCGCACAGTTGATCAGCGCGCCGATGTGGGGCCGCTTCTCGGATCGAGTGGGCCGCAGACCTACGCTCCTCATCGCGTTGACCGCTTCAGGCATCGCATACCTGATCTTTGGGTTTGCTAACTCTCTCTTTCTGCTCTTTGTGTCGCGAATCGTGCAGGGCGCCGGTGGCGGCACAGTCGGCGTGATTCAGGCTTACGTCGCCGACTCAACCGCGCCACAGGATCGCGCACGTGCGCTCGGCTGGCTTTCAGCAACGACGAACCTCGGCGTCGCGCTTGGCCCGGTGCTCGGCTCGTTTGCCATTACACTCGGCAAGCGCGACCTGATGCCTGGTCCGGCAACATTGCAGGTGGGCCATGCGGCGCCGGGCATCATCGCCGCGATACTGTGTTTTATCAACATCGCTTTTGCCGCGCGTTATCTAACGGAATCACGCGATGCGAGTGACCACGCACCAGTCGCAGGCGAGGTGAAACGAACTTCACGCGAGGTCCTCTGGCGCGTCGTTTCACACTCGAAAGAAACTTCGTCACGTCTGATCTGGATCTACGCGATTGCGATGGGCGCGTACCAGGGCAGCTTCTCCGTACTCGCACTCTTTCTCAACTCGCGTTTTCAGGTTACAGAACAGACGATCGGTTACTTCTTCATGTACGTCGGCTCGATCTCCGTCTTTACGCGCGTGCTGCTGCTCGGGCGCATGGTCGACTGGCTGGGCGAGACAAAACTCTCGCGGCTCGGACTCTCACTGCTCGCGCTCGGCGTGGTGGGAATGTCGCAATCGCACACGCTCTGGATGCTGGGAATCGCAGTGGCTTTGATTCCACTCGGAACAGCGTTCACGTTTCCATGTGTAACAGCACTGCTGTCGCGCGTGATCAGTCCGCGAGAGCGCGGGCTTTACATGGGAATGCAACAGACATACGGCGGCGTTGCGCGTGCGATCGCGCCCCTTTTCTTTGGCTGGTCGTTTGATAAGCTGGGCGTGTCGTCGCCTTACCTGATCGCTTCCGCTTTCATCCTCGCGACGATCTTTCTGAGCCCGCAGATCGTGCACGAAGCGAAGCAGCCTGCGCTGTCTAAGCAATCAACGGAGAATGCGTAGTTAGTTGTCGGGCGAGTTGTCGACCGTCACTTTCTTGCGCGGATCAGGAACGTGGATCGACGTCTCGACTGCGTTCGTGTAACGGTTCTGGCCTTCGTCAAACGTGCCTGCCGCGTTGATCGTCACGCGCACGATGTAATCACCTTCAGGCACGCCGGTGAGGTCAATCCACTGTCGTACGCTCTTACGGCCGCGCGACTTCAACGAATCTTCAAACCAGAAGCCTTGCTTGTGCCCAGCAACAACAACCGTGCGAGAATTGTTCAGCAGCTCAGCATTTGAAAAGTCCCGGATTTCATAGTGACCGTGACATGGCGCGAACTTAAACCATTCGGCGTGAGAGTTGTTTGGATCGCTACGATCGCCGACGACGAAGTCACCATCGCCACTGTTCATCACGACTGTATCGAAGCGCAGAATGCGACGATAGCCAGTGCCGCCGGCTGTGCCTTCTTCAATCGCACAACTGCCTTCGGTGAAGAGTCTATCGACGATCTCCATCTTCGAGACGAAGCGTTGCGGATCGACGACGAGATCGGGTTTGCCGCCGTTCTCATAGACGGGAAACTGCCGCGAGACAATCTTTCTCTGCGATAAGACGGATGTAGGAATAAGTGCGAGACCAAGCACGAGGATGAAGATCACTATTCGCATATATACTTTTCTACCTACTCGTTCAGGTTATCGAGGCCAGTAAACTTCCAACCGGTTTTCGTCTGCTCGAAATGATAGATCACCACTTCGTTTCCGGCCGCATCGGGACACGCAACGCTGAACCGCTTCGGGTTTTCCGCATCCATCTCGATTTTGGCTTTGCTAAAGCAAGCCGCAGCGTCTGTCTGTTCGTTGAAAATCTGCCGGTAACGGCGGCTAAGCTGAACCTTCGTTTTGATCGAAGGGATGCCGTATGACATCGCGATCGGAAACCGTGAAAGCCGCGCAATCGTCTCGACATCGCGTTTGCTGACAGCGGTCTTGAAACTCTGCCAGAAAGTCTCGGCCGATTCGGCGCCAGCGAGCATTAAAACCAAAGAAAGAGTCGTTATCGTTTTCATAGTGATACAATCCGCGCCGGCTAATACTAAAACGAAAGGTAGATTTTGGCGATGCTCAAAAGGTTCGTGATTGCTCTGATCTGTCTGTCAGCAGTTTTTTCGGGTTGCGCGAAGAAGAATGGTCCGACGCGGGCGGCGGATGCAGACGCGCCTGTCGAGGGAGTTGAGAAAGTGAAGCCTGCGCCCGGAACCGGGAACGTGCAGGGGAAAGTGCTTTACAACAATGCTCCGGTTGAGAATATCGAAGTGAGATTGTGTGAGACGTTCAGTCGTTTCCTCAGCGGTTGCGGCGGGAAGATCTACACGGCCAAGACTGATAAAGACGGCGATTTTGTAATCACGAACGTTCCGCCGAAAGAGTATGAGGGACTGACGGTGCGCGTGTTCGATACCGATTCTTATGTGTTTGCGACGACGGGCATCGCTGGCATTTCGTCAGAGAAGTACAACGTTGTGGCTGACAAGACGCTCTTTGTGCGGCCGACGCATTTGTTCAAGGGCGACTTACAGGTGCTCAATCCGAAAGCCGGATCGACTGTGAGCGGGCAGAACCTGGAGTTGCAGTGGCAGGCTTATCCGGATGCGGCGTACTACAAGTTCTCACTCTCTCCGAACGATCACCTCGTCACACCACCGTACATCAACGAGCGCGTCGACGGCGCGTCGTTCAAGGTGAACAAGCCGCTGGAGAAGGGAACTTACCGGATTAAGGTTGAGGCGTTCAATAAGAGCGACAAGAAACTTTCCGAGACGCCCGACGATATCAACTTCACTATTAACTAAGTCAGTCGTAGAACAGGATTGACAAGATTCGTACAGGATTTACATGTAAATCCTGAAACATCTTGTCAATCCTGTCTACATTAACCTTACTTGTTAGGCGTCTTCACGGCAATGATATTCGAGTACGCCGAATTGCCTGACGCATTGAACGCCCTCACGCGGAATCGATACCAGGAGTTCTTGGTAAGTCCGCTATTCTGGAACGTTGTCACATTCGCACCGACCTGCGCTACCTGCGCGAAGTTGGTGCAGCTATTCCCCAGACAACGCTCAATGCTGAACCCGTCCTCGTTATTCGAGTTATCGGTCCACGACAGGTTGATCTGAGTCGTCGAGACGGCCGTTCCAGCGAGATTGCTCGGCGCATTCGGCACAGCTGGAGGCGTCGGCGTTGGAGTCGGTGTCGGCGTTGGAGTCGGCGTTGGTGTCGGAGTAGGTGTTGGTGTCGGAGTTGGCGTGGGCGTCGGATTACCACCACACGTCGGGAAGCGGAACGATCCGATTCTCGTGCGCCAGTTGAACTGGCTCGTCGATGCGTAGTACTCAGACGTGAACCAGAAAGTACAATCATCCACCGGATCGACAGTCAGCGCTGCATAATCACCCCAGCGACTGCTCGTGCCGACCTGACTTCCAGTTCCAGCGAACAGAGTCGCCTCACCCTGGCCCAACGTGTTCAACGGATCCGTCGCGAGCCGTCCCGCATACCGCAACTGCGGAAACATCGTCGCACTCGAAGCGCTGTAACCGATCGCGATGTTTCCGTCCTTGTCCATCGCCGCGCTTCCCAGCCAGCGCCACGTCGAATCAGGTTGATACGTGCTCTCCTGATTCACCGTTACTGGTCCGGTCGTCACGTTACGCAGCTCAAACCAGCGTATACCGGCAACGCTTCCGGAGCTCACCGTGTAGTTTCCGACAACTGACTCATGCGTGCCGAAGTTTCGATAAGTAAGCCTGAACATCAGCCGGTCTGCGACCGCGTCCAGACGTGACGTCGTACCGCTTTGCGGCACACACGATCGAGTTAGAGCACAGAGCTGTGTAAATCCAGCCGCGGGAGGACTCGCAAAAACTGTAAAGCTCGAGTTAGCGGGGGTCGCAAAATCAGCGTGGAAGTGGAAGAGCTTATAACTACCTGGACCCGGCCACTCCACAAACACTCCCGGCGCGCCGGCCGGTGGTAAAGTCGAGCCATCGAGATCAGCCGGGAGATAAGTCTCTTCTCCTGGTCCACCAGTGATGCCGGTGGTAACGAAAGTGGCCGGCAAGCCCGAGAGCATCTTGTTCCGGTCGAACGCGAAAGGTTGCGGGCCGAGGAACGACGTGCCGCTCGAGTTGAACACGTTCATGCTCATGTAATAAGCATCCGGCCAAACGCTTAGGTGCGGGTAATCGAAGAAGTTTGAACCGAGGTGAAAGTCGTAGCGATGATACGAGCCGGTCGCGTCTCCCGTAGTCGAGACAGCCACGCATTCATCCGTGGGCACGGAAACACCGGCAAACTGCGAGATGATCCAACGATCTGCGAGCTGGTCGTACATCACGACCGGATCGCCGCTACCGTTGAATTCACAAACGCCACCAAAGCCGCCCCAGACCGTCGAGATGCCTGATGGCCCAAGCAGCGAAGCTCCCGTTGTCTTGTCGAAGACCTGAAAACCTTCGTTGACCATCTGGACGTACTGAGTAGTTCCAACTTCACCGTTCGTATCCGGCGGAGCGCAGTTGCACGCGACACCGGGAAACTGCATGCCGTTGAAGTTCGCGTCCGTAGTGGGCATATTGGCGGCTGTGAACGCGTCGGCAGCGATCGTAGTTTGTACCTTGCGATCGGGAGCGTCTTTATGCGGATGCGGAATCTTCGGGTTCTCGTTAGCCTCTTTCTTTGCCTTGAAGACAGGTTGCTGCTTCATTTCGCGGACGGGAGGCGACGTGTCGTTGCGAATCGACTCACCGACGGTGACTTCCTGCCGGCGTCCCTGCACGGGGTTGGATGAGTTTGCGGCTACGGCTGACGATTTAGAAGCCTCGATGATTCGAGGCACCATTATGATCGCGCCAAAAAGCAGAACTGCAGCTACCAGAACGACGATTCTGATTCGCATTCCTAATCTCCTTCGGGTCGAAATTCTAAGGGCAAACGAGGAGCACCTCGGGAAGTACTATTGGAACTAGTAGAGCCAGGTTAAAAAAAAGAGGCCGGGAAGGCCGATTCACGCTAACACAGGCCCGTAAAAAAGGCCAAGGCGTTTGTGAACATAAACGCCTATTAACCCTGAAATTCCTGTAATCCTGTAAACTACTCGCCCAAATGAGCAAAACATCTCGACTTCTGATAGCTATCTGTCTTCTTGTTTCGGCGTGTTCGATGCCGGAGTCGCGGGCGGATAACATCAAGATTGGCGCGTTCCTGTCACTGACGGGCGCCACTGCCGCTTTCGGAACCTCAGCTTCGAACGCCATCAAGCTCGCGGTCGACGAGGCCAATAGCAGCGGCGGTATCGACGGCAAACAGATCCAGCTCGACGTTGAAGACGATGAGTCAAACACGCAGGCAGTGCCGGACATCGTCAATCACCTCGTCAAGGAACACAAAGTTCACGCCCTCATCGCCGAGCCAGTCAGCACGAGGGCCATGGTCGCCGCGCCGATCGCGCAACAGAACCAGGTCGTGATGATCTCTCCAGCTTCAGTGAAGCCGGAGCTGACGATGCAGGGCGATTACATCTTCCGCGCGTGCTTTATCAGCTCGACTGAAGGCGACGCGATCGCGAAGTTTGCTGTCGATCATCTGAAGGCGAAGAGCGCTGCGATCATTCTCGACGACAAAAACGACTATGCAGTCGTGTTAGCTGGTTTCTTTGCCGAGTCGTTCAAGAAACGCGGCGGGCAGATCGTGAGCGAGCAGAAGTACGAAGCCAACGCGACGGATCTGAGTGCGCAGGTGAATGCGATCAAGACTGCGGCACCTGACGTCGTCTTTGCACCGGGCTTTTACACGACTGCGCCGCTCGTCGTGCGTGAAGTGAAGAAGGCAGGAATCAAGTCCACGCTGATCGGCAGCGACGGCTGGGACTCACCGAACCTGATGCAAGCTGGTAGTGAGCCATTTGAAGGCGTTTACTTCGCAAATCACTTCTGGGCTGGGAGCAACGATTCACTCGTGACGAAGTTTGTTTCAGACTATCGTGCGAAGTATGGTGTAGCGCCCGATGCACTCGCCGCCACGGCGTACGATGCGACGCGGATGCTGTTAGACGCGTTCAAGCGCGCGAAGTCGACCGAGAGCGCCGCGGTGAGGAATGCGCTCGCACAGACCAGAGATTTCCCCGGCGTGACTGGTAAGATCACCCTTGACCCAAACCGCAACGCCCAGGTGCCGGTTTACATGCTGCGCATAGAGGGTGGTAAATTCACGTTGCAGCAATAATTCATCCCCGACGATCGCAACACTTTTTAAGGAGCCTAGAGCAATGAAAGTATTTCGCATAATTCTCGCCGTAGCCGCCCTCGCGGCCTTTGCGATCCTCGCACAGACGCAAACACGACCGGCGCCGGCGCCAACCAACGTAGCCATCATCGACTCGTCAGCTTTCAGCGATGACAAAGCAGGCATCTCACGCGTGATGGCTGCCATGCAGCAGATCGAAACGAAGTTTCAACCGTTGCGTACCGAGATCCGCGGCATGCGCGAGCGTCTCAACACGATGAGGTCAGACATTCAGAAGAAGCGACAGGTTCAGGATCCGAAGTTGACGGCGCAGCAAACAGATGACGCCGATCGTCTCGAAGTGGAGATCAAGCGCAAAGCAGAAGACGCGCAGGCCAGTTATCAAAGAGAGTCGCTCGCCATGCTCGATCCGTTACAGAAAGACATCGGCACTGCGTTGACGGCGTATGCTCAATCGCGAGGCATCAACCTGCTGATCGATGCGAATCGCGTTCCGATTGTTTACGCAGCCGCGAGTTTGGACATCACGAAAGACTTCATCGCTGATTACAACCGGACGCATCCGGCTGGGGCCGCTCCGGCGCCCGCACGACCGGCGACGACGCCGGCAGCACGGCCCACGCGACCGTAATTCGACGCAATGCTCAGAAAAGTTCTCCTCCTATCGGCCTCTGCTGGCGCGGGACATATACGCGCCGCCGAGGCGATTGAAAAGGCGTTCAACCAGGCGAAAGATGCGTCGAGCAGGGAAGTGCGTCATATCGATGTGCTTAACTACACGAACAAGCTCTTTCGCCATCTCTACTCAAAAGCCTACATCGATCTCGTCAACAAAATGCCGGAAGTGCCGGGCTGGTTTTACGACAAGCTCGACAAGCCCTGGAAGAATGAGCGCCGTCGTCTGGCGCTCGACAAGCTCAATACGCGCCCGTTCGTGAAAATGCTGCGCGAGTACCAGCCGGATCTGATCGTCTGTACACACTTTCTTCCGGCTGAGATCGTCTCGTGGTTGAAGGCGAAGGAGCGTCTGGCGAGCCGGCAGGTGATCATCGTCACGGACTTTGATGTGCATGCGATGTGGCTGGTCCATCATTACGAGCGTTACTTTGTGGCAATCGATGAGGCGCGCGCGTATCTCGAAGCGCTCGGGATACCGGCGGAAAAGATCACGGTGAGTGGGATTCCGATCGATCCGGTGTTTGCGGTCAAGAAAGACAAGCAGGAGATGCGTGCGAAGCATGGACTCGCGGCTGATCGCACGACGATTCTGCTCTCTGCCGGAGGCTTCGGCGTTGGCTCGGTTGAGGCGCTTGTGCATGCGTTGCTGCCGTTACAGCATCGCGCGCAGATCCTTGCGATCTGTGGCCGGAATGAGGAGTTGAGGAAGCGTTTGAGCCGGCTCGCGGCGCGTGCGAAGCCGGATGCGAATGTGCTGCTGAAGCCGTTTGGCTACACGAAAGAGATGGATGAGTTGATGACGGCTTCGGACATCGTTCTCGGCAAGCCGGGCGGGCTGACGACGTCTGAGGCGTTGGCGAAAGGGCTCGTGTTTGTGATCGTCAATCCGATTCCGGGGCAGGAGGAACGCAATTCCGATCACCTCCTCGAAGGCGCCGCTGCCATTCGCTGCAACCAACTTCCGACGTTATCTTACAAACTCGATCGCTTGTTGAGTGACCCAGCTCGCTTTAAATCAATGCAGTCGAACTCGCGCCGCATGGGCCACCCAAACGCGTCGACAGAAATCGTCGAACAATTATTGTCCACGCACGGGCGGCCACAGAGGGCCGCCCCTACAGTTGTAGTCAAACAAGATCCATTGTCAAACGCGCCCGGTGAGCAACAACTGTAGGGGTGGCCCTCCGTGGCCACCCGTGCGTGGATGCCGTTAGTTGTAGTCAACCAGGATACTTCGTCAAACGCGCCCGGTAAGCAACAACTGTAGGGGTGGCCCTCCGTGGCCACCCGTGCGTGGATGTCGACACACACTATGATCAACAGACGAAAGTTTATCCAAGCATCTGCAATGACCGTCGTCGGAGCAATGTCGTCCACGGGTTTACTTAAAGCAAAGAGTCCCGCCAGTCTCAAAGCGAACGACGCGAAGGTCCGCGCGCTGCTCGGACGCATGACGCTCGAAGAAAAGATTGGCCAGATGATCCAAGCCAATTCGGCGAGTCTTAAGGATCCGGCGGACGTCGAAAATCTTTTTCTCGGTTCCGTGCTGAGCGGCGGCAGCTCCGATCCGAAAACGGGTAACGGTCTCGTCGATTGGACCGATCATTACGACAACCTCCAGTCGCGCACGCAAAAGACCCGACTGCGCATCCCGCTCCTCTACGGCATTGACGCCGTTCACGGACACAGCAACGTTCTCGGCGCAACGATCTTCCCGCACAACATCGGTCTCGGCTGCTCACGCAATCCCGCCTTAGTTGAAAAAGCTGCGCGCATCACCGCAATCGAAACACGAGCCACCGGCATCAACTGGACGTTCGCGCCGTGCGTCACCGTCCCGCGCGACGAGCGTTGGGGCAGAAGCTACGAAGGCTTCGGCGAAACACCTGAGCTGGCCCGCATGCTGGCCGAAGCCGCAGTACGCGGATACCAGGGTAGCGATCTCAGCGAGCCGACACGCATACTCGCGTGCGCGAAGCATTGGATCGGCGACGGCGGCACGAAGTATGGAACCGGCAGAAAGCTCAAACCCGATCTGCAAATACTCGACCGCGGTGACGTAATACTCAGCGAGAGCGAATTGCGCCGGATTCACATGGCCGGTTACGTCAGCGCAATCAAAGCCGGTGTCGGCACGATCATGCCTTCGTACAGCAGTTGGAACGGCGTGAAGTGTTCCGGCAGCAAACGTTTATTGACAGAGATTCTCAAGAACGAGCTGAAGTTTGATGGCTTCCTGATCTCCGACTACGACGCGATCGACGAAATGCCCGGCGACTACAAGATGCAGATCGAGACTTCTGTCGCTGCAGGCATGGACATGTTCATGGTGTCGACGAAGTATCGCGAGCTCTATAGCCTCTTGTTGGAGCTGGTCCGCGAGAAGCGCATACCAATGTCGCGGATTGATGACGCAGTCACGCGGATCCTGCGCGTCAAATTCGCGATGGGATTGATGGACGGTCGATCCAATCTCGCTGATCGGAAGCTGCATGCGAGTTTCGGCTCGGCTGCGCATCGTCAGGTCGCGCGCGAGTGCGTGCGCGAGACACTCGTACTGCTGAAGAACGAAAAGCGTGTGCTGCCAGTATCGAAGAACCTCAAACGGATTCACGTCGCAGGCAAGAGCGCTGACGATATCGGGAACCAGTGTGGCGGTTGGACCATAAGCTGGCAGGGAAAGAGCGGAGCACAAACCACAGGCGGCACGACCATCCTTGAGGCGATTAAGCAAACTGTTTCGCCGCAAACGATGATTACTTATTCGAGAGACGGAGCTAACGCCGCCGGAGATCTCGGAATCGTCGTCATCGGCGAGACGCCGTACGCGGAGTGGATGGGCGACCGGCAAAACCTCGAGTTGTCCGAAGAAGACGTAGCGGTTGTCGAGAAGATGAAACAAGCCGGAATGCCGCTCGTCGTGGTGTTGATATCGGGCCGGCCGATCATAACCGACAAGGTGATCGACAAGACGGACGCGTTTGTGGCCGCGTGGCTGCCGGGAACAGAGGGTCGCGGCATTACCGACGTCCTCTTCGGTGATTACAAGTTCACCGGCAAACTCTCATTCTCATGGCCACGCTCGATGGACCAGATTCCGATCAATGTCGGTGATCCCAATTACAATCCTTTGTTCAAATATGGTTACGGATTAAGTTTTGATCAGCGCTGATCTTGTTTTCCGATCCGTAAAATCTGTGGCTCAATATGATTATTCGTAAAGCGACGATGGATGACCGCGAAGCGATCCAGCAGTTGATCGCCGAGTCGGCGCGAAGACTGAGTCGCGAGCACTACAGCGACGCACAAATCGAAGCGGCCATCGCCAAGGTGTTTGGTGTCGATACCACCCTCATCGAGGATGGCACGTACTTCGTTGTCGAGATTGACGGGCAGTTAGCAGGTTGTGGTGGATGGAGTAAGCGAAAGACTCTGTTTGGCGGCGATCAGTATGCGTCGAGAGACGTGGACTATAGTGATCCAAAGACAGATCCTGCGAAGATACGCGCGTTCTTCATTCATCCCGATCACGCACGCAAGGGAGTCGCGCGCACGCTCTTGTCGCGCTGCGAAGACGAAGCGCGGGCGCAGGGCTTTCGCGCGCTGGAGTTGCTGTCGACGCTTCCGGGAATTGAGTTTTACAAGTCCTGTGGCTTCGTCGAGACGGGAAATCTCGATCTGGATCTCACCGAGACAGTTAAACTTGAGTTCGTTCCGATGCGAAAAGAAATTTAAAGGCACAAAATCGATGAAAACCAAACATTGACTTTGATGGTTATCGCGATGGTAGCGGTGATTTGTCAGCCCGCCGTTGCACAGGATGAATTCAAACCGATTACCGTATTTCTGATCAGGCACGCTGAAAAGCATGACGAGCCGCGACAAGATCCGCCGTTGACCGGTGCCGGTGTCGCGCGTTCACAGGCACTCGCTCGGCTATTGAGCAACGCGGGCGTCAAAGCAATCTTCACCTCGCAATCGATGAGAAAAAGTTCGACGATCTGTTCATCGTCACCGTGTATGCGAAGGGCAAAGCGAAGGTCATTCAACTGAAATATGGAGCCGAATAGGGCCACAAAAAGGCACAAAATGCACAAAAGCTCTGAAGTCTTCAAGCTTGGTTTTCTCTAACATTTTGTGCTTTATGTGCCTTTTGGGGCTAAAAAATGCGCGTTAGGGAATGTGAAGTCTAAGGAGATCACAATGAGACATCTGTTCTTAGCGATTCTGCTGCTCTTTCCCATCGTCGTTTTCGGGCAACACAGTCACGCGCCGGCCAAGGAAGCGGCGCCCGCGACGCTCGAAGTGGGACTAGGCGACGTCAATCACCCGGTTTCAACCAACAATCCTGAAGCCCAGAAGTTTTTCAACCAGGGACTCGCGTACCTCTTCGCCTTCAATCACGAAGAGGGGATCAGGTCGTTCAAACAAGCGGCCGCCCTCGATCCGCAGCTCGCCATGGCTTACTGGGGCATCGCCCTCGCCCTGGGTTCGAATTACAACGTGCCGGCCGATGGCCCATCACTGATCGAGGCTTACAACAATCTGCAAAAAGCGATCGCGCTCGCACCCAAAGCGTCAGAGCACGACCGCGCTTACATCGCCGCTCTCTCGAAACGTTACTCGTCCGAGCTTCAGGCCGATAAGCACCAGCTTGAAGTGAATTACAAGAACGCGATGGGCGAGCTTGCCAGGAATTATCCGGACGATCTCGACGCGGCCACGCTCTACGCCGAAAGCATGATGAACTTGCGGCCATGGCATCTCTGGACGCTCGACGGCAAGCCCGCGGAAGACACGCTCGAGATCGTAGCGACGCTCGAAGGTGTGCTGCGTCGCAATCCGAATCACAGTGGCGCAAACCACTACTACATTCATGCTACCGAAGCTTCAAATAATCCCGACCGCGCGCTGCCCAGTGCCGATCGTCTCGGAAAGATCGCACCGAAGGCAGGACATCTGGTCCACATGCCGTCGCACGTCTACATCCGCACTGGTGATTATTACCAGGCGGCGCAGTCAAATGTAGATGCGATTGCTGTGGATCGGGAGTACATGACGAAGAGCGGCAACAACGGGCTCTATCCAAACATGTACTACAACCATAACGTCCATTTCCTGGCGGCAGCAAGCGCCATGAATGGACGTTATGCCGATTCGATGAAATCGGCGCGCGAGCTCGAAGCGAATGTGAAGCCCGTCATCAAAGCGATGCCGATGCTCGAGATGTTTATGCCGTATCCGCTCGTGTCGATGACGCGTTTCGGCAAGTGGGACGAGATCCTGAAAGAGCCGAAGCCCGATCCGTCGCTGAAGATCGTGACTGCGTTCTGGCACTTCGCGCGTGGCAGTGCGTATGCGGCGTCGAAGAAGACGGCTGAGGCTGAAGCCGAGCTGGCCGCGTTGCGCGCTGTCAACAAGACGATGACCGATGAAGTTCGCGTGTTCAATAACCGGGCTGTGGATGTCACGACGGTTGGCGAGCTCGAGCTCGCAGGCAAGATCGCGCTTGCTCGTGGAGACAAACAGGCAGGTATCGATCTTTTGAACAAGGCCATCGTCGCTGAGGATGCGACGTATTACGCCGAACCCGCTGACTGGGATCTTCCAGTTCGTGAAGTGCTCGGTGGTGTGTTGCTGGCGAATGGCGATTACGCCGGTGCGGAGAAAGTCTTTCGTGCTGAGATCCTGCGACGTCCACGCAACGGTCGTGCACTGTTCGGTCTTGCCGAGAGTTTGAGAAAGCAGGGCAAGGAAGGTGCGGCGAAGTCGGTCGAGGGCGAGTATGAGAAAGCCTGGCAGCATGCCGATACAAAACTCAGTGTCTCGTCATTGACTGGTGCAGTGAGTAGCGATGCGGCTGCTGCTGTCACTGGGTCTGACGTGCAGTTTTCGAGCGTGCTCGTGAAGACCGGTGTGCGCTTGAAGTATGCGTACAAGGGTGATCCTTCGGGCACGCCGGTGATCATGCTGCATGGCTTCACCGATTCGTGGTTCTCGTTCAGCAGGGTGTTGCCACAGCTCGACAACAAGTATCGTGTTTACATTCTGGACCAGCGTGGACATGGTGATTCGGATCGGCCCATGGGCGGGTATGCGATGCCGCAATTTGCTGGAGACGTGCTTGCGTTCATGGACGCGTTGAACATCAAACAAGCGACGATCGTGGGCCATTGCATGGGCAGCTTTGTAGCGCAGCACGTTGCATCGGAGGCTCCTGACCGGGTAAGCAAGCTCGTGCTGATTGCGTCTGGCACAAACCTTCGTAATGACACTGTGCGGGAGTTGCAACGTGAGATCCAGGGGCTGAAGGACACGGCGCCAGTGCCGGAGAGTTTTGCGCGTGATTTTCAGGCTAGCACGATCCATAGCCCGCTACCTGCAGAGTTTGTGCAGGCAGTGGTGAAAGAAAGTGTGAAAGTGCCGGTGCATGTTTGGCGTGAAGTTGTGGCCGAGATGCTCGCGCCTGAAGCGGATGTGCAGTTGAAGAACATCAAGACGCCGACGTTGATTTTGTGGGGCGACAAGGAGAGACTCTTCCCGCGCTCCGAGCAGGATCTGCTGGTGTCGTCGTTGCGCAATTCAACGTTGAAGGTCTATCCCAACACCGGTCACGCGCTGCACTGGGAACGCCCCGAGCGCTTCGCGAAGGACTTGCAGGATTTCATCAACTAACGCCGACGGCGTTCGCTAGAAGGTAAACGCCGAAGGGCGGCGGTTGATCTAAGGAGTTAACGCCGAACGGCGTCGCTTGATCGCTATGAGTTAACGCCGAAGGCGTTGGCTAATTTCAGCCCAGGGTTCGAGCATCGCGAGAACCTTGGGTCATAAACCAAATCAACGATGAAACCCTGAAAGGGTTCCGCGGTTGGCGAACCCTTTCAGGGTTCATTATTTCTCGGATCGCACACCCAGGGTTGTCGCTACGCTCCAACCCTGGGCTACAATTAGCCAACGCCTTCGGCGTTAACGAGATGGATTACTTAACCGCAAAGCTCCCGGCGCTGATTACCGCGGCGAACAACATCGCTGCTGAAGCAAAGTCTACGTTCGGCCGGCTGACTCCGACGCAACTCAACTGGAAGCCATCGCCCGAACGTTGGAGCGTCGCTCAGTGCTTCGACCACCTGCTCACCAGTAACAAGGGTTACTTCCCACACATCGAAGGCGTGATCGCCGGGATCAAGCCAACGTTCTGGCAACGCATGCCGGTGTTGCCTGGACTGGCGGGCAAACTGCTGATCAAATCGCTCGATCCGAAGTCGACACGCAAGATCAAAGCGCCCGGAAAGTTTCAACCGGCGCAGAGTGACATCAGTCCATCTGTGATCGACGACTTCGCAGATCAGCAAGCGAGGATAGTCGAGAAGATGAAAGCGACCGAGCATCTCGACCTCGAAAAAATCATCATCACCTCGCCCGTTGCGAGCGTGATCACCTACAGCCTTATGGACGCGTATCGCGTCATCGTCGTCCACGAAGCCAGACACTTCCAGCAAGCCAAGCGCGTCAGCGAAGAAGCCGGCTTTCCGGCTTAGCCACAAAAAGGCACAAAATTTACCCGAGTTCGAGATTGTGAGTGGCGGGCAGAGCCTTGGTAAATCCCATATTGTTCATACGAATTTATGGTTCGAAGAAGTACAGACAAATCGGGGGGAGAGTATTTTAAAACGATTTATATGCCCGAATCACAACCGCCAAGCCGGGATCGAGTTCTCTATGAAAAATCTGTGTATCTCCGCGTGTACTCATGCGCGCTAATTCGTGAAGCTCAAGAGCTTTGCCGAACCTCACGCACACTCAGGGAAACAAACGCTTTGCTGGCTTATGACGTGCGGGTAATCAGATCAGTTGGCAATCTCCGAACACCACCCAGTCGTCACATCTCAAAAGGAAGTGCGTAAGAGTTTTGCACTCACAAATGTCGCGTTGACTTTTTCTGACCGGAATAATCTCCGCTACGATCCAAGTGAGTCTGTATCTAGATCGCCGTACAGTTCGTCGGTCTGAAACAAACACGCTTGGAGGCGCTTGATGAGCAACAACTGTAGGGGTGGCCCTCCGTGGCCACCCGTGCGTTGATGCTCCAAGCACGGGTGGCCACGGAGGGCCACCCCTACAGTTGTTATGGATCGTACCCGATGGTTTTAGCCAGCCGCCTCCGAGAATGCTTCGGCCATCTGGAGACCGCCGTAGCCGACGATGAGCCCGCCTTGCACCCCGGCAAGAATCAGTTTCACCTTCGGCACCTCAACCATCTGCGCCGCAAACCCCGTGACGCGGGCGAGGTAGTTGCAGACGTTGCTGGTCGAATCAATGATCGCCTCGGTGCGCTCCTTGCTCGCCTCGGCTTGCGACAACTCGTAGAAGTGATAGCACGTCGGAACGAGGGCGATGATCGCGATTGATGCGTCGAACGCTGAGCCAACCAGCTTGATTTGCTGCGCCAACTGCGCCTTCTGCCCCTTATCGGTTATCCCACGCCCCTTGGCAATGGCATACGGTCCGATCTTGAAGGTTATCTTGCCGAGCAGCGTCGCGCCTGAGCACATGCTCGACATCTTCGACATCACCGGGTGCTTGATCGGATAGGGCGCCGCAAGCACTGACGGCAAGCCGGTCATGACAGCGCCGATTGCCCCTGAGACGCCCGACGCCGTCTCATACTGCTCCCCCATGCTTCCTTTCTTCGCTTCAGCGATGACGAGCACCGCCGTCGTCATCGACACGATCCCTCCCAGCAGATGCCCGACCATGTAGATCGTGCTCTGCCACGGTTTCGGAATCTTGACCGGTACGAAATCCGACGCTTTCTTATCGCCCGCCGTGGCGCTCGACTCAAGTGCGAACGGCTGCGAACCAGCGACTGTGTCGGCGACGACTGCTTCGAGACTCACACTCTTGAACGCGGCCTCGAGCGCATAGACGTCTTTCGAGTTGAGAATCTTGTCGCTAAAGCCGTCACTGGTTGAGAAGGGAGCCCGGTTGAAGATTCCCTTGTAGACCAAGGTCGCCGGGATCGCGCCGACCATGCAGACCACGTCGAGGATGGAAAACTCAATCTTCACGCCGAAGTCTGCGAGGATGTCGGAGACGACGGGAATCCAGATCGGCGTGTCGAGCGCCTTGACGGCTGCGCGAGCGAGCATGACGAAGATGTCGATCAGGAGATCCACGACGTTCACCGTCGTGTTGAGCACCGCGTCCACCACAATCGCTATCAATTTCTTGAGCACGTCACCAAGCGACATCGACTCGTAGCGCGAGTTTTCCAGCAACTCCGACTGAATACTGTTCACCGCGTTGAGCAACAGGTCGCCCTGGTCTCGGATCGCCTGAATGGTCCTGTTGATTAACTCCTCGACCACGTTCGTCGAAGCATCGCTTTTGCTCTTCGCGTGCTGAACATTGTCAGTGAAGTGGTTGAAGAAGAACATCCCCGGCGAAGAGAACGCATCACTGTAGTCAAAGAGAGTGCGCAGAAAGCCCATGGGCTTGTCGTTGTGGTTCGCGCCGGGTTGCCAATTGTCGCGCTTAATCCCGGCCCAGTCATCCACGCTGTGTTTCATCTTCGTGATCAGCGCGTTGAAGTCTTCCTTAAACTCTCCAACCTGATCAATGACAAGGCCGAAGTGCATGAGCAGTAGCTGCTTGAACACGTCTTTGGTGCGGACGAAGTCGTCCCAGTCGAACAGGAACTTGAGGTAATCGATAACGTCTTCGACCGCAGTCTTGATGGCCTTAAAGATTTGCTCCAGCGCGCCGGCTATCTTCTCCGCGGCGTCGAGGACGAAGCGGTACACCTTATTCGCGATCTCGACAATGAAATGCCAGGCGTTGTTGACGCCCTCCTTGACAATGTGGATGACGTACTCGACCTGCGATGCCAGGAATCTGAGGAGGTCGCCCGCCGCAACCAGAATGGCATCACCGAAGTCCATGGCCGGCGCCTCCAAATCCAGCGCGGCGGCGCCGCTCGCGCTGACCCGGAACGACACGATGTTATCCATCGGCACGCTTCCGAGCGTGGAAGGCGCCTCCACCGCCTCGAGTACCGGTGCATTCGGAGCGGGCAAGTTTTTATAGGCGGTCACCAGCTCGCTGATCGCCTGAACCACAGTCTGCTTGTCCCTGTCGCTGGTCGCCGGGTTGATGAGCCGCTTGGAGCTGCCGTCCTGCCGCTTGATTTCGGCATTGCTGAGCTTGTCGGTCGTGTTGAGCTTCGCCGCTTTGTTCAACGGCTTGTCCATGGGATTGATGTGAACGACGGCGCCGTCGTCGCCGCGCACCTGCAGGCGTGTGGCTCGCAGGCTGTCAACCCACTCGACGATCACGAGTCCACCTGTTTCATCCGTCTCCACGGGAATCGGCGTCGGGTTAAGCACGTAATAGTGATTGTTGATGTAGACGCCTGCGCGCGAAGACGAGCTGAGTTTCACTGGGACTCCGGCGAGCGGCTTCTTAGTCAGATCGGTCACTTGCACGCGCGTGGTGTACGAGTTGAACTTCTGAGCTTTCTCAGTGATGGGCGCCGGCAGCAGAATGTTTTCAAACTTCCACGTCGTCGTCGCCGGGGATTGCACAGCCTTCTGCAATTCATTGCGGCCCGTGTGCGCGAAGAAGGTGTTGCCGTTGTCTGCGCGATTGACGTAAGGCGAAAGCTGTTCGACGTGTTGCAAAATCGGAAGCGGGTAGCTCCACGCGGCAGGCTCCTTGATCTTCCCGCGGTCACAGGCCGTGTAGAAGACCTGACCGGCGCGGTTGAGACCCCACACGATGACGTGCGTGGAAGTGGTGAAGGCGAAGAGCCGATTCACTTGATCGATGATCGGGTGGTCCAACACCTTCATGCCCTGAGCACTTTCTTTCTGATTGTCGGTGGAAAAGTAGTAGAGCGACTTGCTACACGCGACATAGAGATCGGTCGCGTTGCCATCCACCGGCACGGCTGCAATGGCCGAGGGCACAGCGCCGTTAGGCAGGATGAGTCGCGCCGGATTGGGCGGAATCTTCACGTTGAAAGGGTTGTAGAGCGGCTGGTAGATGAGCGAGTGGTGTCCGCCGATCTCGCCACGCGTATAGAGGCCATCGACGCGGTCGCCCTTCCGCCGCCCTAGACAACTCGACACCTTCGACGCGTCAATGTCCGTCGAAACATCGTGCGGGTTCCAAGCCTTCCCGGTGAGTTTCTTCGTTGGATCGATGTAGTAGCGGCGGACCAACTGCGGGCCGCTGCCGGACGGATTGCGCAGGGCGTCTACGACGATGTATTCGCCGTCCGACGCCTGGTTAATGAAGACGTTGACGACCGCCACCTTCGGTAGCGGATGGGCCGTATCGTCGTACGCGAATCGCACCCAGTTCGGGTTTTTAATCCAACTGGTGTCGCTCGCCGAGTTGCCGAGGCTGAGGTACAGGTAATCGTTGTCGGGGGCGGTGACTACCAGCGCCAGATCGATCTTTCCAGACTGGCGGTTTTGCGACACGGAGAACGTCCGCGTCTCGGGTTTCTTGTCTTCGAAGTCGCGCTTCAGCACGGTGCTGAGATCAGCTTTATCCCATCCGCTCGACTGGCCCGGCGTCTCGTACGTGACGTAAAAGACCCCGCCGCTGCCGACGGAGAACAGCAGCGAGTTGCCGCCTTCAGTTTGCAGGGCCTCGAACTTGGCCTCGGCCGAGGCCACTTGCGCCTGCTTGAAATTACTCATCAGCTCGGACGAATACGTAATCAACTTACTGGACATACTATGCCTCCTATAAAGAATCGGTCGTTTACGGAGTTCCGGCGCGGCGCGGGCATCAACAGTTGAGCCCGTCGATTCAGCGCGGGCTCACGTGGGATCGACGTAGGTGATGTGCGTGACCAGGTCGTGATGGTCGGAGAAGTACACTTGTTTGTAAGTGAACGTCTGCCCGCCCGGGAAGACCCACGCCGCAGAGCCGCTGATGATGTTGAGAATGGCTTGGTCGTGCCCGGTCAGGAAGCCCTTGATGGGCGAAAGGATCGCGTTCTTAAGGTGGTCGACGCATTCGTTGATCTTGCCGAGCGTGACGAACTTCGACCAGAGGTCGGGGTCAACCCTCTGCGACTGATCCTCCAACTTGGGCGAACCTTCCGCGAGCTTGACCACCAGATTGCCCTGACTGTCCACGTTGATGTGAAAGATTGTTTCAACCTTATACCGCACGAGGTCGTTGTCCACGCCTCCTTCGAAAGCTTTCAGCACGACGTGGCCATTGAACAGGGTCGAGGTGCGAATAACGTTGTTCTCCAGAAAAACGTCTGACTGCGTGGTGCAGTTAATGCCGTACTCGGCGGTCCGTATCGGCTTAACACCGAGCTCCGCGTGCGACTTGCCTTCGTACGAGTAGGTCAGCACCTTCGACGTGCCGTCGCTCACCATGCGGTACGTCTGGGCCGTCGGCTCCCTGGTGAAGGCACCAGTTGTGTACTTAATCTTTCCTAATTCGGGTTCGGAGACCGAGCAGTGGGGCACTATGCAAATCTGGTTGAGCGCCGGCGAGAGCACCTGGTTGAGGTAGGAGGCGAAGCGCGCCTTCTTGATCGCCATCGCGCCATGAAAGTCGGCCTCCTCCGCTTCCGTCACCCAGTTCCAGCTGAACGGCACCGGGGCGGGTAACACGTGGTTGTCAGACATCACGAGGTAGTCGACGGTGTAATGGCCATAATTCTTCGTCGCCACTCCTCGCGCATCAACGTGCGGCGAGACTTCGATCGTTAGGTCGGTCGGGACAAGCGATGGCGTTTGCGGGTTTGGTTTATCCGGCGTGACGGTGTAGCCGAGCAGCACGTCGCCGCCGGCCTCGCGCAACTGCTTCCAGTACGTATTGAGAAAAACTTTCGTCAGGAAGAAGTAGGCGTCGCTGTTCGGTGGCAGCCCGATGATTTCGGGTGCGCTCTGCAGCCCGGCGGTGTTCAGGTCGAGATAGAGCTGCTGGACGCTGAAGGCTGAGCCGGGGTTGAGGTTCTTGACCTTGCTCTGCACCTCCGGCGGCAGCTTGTTGAATTCCGCATCTCCCATTTTGAGGCTGACATTGAATTTGCAGACCCACGGCTTGCCGGACGGCTGCGACAGCTTGGTCCAGGTCATCTCACTGCGGCGCACGTCGAGCAGGACGATTTCGAACTCCTCGAAGAATAATTGGTAGGTGACGAGGGCGCTGCCCTGGTTGAGCACGACCACGTCGGGAATTTCAGTGGGGCCGAGGCCGGGCGGCAGGCCCATCTTCGCGCGGAACCCGAACATGAAATCGAGATCGCCGAGTTTTTCCACTTTCGGGTTCTTTTCGTCAGCGCCGTTGGGAATCGTGAACGGGTCGGTCCCGCCAATGGCCTGCTTGACTGCGTTGTAGTCCATTGGCTGGGGTGCGTGTCCTTTGACGAACTTGTAACAGGCGACAAATTCCTTACCCTTGAAACCGGACAGAAACTGTTTGGTGGTAGCGTTAATGGCGTCTTGGGTGGTGGCGACGACGAGGTCGTAGCCGTACTGGGGGAGTGAAAGGTTCGATGCTCTGGCATTCATAGTCGACATAGCTATTCCTCTCCAGATTAGTGGGAAAGAACGAGATTCAGGTGTAGTGCAGTGGAACTGCCTGGCAAGCGGTGATGCCCAGATGCTTGAGCAGGCGGAAAAAATTTGATGCGTGTTGGGTTGTTAGAACTGACTTACGCGCGCGAGAAATGCTTCCCTTGGGAGTGCGGCATAATACCACTGCGGCATACGTCTCCGCCACAGCTTTTCCTCGCCAGATCAATGTTGATCTTTGAGTATTTCGGTGCGACAGAGTACGCTCATCGTGATAGGTCACCAGAGCATGCCGCGAGTAGGAGGACGTTACGTACGTTTTTCTAACCGGAGAAGATGAGGGCGTTTAAAGAATTGCACGGCACACCCCAAGAATCGCCTTATTCCGAAGTGCTGGGAACTGAATCTCTCGGGCCGCACTGTATGCAGCGGGCCAATCTCTCTTTGCGGCTCCGACAAAAGCGGTTTCCAAACTTGTGGCCTTCAATTGATACCTGATAGCGCCGCCTGCTATTCCATTGCCGTAAACGCTGATGTCATTTCCGAGGTATCTGAGAATCCGCATTCCTTTCTCACTCTTTGACACTGGTGCAGTTTCGTCTTCCTCGAACGGCTTATTGATTGCATTCGCCGTTATAGACAGGATTTCTTCAAGACCACTGGAATTACTTTCCGCATAAACCGCGAGTAAACCTGTCATCATTTGCGACTGTTCCTTGACGGCCAGCTTTCCCTCGATTATTCGCCGTGCAGCGTTCAGAAACTGACTGGTGCGAACTTGATCGACTTTAATCGACGTTCGGGCACATTCAAGCAGCGCATAAGACCGGACATTCCAATTCTGAATTTTTTCGAGGGTGGCGTCGATCGTGACCCAATCCCGCTTCTTCATGGCGTCTTTGATTTTGGTCACATGCATGTAATCTGTAAGCGCTGCCCGCGTTTCAACATCGTCCAACTTGAAGATCTTCGCATCCGCCACGTCCAACTTGCCGTCGTGAATATCCGCAAGGATCTCCGTTTCTAAAACGCGAGTTTTCAAAAACGGATCGTTTGATTTTTCTGCGGCGGTCGAAACGTTGCTGGACAGATGCTTGAGAAAGTTTTGGGAAACTACTTCTCTAGCAATAGTCACTAAATGAGTCAGATTTTCCCGACTGACGCCGTTGCTGGTTGCGACAGTTGCGCTGACACGCTGCAGGGTCGATAACGAAAAAGGGGGTTCAGTGTTACTTAATTCGAAGTAAGCCTGAAGTTTTTGGATCAGGAAGTAGGCCATCGCTGCATCCAGCCCACTGACGACCTTGGCGCTCGTTAACTTTCGATTCAAAGCACTGATACTGGCACTGGTGTATTCGGCGAGTTCATTGCGGTCTGTGCTGTTGGTTGAGCCAGGTACGAGATCAAGTACTAACACGCCTCCCACCGGAAAGGCGAAAGATTCAAAGCCTGCAAAGTCTATTGGCCCCTTCACGGGAGACACGATCATTGGTTCTCTATGAACGTATGCCTGCAAGATCAGATCGTGTTTGAACGAATAGACCTGCCCGGAAGCAAGAACCGCGATGCTCCTGTTTAGCACTCGGCCGGAAGCAGTAGGATCAAGCTGTTTGAGCTTGGATAGATACTCGGGAAACCTCTCGGGCACATAAATCTCGAGTGCGCGTTCCGCGAGGACTGCCGACTGTTGCGGATTACTTTCGAGCAGAGTGTTGGCCAGTTCAAATTGTTCAGAGGCCCTGGCTCTTGGATTAGAGCTCTCGTTCAGTTCCTCTTCCAACTTATTCAAACGATCGAGCACCGCGATAGCGCTCTTGGGGTCGTTGCGAGCCCACAAGTTAATAACGTTCTTCAGGGATCGGCGAATGATGGCGATTCGTTCCTCATCAGCTTTTTCTCGACGGCCCTTTTCATACAAGTCCAGCAACGTGGCTGTCAGAGCTTCAAAGCCCTCGCCGGCAGACTTAGCATTGTATTTCGAGACAAGTAGACTTGATTGTGATGCTAAATCGCTAAGTCCATAGAGTCTTTCCGCGGGTGCATGCGAGAGGGTAGCTATGCTTTCTCTTATCAGTGTATTTAGTTCGCCGAGTGCTAAGCGCTGATCATCGGTCAAGCGGGGCTCACTAGCGGTGCCCGGTGCAGGACTCGGTTTGTCTGGAGGACGCTGAACAGACGTTGCGGTCGAGTTCTTATCCTGACACAAAACCACCACGTAGTTTCCTGTCAAGAGGAACAGTAGAATAGCTATTCTGTAGGTTGTTAACGCCATTTGCTCTCCCGGGCCATACTTGTGCCGCGGTTTCCAAAGTGAGGAAGGCAGCAACCAGAGCGAAGTATCTGCTGCCTCCTCACTTCCCAAATTGTCTAGTTAGCCTGCTATTCGATTTCAAGATCATTATTTTTCTTACACGTTCCGCCGGGACAATTATTGGAGATTTGCCTTGAGCAGGTTTTCCCGCAATTTGCGCCGACGCAGTCGCAGATGAAATTTCCGCCTTCGCGGGTCACGCATGAGCTTTCGCCAACTTCTTCTTCGCAGGCAGACACCAATCTACCCTGAAGACCGCCCAGGTTGAAGATGAAACACAGGCACACGACAATAAATACTGCGCGTGCGAATTTCACGATTCTATTCATAGTTCGAGTCTCCGTTTCTGGTGAGTTAACTGCCAGTCGGTTCCTTGGTCCTACTTCTTCCCATGCACCTTGTTCTAATTTTTTAGATCGATTAGTGCTCGGAATCAATAATGCGCTGTCTCACGCTCATCTCAAGCGAAAGACTTCTAACCTGTGCCCCAACTCGGGAGTATCCAAAGGCGAGAGTCGAGAGGAAAGTGTCTTCCCGTCACCGCTACAGTCTGCTACATAGACTAGCCCGCCGTTTGTCAAATGATTATTTAGACCCGGCCTGAAATACTTGAGATCAGTGCCCAGGAACTGAAAGTTTCGATCATAAACGTGGACAATCTGCCGATTGCTTGCGTCACGATCGCTGGTAAAAGCCAGCAGCTTGCCGTCATCGGTAGCAAGTATCTTCCAAATCGCGGGATAATTAACCATCGCTCCCGACTTCAGAATGTAGGGTAAGTCCCATCCTAAGGATTGCAGACGAGAGTCTTCAGGATCTATTGGTCTTATTGTAAAAGGCCGATTGAAAATCCCTATCTGTCGAAGGTCGCCAAGCGAAAAAGACGTGATCTTGTATTCGGCGAAGTCTGAGACAAATAGCCGATCATTTCCAATAGACCAGTCAAACATCCCAGGACCATAAGTGGGGATTGTCTTCGGCGCGTTTCTCAATTGATATACGACCTTCGTCTCGCGTGAGCGTAAATCCACGCGATGAAGTAGCTCTTCCTTTAATTGCGGTTCATAGGTTTGCAAATATAACTGGTTATTCCTGCGGTCGACGGCCATTTTGGCAGCCAGAGGCGTGCCTTCCCCCAATCCACCTTTAGGTTTGATCACATACTTTTCTTCCAGTTCAGATGACCAAACAATTATTCCCTTTGGTCCCATGTAAAAATAGGAATTACCCTGCCCATCCACGCAGTAGCCGAATTGAAAACCTTTAGGCATAGCCTTCGATTTCACGATCCGCCCTGCCGGGTCAACCTTTACAATGCGTGCCTGGTAAGTGAAATAGATGTGTCCACTCTTATCAACGTCGAAGACATTGATTTCCCTGTACTGAGGATCATGGTATTTCGTTGACAGGCTACTTGGTGGACCATCTAAGAAGGCCGGCAATTCCACACTGAGTATTGGCTTACTATCGTCATAGATTTGCAAACTGCTCTCGACCACAACCGGTGCGGGTGCAGCACTAACAACGTGCAAACCCAGAGCACGCCTGATATCAACTCCTTGCGCGCTGGAAATTTCACCGCTCCAACTCTTCTCGACAACGCCCTGCTGGTTGATTATCAGTACAGTCGGTAAAGACTCAACCTGATATTCTGACGGCTCTACTTTAAATCGATGTTCGACAGACCATCCCCAACCCTTCAGTGAGTCTTCCACCACATTTTCCTCGTTCGGAAAGAGAGCGAACACGCGGAACATGCCAGGATTGGCGGCTTGTGCAGTCGAAAACTCGTTGAATAAGGTTACGCTTTCAGCGGAATCTTCTTGATCCGCATCCAAAAAAAGAGCCAACGTGTGAGGTGCGTCATGGTAGTTATATCCGGAGATTGCTGGGGCGCTGGTTCCTACCAGCACGGACGAGGCGTAAGTCGCGGAAGTCGAACCTGATGTCACGCGTCGCTTTAAATGGTTAGTAAGGGCGATCGCGAGAACCGTCAAACCTACGATCACGGCTACCACGTTAATGACAGAGTTGAAAGTTAAAAGGTGAAGTTTTCTCATGGCGAAGTGCATCCGCTTTAATTTTGTGTCTTACACTACGAATCGATCTAGTTAATTGCCTGTAAGACTTCGTCCTCCTGGTCTGTTGGAAGCTGTCCCTCCCATGACCGAATGATGTTGCCGTCCTTATCCGCCAGTAGAATCATGGGAGTTCCGCTAACTCGGAACTTTGAGAAGTCCACACCATGAAGATACCTGCAGGTTAATCTGTTGCGTGTAATGTAGGTCGAGACCTCAGATTGCGTGTTGGGAAAGAGTGCGAAGATTTGTGTCCTGTGCCCGTTGACCGCTGTGGCCTGCATGAGCCGCTGGTAAAAAGGGAGGCTTCTTAAACAGAATCCACAATCAACATTGAGTAGCAAAACCAAAGTCTTCTGATAAGCACCCAGATTGATTCTCGGAATCGAGACCAGGGCAGTATGCTGAGCGGCCTGCGACTGTCTTGCCTGCCAGCTTCGGCGAATATAACCTTGCACTAACAGTCCGGCAATTACGACGATGACGAGGATTATGGCAAGAGCTGAAGCTACGCCTGAGTACTTCTCAAATCTTACACGTAGGTCAGCCTCTGTTGACTTTGGCTTTGTTCGAACAACTCGATGAGGATGAAGCATCGTGTCCCTCGTCCTTTCCGGGACCATCCGGTCTAATGATGGGAGCACGTGCAAGCTTACGTGCCAGGAAGACTAGCTGACGTGATGTTTGTGACTGAGGGCGAATCAGCCGGTCGCGAGAATTCGACGCCTTTATATTCCTCTTCCATTCTCAAGTCAATCGTTTTACCGACATTGTCGTTTGTGCGACAACAGCGGCACCCCTGAGCTTCCTTGCTTGTAAAAACATGTCAGCGTCGCTCGCGCCGGTCCACTATGTTATCCCAGGCTTTTGTGGCATGTTATGCCGCATGGAAATCAAAAGAATCAACACCCCCGACGCGCCGCAGCCCGCCGGACATTACTCGCAAGCAACGGTCTACAACGGTCTCGTCTTCGTGGCGGGGCAGCTTGGTATTGATCCGACATCGGGCGGAAAGAAGTCGGGCTCAATCGAGGAACAGACCGAGCAGGCGCTCAACAACGTGCACGCCATCCTCAAGGCCGCAGGCAGCGACTGGGACCGCGTCCTGAAGATGAACATCTCCATCACGGACATTGGTCTCTGGGAAGCCGTTAACAAAGTCGTTGCCACTGTGCTCAGGGAGAATCGCCCCGCCCGCGCCGTAATCCCGTGCGGCCCGCTTCATCACGGCTTCCTGATCGAGATCGAAGCAATTGCTGCGACGGATTCGTAACAAATATCCGCTTGTCAACATCCACTGTTTTCATTAGTGTAGGCGGACATGAGTACCCCCAGAACCCGCTCGAATCACAAACCATCTAATTTACAAGTCACACACGAGCCACCCGCCGACGGCGGTCGCATGATCGTGTTGACGGCTCCGTTAACGGAAGCCATCGATCATGCCGGTTACTTCATTCAAATGGCCCTCGCTTCACTGCCGATCTGGATGGAGGGCGTCATCAATCGCAAGTATCCGAAGTGGCGCGAAGTCGAGCACAACCCTGACGGCTCTGCGCGTTACATGCCCGCGGGTGTGCGACTGGTCGAGAAGTCTCTGCTGCGCGAGTATCGCAGCGACGACGTCGTGGCGTGTTTTCCTGACGACCTGCACAAGTTTGTTGGACCGCGCACGCGTGTCGTTGCAGTGTCGACGCACAATCCACTCGGCGTCACGTTTGCTGCAGGTGTTTACACGTCGATCTTCGGCTCGTCGAAAATGCCGATCAATTCTCATTACGCGCGGCTTTTGTTTTCGAAGATCAAAGCGAGCCCGTATCGCGAGAACTTCAAAGTGATCGTTGGCGGCTCCGGCGGCTGGCAGATCATCCAGACGAATTTGTACGACGAGCTGAGTGTCGATTGCGTCGTCGAGGGGCGCAGCGAGTCGGCCGACACGCTCGAGCTCTTTCGCAAAGCGATTCAGGGAGAAGAGCTGCCACGCGTGGTGGAAGTCAAACATCCGATGGACCGCGAAGCCATCCTCTTTCCCGACACGCGTACGACGTTCGGTGTAGTTGAGATGACCACAGGCTGCGGGCGTCGCTGCAAGTTTTGCGTTCCCGATCTGAACCCACAGATCGATCTTCCCAAAGACAAGATCATGGACGCGGTGCGCGCGAACGTGAAGCACGGCAACAAGCAGATCTCACTCGCCACCGAAGACATGTTCATCTGGGGACAGGTGCACACTGACACCCCATTCTATTTTCCGAACCGCGAAGCGCTCGTCGATCTTTACTCCGACATCGTGAACACACCCGGCGTCGAGCAACACGTGCTGAGTCACTGCACGATCGCTCCGGCAGTCGTCGATCCTTTGCTCATCAAACAACTCTCCGACATCCTGCTGCCGAAGAGCCCGATCCATTTTCCAGTCCTGAGCAGTCATCCCGAGAAGAAAGCGCTTGCGCCTTTGATCGGACTCGAGACCGGATCGGTGCGCATGGCCAAGCAGATCATGTCGAGCAAAGGTGTGCCGTTTTCGATTGAAGACTGGCCCAGCGTCGTACTCGAAGGATTGCGCGTGCTGAACGAGAACAACTGGTTTCCGGCAATGACGTTGATCGTGGGCAATCCGGGCGAGACGGATGAAGACGTGATGGAGACGATCGATCTCGTCTACGAGATGGAGCGGCGTGGCCTGTTTGCGTTTCTGATTCCGTCGATCTTCACGCCACTGCACGACACGCGCATGGAAAAAATGGAGGGCGTGACGCAAACGAAACAGCTCACACCCCTGCAATGGCAGCTAATGATGAAGTGCTGGAAGATGAATTTGCGGCCGGGGCAATACAGTTGGTGGGGACCGATGGCGTGGCGTGTGGGCGCGATCGGCATGTGGCTGTACAAGCTGCGGCGTCTGAATGGTCCAAACTTCACCTGGCCGTTGTGGATGTTCTCCGGCGCGATCTCCGAGAAGAACCTGCAACGCATGGGCAAGATCTATCGCGGCAAGCCTCTGAAGGTGAAGTCTCGCGCGGAGCTGATCGCCTCGCTGAAACCGCGAGACTGGCAGTATCTTCGCGCAGACAACGGCGACATGCCGATGGGATACGCGCCGCCCGTGGCAGCGCACGCAGCAGCCGCTTTGTAGCCACAAAAAGGCACAAAAGTTTGGTCGTCGCCGTCAACTAACAATTTGTGCTTTTTGTGCCTTTTGTGGCTAAAACACTATGAAGGATCTAAAGCGTCTTCTCGATCAAAACCGAGCCTGGGCTGAGAACATCAAAGCAAGCGACCCCGACTTTTTCCCAACCCTCGCAAAACAACAATCACCACGTTTTCTCTGGATCGGCTGCGCCGACAGCCGCGTGCCTGCAACACAGCTCGCCGGCATGATGCCCGGTGAGATGTTTGTGCATCGCAACGTCGCGAACGTCGTGGTCCATACCGACTTCAACTGCTTGTCAGTGATGCAGTTTGCGGTGGACGTGTTGAAGGTGGACCACATCATCGTCTGCGGCCATCACGGCTGTGGTGGCGTGAAGGCAGCGATGGACAACCTGCAACTCGGCCTGATCGACAACTGGCTGCGCCACGTGCAGGACGTGATTGCCGCACACGAAGAAACGCTTTCGAAGATAGACGACGAAGACGAGCGACTCGATCGCTTGTGTGAGTTGAACGTGATCGAACAAGTGCGAAACGTCGGCCGCACGACGATCGTGCAGAGCGCGTGGCAGCGTGGACAGGAGCTCGTCGTACACGGTTGGATCTACGGCTTGCAAGACGGGCTGCTGCGCGATCTCGGCGTGTCGATCGACAACGCCAAAGCCCTGGCTACTGGATAAACTCTCATGAGCGGATCGAGGCGTGGATTTCTGAAAGGGGCCTGCGCTGGATTTGGTGTCACGTTACTCGACCGCAAATTCTCACCAAACGACGATCTCGAAGACGCAATCAAAGACATTCGCAAGAACATCCTCGAAATGATCAACGAGGAGCGCGACGTCGCGAAAGTTCCTCTAGTGGAGCTGGATGATCTCGCGACTGAAGTGGCGACGAAGCACGGCGTTGACATGGCGACGAACGGGTTTGCCAGTCACTGGGGCAGCGACGGCCTCAAGCCTTACCAGCGTTATTCCTTCGCGGGCGGTATACACGCCACCGAGGAAAACGTTTCCGCCGCCGATAACACGTGGTCCATGAAGATCAAAGACCTGAAGCAGGACACTGCTTATCTGCACGTGCGGCTCTACCAGGAGAAGCCTCCATACGACGGGCATCGAAAAACGATCCTCGCGCCGCAGCACACGCACGTCGGGCTCGGCATCGTCGTGCAGGAGCTGCGACTGCGGCTGGTGGAGTTGTTTGTCGCGAAGTATATCGAAATCAGGCCGATAAAGCAGGCAGCGCAACCCGGAGCTTCACTTCCGTTTACCGGGAAGATGCTGCGACATGGTTATTCATTGCACCACGTCGAAGTGTTTTATGAGCCCTTGCCGGTGCGGCCGGAGTTGAGTTGGCTGCGACAGCCGCGGCCATACGGATTGCCGAATGAGTCTAGAGTGCTGCGACCGAAAGTTCCGCCGCCATTTATCTATCAGGATGGCCAGCCAGGCATGGTTAATATCACGATTGATGGAAATTTTACGGTGCCAATCAAGCTGTACAAGGAGAAGCCGGGGATTTACACGGTCGTCGCGTGGGTCAAAAGCGACAAATCCGATGATGCCTTTCCCGCAACCGCCGTGTGCATCCGTGGCGAGTGATCATGCAGCTCTTTGACGTGCAGCCTCGAACAACAGAATTCCCGCCGCAACCGAGACATTCAAGCTCTCCGTCTCACCACGCATCGTGATCTTCACGCGCCGATCCGCGTTCATCAATTCTTCAGCCGTGAAGCCGGTCGACTCGGGTCCAAGCAGGAGCGCCGTTGCCTTAGTCCAATCAAGATCCGTGTAATCCGTGTCTGCTTCCGCGTCTGCACAAGCAGTCACAATGTCTCTTTTACGACACCAATCGGTCACCTCGTCATACGTTGGTCCACTCCAGATCGGCAGTCTGAACGCTGATCCCATCGCGCCACGCAAAGACTTCGGCGAGAACGGATCGCTCGTGTTCTGCGTCGTGATGACTCCATTCGCACCCGCAGCCTCCGCCGTGCGCAGAATCGCACCGACATTCACGGGATTATTTATCTGGTGAAGCACGACGAGTAGGGGATTCGCAGCGAGGCTTGCAGTCAAATGCTTTTCCGATGAGTCAGGCCTTTGAGCAAGAACGACAATACCCTGCGGCGTCTTCGTGTACGAGATCGACTCGAGCAGTTTCTCACTGACGGAAGCAGTGCGTTTCGAAACACGCGACAACTCAGCGATCGCGTGGGCCGCACGTTCTTTCTGCGCGAGCTCTTCGGAAACGATCACGGCTTCGATTGTTAAGTTCGATCGCTGCGCTTCTTCACACAAACGCAGTCCCTCGACAAAGATCAGTTCCTCGATCTTACCGTCGCGAACCGCGCGCGCCTGGCGGAGGAGGGAATTGTCGCGACTCGTTATCGTGTCAATCATGAAAAAATCTTGTAGATCCTGTCTAACTACTCAACCGCCGCTTGCGCCCATATCGGCCAGTGATCTGAGACATTGAGCGGCTTCGCCACGCCCCAACGCTCAATCTTAACTCCACGCACGAAGATCCAATCAGCGTGCATCTTCAAAACAGTGGTGCGCCACGTCGACGTTCCGGTCGGAAACGGCGTCGTGTAACCACGTGCTTCGAAAAACGCGCGCGTCTCGATGCACTTCTGCTTAGACAACGTATTGAAATCACCAAGCACGATCGTTGGCAGCGTCGTCGCTTCTGTCTGCGCCGCAATCGCCTCGAGCTGCGCGAGCTGACCATTAACCGCCGCGTGTGGATCGACGTGCGCGTTGAAGATTCGAACGTCCTGCGCTCCCACAGAGATCGTCGCGGCAATCGCGAGTCGAGGACGCCACTGGCACTCCTGCCACGGCAGATCGATGCGCGTCACATCACGCAAAGGCAAACGACTCAACAACGCGACTCCGGTATCACCAAGGTCGTGCAAGTCTATCGGTTCTTCAAAGTCGAGCCACCATTGGCGCTTCACCGGCTTAACACCACGCGGAATCCCGGCGGCTTCGTGCGCCCAGTGCATTCCGAGCTCAGCCGCGAGTTCCTCGGCAACGTGATGACCGCCCGTGCGTTTCGTGCGCATGTCAGCTTCCTGCAAAGCGAGCACATCGACTGGCGGAAGCAGCCGACCATCCGTGAAGGCACGTGCCGCCAGGGAGATCTGTCGACCGACATGTTCGGGTCGTCCAGCCAAACTCATCAAGCCCATTTTGCGACGCAGCCCGCCGGAGATCAGGTAAGGGCCGCGCGCGTAACGGATGTTGTATGATGCGATTATCATGAATCAGACAGTTATATCAGTTGTTGACGATATGTTCTTCGCGTCGAAGATTCGCGCGGTCGCGGAGGCTGCCAGTGTGGAAATAAGTTTTCCGCGAAGCGTGGAGGCTGTGGTTTCAAAGGCACGAGAGACTAAGCCGGGGTTGATAGTTGTGGATTTGCACAATCAGCGGATCGATCCGGTGGCGCTGGCTCAGGCTTTGAAGTCTGACGAAGAGCTGCGCGACATCAAGCTGCTCGGTTTCTTTTCGCACGTGCAAACGGAACTGAAAAAGAACGCGCTCAACGCCGGCTTTGATGATGTGATCCCGAGATCGGTCTTCGCACGTGACCTTTCGGAAATATTAACCGCGGATTCACGCGGATAAACGCTGATCTGCGTTCATCTGCGTTAATCCGCGGCTAAATTATCCTACCACTGCGGGCGCGATCACCTCATAAATCGAGCGCACTTCGTTGACCATCTGTTCGTATTGATCGAGTGTCAGTGCCTGCGCGCCGTCAGAGAGCGCGTGCTCCGGTTGATCGTGAACTTCGATAATCAAACCATCCGCGCCGACTGCAACGCCCGCGCGTGCGAGCGGCGTCACCATAAAATTCTTGCCCGTTCCATGTGATGGGTCGACGATCACCGGAAGGTGCGAGATGCGTCGCACGGCTGGTATCGCTGCGAGATCAAGCGTGTTGCGGGTGTGCTGCGCAAACGTGCGAATGCCGCGCTCGCAAAGAACGATTTGGTAGTTGCCCTCCGCCATGATGTACTCCGCCGCAAGTAGCCACTCATCAAGCGTCGCTGATAGACCACGTTTCAAGAGAATCGGTAGTTTTGCTCGGCCCGCGCGTCGCAGGAGCGAAAAGTTCTGCATGTTGCGAGCGCCGATCTGGATCATGTCGCCGTAACGCTCCACCAGGTCGACGCCTGCTTCGTCGAGTGCTTCAGTAACGATCTTCAGGCCGTATGTTTCGCGAATGTCTGCGAGGATTCGCAACCCTTCTTCGCCGAGACCTTGGAACGCGTAAGGTGAAGTGCGTGGCTTGTAAGCGCCGCCACGGAAGAAACGGGCACCACTGCGTCTGACGGCTTCGGCAATCGCAAACGCCTGCGCGCGACTCTCAATCGCACATGGACCAGCGATGATCGCGAGCTCGTCGCCGCCGATCGTCGCGTCGCCGACGCGCACGACCGTCTTCTCCGGTCGCAAGTCAAGCGTGATCAGTTTGTAAGGTTTGCTGACGCGAATCGCTTCGGCAACGCCGGCGAGGTTCTCAAAGTGAGACGGATCGACTGCGCCCTGGTTGCCGGTGATGCCGATCGCCGTACGCGTGGCGCCGGGCATCGGATGGCCCTTGAAGCCGAGTTGCTCGATCACGCGCAGGACAGACTCGATTTGGCTGTCGGTGGCGTCAGACTTCATTACGATTAACATGGTGTTATTCCTCTTTACCGTCTTACATCTGGCCCGGCACGTTGATTCCCAGTATACCCAACGCCGCAATCATCCGATCTCGGATGATCTTCGTCACGGCGATCAGCACACCTCGTCGCACCTCATCCTGCTCAGTAATGATCCGGTGATCGTGATAGAAGCGACTAAACTGCCGGGCAAGCGAGAAAGTGTACTTCGCAAGACTAGCAGGCTCCGCGGAATTACGACACTGCGCAATGACCTCATCAAGCTGTTGCGACAACATCACGAGCGACCAGATCTCCGTGCCGCCTTCACCCGACAACACCTCTGCAACGGCAGATTGCAAGGCGCTGTCGTCCGCTATCTGTTTAATTAACGTATCCGCGGCGGCGACAGTTTCGTCCGGAAGCTTGCGGAAGATTGAGTTTGTGCGCACGGCGGCGTACTGGCAGTACGGCCCGGTTTCGCCTTCAAACGAGAGGGCCTCTTTGAAATCGAAAGCGATCACCGTGTTGCGCGTGAATTTGAGCAGGAAATAACGCAGTGCCGCGACCGCGACTTCGTGCGCCGTCGCTTTCTTCTCCGCGTCGGAAAGTTCCGGGTTGCGTTTCTCGACTTCGACAAGCGCGCCCGCTTCGAGCTGGTTGATCAGATCGTCGGCCTTGACGCCGAGACCTTTGCGCCCGCTCATCTCGATGTATGGCCGCGCGCGATCCTCTTCGCTCAGCTCGATGCCGAGCTCATCGCAAGCAGCGGGCGACAACGCCACCATCTCGTAACTGAAATGCACGCTCGCGTCTTCGCCGATCTCGGGCACGACCGCAGCCACACCGCGCGCGACGATCTCCTGCGGGTACGACTGCCGCGAATCGATCACGTTGTAAACCGTGACGCCGCCGCCGAAGTGCGGTGGATTCGTGCCCGGTGCTTCCGGCTCGGTTTGCGTGGACCAGAGCACGTGACCATCGTCGTAGTTTCGAAAGACGCGGTAATGAAAATCGAGACCGAGCTTGCCGAGCTTCCAGAGTTGATAAGCGATGTCTTTGCCGGTGTACGTGACCGTGCCGTTCGAGCGGACGATGATCTTGTCTGACTCGTGCTCGTCAGTGCCGGTGTGCGATTCAAACGGCATCACCCAGCAACCGGCGTGACGGCCTTCAGTCTCGTGACGAATCACGCCTCCGTCTTTCATGAGGGTGAAGGCGCGCTGCCAGAAATGCAGGTGCAGGATGTCTGACTCGCGTGCGAGCAGATCGTAACGAATACCGAGTCGCTCCATCGTGTCGATGATGCATTCAACGTTTCGTGTGGCGACGTAGTCGGCGAGCACTGCGATCGGGTTGTCGCCGCCTTCTTCGAGCGCGTGCAGCACTTCGTTGCGCAGCTTCGCTTTGTCAGGGTTGATGTCGCCGGTGAGGTTGCCATCGCGATAGAAGAGACCGACGCGTGTGTAGAGATCCCAGCAATAGTAATCGAATGGATAGTCTTTGGTGAGCGACGCGTCGAGCGCTTTGATCTGATCGAGATCCAGCTTTTCGAGATGGGTGAAGCCGACGACGACGTCTGCAACCTGCACGCCGGTGTTGTCGATGTAGTTTTGGACCTCGACGCGATCGCCAGCGGCTTTCAGGATGCGCTGAAATGTATCGCCAAGCACGGCATTGCGGACGTGACCGATGTGCGCGGCTTTGTTTGGATTGATACTCGTGTGCTCGACCATCTTCTTCGGTCGATCGAGATCTTCGGTGTCGCTTGTCCTGGTTGGATCAGCAAACAGGCTGAGCAGCTTTGCGCGATCGTAGAAGACGTTAATGTAACCGGCGCCTGCGATCTCAACGCGTGATACCTCGTCGATGTCTTCGAGTTGTGATTTGAGCTTCTCGGCAATCGCGCGGGGATTTTGTTTCTCACCCGTGGCTTGTTTAATCAGTTTCGCGAGCTCGAACGAGACGGGGAAGGCGAGATCCCCGAGCTCCGGGCGTGGCGGCACTTCCGCGGCCAGTTGTTGCACTTCGACGCCGAACAGCTCGCGGGCTGCGCTGCGGATCTTCTCTTTGAGTCTTTGCTGCAGTTGGGTCAGGGTCATAGAAAGTCGGAAAGTATAGCAAAATAGGTCCTATAGGACGTATCCGACCTATTTGATACCATCCACGCGCATGCAAATCTCGCCGGAATTGCGACGGCGCTTCGCTGAGGCGCAGCGGGTGCTCGTGTTGACGGGGGCAGGCATTTCTGCCGAATCGGGCGTGCCGACGTTTCGCGGTGGTGGGAATACGGCGGTTTGGAAGGGGATGCGATTCGACGTTATTTCTTCAGCCGAGATGGTCGAGCGTGATCTGCCTGCTGTCTGGGAGTGGTTCGACTATCGTCGCAACTTCATGGACTCGATCCTCCCGAACCCGGCGCACTACGAGATCGCGCGCTGGCAGGAACGGTTTCCCGAGTTGACGCTCGCGACTCAGAATATTGACGGCCTGCACCAGAAAGCGGGCTCGCGCAACGTGATTGAGCTGCACGGCAACATCTGGCGCGCACGCTGCACCGGTTGCCGCTCGTTGTTTGATATGTCAAAAGAGGCGCGGCCGGAGGCGTGTTTGGAGTGTGGCGATCCGTTGCGGCCCGATGTGGTCCTGTTTGGCGAGATGTTGCCGCCCGGGGCGTTTGAGTTTGCGGCTGACGCCGCCGCAAATTGTGATCTATGTTTTGTAATCGGCACGTCGGCGTTGGTCTATCCGGCGGCTGGACTGCCTGAGATCGCGAAAGCCACGGGCGCGTATGTGTGTGAAGTGAACCCGGAGCGCACGCCGCTCTCGGACCTGTGCGACGAAGTGTTGATGGGCAAAGCCGGCGAGGTTCTGCCGTTGATTGGAAAATGAAGACTCTTTACTTCGACTGTTTCGCCGGTGCGAGCGGCGACATGATACTCGGCGCTGCAGTGGCTGCGGGTGTTGATCCGGAGTTCCTGCGCCAGCAACTGTCGCTGCTGCCGATCAGCGGCTTCAGCGTCCAGTTTGAAACGGTTAACCGGTCGGGGCTGAGTGCGACGTATGCGCGCGTCGAGACAGCGCACGAACACAGCCACAGATCTCTCGCGGATATTAAAGAGCTTATCCACGGATCAGATTTATCAGCGGCGGTGAAAGAACGTGCGGTGCAGATCTTCACGCGACTGGCGGAGGCGGAGGCGCGTGTTCACAACGAGCCGATCGATCACGTTCACTTTCATGAGGTCGGTGCGCTCGATGCGATCGTCGATGTTGTCGGTGCGGCGATCTGTTTTGACGCTTTGCAGATCGAGCGCTTCGTCTGTTCACCACTGCACGTCGGCAGCGGCATGGTTAAGATGGCGCACGGGCAGTTTCCGATTCCGCCACCGGCTGTTGCAGAACTCTTGAAAGGCGTTCCGTTTTACGCGACCGAGATCAAAGGCGAGCTGCTGACACCGACCGGCGCCGCGATCATCACGACTGTTTGCAGTGAGTATGGTCCGATTCCGGAGATGAAGACTGAAGCGACTGGCTATGGCGCGGGCACACGCGAGTACCAGGACTTTCCCAACGTTCTTCGTGTAATGCTGGGAGAGACGACGAGCAGTACAGACGAACGCCTCTGGATGCTCGAAACAAACCTCGACGACTCATCGCCACAGATCATCGGTCACGTCATGGATCGCGTGCTCGAGCTCGGCGCGCTCGACTGTTTCTTCACGCCCGTGCAGATGAAGAAAAATCGTCCCGGCGTGCTGCTGTCCGTGCTTTGCGGGCGTGAAGAAAAAGAAGCGGTGATGAAGTTGTTATTTACCGAAACGACGACGCTCGGTGTGCGCAGTTATGAAGTCACGCGACGCGCGTTAGAGCGCAGTGTCGTGCGGGTGGAAACGCAGTATGGACCGATCGATGTTAAAGTAGCGCATCTCGACGGGCGCGTCGTAAACGAGATGCCGGAGTTTGAGCAGTGTAAACAGGCGGCAGCGAAGGCGAACGTGCCGTTGAAGATCGTGGAAGATGCGGCGCGGATAGCACTTTCAAAAATTCGCCACGGATAAACACGGATGAAAGAAGTCGATTTAGAACAGATTAAGAAGGGTGTGCGCTTGATTCTCGAAGGAATCGGCGAGGATCCGGAGCGTGCGGGGTTGCAGGAGACGCCGCAGCGCGTCGCGGAGATGTATATGGAGCTGACTTCCGGCATGCGCGAAGATCCCACGCAACACGTCATTCCGCTGCCGGGCGACAAGCATGACGAGATGGTGATCGTAAAAGACATCAGCATCGCGTCGTTGTGTGAGCATCATCTCGCGCCGTTTGTCGGTCGCTGCCACATCGCCTACATTCCGAAGGGCGGACGCATTCTCGGAATCTCAAAGCTGGCGCGGCTCTCGGAGACTTTCTCGCGACGCTTACAGCTTCAGGAAAGACTGACCACCGACATCGCCAACACGTTGTTCGAAGGTCTGAAGCCACTCGGCGTGATGGTCGTGATCGAAGCCGAGCACACTTGCATGACGTTGCGCGGTGTGCGCAAGGCTGACGCGAAGACGGTGACTTCCGCGGTGCTCGGCGGGTTCCGTTCCGACCCGCGCACACGCGCCGAAGCAATGGCGCTAATCAAAGGAAAGAACTAGCCACTAAAAGCACAAAACTATTTGATGAACACTTTCTACGTCACTACACCAATCTATTACGCCAACAGTCTGCCGCACCTCGGTCATCTCTACACCATGATCGTCGGCGACACGATCGCGCGTGCGAAGCGACAGCGCGGTGTCGAAACTTACTTCCTGACCGGCACTGACGAACACGGCATCAACATCGAGCGCGCCGCACAGAAGGCCGGACGCACGCCGCAGGAACAATCCGATTACGTTGTCAGTTATTTCAAGAAGATGACGAGCGAGTTTGGTCTCGACACGGCACACGGCGGCTACGACATCTTCATGCGAACGACTGAGCCTTTTCACTACAAAGGCGTGAGCGAGCTCTGGCGTCGTATCTCCAAAGCAAAAACGCCGAAAGGTAATGACGCGATTTACAAGGGCCACTACGAAGGCTGGTTCTGCGCCGCCTGCGCCGAGTACAAGACTGAAGACGAGTATCAGAAACCGAAGAACGAAGGCGATCCGCCGACGTGCCTCATTCACGACACGCCGCTCGATCGCGTCTCGGAAGAGAGCTACTTCTTTCGACTCTCCGATTACGACGAAGCGCTCTTGTCCGTGCTGGAAACGCGTCCCGATTTCGTGAGACCGGATTACAGGCGCAATGAGGTGATCAGCTTTGTGCGTGGTGGGCTGCAGGATCTGTCTGTGAGTCGTCTGAAGACTTCGGTGAGTTGGGGCGTGCCTGTGCCTGATGATCCGGCGCACACGATGTACGTTTGGTTCGACGCGCTCACGAACTACATCACCGCGATTGGCTTCGGGAACGAAGAGCGGCAGAAGGTTGTCGGCTTCGAGAAGTTTTGGCCGGCGCTGCATCTCGTCGGCAAAGATATCCTGCGTTTTCACGCGGTCTACTGGCCGTCGTTTCTGCTCGCGGCGGGCATTGAGCTGCCGCGCGCGATCGTGGCGCATGGCATGTGGCTCGATCCGAACGGGCGCAAGATGTCGAAGACGCTCGGCAACACGATCGAGTTAGACGTTCTGCAGAAGCATTTTTCGATTGATGCGATCCGTTACTTCTGTTTGCGCGAGATGGTGTTTGGACAGGATGGTCGGTTTGGTTATGAGGGGTTGATCGATCGCGCGAACAGCGATCTTGCGAGTGGCTGGGGCAATCTCTCCAGTCGTACGTTGACGATGATTGCGCGTTACTGCGATTCACGGATTCCTTCCGGATTGATTCCGGAAGACAAGCTTTTGCTCGCGAAGAGAACGGGTGTCGATACTGATGAGACGACTGTCGCGGGTTTCATCGAGCACGCGCGTGATCAGTTTGTGCAGCATTTCGATAATCTTGCGTTTAGTAAAGCACTAGAGACGGCATGGTCGGTCGTGGCGCGTGTCGACAAGATGATCACGGACGCAAAGCCGTGGGACCTCGCGAAGGATGAGAACCAGAAGCAGACGCTTGGAGTCGTGTTGTATCGCGCGGCGGAGTCGTTGCGATGGTTGAGTGTGATGCTGTATCCGGTGATGCCGGAGGCGAGTGGGGCTATTTGGAAACAGCTCGGACTCGACGGTTCGCCCGCGCAAATCGATCCTACACAACTTAAATGGGGCGATCTCAAGCAAGGCGCTCAGATTGGCGACGTGCAGCCCGTCTTCCCGCGCATGGACAAAGCGAAGATCATGTCGGAGATCACTTCAGCCCCTGTCGTCCCGGCAGAGCCGAGCGCTCCAGTCGTTCACGCAACTCAAGCCGACGCTGTCGGTGTGACGAGCTTCATCGAGATCGACGACTTCGCGAAAGTTGATCTGCGCGTGGGCCAGGTGTTGTCAGCGGAGCGTATCCCGAAAGCCGACAAGCTGCTGCTCATGAAAATCGATCTCGGCGAAGAACAGCCGCGACAGTTACTCGCCGGCATCGCACAATACTACGAGCCCGAGAAACTGATCGGTCGCAAAGTCGTCATCGTCGCAAACCTCAAGCCCCGCAAGCTGCGCGGCCTGGAATCACAGGGAATGGTCGTCGCGGCATCTTACGGTGAAGAAGGCCGGCCCGTGATCGCCACCTTCACCGAGGACGTCCCCAACGGCGCGCGCCTTAAGTAAAATCTTGTTAATCCTGAAAAATCCTGTAATCCTGTCTAACACATGTTCATCGACTCACACGCCCATATTGATGGCGACGACTTCGATAATGATCGTGAAGCGGTGATTGAACGTGCCCACGCCGCGGGCGTCTCGGTGATTCTCAACGTGGGCACAGGCGATCCGCACAGCGGCGCGTTGGAGCGCGCCGTCGAACTCGGCAACCAGCACGAATCAGTCTACACAGCCATCGGCACGCATCCTCACGACGCTCGTCACTACGACGACGCAGCCGAAGAGAAGATCAAGAATCTTATCAACGACGAACACGTGATCGCGTGGGGCGAGATCGGCCTCGACTTCCATTACGACAATTCACCACGCGACGTCCAAGTCGAAGTCTTCAAACGCCAGCTTCGCGCGACACGTGAATGCGATCTACCCGTAGTGATTCATACGCGTGAGGCCGAGGCTGAGACGATCGAGATCCTGAGAAGCGAATACGAAGGCGCACAACGTCGTGGCGTGTTTCATTGCTTCAGCGGCAGCATGGAGCTCGCGCAACGCGCGATCGAGATCGGTTTCATGATCTCGTTCTCGGGGATCGTGACATTCAAGAAAGCCGAAGAGCTTCGCGCAGTCGCAAAACAAGTCCCACTCGATCGTTTACTGATCGAAACCGATTGTCCCTACCTCACTCCCATCCCCTATCGCGGCAAACGAAACGAGCCCGCTTACGTCGTCGAGGTCGCACGCTGCCTCGCCGGACTTCATGATGTAAGCCTCGAAGATATGGCCCGCATCACGAGCGACAACTTCAACAGGTTCTTCGAATTATAAGGTACTTTGCGCGATTTTTAGCTCTTGTGGCAAGTTTCACATGCTGCCGCTTTGATGTTATTCTCACCTCAGAATGGCGCAGCAGAACTCCTTTGATATCGTTTCTCAAGTCGACTCAGCCGAGATCGCAAACGCTCTCAACCAAACTATCAAAGAGGTGCGCCAGCGGTTCGACTTCAAAGGCAGCAAAGCCAATGTCGTGCACGAAAAGAACGAGCTCGTGCTCACTGCCGAAGACGAAACGAAGCTGCGCAACATGAACGACATCCTGCAGCAAAAACTCGTTCGTCGTGGCGTTCCGCTAAAAGCGTTCAGCTACGGCAACATCGAACCGGCTGCGGGCGGCACAGTGCGACAGCGTGCAGCGATCCAGGAAGGTATCCCGCAGGAAAAAGCCAAAGAGGTCGTCAAGTTCATCAAGGATTCAAAAGCAAAGGTCCAGGCTTCCATTCAGGGTGACATCGTGCGCGTGTCCGGCCGCGATCGCGACACGCTTCAGGACATTATCGCGAAGCTGAAGGACAAAGACTTCGGCATTCACATGCAGTTCACGAACTATCGCTCGAACTGAAACGGTTCGGTTGTCATGACAACGTCAAACACCATCGCGCTCGACGAAGAGGCAAGGATTTCCGCGCGCCGTATCTTCAGCATCATCGCTAACGAGTTAATGCAAGTCGAGCTTGAGTTTGAACGGCAGGCACGCTCGAACGTGCAGGTGATCGACTATCTCGGCGAGTACCTGCGTGCGTCGGGTGGTAAGCGTGTGCGACCCGCGCTCACGATCCTTGCGAACTATGCGGTCGGTGGTGATGGATCGCGTTACAACTCGATTCGCATGGCGACAGTGATGGAGTTTCTGCACACGGCGACGCTGGTCCATGACGACATCATCGACAAAGCCGACACGCGCCGGAAACGTCCGACCGTCAATGCGCTCTATGGAAACGAGACGGCGGTGCTGATGGGCGACTGGCTATACATGTCAGCGTTCGAGACGAGTCTTGCGGAAAGATCGCTGGCGATACTCGACATCCTGACTGGGGTCACGCGCAAGATGACTGAAGGCGAGATCTTGCAGTTGACGTTGCTGGGCGATGCTGAGATTTCGGAGGCGCAGTACTTCGACGTGCTCAAGCGCAAGACGGCGTATCTGTTTAGTGCGAGTTGTGAGATCGGGGCCATACTCGGTGGCGCGAGTGAGCAGCAACAGACGGCGTTGCGTGATTACGGCTTATACCTCGGGACGGCGTTTCAGTTGATCGATGATGTGCTTGACTTCACGTCGAGTGAAGAGGCTTTAGGCAAGGCTGCGGGCGCGGATCTGCTCGGTGGGAAGGTGACGTTGCCATTGATCTACTTGCGCGACACAGACTCGCAGGGGCGCGAGCTGATCCAGACAGTGTTGCGTGAAGGGAAGTACAGCAGCGTGGGGCAGCAGGATCTACTCGAGGCAATCGTGCGCACCGGCGCCCTCGAACAAGCACGTGCACGGGCCAACGAGTACGCCGAAAGCGCCTGCACAGCCCTGGAGATCCTTCCCGACTCTGAGTACAGCGAATCTCTGCGCGCCCTTCCCACCTACATCCTGGACCGGGATCGTTAATTTAGCCGCGGATTTACACGGATAAAATCGGATCTGTCCATCCGTGTTAATCTGTGGCAAAATCTCCGCCGATGAGCGAGAACCTGCTCTCACGTCTGGAACAGAGCCTGCGACAGTCGCGCGCGGCAAGGATGCATCTGGCCGCCAGACTGCGAGAACTCGAGGCGGAGGCCGATAGCGTTCGCGCCGAGCTTGCCGAGATGGATACGCTCGCCAGCCAGACTGAAGCTGCGATTTACCGGCTCCTGTCGTCGGTTCTTGCGTCGGGAAATATAAACCTTGGATTACCGTCAGACGCTGAGCTCGAAGCGGCCATGCGGCAATCGCAGCCGCGCTCGCAAGTCCCGGTCGAGCGTCGCCAGCAGATCCCAACAGTCCGCAACAATGTAGAAGTAATGAGCGACCGCTTCATGGACCGCACGATCCCACAAGCTGTCACGCTCCTGCTGCGCGAAGAAGGTGGACCACTGCACGTCAACGAGCTCTACAACCGCCTGCTCGAAGGTGGCTTCAAGTTCACCGGTCAAAACCCGACGATCAGCGTCGCAGTATCCCTCAACCGCAACTCTCGCTTTCGCAAAGTCGCCCCCGGCACCTTCGACCTCGTCATGCGCGACGCCTCCAAGGCTTCCTGATTCGATGGACTGATGCGCGCGATTGTTCTTTCCGCCGGCTACGGCACACGCCTTTGGCCACTCACCGAAGACCGCACTAAACCCGCGATACCAATCCTCGGAAAACCGCTCGTCGGTTATGTCGCCGAGTATCTCGCCGGCTACGGCATCGATGAGATCGTCGTGAACCTGCATCATCGTCCGGAGTCTGTGCGACGAGCGCTCGGTGATGGCAGTAGCTTCGGTGTGAAGCTTCATTACGTTGAAGAGCCCGTGATACTCGGCACCAGCGGCGCGCTCGACAACACGCGGACATTCTTCGAGCACGAGACGTTCGTCGTCGTGAATGGAAAGATCATCACGGACATCGATCTGAATGCCGCGCTCGAGACACATCGCAAAGCAAACGCGATCGCGACGCTCGTCCTTTTGCCCAACACGCGTCGCGAGCGATTCAGCGTCGTGAATACTCAAGCGGGTCGGATCACCGGATTTGGCGGCATGCCTGTCGCTGATGGAAGCGGTGAAGCGCCGCTGATGTTCACTGGCATTCACATAGTCGAGCCGCGAATCTTCGAGTACGTGCCGCGTGGTGTCTTTTCCGATTCGGTGATCGACGTTTACCCGCAAGCGATGAAGAAAGGCGAGATCGTTGCCGCGCATGTCGCGTCAGGAAAGTGGCGCGAGCTTTCGACGTTGAAACGATATCTTGAGATCAGTGTGGAATTGTTGAAGGAAGCAGGGCAGAGTTTTGTAGCCGGGGCGAATTCAGCAATCGCTCCATCTTCCACCGTTAGCGATTCAGTCCTCTGGGACAACGTGGAAGTCAGCGCCGGCGCTCGCGTTCACCGTGCGGTCCTCGCTGACAACGTGAAGATCGGCGCGAACGAGGTGATCGAGAACGCCGTAGTCGTGCCGCACGGCTTAGTGGAAGGCAAAAAGCCGCCGGAAAAAGCGCTTGCCGGACATTTTCAGGGTGAAAGCTTTATCGTGCCCGTGTGATACAATCGCGCCTTATTTCGGGCGTTTGCCCGTTGACCAACTAGATAATGAGTGCTCCAAAACCGGTGATTTCCAACGTATTTGAATCCTCCGCGTCAGATCGACTGGCGAGATTCATCAAAGAGCAAGGAAACGCGAGTACGGAGATTATCCCACTCACGCCCGATGCCTCGACCCGTAACTACTTTCGCATCCGCTGGAACAAGCGCACGGCCGTAGCCGCGGTTTATCCGGAGTCGTTCGACCCCGAATTTCATCCCTATCTCGACGTCACGAGACTTTTCCTCGACTGCGACATTCCCGTGCCTGAGATCTACGCAGTCGACGGCAACGCCGGCATCATCGTCCAGGAAGATCTCGGCGACCGGCAGCTATTTCACATATACGACGATGAGTCGGAAGACTTGTGTGACGAGTACAAGGAAAAGGCGATCGCGCTGATCGCGAAGATTCAGAAGGCGACTGAGCGTGCCTACGAGACACAGTCAATCTCGAGCCGGCTCGCGTTTGACGAAGCAAAACTCTCATGGGAGCTCGATTTCTTCTTCGATCACTATTTCGGGAGCCTGCGCGCCGAGAATCTACGCCACGCGGAAGTGGCTGAGCTGAAAGCTGAGCTGAACGACATCTCCGCCGAGCTCGCCGCAGCGCCGCGCGTGCTTTGTCATCGCGACTACCACGCGTCGAACCTGATGATCGACAGTAAGAAACGTCTTCGTGTAGTCGATCACCAGGACGCGCGCATGGGACCGGCAAGCTACGATCTCGTTTCGTTCCTGCTCGATCGACAACCATGCCCGCCGTCGCTCGCTGAGTTGCGCGGGCATCGACTGTTCTTTCTCGAACAACGTCGCTTGCTCGGACTCAGCCCAATCGACCCCGATGATTTTGCCCTCGAGTTTAGACTCATGACGATTCAGCGCGGCTTGAAAGCTACCGGAACCTTCTCCTACCAGACAGCAGTCTGCGGCAGGGGTGCGGTCTACCAGCACTTCATTCAACCCACACTCGAAATCGTTTTGCAGGCCGCCGAATGGCTCGAAAGATTCCCTACCCTTCGCCGGATGTTAAAGGAACGTATCAACTAACAGGACGTACACGCTCGGTTTCCCGATGACAACTCAATTACACGACATTGCTTCCGATAGTCACACCTACATCAACCAACTCGCTAACCACGTCGGCGCTGAAGTAGTCCTTAAAGGATGGCTTTACAACCTGCGCTCGAGCGGCAAGATCGCGTTTCCGCAACTGCGCGACGGCACGGGCGTGGTCCAGTGCGTCGTTTTGAAGAATGCGATCTCGCCCGAGTTGTGGGAACAGTTGAAAGGACTCGGCCAGGAATCGGCTTTGATGATCAAAGGCACCGTGCGCGCTGACAGCCGCGCGCCTGGCGGTTACGAGATCGACGTGATCGACGCTGAGGTGTTGCAGGAGGTCCACGATTATCCGATCACGCCGAAAGAGCACGGCACTGAGTTTCTGATGGACCACAGGCACCTGTGGCTGCGTTCGCGACGTCAGCATTCGGTGCTTAAGGTCCGTCACACAGTCGTCAAGGCTGTTCGAGATTTTCTCGACAACGACGGGTTCACGCTCATGGATTCGCCGATCTTCACGCCCGCGGCTTGTGAGGGGACATCGACGCTCTTCGAAGTAGATTACTTCGATGGCGAGAAGGCGTATCTCACGCAATCTGGGCAGCTTTACAACGAAGCGACAGCGGCGGCTTTCGGCAAGGTTTACTGTTTTGGTCCGACGTTCCGCGCGGAGAAGTCGAAGACGCGAAGACATTTGACTGAGTTCTGGATGGTTGAGCCGGAGATGGCGTATGCGACGCTCGACGACGTGATGAGTTTGTCAGAGCGGATGCTGTCGTACATCGCGGCGCGTGTGCTCGAGCAGAGAAGTGAAGAGTTGAAAGTGCTGGAGCGCGACACGTCGAAGCTCGAAGCGATCGTGCCTCCGTTTCCGCGTGTTCATTACGACGATGCAGTGAAGACTCTGCAAGAGGGATTTGAGAAGGGCGCCCTCGAGACGAAGTTTGAGTGGGGCGGTGATTTTGGATCGCCTGACGAGACGTACATCTCGAGCCAGTTTGATAAGCCGGTGATGGTGCATCACTATCCTGCGGAAGTGAAGGCGTTCTACATGGCGCGCGATCCGGAGCGGCCGGAGCTGGCGTTGGGTGTTGATGTCCTCGCGCCTGAAGGTTACGGAGAAGTGATTGGTGGTGGTGAGCGTGCGACGTCGCTCGAGTTTTTGATGGAACAGATCGCGTTGCATCAACTGCCGCAGGAAGCGTTTGAGTGGTATTTGGATCTGAGGCGGTACGGGAGCGTGCCGCATGGTGGCTTTGGGATGGGGATTGAGCGTTGTACCGCGTGGATGTGTGGTATCG
>Ga0081539_10000932_pt1 | contig 54871 bp, 58 predicted proteins | sample TabmetS4T2R2_FD_71023 | JGI IMG/M metagenome (GOLD analysis project Ga0081539, IMG submission 71023) | Tabebuia heterophylla rhizosphere microbial communities from the University of Puerto Rico - S4T2R2 | ecosystem: Host-associated > Plants > Roots > Rhizosphere ...
TCAGCGCGATCGGCAGCGCGAGCTTCACCGTCTCGGCAAGCTCGTCGCGCCAAACCGCCCTGCCCGCGGGCGTACCCACGGCCTGCGTCAATCCCGGCGCCGTCATGATGCGCACCATAGTCGGGCGCGCCATCATGGGAAGTGACGATTTTGTGTGAATCTATTCGTTGCGTTGATGGATCAGTGCGTGGCCCCTAGCCCTCGTCGCGCGGGAACAGTTTGGCCGTGATGTTGCGTGAGCCGTGGAGAATGCGGAGGATCCTGACTCGGTCATTACCGACTTGATAGAAAATCATATAGCTCTTGACTGAAAGGCTGCGCAGCCCAGATGTCAGCTCGCTTCGCTCCCGCTGACGCGTCGGCATCAAGCGCAATGTCTCGACCGCGGCAATGATCTCCTCGAGCAATCGCTCTTCCGCAGCCGGTCCGGCTTGGTTGCGCACATAATCGCCGATTTCGCCGAGGTCGCGCGACGCAGACTTCGTGAAGATGATCCGGTAGCTCACGTTCTCTTCGCGCGCGCAAAGCGCGCACGAATTTCAGCATAGACTTCCTCGGCGGGAATTACGTCGCCGGCCTCGAGCGCAGCCAGGCCTTCGTCGATGTAGGGTTTGGCCCATGACCAATCCTGGCCATCCATGACGGCCTGATTGAGCTTGGCATCGACGACGAGCATCTCCACCGCGTCTTCCACGGACTCGTAGCGCCCCTCGGCCACCTGGGCCTTGAGCCACTCCTCGGTCTCCGGTTTCAATCGGATATTCATGGCAACCTCGACTACAGCAAGACATAGCACAGCAGACGCCGCACTGAAACGCGCTACCGTCTCGCAGCAACCAAGAATTCCTTATTCCCGTCTCCGCCTTCGATCGGCGACGCAATGATCCCTTCGACGTCCCAGCCGAGCGAGGCCACAAACGCCGCAATATCCTCGCACACCGCCGCGTGAATGGCTGGATCGCGCACGAGACCTTTCTTCACATTCGCCTTGCCGGCTTCGAATTGCGGCTTGATCAGTGAGATCATTTGCGTGGGGCGGCGCGTGAGCCGATCGAGCGCCGGCAGCACCAGCTTGAGCGAGATGAAGCTGACGTCGATGGTGACGAAATCGGGCACGTCCGCAAACGTCGTGGGATCGAGCGCGCGAACATCTGTCTGCTCCAGCACGATGACGCGCGGGTCCGCGCGCAGCCGCGGGTGCAGCTGATCGCGCCCGACATCGACCGCGTAGACGGCACGCGCGCCGCGCGTGAGCAGGGCCTCCGTGAAGCCGCCGGTGGACGCGCCGATGTCGAGGCAGGTCCGACCCGCCGGATCGAAGCCGAAATGATCAAGCGCCGCAACGAGCTTGAGCGCGCCGCGCGACACGTAAGGATGTGCGGGCGATGCGCTCAGCACCGCGTCCGGGCCGATCGTGTCCGAGGCTTTCCGCAAAAGCGCGCCATCGGCGGTGACGAGGCCGGCCGTGATTGCCGCCTGCGCCCTCGCGCGGCTCTCGAACAGGCCGCGCTCGACCAGCACGATGTCGGCCCGCCTGCGCTTGGCCATGAGGTCAGCTTGTAGCCCGGGTGGAGCGAAGCGAAACCCGGGATGGGCGTTTCGGATTGAACCTGGGTCCCAGATTTCGCGCTAACGCGCTCATCCCGGCTACGGGTCTGTTGGCTACGCGCGGCGGATCGCGATCTGCTCCCGGCCGAGCGCCTCGAACACCTTCGCGACGATACCCTTCGCGTCGAGGCCGGCCTTGGCGTACATCGTGTTCGGCGAATCCTGGTCGATGAAGGTGTCAGGCAGCACCATCATGCGCACCTTCAGCCCGCCGCGATCGAGCGCGCCTTCGTCGGCGAGCGTCTGCATCACATACGAGCCAAAGCCGCCGATCGAGCCTTCTTCGACGGTGACCAGCACCTCGTGCTCGCGCGCGAGGCGCAGCACCAGCTCGGTGTCGAGGGGCTTGGCGAAGCGCGCATCCGCGACCGTGGTCGAGAGGCCGAGCTGGGCGAGCTCATCTGCGGCCTTCAGGCACTCAGCGAGCCGTGTACCGAGCGACAGCAGCGCCACCTTGTGGCCCTCGCGCACGATGCGACCCTTTCCGATCTCGAGCGGCACGCCGAACTCCGGCATCTCGACGCCGACACCGTCGCCGCGCGGATAACGCAGCGCCGAGGGACGATCGTCGATCGCGACCTGCGTCGCGACCATGTGCACGAGCTCGGCCTCATCGGCCGCCGCCATGATCACGAAGCCCGGCAGGCAGCCGAGATACGCGACGTCGAACGAGCCGGCATGCGTCGGCCCATCGGCGCCGACCAGGCCGGCGCGGTCCATCGCAAAGCGCACCGGCAGCCGCTGGATCGCGACGTCGTGCACCACCTGATCGTAGCCGCGCTGCAGGAAGGTCGAATAGATCACCGCGAACGGCTTGTAGCCTTCCGTCGCGAGTCCGGCCGCGAAGGTCACACCATGCTGCTCGGCGATGCCGACATCGAAGGTGCGCTTGGGGAACTCCTTGCCGAAAATGTCGAGCCCGGTGCCGGACGGCATCGCGGCAGTGATCGCGACGATCTTGTCGTCCTTGCGCGCCTCTTTGATCAGGCTTTCGGCGAACACCTTCGTGTAGGACGGCGCGTTCGATTTCGGCTTCGCCTGCACGCCGGTGATGACATCGAACTTGACCACGCCGTGATATTTGTCGGCGGATTTTTCCGCCGGCGCGTAGCCCTTGCCCTTCTGCGTCACGACATGGACCAGGATCGGGCCCTGATCGGTGTCGCGCACGTTCTTCAACACCGGGATGAGCTGATCGAGATTGTGCCCGTCGATCGGGCCGACATAGTAGAAGCCGAGCTCTTCGAACAGCGTGCCGCCGGTGAGGAAGCCGCGCGCGTATTCCTCGACGCGCAGCGCCTTCTTCTCGAGTCCCTTCGGCATTTTGTGCGCGAGCTGAATGCCGATCTCGCGCAGCGACGTGTAGGTGCGGCCCGAGATCAGGCGCGCGAGGTAACCCGACAGCGCGCCGACCGGCGGCGCGATCGACATGTCGTTGTCGTTGAGGATGACGATCAGGCGCGAATCCATCGCGCCGGCATTGTTCATCGCCTCGTAGGCCATGCCGGCGGTCATCGCGCCATCGCCGATTACCGCGATGACATTGTTGTTACCGCCCTGCAGGTCGCGCGCGACCGCCATGCCGAGGCCGGCCGAGATCGAGGTCGACGAATGCGCCGCGCCGAACGGATCGTATTCGCTCTCGGCGCGCTTGGTGAATCCCGACAGCCCGCCGCCTTGACGCAGCGTCCTGATGCGATCGCGCCGTCCGGTCAAAATCTTGTGCGGATAGGCCTGGTGTCCGACGTCCCAGACGATGCGATCGCGCGGCGTGTCGAACAGATAGTGCAACGCGACGGTGAGTTCGACGACGCCGAGGCCGGCACCGAGATGGCCCCCGGTGATCGAGACGGCATCGATCGTTTCCTGACGCAATTCGTCCGCAAGCTGACGCAGTTGCGACACATCGAGCTTCCGCAACTCGCCCGGTGTCGGGCATTGATCGAGCAGCGGCGTTTTCGAGCGTTCTGACACGCGCTTTCTCCACGCAAAAAGCCGGCCTGAAGAGGCCGGAAAGCCGTAATATTTACCGTGCCTTACACCATCGGAAAGGGAAAGCGCAAATCAGGCTTAATCGCGGCACGCGGGCTCTATCGGCTAAGTCATTGATCGGGCATCATGTCGGCGGAACCTGGCGGCCCGCGCCAGCGTTTCTTCACCTTAAATCCGAGCTGAAATCATGGCACCGCGCCCCACCTGGAAGGGCTACCTGAAGCTCTCGCTCGTCTCCTGCTCGATCGCGATGTACACCGCAACGAGCACATCGAGCCGCATTCGACTCAACATTATCAATCGCGAGACCGGAAATCGCATCCGCAACCAGGCGATCGATTCCGAGACCGGCGACGTCGTGGAGAACGAAAACAAGGTCAAGGGATACGAGGTCGAGGACGGCGAGTACGTCCTGCTCGAGGAGGACGAGCTCGACGAGGTCGCGCTCGAGTCGACGCACACGATCGAGATCGAGGCCTTCATCGATCGCGACGAAGTGGACGAAATCTATCTCGACGAGTCGTTCTACATCGCGCCGAACGACGAGGTCGCCTACGAGGCGTTCGCGGTCATTCGCGACGCGATGAAAAAGAAGAACATGGTCGGGCTCGGGCGCGTGGTGACGCATCGGCGCGAGCGGCTGCTGATGCTGCAGGCGCGCGGCAAAGGGATCGTCGCGACCGCAGTGCGTTACAAGACGGAAGTGCGCAACGAAGACACCTATTTCGACGAAATCCCGAACGTCAAAGTGCCCACCGACATGCTGCAGCTCGCCGAGCACATTCTCGAGCAGAAGCGCGGCCACTTCGACCCCGAGAAATTCGAGGATCGCTACGAGCAGGCTCTCACCGAGCTGATCAAGGCCAAGCGCGCCGGCAAGGCGCCGCCGGCGGTTACGGCACCGCGCCCGTCGAATGTGATCAACCTGATGGAGGCGCTGCGTCGCTCGGTGAAGGGTGGCGGGGCCAAGAGCGCGGCCGAGGCGACGCGCGGGGGCAAGCGCGCCGCAAAGAAAAAGACCGCGAAGGCGAAGAAGGCAAAGAAGGCCAAGCGAGCCGCCTGACCGCTGAGCAAGATCGCGCGCAAGGAATCAAGCCGTGGCGCTGGAAGTCTATCGCAAGAAGCGCAAGTTCAACGTCACCACGGAGCCGCGCGGCGGCAAGATCAAGCGCGGCGGCAACGCCTTCGTGATCCAGAAGCATGCGGCAACGCGGCTGCACTATGATCTTCGACTCGAGCTCGATGGCGTGATGAAGAGCTGGGCCGTAACGCGTGGCCCGAGCCTGGTGCCGGGCGAGAAGCGCCTCGCCGTGCAGGTCGAGGATCATCCGATCGAATACAACGCGTTCGAAGGCACGATCCCGAAGGGCGAGTACGGCGGCGGCACCGTGCTGATCTGGGATCGCGGCACCTGGGAGGCGGAGCAGGATCCGCACAAGGGGCTGGCCAAGGGGCATCTCGATTTTCGGCTCGAGGGCAAGAAACTGCACGGCGCCTGGCATCTGGTGCGGATGCGCCGCCGTCCAGGCGAGAGCCGCGACAACTGGTTGCTGATCAAGTCGGACGACGAGGCGGCGCGCACCACACGCGATCCCGACATTCTGGAAGAAAAACCGAAATCGGTGGTGAGCGGGCGTACACTCGAGGCGATCGCCAAGGCCGATGGCGATGCGGTCTGGCACTCGAACCGGTCGGTTGCCGAGAATGTGAAACGGATCAAGAAGACGGCAAAAACCACCAAAGCTGCCGTGAAAAAGAAAGCTGCCCCGAAGAAGGCCGCCGCGGGCAAGAGCAAATCCAAGAGCAAGTCAAAATCGCGCGCGCAGCTTGCAAGCGCCGACGTGCTGCGCGCCAAGCCGGCCCGTCGCAGCGCCCTACCCAACTTTGTCCCGCCGCAGCTTGCGACGCTGCGGGAGCGTCCGCCCGAGAGCAAAAACTTCGTACACGAGGCGAAGTTCGACGGCTATCGCATCCAGGCGCGGCTCAAGGACGGCGAGGTGAAGCTGCTCACCCGAAAAGCGCTCGACTGGACGCACAAGTTCATGCCGATCGCAAAAGCGGTCGCGACGCTTGACGCACAGAGCGCGATCATCGACGGCGAGATCGTGGTCGAGGACGCGCACGGCCTGTCGGATTTCTCCTTGCTGCAGGATGCGCTGAAACACGCCAAGCAGAACTTCGTCTATTACGTCTTCGACCTGATGTACCTGAACCGCGCGAGCCTGATGGAAGAGCCGCTGGTCGAACGCAAGGCGGCGCTGGCGAAATTGCTCGCCGACGGCGACCGCAATGGCACCGTCCGTTACAGCGATCACTTCGAGGTGACCGGCTCGGAAATGTACGAGCAGGCTTGCCGGCACAATCTCGAGGGTCTGCTCTCCAAGCTGCGCGATGCGCCCTATCGCTCCGGACGCAGCGACGACTGGATCAAATCGAAATGCGGGCAGAACCAGGAGTTCGTGGTCGTCGGCTACAAGGACTCGACCCATCTCAAAGGCGCGATCGGCGCGCTCGTGCTCGGCTATTACGATAACGGCAAGCTCCGTTACGCCGGACGCTCCGGCACCGGCTACACGATGGAGAGCGCGAAGGACCTCTGGAAGAAGCTGCAGCCGCTGCGCCGTCCGGCGCCAGCCTTCGGCAACATCCCCGAGGAGGAGCGCGGGCGCAAAGGAATCTGGGTCGAGCCCAAGCTGGTCGCGGAGATTACGTTTCGCGGCTTCACGGCGCAAAACCATGTCCGCCATGCCGTATTCAAAGGGTTGCGCGAGGACAAGAGCGCGACCGAAGTCGTGCGGGAGATGCCGATGCCGACAGCCGCAAGCGCGAGAGCAACGCACGCCAAGTCTACCTCCACCAAGCCGAAGCCCGCGAAGACAAGAGCCGCACCGAAGGGTAAGTCGATCGAGGTCGAGGGCGTGAAGCTCAGCAATCCTGACCGCGTCTATTGGCCGGACGCCAAGATCACCAAGGAGCAACTCGCCGAATATTACGACTCGGTCTGGGATTACGCCGCGCCGCATCTGGTCAATCGCCCGCTCGCGCTGGTGCGCTGCCCGGAAGGCGTCGAGGGCGAATGCTTCTTCCAGAAGCATGCGGCGGCCGGCCTGATCAGTGAGCACATCAAGCGCCACAAGGACAGTCACGGCGAGGAGCTGATCTATGTCGAGGATCGGGACGGCCTGCTCGCGCTCGTGCAGGCGGGCGTGCTGGAGATTCACGTCTGGGGCTCGACCATCGACGAGGTCGAGCAGGCCAATCGCATCGTGTTCGATCTCGATCCGGGCGACGGCGTGAAATGGAGCGAGGTGAACAAGGCGGCGCGCGAGTTGCGCGAGCGCCTTGCCGCCCTGAAGCTGAAAAGCTTCGTGAAGACGACCGGCGGGAAAGGCCTCCACGTGGTGGTGCCGATCAACGGCGCCCCCTGGGATGACACCAAGGATTTCGCCCACGCGATGGTGCTGGCGATGGAGGCCGACGCGCCGGACCGCTACGTCGCGAAGATGACCAAGAGCATCCGCAAGGGAAAGATCTTCCTCGACTATCTGCGCAACGGCCGCGGCGCGACCGCCATTGTCGCCTACTCGACCCGCGCGCGCGCCGGCGCGCCGGTGTCGACGCCGGTTGAATGGGAGGAGCTTGGTCCGAAGCTGGCGCCGAACAAGTTCACGCTGCTGAACATCGCGCGGCGTCTGAACGCGCTGAAGCGCGATCCGTGGGCCGACATCGGCAAGATCAAGCAGAAGCTGCCGACGCTCAAGTAACCCCGGTGGTCATTCCGGGGCGCCGCGAAGCGGCGAGCCCGGAATCCATAACCACAATCGTCTCGATGACGCGCGGCTTCCGCTCCGCGGCATTGATGGAGTTTATAGATTCCGGGCTCGCGGACTTCGTCCGCGCCCCGGAATGACGGATCACCCCAATAGCAAAGTCCGGCGCCGTGCCGACGCCGGACTTTGAGTGAGTGAGTTCAGCAGATCAGGCGAGACTTAGTAGCCGCCTTCGAAGCTCTGCGACGCACGGTCCATCCAGGACGAGCCGGTGCGGACGTTGTGCGGCAGCGCGACGTTCTTGGTCGCGATCGGGGCGGTCTGGTTCACCACCGGGCCGTAAGCGCGGACCGCGTCAGCCGCCTGGTCGATCGAGAGGTCATCCGCGAGCGCGACCGAAGCCGAGCCGATAACCAGGATGGCGGCGAGAGCAGAGGTGAGCTTGTTCATGGGTCAGTCTCCTGTTGTTTCGACTTTCCTTCAGGAAAGTCAGAGGGTTAAGTCGGTCCGATTTGGCTTTCGTGTTCGAACCGCGTCGGTGGTGTGTATTTGCTCCCGTTCCATTGATTTGATAATCTTGTATTATTCGAATGGGTCATTCGCCTGGGACGAATAATGCGCGGAACTGAATTTGCCGAACTGACCGCCTTCGTGGAGGTCGCCGAGCAACGCAATTTCGCGAAGGCTGCGGCCCATCTCGGCATCGCGCCCTCGACCTTGAGCCAGACCATCCGTTCGCTCGAGGAGCGGCTCGGCGTGCGCCTGCTCAATCGCACCACGCGCAGCGTCGCGCCGACCGAAGCGGGCGAGCGCCTGCTCGCACAATTGCGGCCGGCGCTCGAGAATGTCGGGCGTGCGGTCGAGGGCGTGAATGCCTTCCGCGACAAGCCGATGGGCACGCTGCGGCTGGTGATGGGACGCGCCATCGCGTCGGCGATCATGCCGCTGATCCCGCCGTTCCTGGCGACCTACCCGGAGATCACGCTCGAAATCGTCAGCGACGATTCAAACGTCGACCTCGTGGCCGGCCGCTTCGATGCCGGCATGCGGCTCGGCGAGCTGATCGAGCGCGACATGATCGCGATCCGCCTGCTCAATGAGATCCGCATGGTCTGCGTGGCGGCGCCCAGCTATCTGGCGAACCGCGCGCCGCCGCAGACACCCGACGCCCTGCAAGAGCACGCCTGCATTCGTCATCGCTGGGGTTATGACGAAACGATCCGCCCGTGGCTGTTCCAGAAAGGCAACGAGCAGATCGAGATCGCCGTAGACGGGCCGCTGATCGTCAACGACCTCAATCTCGCGCTCAGCGCCGCGCTGGCGGGGGCCGGCATCGCTTATGTGCCGTTCGGGATCGTGACGCGCGCGATCGCCGAGGATCGCCTGGTGCCGATGCTGCAGGAGTGGAGTTCGTCACGTTCCGGCGTGTTCATCTTCTACCCGAGCCGCCGCCAAATACCGGCTCCGCTGCAGGCCTTCATCGCATTCGCCCGCAAAATGGTCCCGCCATGATTGGCGGGCCGCCCCCGACTGCTCTAACTTCGTTGTCTCGCAAGGGGACCCGGGATGGCACTGACATTGTACGAGCTCGGCGGCCTGAATGATCGCCGCTACAGCCTCTTTTCGTGGCGCGCGCGCTATGCGCTGGCGCACAAGGGGCTCGCGGCGGAGTACAGGCCGGTGCGCGTCAGCGACAAGGCCGCGATCGCGTTCTCCAAGCAGGAGAAGGTGCCGATCCTGGTCGATGGCGATCAGGTGATCCACGACTCCTTCCGCATCGCGCAACATCTCGAGGCACATTACGGCGGCGAGTCTCTGTTCGGCGGCGAGATCGGACAGTCGCTCGCGCGTTTCTTCAACACCTGGGTCGATCGCACCATCGTGCCGCGCCTCGCGCCGCTGGTCGCGATCGATGTGACCGGGATCCAGGACGAAGGCGATGCGCGGCATCTGCGCGGCATGATGGAGAAGGGTTTCGGCAAGTCGCTCGAGGAGCTCGCCGCGAACCGCGAGAAGGATGTGGTCGGCTTGCGGCGGCTGCTCGATCCCGCACGCGCGCAACTGCGCGCGCAGCCGTTCATCAGCGGATCCAAGCCTGCTTATGCCGACTATATCTTGTTGAGTCCGCTGCAATGGGCGCGCATCGCCAGCCCGCTACCGATCCTTGAAGACGGCGATGCGCTGGCGGCCTGGCGCGAACGCATGCTCGATCTTTACGACGGTCTCGGGCGCAAGGAGCCCGCACGCGCATGAGCTCACCCGCGACCCTGCGCGATTGCGTCGCGCATGTCGCGCGCGAGAGCCCTGCGCAGGCCGCAGTGATCGGCGCAGGTCCTCCCCTCACCTACGCGGAGCTGCACGCACGCGCCCTGTCGCTCGCGGCAGGATTTCGCGCGCTCGGTCTCGGCTCCGGCGACATCGTGGCGGCGCAGCTTCCGAACAGCATCGAGTTCATCACCTGCTACCTGGCGACCGGCTATATCGGCGCGACCTTGCAGACGATCCATATGCCGTATCGCGGCGCAGAGCTCGAAACGCTGCTCGCACATAGCCGCGCCAAGGCCGCCGTGTGCCTCACGCAGGGCAAGGACGCCTCACCCGCGGCAATCATCTTGTCGCGCCAGTCCAGGCTGCCGCATTTGGCGCACGTCATCGCGGTCGGTCCGGACGCGCCTCCCGGAACGGTTGGACTTGCCGCGCTCATGCAGACGGCTGGCGACGAAGCCGCCTTGCCCGCCGTTTCGGCGCGCGATCGCTTCCTGCTGCTCTACACCTCCGGCACGACCGCGGCGCCGAAAGGCGTGCCGGTCGACTACGCGCGCTTCCTGTCCAACGCCACCGAAAGCGCGCGCGAGCTCGAGATCGCGCGCGCTTCGATCCTGCTCTCGGCGGCGCCCTACACGCATCTCTACGGGCTGTTCAGCGTCAACCTGGCGCTCACGACCGGCGCCACGATCGCGCTGATGCCGCCGTTCGCCCCGCAAGCGCTCGCGGCCGCGCTCGACGCGACGCGCCCGACCGCGCTGTTCTCGGCGCCCGCGCACATCTCCGCGTGTCTCAACGAAGGCCTGCTGACGCGCGAGCGACTGGCCTCGCTGCGCTTCCTGCAGATTTCCGGGAGCAATTGCCCCGAGGCATTGGCGCGGACCGTGCAGGCGCTGATGCCGAACGGCAAGGTCGCGCAGCTCTGGGGCATGAGCGAGCTGCAGGCCGGCGCCTTTACGCGCGCCGCCGATCCGCTCGCTGTGCGCGCAACAAGTGTTGGGCGCGCGAGCCCCGGTACGCAGCTGCGTGTCGCGGACGGCGCGACGCCCCTCGCGCCTGATACCGAAGGCGAATTGCAGGTGCGCGGCGCGTCGGTATTTGCGGGCTATCTCGACAATCCCGACGCGACCGCGGCGGCGTTCACCCAGGATGGCTGGTTTCGCACCGGCGATCTCGCGCGTCTCGATCCCGCCGGCAACCTGCAGATCACCGGGCGCCTCAAGGACGTGATCAATCGCGGCGGCGTCAAATTCAACTGCGCCGATGTCGAGACGATCATCGGCGCACACGAGGCCGTGGCGCAATGCGCGGTCGTGCCGATGCCCGATCCGGTGCTCGGCGAGCGCGCCTGCTGCTTCCTGGTGCTGAAGAGCGGCGCCACGACGCTCACGCTCGACGACCTGCGCGCATTCCTGAGCGCACGCGAGGTCGCCAAGCTGAAATGGCCGGAGCGGCTCGAGATCATCAGCGAAATGCCGATGACGCCGACCCGCAAGGTCAAGAAGACGGAGCTGATGAAACTCCTTCCGTCCTCATCCTGAGGAGCACGCCACGCTCCAGCGTGGCGTGCGTCTCGAAGGATGGCCGCGAACTCGGCATCCGTTGCCATCCTTCGAGACGCCAGCCGTCGCGAGGCGACGGCTGGCTCCTCAGGATGAGGAGGGTGAGGGCTCACCCGCCCGCGGTGTACGGCCGGTTCTCCGGCAGCGGGATGAACTCGATCTCGTCGCCCGGCACGCCGGCGAATTTGCCCCCGCGCCACTCGCTCTTCGCCTGCTCGATGCGGTCGCGGCGCGAGGAGACAAAATTCCACCAGACATGCCGCGGCCCATCGAGTGCCGCGCCGCCGATCACCGCGAGCCGCGCGGGCTGTGTGGCGCGCAGCGTGATCCGATCGGTCGGTCGGAACACGAGCAGCTGGCCGGCTCCGAATCGGTCGCCGGCCACATCGACCTCGCCGCTCACCACATAGACGCCGCGCTCCTCGCACTCGGTATCAAGCGGTAGGGCGGCACCGGCATCGAGCGTCACGTCAACAAAGACCGTGTCCGAGACCGTCGCGAGCGGCGAGCGTTTGCCGAACATCGATCCGGCGACGATTCGAGCGGTCTTGCCCTCGCCGGTCACGATCGGCAGCTCGTTCCCATCCAAATGCGCAAAGGTTGGGTCGATCTCTTCTTTTTCGGTCGGCATGCCGACCCAGAACTGCAGCCCGTGCAGCGGCTCGCCCTCGTGCCGATGGTCCGGGGCGGTGCGCTCCGAATGCACGATCCCCCGCCCGGCCGTCATCCAGTTGACGGCGCCGGGGTGGATCGCGGCCTTCACGCCCAGACTGTCACGATGAATGATCTCGCCGTCATAGAGGTAGGTCAGTGTCGAAAGCCCGATATGCGGGTGCGGCCGGACGTCCAGCCCCTGCCCGCTTTTGAACTCGGCCGGGCCGAAATGATCAAAAAAAACGAACGGACCGACGGTCCGCCGGGTGCTATGGGGTAGCGCGCGGCGCACCGAGAATCCGTCGCTCAGGTCGACGCTGCGCGGAACAACCACGACTTCGAGTGCATCGCAGGCGTAGCGGTCGCCCGCGGCGGGGTCCTTGCCGGGAAAAAAACTCATTTTGCTCCCCTGTCCGGGTGAAGGATTTCGTGAAGTGGCGCGTATTTTGAATCTGGGAGCTGGCAACCGGTTGTCAAATATCCGCCGCGATCGAAGCCGCAAGCGGGATTTGCAGACCGGCAATGCACAGGCGGCGGCCGAACACGCGCGAATGTGAACGGACCTGCATCCGTGACGTGCTAGTTGCCGCGACAGGTGGGGATGGGAATCAATCAATGGACCTGGACAGGCCTTTTACGGCCGAGCGGATCTCCGTCGGGCCGGCCAAGCCTGTGGCCCTGATTACCGGGGCTTCATCCGGCATCGGAACAGCGCTGGCGGAGGTTTTCGCCCAGAACGGCCACGAGGTCGTGCTGCTCGCGCGGCGGCTCCCACAGCTTGAGGCGATCGCGGAACGGATCGAGGCAGCCGGCTACCGGACGCCACACGTCCTGCCGGCGGACCTTGCTCAACCCAACGCGGCTGACGTCATTGCGCGCGAACTCTCGAAGCGCCATCTCGAGCCTGCTTTCCTCATCAACAATGCCGGTTATGGCCTGCTCGGCCAGGCGCATGTGCTCGATCGCGGCGACCAGCTCGCGATGATCGATCTCAACTGCCGCTCGCTCACCGACCTCTCGCTGCGCTTCGTCGCGCCGCTCGCGCGCCACCGCGGCGGCATCCTCAACGTCGCGTCGATCTCCGGCTTCATCCCCGGCCCCGGCATGGCGGTGTACAACGCCACCAAGGCCTATGTGATCTCGTTCAGCGAGGGACTGCGGCGCGAGCTGCGCCCGAAGGGTATCCGCGTCACCGCGCTCTGCCCCGGCCCGGTGCCGACCGAATTTCAGGCGCGCGCCGGCATCAAGGACACGCATCACCCGCGCGGCTTTGAGCAATGCGCCGCGGACGTCGCGCTTGAGGGCTATCGCGGATTGATGCGCGGACGCAGCCTGGTGGTGCCGGGCGCGCACAACAAGATCGTGCCGCTGTTGCCGCGCTTCCTGCCGCGCAACTTCATCGCCGACATGGTCTACAGGCGGCTGCGGCGCTGGGACGATGTTTAGCGCTCTGCCAGATTAGTTCACGTCGAGGGGCTCAGTACCACTCGGCCTGCCCGCATCGAGCGTGATCTTTTCCACCCGCGCTTCGGCTGCGCGCAGCAATTCCTCGCAGCGGCGCTTCAGCGCCTCGCCGCGCTCATAGATCGTCACGCTCTCTTCCAACGGCACGTCGCCGCGCTCGAGCTTCTGCACGATCTGCTCGAGCTCGGCGAGAGCCTTCTCGAACGAGAGCTTCTTGACGTCGCCGTTGGGAGTATCAGTCATGGGGGTCTGCCTAACGTGACTCGGGGCTCAAGTCACGCCCGTACGGGTCACCCGCGCATCAGCGCGGTGACATGCGCCGCGACCGACTTGGAGAGCCCCTCGAGATCATATCCGCCCTCGAGCAGCGAGACGACACGGCCATGGGCGTGGCGATCGGCCAAATCCATCAGCTTCTGCGTCACCCACACATAGTCCGGCTCGAGGAAATTCAGATTGGCGAGCGGGTCGCGCATATGCGCGTCGAACCCCGCCGAGATGATGACGAGATCGGGCGCGAAGCCTTCGAGACGCGGCAGGATCACGCTCTCGACCGCCTCGCGGAACTCCTCGCCGCCATCGCCCGGCCGCAGCGGCGCGTTCACGATCGTGTTCTTGGCGCCGCGCTCGCTCGCCGCGCCGGTGCCGGGATAGAGCGGCATCTGGTGCGTCGAGCAGTACATCACGCTGGCGTCGCTCCAAAAGATGTCCTGGCTGCCATTGCCGTGATGCACGTCGAAATCGACGATCGCGACACGCTCGGCATCATGCGTCTTCTGCGCATGGCGCGCCGCAATCGCCGCATTGTTGAACAGGCAAAATCCCATCGGCGTTGCGGTCTCGGCATGGTGGCCGGGCGGGCGCGTCGCCACGAACGCGTTCGCGACCTTGCCGGTCATCACCTCGTCGACCGCCTGGCACGCGCCGCCCGCGGCGCGCAGCGACGCCTCGAAGGTGCCGGGCGACATCGTGGTGTCGGCATCGATCCGCACCATTCCTTCGCGCGGCGCGGCGTCGCGCACCTGCTCGACATAGTCGAGAGGATGCGCGAGCGCGATCATCTCGATCGACGCCATCGGCGCCTGCTCCCGCGCGAGCGTCTGGAACTTCTCGCGCTCGAGCACGCGCTCGATCGCGCGCAACCGGTCCGGCCGCTCGGGATGCCCTTGCGGCGTCAAATGATTGAGGCAGGCCGGATGGCTGAGCAGCAGCGTGGTCATGCGGGTCGCTTTCGGTTGACCCAGATATAGAGCATCGGGGTCGCGGTACCTAGCCGCTCATCTTGTCGAGGTTCACCCCGTCCGGCGGTGGCATGTCGTCGGGAACGAAAAAGTCGATTTGAAGACGCTGTGTCGGATCGGCGCGGTATGTGTCGAAATCCGTCACGCCCTCGCCCGCAAGGAACGTATCGTCGATCAGGAAATTGCCGCTGAAACTCCTCGGCTTGTTGAAGATCGCATAGGCCGCGTCGGCCAGGATCTCCGGGGTGCGCGACTTGTGCATCAATGCGTCGCCGCCGACGATGTTCTTGATCGCCGCGGTCGCGATCGTCGTGCGCGGCCAGAGCGCGTTCACCGCGACCTTGTCGCGCAGCTCGCCGGCGAGCCCGAGCACGACCAGGCTCATGCCGAACTTCGCCATCGCATAACCGGTCGCAGGGGCGAACCACTTCTCCTGCATGTCGAGCGGCGGCGACAGCATCAGAATGTGCGGGTTCTCGGCTTTGAGCAGATGCGGGATCGCGTGCTTCGACACCATGAAGGTGCCGCGCGCATTGATCTGATGCATCAGATCGAAGCGGCGCATGTCGGTCTGCTGCACGGGGGTCAGCTGGATCGCGCTCGCATTGTTGACCACGATGTCGATGCCGCCGAATTTTTCCGCGGTCGCGTCGAGGGCCTTCTTGACGGCCTCCTCCTCGCGCACGTCGACGACCAGCGGCAGCGCTTTGCCGCCGGCCTTCTCGATGTCCTCGGCTGCCGAATAGATCGTGCCGGATAGCTTCGGGTGCGGCGTCTCGGTCTTGGCCGCGATCGCGATGTTGGCGCCGTCGCGCGCGGCTTTCAACGCGATCGCGAGGCCGATGCCGCGCGAGGCGCCGGTGATGAACAGCGTCTTCCCCTTCAGCGACATGGATCCCTCCCTGGTCTCGCTTGGCAAGCGTGCAAACGGGGCTTGCACGCCCTGCCTCGCTTTCAGCGCCCGATCTGCCTACATCAGCGGCAACAAATCAACGAGGCCTTCCATGCAGCTCACCGGCATTCATCATCTGACCGCGATCTCGGCCGACGCGGCGGGTAACAAGCGCTTCTACACCGGCACCATGGGCATGCGCATGGTGAAGAAGACCGTCAACCAGGACGACGTTTCCGCCTATCACCTGTTCTATGCCGACGCGCTGGCGCGGCCCGGTACCGACCTCACCTTCTTCGACTGGCCGGCTCCGCCGGAAAGCCGCGGCACGCACGCGATCGCGCGCACCGGCCTGCGCATCACCGGCGCGGAAAGCTTCGTCTGGTGGAAGGAGCGCCTCAACGCGGCGGCCGTAAAGACCGGCGAGATCGTCGAACGCGATGGGCGCATGACGCTCGACTTCGAGGATCCGGAAGGCCAGCGCCTCGCGCTGATCGATGATGGCGGCGCCGGCGAGGCCTACCCGTGGGAGAAAAGCCCGGTGCCGCCGGCGCAGCAGATCCGCGGGCTCGGGCCGATCACCTTGAGCGTCCCGAACCTGAAGCCGACCGAGGCGGTGCTGACCACGCTGATGGGCCTGCGCGAGGTGCGCACCTACCCGCATCCCGACAATCCCAAGCACACCGTGCATGTTTTCGAGATGGGTGAAGGCGGCGCGGGCGCCGAGCTTCACGTCGCGGTGCAGCCGGATTTGCGCGCCGCGAGCCAGGGCGCGGGCGGCGTGCACCACGTCGCGTTCCGCACGCCGGATGCCGAATACGACGCCTGGGCCGAGCGGCTCAACAAGCTGCGCGTGCCGAACAGCGGCAAGGTCGATCGGTTCTGGTTCCGCAGCCTCTATTTCCGCGAGCCGAACGGCATCCTGTTCGAGATCGCCTCCGACGGACCGGGCTTCGGCGTCGATGAGCCGATGGACAAGCTCGGCGAAAAGCTGGTGCTGCCGCCGTTCCTCGAACCGCAGCGCGCCGAGATCGAGAAGGGACTGAAGGTAATCTGAACCGTGTCCCGGGCGCAGCGCAGCATGAAATGCTGCGCTGCTGACCCGCGACCGCCAAATACACAGAGTTCGAAACGGTCCCGCATCTGCGGCGCAGCGCCAAAAGCGCGTTTACGCGCGTCTTGCTCGCATGATGTCGCTGCGCCGCGTGCGGGACACCGTCATCTCTTCCGGCTCAAAAACGCCTCGAAGGCCTGGCGCGCCTCGGGCGAGCCGAGCCGCTGCTTGAACTGCACGGCCTCCGCGTCGATACGCGCCACGACCTCGGTCGGCTCGCCTTTCATCAACCGACGCGAGATCGCGACGCCTTCGGGCGGCAGCGCCGCGATGGCCTGTGCGGCTTTCATCGCCTCCGCCTCGACCTCGCTGCCCGCGACCACCTGATTCACGAGACCCAGCGTCTTTGCCTCCTCGCCGCTGAACGGCTTGCCCATGACCAAGAGCTCGAACGCGCGCCGATGCCCCATCAGCCGCGGCGCGAGCAGGCTCGAGGCCGCTTCGGGCACAAGCCCGAGCGCGACGAACGGCGTCGAGAAACGCGCATCGCTCGCCGCGACCGCATAGTCGCAGTGAAGCACCATGGTGGTGCCGATCCCGACCGCAACGCCCTGCACGGCGGCGACCAGCGGGCGCTCGCAGCACGCAAGCGCATAGAGAAAGCGCAGCACCGAATTGCCAAGCCCCTCCCCGCCCATCGCGGCCTTCATGAAGTCGCCGAGGTCATTGCCGGCCGAGAATGCGCCGGGCACGCCCATGATCAGGATGCAGCGGATCGGCGATGAACCACCCGCGCTCTCGATCGCCTCTGCCATGGCGCCGTACATCGTGGCGGTGAGCGCATTCTTCTTGTCGGGGCGGTTCATCCGGATGGTGCGGATCGCGCCCTCGTCCTTGACGATTACTTGCTCGGTCACACAAAGCTCCCCTGGTTTCCTGGTCTTTCCGGGCCGACTTACGCCGCGCCGAGGGCGACATCCGCAACCGAGTCCGCGCCTTCCGTAACGGTCGTCTCGAGCCCGCCCGCTTGCACCGCGATGTTCTCGGCGAAGAAGCGCGCCAGCGCGATGCGGCGCGGCGCCTCCGCGCTGCCGTTGAGCCGTGTCGCCGCGAGCGCCTCTTCGGCAAGCGCGCAGCCGCCGGCGGCCGAGGCGAACAGCCGCAGATACGGCGTTGCGCCGGCGAGCGCCGCCTCAGGTGCCTTTTCGATCTTGTCGAGTAGCCAGACGGTCGCGCGCTCGAGACTGTCGACCGCATCCGCGAGGCGCGTGCCGGTCGACCCGAAAGCCGGGTCGTTGGCACTGCGCACCGCCGCCACGGTCCGTCGCAGCTCGTCGAGATAGGTACGCACGACCGCGCCGCCGCCGAGCGGGATCTTGCGGGTCACGAGGTCGATCGCCTGGATGCCGTTGGTGCCCTCGTAGATCGGCGCGATGCGCGCGTCGCGATAGTGCTGCGCGGCGCCGGTCTCCTCGATGAAGCCCATGCCGCCATGCACCTGCACGCCGAGCGAGGCGACTTCCATGCCGACGTCGGTCGAGAACGCCTTCGCGATCGGGGTCAACAGCGCGGCGCGCTCGGAGGCCGCCTTGCGCGCCGCCGCGTCCTTGCCGCGATGCTCGCCGTCGATCGCCGCACCGGTCGCATAGCAGATCGCACGCGCGGCGCGCGTCAGTGCCCGCATGGTCAGCAACATGCGCCGCACGTCCGGATGATTGATGATCGCGCCATTGCCGCCGGCGCGCCCCTGCTTGCGCTCGTTCGCATATGCCGTGGCCTGCTGCGTCGCGCGCTCCGCGATCGCGACACCCTGCAGGGCCACCGCGAGCCGTGCATTGTTCATCATCGTGAACATGCAATTGAGGCCGCGATTCTCCTCGCCGATGAGCCAGCCGGTCGCGCCGCCGCCATCGCCATAAACCATGGTGCAGGTTGGCGAGCCGTGAATGCCGAGCTTGTGCTCGACCGAATGGCAGCGCGCGTCGTTGCGCGCGCCGAGCTTGCCGTCGTCGCCGACGAAAAACTTCGGCACCAGAAACAGCGAGATGCCTCTGGTGCCGGGCGGCGCGTCGGGCAGACGCGCGAGCACGAAATGGATGATGTTGTCGGTCAGATCATGCTCGCCATAGGTGATGAAGATCTTCGAACCGGTGATCCGATAGGTGCCGTCCGGGTTGCGCTCCGCCTTGGTGCGTAGCGCGCCGACGTCGGAGCCCGCTTGCGGCTCGGTGAGCTGCATCGTGCCCATCCATTCGCCGGTGGTGAGCTTGGTGAGATATTTCTGCTTCAGCGGTTCGGCGCCATGGCGCTCGAGCGCCTCGATCGCCCCCATGGTCAGGACCGGGCCGATGCCGAAGGCCATCGAGGCCGAGTTCCACATCTCGATGCAGGCCGAGTTGAGCGCGTGCGGGAGCCCCTGCCCGCCCCACTCTTCGGAACCAGCGAGCCCGTTCCAGCCCCCCTGCGCCCAGGCGGTGTAGGCCTCCTTCCAGCCGGGCGGCATCGTCACCTTGCCGTCCTTGAGCGGCGTGCCGTGCTTGTCGCCGACGGCATTGAGCGGCGCGATCACGGTCGAGGCGAACTTGCCGGCCTCCGCGAGCACGGCATCGACCACATCTTCGGTCAGGTCGCCGTAGAGACCCTCATCGATGGCGCGCCCCAGCCCCGCCGCATGCTTCAGCGTGAACGCGATATCTTCGACCGGCGCGCGATAGCTCATTGCCTACTCTCTTGACGCGGGTTGATGCGTCCCCAATCTAGCTGCCCCGGACTGATCCCGAAAGCCGCCGATGCCGACCGAAGTGGCGACACGTTTGCTCGATGCGGACCGCGAGACCATCGCACTCGCCGCGCATGTGCTCGGCGACGGCGGGCTCGTTGCCTTCCCGACCGAGACGGTTTACGGCCTCGGCGCCGACGCCACCAATGGCGCCGCGGTCGCGCGGCTTTATGCGGCGAAAGGCCGTCCCCGCTTCAATCCGCTGATTTCCCACGTCGCCGACGCGAAGTCCGCCCTGCCGCTGGCCGGCTTTTCCGACGATGCGAAGCTGCTCGCCGGCGTGTTCTGGCCGGGGCCGCTGACGCTGGTGCTGCCGAAGGCGGAAAATTGCCCGGTGTCGGATCTCGCGACCGCAGGGCTCGATTCGATCGCGGTGCGCGTGCCGGATCACACCATCGCGCGCGATCTCCTGAAGGCCTTCGGCAGGCCGGTCGTCGCGCCATCGGCCAACCAGTCGGGCCATGTGTCACCGACACTCGCCGAGCATGTGCGCGCGGACCTCGATGGCCGCGTCGACCTGATCGTCGACGGCGGGCCGACGAGCGTCGGCGTCGAGTCGACCATCGTGTCGTGCCTCGGCGCGCCGACCTTGCTGCGTCCGGGTGGCTTGCCCCGCGACGCGATCGAACGCGTGCTCGGGCATCCGCTTGAGACCGCCGCGCCGACATCAAACGAAACGCCGCTCGCGCCCGGCATGCTCGCCTCGCACTACGCGCCGAAAGCGATACTGCGGCTCAACGCCCTCGCGGTCCGGCCTGGCGAGGCGCTGCTCGCCTTCGGTCCCGATGCGCCACAAGCCGCGACGGTGCTCAACCTCTCGGCCTCGGGCGACCTGATCGAAGCCGCCGCGAACCTGTTCTCGCATCTGCGCAGCCTCGATGCGGCGGGCCTGCCGATCGCCGTGATGCCCATTCCGAACGAGGGTCTTGGCGAGGCCATCAACGACCGCCTCGCCCGCGCGGCGGCGCCTCGGTAGGCCTTGAAAAGTCGACGAGGAATGGTTAGACTAGTCTGACTAGTTTCGAATTCGGCAAATGTCGGCAAATACTTGGAAGCTTCAGGATGCCAAGGCCCGATTTTCCGAGGTGGTTCGCCGCGCGCGCGCTGGTGAGCCGCAGGAGGTGACGGTGCACGGCAAGGCAGCAGTCGCAGTCGTTGACCTCGATCGCTACGACATCATGCCAAAGGCGCCTGCCGAGACCACGCTGGCTGGCTTCATGGAGCGATCAATAAAGTACCGCGGTCTCGCGGATGACGTCGACTTCGAGCCGGAGGCGGCGTCCACGTTTCGCGACAAGCGCACCGAGATATTCGACGAGGATCTGCCGGCTGAGAACAAGACGTGAGGTGGCTGCTCGACACGAACGTGCTCTCCGAGGGCATCCGCAGTCGGCCTGACCCCGCTGTCTTCAATTGGATGTCATCGCGCAAAACCCAAGATGTCGCGATCAGCATTGTGAGCGTCGCCGAGTTGCTGGCAGGTGCTGCGTCCGCGCTCGACCGCGAGCGCCGCGAACGCCTGACGCAATGGATCGAGACCGAGATCTTGAGTGCGGTCAATCGGCGCGTGCTGCCGGTCACCACGGAGGTTCTGGTTGTTTGGTTGCAACTGTCCCGCGCCTTACGAGCGCGTGGAGCACCGCGCGATCCGGCCGATCTTCTGATTGCGGCGACTGCGCGAGTTCACGGTATCACGCTGGCAACCCGGAACACACGCCATTTCGCCTTGACAGGGATCGCCGTTTACAATCCCTGGACCGACGAAACGCAACAAATGGAAGCGCCGTAATGCGTGCTGCCGCGGTGATCGCAAACGACAGTCTCCTGCCGCGCTTCGCCGCGATCGTCGGCGAGAAATACGCCATCACGGATCCCGCGATGCAGGAGCCGTACCTGCGCGAGATGCGCGACCTCTACCACGGCCGCACCCCGATGGTGCTACGGCCCGGCTCGGTCGAGGAAGTCTCGCGTATCCTCAAGCTCGCGAACGAGACCAAGACTGCAATCGTCCCGCAGGGCGGCAATACCGGCCTCGTCGGCGGACAGATCCCGCATCACGGCGAGATCGTGCTTTCGCTCAACCGCCTGGACAAGATCCGCGAGGTGGACGCGACCTCGAACACGATCATCGCGGAGGCCGGCGTCTCGCTCGGACGCGTGCGCGAGGCGGCCGCCAATGTCGATCGGCTCTACCCGCTGCTGCTGCCTTCGGAAGGCACCTGCACGGTCGGCGGCAATCTCTCGACCAATGCGGGCGGAACCACCGCGGTCTCGTGGGGCGTCGCGCGTCAGCAGGTGCTCGGCCTCGAAGTCGTGCTCGCCGACGGGCGCGTGCTCAACAATCTGAACAAGCTGAAGAAGGACAACACCGGCTACGACCTGAAGAACCTGTTCATCGGCGCGGAAGGCACGCTCGGCGTCATCACCGCCGCGAGCTTGCGCCTGATCGCGCGGCCGCGCGCGGTCGAGACCGCGTTCGTCGGCGTCGCCTCGCCCGAGGCCGCGCTCGAGCTGCTCGGCATCGCCAGCGAAACAACGCCCGGCGTCACCTCGTTCGAACTCATGGTACGGCTCGGCATCGAGGCGGTGCTCACATACGATTCCGGCTCGCGCGACCCGCTCGCCGACAAGCATCCCTGGTACGTGCTGATCGAATTGTCCTCGCAGCAGCGCGAGGGTCTGCGCGACACAATGGAGGCGATCCTCGGCGCGGGGGTGGAAAAAGGGCTCGTCGCCGACGCCGCAATTGCGGATTCGCTCGATCAGGCGAAGGCGTTCTGGCGCATCCGCGAAATGTTCGGCGAGGTGCAGCGCCAGGTCGGCGGCTCGATCAAGCACGACATTTCGGTGCCGGTCGCGCATGTGCCGGCCTTCATCCGCGAGGCGAATGAGGCTGTCATCAAGCTGATCCCGGGTGCGCGGCCGCTGCCCTTCGGGCATCTCGGCGACGGCAACATCCACTACAATGTCGCGCAGCCGGTCGATGCCGACAAGGCGCAGTTCCTCGAGCGCTGGCACGACGTGAACAAGGTCGTGTTCGATGTCGTGCTGAAATACGGCGGATCGATCTCGGCCGAGCACGGCATCGGCATCATGAAACGCGACCTGTTGCCGACCATCAAGGACCCGGTCGCAATGGAATTGATGCGCGCGCTCAAGCGCACGCTCGATCCGAACGGGATCTTGAATCCCGGCAAGGTTCTGTAAACAACCCTCGTCCTGAGGAGCGCATCTCGCGGCAGCGAGGTGCGCGTCTCGAAGGACGGCAGCGGGCTCAGAGTTTGCTTCCATCCTTCGAGACGCCCGCCTTCGGCGGGCTCCTCAGGATGAGGGTCGAGTGGAGTCATGACGCAGCTACAAATCTCCCCCATCACCGACGCCGATGTCGAAGCCGTGATCGCGCTGTGGCAGCGCTGCGGCTTGACGCGGCCGTGGAACGATCCGGCAGGCGACATCGCGTTCGCGCGGCGCGGCGCCAACGCCACGATCCTGGTCGGACGCGCGGCGAGCACGATCATCGCCTCCGCGATGGTCGGACACGACGGCCACCGCGGCTGGGTCTATTACGTCGCGGTCGACCCGGACGCGCAGGGCAAGGACTTCGGCCGCGCCATCATGGCAGCCGCTGAGGACTGGCTCCGCCAGCAGGGCGTCACGAAAGTGATGCTGATGGTGCGGCCCGACAACACGAAGGTGCAGGCGTTCTACGACAAGCTCGGTTATGACGTGCAGGACCGCGTGATCTATGCCAAGTGGCTCGATGGCCGCGAGATGACGCCGTAGCGGCGGACCGCCGCGAAAGCGGGCGACCCAGTAAACACCTCGTCCGCCGCGTTTACTGGGTCCCGGCTCTCGCGCTGCGCGCTCGGCCGGGATGACGACTGAGAATCAAAACAAGCTCGCCTGCCCGTCATCCTCCTTCGGCTTTTCCTTTTTCGCCCGCTTCGGCTTCTCGACCGGCACGACGACCTCCGGCTCGGTCAACGGCGCGAGCAGCTCGGGAGAATCATTCGCCGTGCGATTGACCGCGCTCGAGACTTCATAAGCCTCGATCAGCGCGTCCGGGGTCGGCGCGATCACCGCCGCGGCCATCTCGCCGTCGACCTCCGGATTGAGCCAGAAGTCGAAGGCGTCCGGCGGCACGATGACCGGCATGCGGTCGTGGATGTGCGCGATCGAAGGGCTCGCTGTGGTCGTCACGATCGCGGCCGTTTCCTGCTCCTCGCCGTTTGGTCCCATCCAGCTTTCCCACAGGCCGGCAAACGCCATCGGCTCCCCGGATTTGAGCCGCACGAAATAAGGCTGCTTGCGCTCGCTCGAGCGTTTCCATTCATAGAAGCCGTCGGCCGGAAACAGGCAGCGACGCCGCTTCATGGCATTCTTGAAGGCTGGCTTCTCGTTCACCGACTCGCCGCACGCATTGATCAGCAGCGTGAAATTGCGCGGGTCCTTCACCCAGGAGGGAACGAGCCCCCAGCGCACCAGGGCGAACTCGCGCTGGCCCTCGCGCATGCGGACGATTCCGACCGGCTGGGTCGGGGCCACATTGTAGCGCGGCGGGAAATTCGGCTGATTCAGGTAGCGAAACAGCCCCCGCATCGCCTCCGGAACTGTGGTGACTGCGTACCGGCCGCACATATCTTGTTGAAATCCTTCATTTCGCGGGCGTGTCGCCCCGTGCGGCCCGCGGTCCTGCCGAAGAAGCCGCGCGAACGCCTTGTTTCTTAAGGTGGATTTAACCACGCCCGACAAGACTGGCCAGTGCGGCGGATACTCGTCCCGAAGGAAAGCACTGCACCCGGCCCGATGACAATCCGAGCCATCCCCCTGACTGCGGACGAGGATGCGTCGCGGCCGGCGCTCGATTCCGCGCGCCTTGCGGCCGCCAACATCAATCCGAAGACCGGGCTCGCGACCGACTACCTCAATCACTTCAACGAAGCGATCATGCTGCTCGATCTGTTGCCGCAGATGCCGGAATGCATCGTCGAGCTGATCGGGTGGGAGCCGCTCTCCTACGAAGAGCATTTTCAGCAGTCGCATTTCAAGGATCGCGAGCTTGCAATCGCCGCCTATGAGGCGGCCGATCCGATCGCACGGGTGCGGCTTGACGAGCTGGCCGACACCATGAACGCGCTTCTTGTCGCGACCTGCGAGGCGTTCCAGAAGCGCGCCTCGCTCGACGCTGCGACGCATCTTGCGAGCGAGACCGCCACACGGCTGAAGCCGCTGGTGGCGCGTGCCGGCGCCGTGATCAACGGCTACGACATCGAAAAGTCGGACGACATGACCACCGGCGAACAGCAGGCCGCGGTCGACGCGCTGCTTGAAAAATAGCAAACATTGTGCCCCGTGCGGCGGATTACGCTTCGCTAATCCGCCGTACGACCCGTTCCTCACGGTGAGGGCTGCGCATGACCGACCCCCGTATGTATCCGGACCGGCCGTATCTCGCCGTGAGCGCCGCGATTATCCGCGACGGCCGCGTGCTGGTCGCGCGGCGCGCCAAAGGGGCGAGCACCGGCGTGTTCACCATGCCGGGCGGCATGGTCGAGGCCGGCGAGACGCTGCATCAGGCGCTCGTGCGCGAGATCATGGAGGAGACCGGCATCGCGATCGAACCGGTCGCGCTCGCTGGCGAGCGCGAGTTCATCACGCGTGACGAGAGCGGGCGCGTCTCGCGCCATTTCGTCATTCTGTGCTTTGCGTGCCGCTGGATCTCCGGCGAGGGCGTGCCGCTGCTGGAGGAGCTCTCCGAGTTGCACTGGCTCTATCCGGCCGAGCTTGCCGCCCTCGAGACTACGGCGGGGCTCGCCGAGATCGTCGCGTCCGCGTTCCGGTTGATGGAAGCTGCCCGCTAACGTCTTGCCCTTGCCGCAACCGGCGGGCATATCCCGGCCATGCGCCGAGCGCTCGCCGTCCTCTTGTTCCTCGTTTCCGCGACCGCCGCACATGCGCAGGCCGCGCCCGGCGGGCGTCCGGCCTATGAGGCGGACCTGCAGCGGCTCGCCGAAATCCTCGGCGCGCTGCATTATCTGCGCGACATCTGCGGCGCCCGCGAAGGTCAGGCCTGGCGCAACGAGATGCAGGCGCTGGTCGACGCCGAAGCGCCGAGCGGCGAGCGGCGCGAACGGCTGATCGCGAGCTTCAACCGCGGCTACCGCGGCTTCCAGCAGACCTATCGCACCTGCACGCCGGCGGCCGATTTCGCGATCAAGCGCTATCTCGAGGAAGGCGCGAAGATCGCGCGCGACATCACGGCGCGCTACGCGAACTGATTTCCGCCAGTGCGACCTGACCGCGCTCGACCGCGAGCATGCCTTCGCCCTCGACACGCAGCGCCGCGTCGGACGCGAGCGAAAACGCCGTGGCGCCGATCGCAACCGCACTGTCGGTCAGCGCGTACGCGATACTGATCATCGCCGTCAGCGGGCGTGACTCTCCCCCGCCGAGCACCGTGACATCGATCGTGTGAGCGCGGTCGGCAATCAGATTCAGCACCGCGACCGGCCCCGCCTCCAGGCAGCTCATGATGCGATCCTCGCCGCGAAACCGCACCGGACGGAACGGTGCGCGCACATCGAGCGCCGCGCCGCCTTCGATCTCGAGGACGAGTCCGCGCCCGCCGATCACCGTCAGGATGCGGTCGTAGCCCGAGAGATCCGAAAACGGTCCGGGCGCGACGATCTCGGTGCGTCCGAGCCGCCACAGCATGCCCTCCCAGCTTCCCGGCACCGCACCCGGCCGATAGGCGTCAGCGATATCGACCGTGACGCCGCCGCCATTCTTCCACGGTGTGCGCCGGTAGCCTTGTGGATCGAGCCGGATCACGTTCATCGGAGCGCTCCAGTTCCAGGTCGCGGGCATTGCCAGCCACCCGTTAACCGTTCCTAAAGTCTCGCCTCCTCATCGCGTACCCACATGCTAACGTCGCGTGGGTTTGGGACGACGCTTAATTCCACGGGCCGGGGTAGGTTGTACATGAGCATTGCGCCGCGCGTTCATCCGGCACGTGAGCCGGCTTCGGACCACGAGCAGAAGCAGCTCGCGCTCTCCTATTTGCATGAGGCTTGGGGCGAGGCGCGCCTTGATGGGGTCGACGGCGATTGCCTGGCGCAGGCGGCGCTGTTCACTGCCCTCTCCGAGCTGGTTACGACCTATGGCGAGGACGCGACCGCGAAGTATGCCGAAGGGCTGCCGGCGCGCATCCGCAACGGCGAGTTTTCCATTCCAGTCTCGCGCCAGTAGGCCGACAAGGCATTTTCTAATTCTAAGTACGCCGCCCGGTCCGGCGGGTTGATCGGCCGCGCAAATCCCCCTACCGGTAACTTCACGGAAGCGCCCTTGAGAGGCCGTGACCGCCGCCCTAGCTTTCGCGAGCGGGGGGAAAACAAACGGAATTTCGATGGACGCAGCCCTGTTGCCCGACCGCGGCGTGCTGAAAGTCGTCGGTGACGACGCGCGCAAGTTCCTCAACGGCCTACTCACCGCCGACATCGCCAAAGTGACGCCGGCCAACGCTGTCTTCGCGGCCCTGCTCACTCCGCAAGGCAAGATCATGGTCGACATGATCGTCGCCGAGGCGCCGGCCGAGGACGGCGGCGGTTTTTTCCTCGACTGTCCGCGCGCTTTGGCAAAAACCCTCACGGATCGGCTGAACTTCTACAAGCTGCGTGCCAAGGTGCTGGTCGAGGATCTTTCCGAGATGCTCGGTGTGCTGGCCGCATGGGGCGGCAGCGGCGCGACCGATTATGGCCTCTGTTACGCGGATCCGCGCCTTGCCGAGCTTGGCCTGCGTTGCATGCTGCCCCCTCACCTCGCCGCGGACGCCGCGGCCGATCTCGGCGCGAAGCTCACCGACGCCAAGGACTACGAGGCGCATCGCATCGCGCTCGGGGCGCCGCGCGGCGGGCTCGATTTCCAGTACAATGATGCCTTTCCACACGAAGCCGATATGGACCAACTCAACGGCGTCGATTTCGAAAAAGGCTGCTATGTCGGCCAGGAGGTCGTGTCACGGGTCGAGCATCGCGGCACCGCGCGCAAACGCGTGGTGCCGGTCGCCTATGACGAATTCGCGCCCGAGGCGGGCGTCGTGGTGAAGGTCGGCGACACGGAGGTCGGCGTCATGGGCTCGTCGGCGAAGGGGCGCGGACTTGCGATGCTGCATCTCGGACGCGTCGGCGAGGCGCTCGGCGCCGGGCAGCCGATCGTCTCCGGCGGCATCACGCTCCATCCCCTGAAGCCGGCCTGGGCGCGCTTCGCTTGGCTAACCGACGCAAAAGCCGCCGAATAACAGCCACGCATGTCCCTCATCCTGCATTCCGATGGCCTCTCGCGCTGCCCATGGCCTGGCCAGGATCCGTTCTATGTCGCCTACCACGATGACGAGTGGGGTGTGCCCGAATACGACGACCGCGCGCTTTACGAGAAGCTGATGCTCGACGGCTTCCAGGCCGGCCTCTCGTGGATCACAATTCTGCGCAAGCGCGAGAATTTTCGCCGCGCCTTTGACGGTTTCGAGCCGGAGAAGATCGCGCGCTACAGCGCCAAGAAAGTCGAGAAGTTGATGCAGGACGCCGGCATCGTGCGCAATCGGCAGAAGATTGAGGGCGCCGTCGCCTCGGCGCGCGCCTATCTGGACGCGATGGAAAAAGGCCCGGGATTTTCCAAGCTGCTCTGGAATTTCGTCGACGGCGCGCCGAAGGTGAATCGTTACCGCAGCATCAAGCAGATTCCCGCCGAAACACCGATCTCAAAAGCGATGTCGAAGGAATTGGCCGGCCGCGGCTTCAAATTCGTCGGGCCGACCATCGTCTACGCCTTCATGCAGGCGACCGGGATGGTCAATGACCACCTGCTCGAGTGCTACCGTCATGCACAACTGACGAAACGGAAGGCTTGAAACCGCAAGCTCACGCGCTTTGTTGCCTAAGCCTTGTTGCCTAAGCCTTGGCGATCAGGAAATCGTCCTTCTTGAGCTTGGTGCCTTTCATTTCTTCGCGCATCCATACCGGCATGACGCCGCGGCCGGACCAGACGACCTTGGGATCCTTGCGCGAGCGATATTTCGGCACCGCCTTGCGGCGCGTGCCCTTGCGCGCACCGCCGAACGCACGTCCGACGCGCGCCACCTTGGCCGACGCATAGCCGCCCAGCTCGGACAGCTTTTCCTCCAGGAAAGCGCGCTGCTCGCTCACCTTTTTGGCGAGCGTGTCTTCGAGCCTTGCGATGTATTGGCGCAGCTGACCGATATCCATTTTATCGGGGGATTTGGCGCCGGGGGGCCGACCTCTCCGCTTGGCTTTCTTTGCCATGATTTGCCTTCAGGAAGGTTTGGAACGGTGCACTTTAATGGGCGCAGTCCACAGGCCGATGCGGCGTTTGCCTAGGGACCATAGTCGCCGGCTATCGAACAAAAAACCAATCGGTATTGGCCGCCGCATCCTTTGTCATGGTCATATCGCGTTAATGGCCGCCGGCAAAGCAACCCTTACTTGTTTCGACCGCGGCTTAGGATTGTCCTGAAGGAGGGCTTAAAATGTCGCAGCTCGTTCTCGCATCCGCCAATCCTGCACCGCGCGCGCGACTCTCGACCCAATGGGCACACGATATTCGTAACGCGCTCGCCACCGTCGGGCTGCATCTGGAAACACTGGAGCGGCTTTCCGGCTCGCGCGGCCGCGATATCGCACATGCGGCGCACATCCTGATGTCGCGCGCCGCCGCGATGTGCAACGAGGCGATGGCGCAGGCCGCCCAGGCCGAGCCGACAAGTCGCCGCCGCGGTTTCGATATCGTCACGACGATCATGCAGGTGGCCGATCTGTTGCGGCCGACCGCGCCGGAGGGTTTTGAAATCCTCATCTCCGGGAGCGGATCCTTTATCGTGCTCGCCGATCCGCAGGACGTTTTCAGAATCCTGTTCAACCTCGTCCACAACGCGATCGCGGTCGCGCGGCGGCGGAACAAGAAACAGATCACGCATGTCACGCTTCTGGTCGAACGCGTCGGCACGACCGTGACGGTGCGAGTTGCCGATGACGGGCCTGGTTTGCCCAAGGCCGTGCGCGCGAACCTGTTTCGCCCGCAAGCGTCCGCGATGGGCGGAACCGGCATCGGCCTTGTGATCGCGCGCGAGCTCGCGGAGCGCAATGGCGGCGTGCTGCAGCTCGCGGACTCCGCCCGCGGCACGACCTTCTTGCTCGAGCTCACCGGCCTCGCGGCGCTTCCCGCGGAAGAGCGCGGCGCGCTCCGCTCGCTCGGGAAGCGCGTCGGCGAATAGTGATCAGGTGGTCGGCGGCGAGCCAAACCTACTCGGCCGGCGCGCCGCGAAATGCCTGTACGAAACTTTCGAGCTCGCCGGCGCCGAGATCGGATACCGCCCAATAGGCCGTGCCGCCATCGCGCCAACCGACGAGATTGTAGCCGCGCACCGCGCGGCGCGCGATCTGCGGCGGCGCGGCTTTGCCGTCGGCCATCGCCGACACGCTGATCAGGTGCTGGCGACGGCGATAAACCAGCGTCGGCACGGTTTCGCCGCCGATCACATCGATGCGCCCGCCGACAAGCGGGAAGTCCGCTTGGGTCAGATCGACGACCCGTGGCGCTTGCGGGATCCTGCCGTTGAACCATGGCTTCACGGTGTGGCGATCCGAAGAAGCAATGTCGAACGGCTGCGTCGCTATCAGCGCGCGCAGATGGCCATCGGCGACCGCCTCGGCAGTCCTGTCGCCACGCGCCGGCGCGAACGCCAGGTAGGTCGTCGCACTCCCGACCATCAGCGCGACCGCGATCGAAGCGGCGAGCGCCGCCCAGGACGGCCGCGCCCGCGCGCGGCGCAATCCGATCGTCCGCTCGACCCGCAGGCGGACATGGGCGGGCAGTGGCCTTGGCGTGACCTTGTCCCGCAGCACGCGCCGCAACGCTTCCGCACGCGAGCGCTCGGCGGCAAGCGCAGGATCGGTCGAAATCCGTCGCTCGAGCCCAAGCGCGCTCGCCGGGTCGAGCTCGCCATCGACCAGGGCATGAAGGAGCAACCTGTCGTCCGGCGCGGTGTTGTCGTTGGTCGTCATTCTCCACGTCCAATCGTATCGATCAGGCGGCGGCGCGCCCGCGCCAGCCGCGACATCACGGTGCCGACCGGCACCTCGGTCACCTCCGCGATCTCGCGGTAATCAAGGCCCTGCAGGTCGCGCAGCACCAAGGTCTCGCGGAACGGCAGGGGCAACTCCGCAATTGCGGCCTCCAGCCGCGCCGCGTCGGCTTTGGCGATCAGCTCGGTCTCGGGCGTCGCAGGGCTCGCCTGCACGCCATTCCGCCCGGGCAGCGCCTGCGCGCGCTCGACCGCCTCGAGATCTTCGACCGGCACCACCGTGCGGCGGCGTTGTTTGGTAAGCCAGGAGAGCGCGGTGTTGCGCACGATCGTCAACGTCCAGGCGCGCGCGTTGCGCCCGCCATAGGCGCCGATCGCGCGGAATGCGCGCAACGACGCCTCCTGCACGACGTCGTCGGCGTCGGCGGCATCGCCCGTAAGCCAATGCGCGAGCGCATACGCATCGCCCAGATGGGGCATGACCACGTCCGCAAACCGCCTCCTGTCATCCTCGTCGCTCACGCGATCTCCGTTCATGTCAGACTCATGACGGCCCAGCGATATTCCCGAGGTGCCCTGTGAACTTCGGAATCGAAGCCCCCGCCGCCGCGATGAATCATCAGCAGACTCCGGTGCGTGCAATTCTATTCCCGCCTGGATGACATTTTTTCGTGACCGAGCGGACGGCGGGCGCCCGGAATAAAGCGCGCGACCGTCGAGTCTTTTGGCGCGTCCGCAGCGAGGCGGAGCATCGCGCCTCGCGCTGCGCAGTCCAGGAGAGAGCGCAATGCCTCAATTGTCCCGCCGCGATTTCGTCGTCTCGACCGCGCTTGCCGGCGCGCTCGGCCTCAACGCCCGCCTCGTGACCCCCGCGTTCGCACAAAAGACGCCCGACCCCGCGAAAGGCTTCGTCAGCTACAAGATCGGCAGCGCCGAAGTGATCGCCCTTTATGACGGCATCTGGGAAAAGCCGCACGATCCCGCCTTCATCACCAACGCATCGGTCGATGACGTCAAGGCCGCGATGGCGAAGGCCGGGCTCACGACCGACTTCGTGTCGATCCCGTTCACGGTCGCGGTGATCAAGAACGGCGGCAAGACCATCCTGTGCGACTCCGGCACCGGCGGACAGGTGCAACCGACCGCCGGCAAGATGATGACCAATATGCAAGCCGCCGGGATCGACCCGGCCAAGATCGACACGATCCTGATCTCGCATTTCCATCCCGACCACATCTTCGGCCTGATGGAGAAGGGCACCAACGCGCCGGTGTTTGCCAATGCCGAGATCGTCGTGTCGGACGTCGAGTACAAGTTCTGGACCGACCCTGGCGTGTTCGACAAGCTGAACGAGGCGCGCAAGCCGCTTGCCAAGCGGATCCAGACCGTATTCCCGGCCTGGAAGAACATCCGCCAGGTCACCGGGGAGCCGGAAGTTTCCCCCGGCATCCGCTTCGTCATGGCACCGGGCCACACTCCCGGGCACCGCGCGTTTCATCTCGCCTCGGGCTCAAACCAGCTGATGATCTCGAACGACACAGCCTATGTGCCGGCGCTGGTGGCGGCCAATCCGGGGTGGCGCGGTCAGTACGATCAGGATGCCGCGACCGCCGAGGCGACGCGCCGCGCCCTGCTCGACCGCGTCATCGCCGACAAGATTGCGATCTGCGGCTATCACTTCCCGTTCCCCGGCGCCGGCACGATCCGCCGCGATGGCGCGGGCTATGCGCTCGACATGATGAGCATCTAGCCGGGCGCGCACTTCGAAGCAGGAGAACAAGATGAACAAACTCGCGCGCTTTGCAGCGATCGCGCTCGCCTGCCTGTTCGCCGGCAGCGCCTTCGCGGTGGACAACATCACCTCGAACGACGCGCCGGATCTCACCTCGGTCCGCGCCATGCTCAAGGCCAAGGACTACAAGGGGGCGCTCACCGAACTGACGCCGATGCTGGAAAAATACCAGCACGCCGACGTCTACAACCTGATGGGCTTCAGCCTGCGCAAACCGGGGATCAGAGCCAAGCCTTCACGTTCTATCGCAAGGCGCTCGATTTCGATCCCCAGCACAAGGGCGCGCTCGAATATCTCGGTGAGCTCTATGTCGAGACCGGGCAGATCGAGAAAGCGAAGGCGAATGCGAATGAGCTGAAGAAGCTCTGCCCGTCCGGTTGCGAGGAGCTTGCCGATCTCGAGCAAGCGATCGCGCACGCGGCCGCGAAGACGAATTGATGATGGGCGACCGCCATCTCGAGCCGGCCGCCGCGCTGATCGGCCGGCTCTTGTTGTCCGCAATCTTCCTGCACGAAGCCTGGGCCAAGCTCGCCGGCTATGGGTTGGCGCTCGCCTATATGCAGGCGTTCGGCGTTCCGGGCGCGACGCTCCCGCTCGCCATTGGCATCGAGCTTGGTGGCGCGCTGATGATCCTCAGCGGATTTAAGACCCGGATCGCCGCCCTGATGCTGGCGGTCTTTTGCGTCGCGACCGCCCTCGTCTTCCATACGAAATTCGCCGTTCGCAACGAGCTCTTGCATTTCGAGAAGGATCTGGCGATCGCAGGCGGCTTCCTCCTGTTGGCCTCGTTCGGCGCCGGCGCCTGGTCGGTCGATGCCTGGATGGAAACCCGGCGCTGCCGCCCCAATTCCGCGGAATCTGCTACAACGCAGGCGTGGTAGGAAAACGTCGCGCGCCGGTGAGGGAAGCGGGTCCGCGCGCCTGGCAGCGCATGCTGTCCGGGCGCCGCCTCGACCTGCTCGATCCTTCGGCGCTCGACATCGAGATCGAGGACATCGCGCACGGCCTCGCGCGGGTCGCGCGCTGGAACGGACAGACCTCCGGCGCGCATATCTTCTCGGTCGCCCAGCACACCCTGCTGGTCGATGCGCTGGCGCGGCGCGCCAACGCGCTCGATGCCCGCGCGCGGCTCGCGATCCTGCTGCACGATGCGCCCGAATACGTCATCGGCGACATGATCACGCCGTTCAAGGCGGTGATCGGCGACGCCTACAAGGCGGTGGAGGGCCGGCTGCTTGCGGCCATCCACGTGCGCTTCGGCCTGCCGCGCACGCTGCCGCTCGAATTGACGCGCCTGATCAAGAACGCGGATCGCACCTCGGCCTATTTCGAATCGACGCGGCTCGCCGGTTTTGCCGAGAGCGAGGCGAAGAAGTTCTTCGGCAACCCGCCGCCGATCACGGCCGCGTTCGAGAAGGAGTATTTGATCCCGTGGCCCGCCAAGGATGCAGAGGCGCGCTATCTGAAGCAATTCGCAGCGCTGATGCAGGACTAACTTGAAGTCCGCGCCGCGGCGCGCAGGCCCGCGAGCGTCGCCGCGCAGAACGCCGCAAACGTCACACCGGCATTGATCGCGTGCGAATACTCCCACTGCCGCCGCAAGATCTCCCAATTGTCCGGCCGCACCGTCCAATTGTCGGTCGCGGCATTTGCCGGTTGGGTCCAGATCATGAAGATGACCAGATTGAGAGCGATCAACGCCGCGGCCATGAGCGCCAGCGCCAAGGCCGCGCGGTCATGCCGCGCCACGGTGGCGAGCGTGCAGTTGGCAAGGAACGCTGCGGGCAGCAGCAGGCCGGCGAACCACCAGCCGAGATAGATGTTTTGCACGACGAAATATTGGTCCGCCGTCATGCCGATCTTGTGGGCAAGTTCGTAAAGATGCGCGCCCGGCGCGATCAGCGCGAGGCCGGTTACCACAATGGCGACGAAGCCGGCAGCCGAAAGGAGCATGCGTCTCACCACAGGGGCCAGCGCCCGATCTTGTCGAAGCCGCACCGGTGGCTGCGCGGAACCTTCCACATGATACTCTCCTGTCGCTTGACAACGCGTCGATAAGCGCGTGGTTCTTGATCGCAATGGAGGTGACGGAGCCGAAATGATTCATGTCTGTTCCCTTGCCCGGCTGCATGACACGGTGCGTGAAACCGGCGCGCGCCACGTCGTGACCTTGATCAAGGACATCACGCTGGTGCATCGGCCGCCGTCGATCACGCCGGAAAATCACCTGCTGCTCGACATGGACGACATCGCCGAGCCGATCGATGGCTATGTGGCGCCCGCCGAGGAGCACGTGGGCGACCTCATTCGTTTCGTGCGCGCCTGGCCGCGCGCGGCGCCGCTCGTGGTGCATTGCTATGCGGGCATCAGCCGCTCGACGGCGGGCGCGTTCGTCGCCGCCTGCGCGCTCAATCCGCAGCGCGACGAAGCCATGATCGCACGCGCCATTCGCGCCGCCTCGCCGACCGCGATGCCGAACATCCGCATTGTCACGCTGGCCGATCGGCTGCTTGGACGCGATGGCCGCATGGTCACGGCCGTGCAGGCGATGGGCCCGAGCGTATTGGCCTATGCGAGCGAGCCGTTCCGGCTTGAGCTGGAATAGCGCGGCTGAACTTTGGATCGGCCGCGCCCTCGCCGGCAAATGCCGAAGCGGGTAGACAAGGCTCATGGCCGACACTCTCACGCCGATCGAAGTCGGACTGACCGCCGCGATCGTCGCCGTGGAAGACGGCGAGCCCGCGATCCTGGTGGCGCAGGACGCCCGGCACGAGCCGCGCGCCGGCCTGCCGTTCGGACCGTTCGATCCGCTGGCGCATCGCACCTTCGAGATCGGACTGCGTGCCTGGGTCGAGGCGCAGACCGCGCTGCGCATCGGTTATATCGAGCAGCTCTATACCTTCGGCGATCGCGGCCGCCATGCCGGCCCCGCCGATGTCGCCCATATGGTGTCGGTCGGCTATCTGGCGCTGACGCGGCGGGCGCAGAATGCCAGCGTGTTGACACGCGCCGGCGCGGATTTCGAGGCTTGGTATCGCTTCTTTCCGTGGGAGGATTGGCGCCAGAAACGGCCGGCGATCCTCGACACGATCATTCCGCTGCTCTCCGACTGGAAGGCGCCCTCGCATGGCGAGCTCGGGCGCGCGCTCGGCTGGCGCGAACGGCTGCGACTCTGCTTCGGGGTCGGCGGCTCGCCCTGGGACGAGGAGAAAGTGCTCGATCGCTACGAGATGCTCTACGAGGCGGGACTCGTCGACGAAGCGCGGCGCGACGGCCGCGCCGCCGCGCTTGCGCGCGAGAGGCTGCCTGGGCTCGGCGAGCCGATGCGCTTCGATCATCGCCGCATTCTCGCGACCGCGATCGCGCGCCTGCGCGCCAAGCTGAAATATCGTCCCGTCGTGTTCGAGCTGATGCCGGACGTGTTCACCCTCACCGAGCTGCAGCGCACCGTGGAGGCAATCTCGGGGCGGCTGCTGCACAAGCAGAACTTCCGCCGTCTGGTCGAAACCGCCGCGCTGGTCGAGCCGACCGGCGAGAGCACGATGGCGACCGGCGGCCGTCCGGCCGCGCTGTTCCGGTTCCGCCGCGGGGTCCTGGCCGAGCGCCCCGCTCCCGGGCTGCGGCTCGGAATTCGTTCTTGAACATCGTTCATTTTTGAACTAGGTTCACGACTGCAGCGACCAAGGCTTGCGCTGGCCCTGCCGCCGGGCGTCCCGGCGCGTTCGCGCGCGGCCCAAATTACCGAGGAATGTCATGGACTTCATTGCCCTTATTCTGGCGATTATCGCAATCGCGGTGGCGCTGCAGCTGCGCAAGCGCATGGCCGAGCTGCAGCAGCAGCTGACGATCGTCCACGGACGTTTGGCGCTGCGCAGCCCCGAGCCGCCGCCGGAGGCGCAAGCCGCGCCGGCACCCGAAGCTCCGCCGGCCGAACCCGTCGCGCCGCCCGAGCCGCCGCCGTTCACGCCGCCGCCGGAACGCATGGACGAGGCCGCGGTCGACAAGGTCATTGCCGAGGCCGCGCCGCCACCCCCGCCCCCGCCCGCGCCGGCAGAGCCGACGCGCAGCTTCGAAGAGCGTTTCGGCGCGAGCTGGGTCGTCTGGATCGGCGGCCTTGCGCTCGCGCTCGGCGGCATCTTCATGGTGCAGTACTCGATCGAGGCCGGCCTCATCGGGCCCGGCGTGCGCGTGTTCCTTGGTGGACTGCTCGCCGCCGCGCTGATCGCGGCCGGCGAATGGACGCGCCGGCGCGAATTCTCGATCGGCCTTGCGAACGTCCCGACCGCGCATATTCCGAGCATCCTGACCGCGGCCGGTACGGTCGTGGCATTTGCCACGATCTACGCGGCTTACGCGCTCTACGGCTTCCTCTCGCCTGCGGCCGCCTTCGTGGCGCTCGGCCTCGTCGCGCTTGCGACGCTCGCCGGCTCGCTGTTGCACGGCCCGTGGCTTGCCGCGCTCGGCCAGGTCGGCGCGTTCGTGGTGCCCGCACTGGTCGCCGCGGAGACCCCGAACTATTGGGCGCTGTACAGCTATCTGGCGATCGTGACCGCCGCCTCGTTTGCGCTCGCGCGCGCGCGGCTGTGGCGCTGGCTGGTGATCACAGCGGTCGTATTCGGAACGCTCTGGATGTTTGTGGGGCTCGCCGACACGCGCGTCGACGCGATCACGCCGCATGCGTTCCACGCGGTTGCCGGCTTCGTGCTCGCCGCGCTGCTGATCGTCTCGGGTCTCTTCTATGGCCCGTCCGCGGAGGACGGCCAGATCGATCCGATCTCCTCCGGCGCGCTTGCCGCCTATCTGTTCGGCGCAGCCGTGCTGGTGATGGCGCGTCAGCATGACGGTCTCGCGCTGACAGTCTTCACGCTGATGACGTTCGCAACCGTCGCAATCGCCTGGCGTACCGAAGCCGCCGCCGCCGTCGTGCCCCTCGCGGGTGCGCTCGCGGCGCTCGTGATCGCCGACTGGGCCGTCGACATCCAGTGGCGCACGCTGGTCGCGCCCGGCGGCTACACCGCCGGCCTTGCGCCCGAGCCGCAGCACGCCTTCTATGGCGCGCATCTTGCACTCGGCGGCGCATTCGCGGCGCTGTTCGGCGGCGCGGGCTTCCTCGCGCAAGCCCGCCGCGCCGCGCGCGCCGAAGTCCCGATCATCTGGGCCGCGACCGCAGTGGTCGCGCCGCTCGCGATTCTGATCGCGCTCTACTATCGCATCTACGGCTTCGAGCGCGCGCTCCTGTTTGCGGCGCTCGCGCTCGGCGGTGCGGCGCTGTTTGCGGCCGCGACCGAGTTCCTGACGCGCCGCGAGGCGCGCCCGGGATCGGAATCCGCGGCCGCGATCTTCGCGACCGGTGCACTCGCCGCGCTCGCGCTCACGCTCACCTTCGCGCTCGAGAAGGGCTGGCTCACCGTCGCGCTCGCGTTGCTGGTGCCGGGCATCGCCTGGATCGCCGAGCAGCGTCCGCTGCCGTGGCTGCGCTGGCTTGCGGCGATCGTTACCGGCTTGGTGGTCGCGCGCATCGCCTATGAGCCGCGCATCGTCGCGGAAGCCGGCAGCGCGCCGATCGTCAACTGGATCCTCTACGGCTATGGCGTGCCGGCGCTCGCCTTCTGGGTCGCCGGGCACATCATGCGCAAACGCGCCGATGACGAGCCCTCGCGCATGGTCGATGCGGCCGCGATCCTGTTCACGGCGCTGTGCGCTTCGCTCGAGATCCGCCACTATCTCTATCTCGGCGACATCTATTGGGGCGCGGCCGGTCTCACGGAGGTCTCGCTGCACGTCATCGTCGCGCTGGCGATGGCGATCGGGCTGGAACGGCTGCGTGGCCGCACCCAGTCGGTCGTGCACAATGTCGCCGCGATGATCTTCGCAGGCTTGGCGTTGGCCGGGATCGTGTTCGGCCTGCTGTTGATCGAAAACCCTTGGCTCAACATGACCGACGTCGGCGGTCTGTTCATCAACCTCAATCTCCTCGGCTACGCCATCCCGGCGGCGCTTGCCGCGACGCTCGGGCTGATCACGCGCCCCACCCGGCCGGATTGGTACCGCACGATCGCGGCGGTCGCGGCCGTCGTGCTCGCGCTCACCTATCTGTCGCTGCAGGTCGCGCGCATCTATCAGGGGCCGCAGCTCTCGATCGAGCCGATCGGTCAGGCCGAAGGCTACACCTACTCGGCGGTCTGGCTCGCGTTCGGTGTCGTCCTGCTCCTCGTCGGCATCTTGCTGCGCTCGCAGCCGGTGCGGCTCGCCTCGGCGGCCGTCGTGCTGCTCACTGTCGGCAAGGTGTTCCTGCTCGATATGGCGGGGCTTACCGGCGTGTGGCGCGCGCTGTCATTCATCGGGCTTGGGCTGGTGCTGGTCGGGATCGGTTATCTCTATCAGCGCCTGCTGTTCACGCCGCGTCGGCCAAACGCGGAAGCAAGCGAGATCTGATCTTGTTTCTGGCGCGCGCTTGTGTTCATACAAGCGCGCGTCGGGACTACGCAAACTCCCGCATACCGGCGCAGCGATCTCGTAGTGTAGCAACAGGATATGGGCATTTGTTCAAGGCCCGAATAGTTGCGTCATGCGTTCCAGGGGCAGGCACACACATGACGATCTCATCTCTCGCATTTTTCGGGCTGCGACGCGCCGCGCAGCCACCTGATTGTGTGGCATGCGGCGAACCCATGCGGCTCGCCGACGTGACGCCGCACAAGCGCTTCAATCGGCTCGACACGCATCGCTATGGCTGCGCGTGCGGACGGTTCTCGGAAGAAGCGGTGGCGCGCGAGACGTGAGATTGTGCGGCGTCGCGTGAAACACGCGGCATGCTCCGCAAATCGCGCCCGACCTCCTTGCGGCAAGCGATTCACGTCAGGCGGCAGACTTCGCTTCGCGCAACACGCGCTCGCGTAACGCATCAGCGTCGATAGCGCCATCGCGCGCGAGATCGACGATGCGCGTCGCGATGATCTCGCGTCCACGCGCGTCATCCTGAAGAACGTGGAGCGCGCTGCAGGCCTGCTCGAACGCCTTTGACATCGCCGCGATATCGCTCGGGTCGAACGCCGCCGAGTCTTCGAGATATCTACGCATCATGGCGGACCTCCACGCGGCAGCATGCGCCCGCCGGTCGGAACGGCCATCACTTACGTTAGCGCGATTGGAACAAATTTTTTGGGGCGCGTGGAACTAAGCTCGGGTCTGAGCAGAAATCGGCGCTTGAGTTCCTTACTCATTCACCAGCCAGCTGAATTTTGTGTATTTTGACACAAGTGAGGAACCGTCTGCCGCTCGGCGTTTTGACCCGCCATGGCAAGTGGCGGTTACTATAGGGAAGAGGCGCGGCGCTGCCGCGTGCGCGCCTCACGGGAGCCGGATTCGACTTCGAGCCGAAGATGGCTGCAGCTCGCCAGCGAGTATGAATTGCTTGCCGACGATCTGGGGACGACGAAGCCGTCGCGGCCGCTGATCGATCAGCTGGTCCAGCTGCAGGCGCATCAGCAGCATCAAAACAAGGAAGGCTCTCGGGGACAGCGCCACAAACCGGAACCCGATACAGCTTAAACTGGCGTAACTCATGTTACGCCGCGATTCATGCTGGATCGGGGCACCCTCGTCGCCATGCTGACGGCGACTGAGGAATCTATTGTGGCGGGCACACGCCTTATCGAAGAGCAGGAACTTCGGATCGCCTCGTTGCGGCGCGCCGGGCTTGATGCGTTCGAGGCCGAGGGCGTGCTGGCGACACTCCTCGAGACGCAACGACTGCACGAACAGCATCGCGCGCGACTTAAGCGCGAACTCGGCAAGTAGCGCCTTCAAGTAGCATCTTGAAGACAGGCTGCTGCCTCGTCTCGACAACGCGGAAGCCGAGCACCGCGCGTCCTGCAATGAACGACCCGGACGCCAGCGCCACATTTGCACAAATGCAAAGTCGAGAGCATGCTGTAAGCATGCTTTCTTGGGACGACTTTCGCTACGTCAAGGCCATCGCGGATACACGCTCGCTCGGCGGCGCCGCGGCCGAGCTCGGCGTCAACCACTCGACAGTGTTTCGCCGCCTCGCGCAGATCGAGGCGCAGCTCGGCTCACGCCTGTTCGAGCGCAGCCGCTCGGCCTATGCGCTCACGCCCTGCGGCGAGGAGATGGTGCGGCTTGCCGAACGGATGGGCGAGGACATCGTGGCGTTCGAGCGGCAGGTCACCGGTCACGACTTGCGTCCGTCCGGCGAGCTGCGCGTCACCACCAACGACACCGTGCTGGTGCATATGCTGACCGGGGTGTTCGCGGCCTTCCGCAAAGCCTATCCGGAGATCGTGCTCGACGTCGTCGTGTCGAACCAAGCGCTGAATCTTTCCAAGCGCGACGCTGACGTCGCGGTCCGCGCGACCGACCGGCCGCCCGAGGCGCTGATCGGGCGACGCGCCGCGAGCATCGCCTGGGCGGTGTTTGCCGCCAGCGACAAGGCCCCGGACCTGTTCGACGCCGAGGCCGACGCGCGCGGCGCCGAATGGGTTGGGTTCGGTGAGAACCTCGCCAACTTGAAAGCCGCCAAATGGCTGAAGGAGCATGCGGGCGGCGCGCGCATCGTCTACCGCATCAACACCGTGCTGGGCCTCGCCGAGGCCGCCGCCGCAGGAATCGGCTTTGCACTGCTGCCCTGCTTCATCGGTGCCGCAACGCCGGGGCTGCGGCGTCTCACCCCGCCTCTCGCCGAACTCGCGAATGGGATCTGGCTGCTCACCCATGCAGATCTGCGCCAGACCGCGCGGGTGCGCGCCTTCATGGATTTCGCCGCGAGTGAGATCGCGAAGCAACGCAAGACGATAGAAGGCTTGGTGTAACCCACGTGGCACGGCTTGATAAAAACGAACGATCGTGCTTTTTTCCCTGCATCTCAAGCAGGAGCGGCCCGTGAACGAAATCGTCCGCAATGTCGGCGTCGCGCCGCTCGAAACGATCCTCAGCTACGACGGAATGGGTTTTCTCACGGCGATCATCGACGGCACCCTACCCAAGCCGCCGATCGCCGAACTGCTCGGCTTCGATCTGATCGAGGCCGAGCCCGGCAAGGCGGTGTTCGAAGGCCTGCCGGAGAGCCGCCACTACAATCCGATCGGTACCGTGCATGGCGGCTACGCGCTGACCTTGATGGACTCATGCATGTCATGCGCCGTGCAGACCCTGCTGAAGCAGGGCGAGATCTATACGACGCTCGAATTGAAGGTGAACCTAGTGCGCGCGATCACAGAGGATACCGGCAAGATCCGCGCGACCGGGCGCATCATTCATCGCGGCCGCACGACCGGCACAGCTGAAGGCGACCTGCGCGATGCGGCGGGCAATTTGCTCGCGCACGGCACCACGACCTGCATGATCTTCCCGGCGAAGAAATAGTCGCCAGTCATTCCGGCCGAGCGAAGCGAGAGCCGGAATCCATAATTACGATCCTCACAGGATCGAAAAACTCGTGTTTATGGATTCCGGGCTCGCGAGCTACGCTCGCGCCCCGGAATGACGATCTGCGCGCTACTGCGACACTGACCCGCGCATGCCGGTCTCGCCCATCGTCGGCAACGGCGCGGCCGTGACCGGCGTCGTCGGTGCGGCGACCGGAGCGGTTTCCGCCTTCGGCTTTCCGGTCGACGCGGTCACCTCGGGAGCCTCATGCTTGGTCTCGTTCTTGGCCTTGGCGCCGCGCCGGATCGAACGCTGCGTCGGCATCGGCAGCTTCTCATCCAGCGGCGAAACGGCAGCAACCATCTCATGCGCTCCGCCATTGCGCTTCACGAAGTCGCAATACGCAAAGCCAAAGCCCGAGACCGCCCCGCGGAAAGAATTCGCGCTGGTTTTTTCCAGGTTGAAGCACGGATTGAAGAACGCGCCCTTCACGTACGAGCAGACCCGATCCTCTTTGGCGAACAGCGTGCCGGGCGGCAGATGAATGAAGCGCGTCGGCGCTGCGCCGCGGATGCGGACCACGCCCGCGACCGAGCCGTCGGCGCCAATGCGGCCGGAGCCGACAGAGCCCTCGAAACAGGTGAACGAGAATTGTTTGTTGGCAACGAAACGGCGCGCCGCATCCGCATTCAAGGGTTCGGCAAAGGACGGCGTCGCAATCGCAACCACCGACAGCGCAACAGCAAAACGCAACACCATGTCGGCTTTACTCCCCGTTAACCATGCCAACCGGCCCAATATGCCGGGAGATTGTCGCCAAATCCTGAACGTCTTTACTAAATTTTGACCACGATTCGGCCTCGAATGCGGCCTTCCAGAATCGCCGGCGCCGCGACCAGGACGCCCGCAAGCTGGATCTCATTGGTCATAGCCTGCAATTTGCTCCGATCAAGGTCGGTTGCGAGCCGGTTCCACGCTTCGCGGCGCACCTCGCGCGGGCACATCACGCTATCGATGCCGAGAAGCGACACTGCACGCAAAATAAATGGCGCAACCGTGGCTGGCAGGTCCATGCCGCCCGCAAGCCCGCAGGCCGCCACCGCCCCGCCATAGCGCGTGCCGGCGAGCACATTGGCAAGCGTCGCCGAGCCGACCGAGTCCACCGCCCCGGCCCAGCGTTCCTTGGCGAGCGGCTTGCCGGGCGCGGCCAGTTCCTTGCGGTCGATGAGCTCGGCAGCGCCGAGGCCGCGCAAGTACGGCTCCTCCTGCAACCGCCCGGTCGAGGCGATCACCGTGAAGCCGCGCTTGGCGAGCAGCGCGATCGCAACCGAGCCGACGCCGCCGGCCGCGCCGGTGACAAGCACCGCACCGCGCTCCGGCGTCACGCCGTGCCGCTCCAGCGCCATGACGGCGAGCATCGCGGTGTACCCGGCGGTGCCGATCGCCATCGCCTCGCGTCCGGTCATGCCGGCCGGCACCGGCACCAGCCAGTCGCCGCGCACGCGCGCCTTCTCGGCATAAGCGCCGAGGTGCGCCTCGCCCACGCCCCAGCCGTTGAGGATCACGCGATCGCCGGGCTTCCATTCCGGATGGGTCGAATGCTCGACCATGCCGACGAAGTCGATGCCCGGGATCATCGGGAAGCGGCGCACCACCGGCGCCTTGCCGCTGACTGCGAGACCGTCCTTGTAGTTGACCGTGGACCATTCCACGCGCACGGTCACGTCGCCATCCATCAGCTCGTTCTCGTCGAAATCGACGAGCTTGACGGTCTGTCCGCCGTCAGCCTTGTCGATACGGACGGCTCTGAACGTGCCCACGCGAAGCTCCCGGCCAGGAATGCAAGACCTGAAGTGCAAGACCTGAAGTGCAAGACCTGGCCGGATTACTGGACCGTCACATGCGACAATGCAAGGGTGCCCGGCAGGCGCTCAGGCACGCAGCGGCACCTCGTATTCCATGCCACCCGCGGAACGTGCACCCGCGTGCCTGAGGCTCGGGTAGAGCCGCGCCATCTCGCGCATCAGGAACTTCGCCGGCACGTCGTGGAATGCCCCATGCAGCACCTCGTACTGCATGAAGGTGCGGCCGGCGCCATCGTAGGCCTGCAGCAGCGCGTCCTGCTCGCCGTCGAAATCGAGCGGCGCAACCCCGAAGCGCTCGCAGAGCGTCGAGTTGAAGGTCGGGCTCGCCTTCACCCAGCGATCGCCGAGCTTCACTTCGGTGAAGCCGTGCCAGGCGAAATAGTTGGTCCCCATCTTCTCGCGCAGCCGTTCGCTCGAGAGGTGGTTGGTGACATCCCCGAACGCGACGCGCGCCGGAATGCCGCCGGCGCGGCAGAGCGCCGCGAACAGCGCAGCCTTGCCGACGCAATAGCCGGCCCCGGTCTCGAGAACACTCGAGGCGCGATAGACCTCGGGATCCGAATAGTTGAGGTCGGGATCGTAGCGGATCTCGCGCGCGATCAGATAATAGCGCTGTGTCTTCTCCAGTGCAGACGCGCCTGAGGGCGCCTCGCTCGCGTGGCGCACGATCGCGGGATGATCGCTGTCGATATATTCGGCCGGCGCGAGATAGATGCCTTCGCTGTCGCTGTCCAAGGTCCGCTCCTCTTTCCGCTCTTAGCCGCGCATGATCTTGTCCGAAAACCGGTTCCCATCCCGGATCAAGTCCGGGACAGGCCTTTTCGGGATCATGCGCCATCGCGCGTCCCCAAGGGCGTTCACGCCCGTCTTCGACGGGCTATGGACGCGCATCAACGCACCTTAGGCCGGCGCCGCCGCGAGCCGTTCAACCGGTTTCTCACGGATCGGTAGATTTACCAAGGCGGCAAAAATGCCGAGCGCGACACCGAGCCACCAGACGACATCGTACGAACCGGTGCGCTCATACAAAAAGCCGCCGAGCCATACGCCGAGGAAGGAGCCGGCCTGATGCGAGAAGAACACGAACCCGAACAGCGTCGCCATGTAGCGCAAGCCGAACATCAGCGCGACCAGGCCCGAGGTGAGCGGAACGGTCGACAGCCATAACAGGCCCATTGCGGCGCCGAACGCCATGGCGCTCGCCGGCGTCACCGGCACAAGCAGAAACCACGCGATCACGACGGCGCGGAGGAAATAGATCAGCGAAAGCAGATAGCGCTTCGGCAAGCGGCTGCCGAGCACGCCCGCCGCAATCGCTCCGAAGATGTTGAACAGGCCGATGAACGCGATCACCCAGCCGCCCCATTTCGCCTCGAGGCCCTTGTCGACCAGGTAGGGCGGCAAGTGCACGGTGATGAAGGCAACGTGGAAACCGCACGTGAAGAAGCCGATCACCAGCAACACGTAGGAGCGAGAGCCGAACGCTTCACTCAGCGCTTCGCGGAACGACTGCTGCCGTCCCGCCTGAGCGCCATCCTGCGGACTGGTCGCAACCGCGAGCGACAGCGGAAGGATCAACAGCACCATCGCGGCGAACACCAGCAGCGTATGCTGCCAGCCGATTGATCCGATCAGGCCAACCGCGAGCGGCGAGAACAGAAACTGACCGAAGGAGCCGGCCGCGGTTCCGATGCCGAACGCGATCGTGCGCCAGGATTCCGGCAGCAGCTTGCCAAAGGCGGCGAGCACGAGCGTAAAGCTCGCGCCTGCCAGGCCGAAGCCGACCAACACGCCGGTCGAGGCATGCAGCATCGCCGGCGTGGTCGAATAGGCCATCAGCGCAAGGCCGGCCGCATAGATCAGCCCGCCGACAGTGAGCGGCAGCAACGTTCCATAGCGGTCTGCAATCGCACCCACGAACGGCAGCGCCGCGCCCCACAACAAGTTCTGGATTGCAATCGCAAGTCCGAACACGTCGCGGCCCCAGCCGAGATCCTGGCTCATCGGCTGCAGGAAGAAGCCGAGCGTCGCCCGCGGGCCGAACGACAGGATCGCCATCACGGATCCGCAGGCGACGATCAGGAACGGATTGCGCCAGGGACTTGATTGCGGTGCTGTCGCGGCGGTTGCCATTCTCCCCCCTCAGCACCGGCCGCAGCGATCAGGCGGCGGCGGGTGCGGCCCGCAGCACGGGCTTTTCCTCGATCGGCAGATTGATCAGCGCGGACAATACGCCGAACGCGACCGCGAGCCACCACACAATGTCGTAAGAGCCGGTGCGCTCGTAGAGCAGACCGCCCATCCAGGCGCCGAGGAACCCGCCGACCTGATGCGAGAAGAAGGCAAAGCCGTAGAGGGTTGCGAGCCAGCGCGTGCCGAACATCAGTGTGACGAGGCCCGAGGTCGGCGGCACGGTCGAGAGCCAGAGCAGCCCCATGCCGGCGCCGAACAGCAGCGTCGTCACGGTGCTGGCGGGGAGCAGCACGAAGGCCGCGATGAACACGGCGCGCAGGAAATAATTGATGGCGAGCAGATAGCGGCGCGGAAAGTAGTTGGCGAGCCAGCCGACCGAGAGCGAGCCGATGATGTTGAACAGCCCGATGGTCGCGAGCGTCCACCCGCCGACTTGCGCGCTCAGGCCGCGGTCGATCAGATAGGCCGGCAAGTGCAGCGTGATGAAGGCGAGCTGGAAGCCGCAGGTGAAGAAGCCGAACACGAGCAGCACGTAGGAGCGATGGCCGAACGCCTCGGCCAGCGCACCGGTGAGCGACTGGGTCTGCGGCGTGCTGACTGCGCCGGCCTGGCTCGGCGTGTTCGGACGAGTCGCGAGCGCGAGCGACAACGGCACCACCAGCAACAGAAGACCGCCGAAGATGAGCAGCGCCTGCTGCCAGCCGAAATTATCGATCAAGGCCACGCCGAACGGCGCGAACAGGAACTGGCCGAATGACCCGGCCGCCGTGCCGGCGCCGATCGCCAGCATGCGATAGCGCTCGTCCAGCAGCTTGCCGAAGGCCGCGATCACCAGATTGAACGAGCAGCCCGACAGGCCGAAGCCGATGAGCACGCCGGCCGTGATCTGCATCGTGAACGGCGAGGTCGTGTACGCCATCAGGGCGAGGCCCGCCGCGTAGAGCAGCGCGCCGACGCTCAGCACGCGCAGCATGCCGAAACGGTCGGCGACCGCGCCCGCGAAAGGTTGCCCGAGCCCCCACAGCAGGTTCTGCAGCGCGAAGGCGAGCGCAAACACATCACGTCCCCACCCGTTCGCCTGCGACATCGGCGTGAGGAAAAGGCCGAAAGCCGAGCGTGGCCCGAAACCGATCAGCGAAATCAGACAGCCGCAGACAATGATGACGACGGGCGTACGCCACGTCATGGAACGAGCGGCGGCTGCAAGTTCGGTCATGGGAAATCCGTTTGTTGTGTTTGCCGCTCGTCTGCTGCGGGCCAGGGACAGGCGCGACAGAACAGTTAGTTGGGTAAGTAGGGCTGCCCGTTTCACTGCCCCAACGAATAATTGTGATCGAATCGATTTGCTTTTTGCATGATTGGAGCGCCGCGGAGGCCTCGCCATCCACTTGGCCCCGTGCTATATATGATTTGCTCGATTTGAGAATAACAAGCAGGGAGCGCGAGACAGGCCGGCGAGAGCGCCGGTTGTTTTCGGCTCTATATATACTCAATGAGAGCATAATGGAGGCAACAATGCCAGTGCTCGAACTGCATGGTCCGTCGCGCAGTCATCCGCCTTTGCCGGCCGCGCTCGCGCCCGGCGCGACGTCGACGGCGGCGCGGCGTTACGGCATCAAACCCATGCCGCCGCTCGAATGGAACCCGACGGTGGAGCGCGCGACCGCGCATCTCTATGAGCGCGTGAAAGACGTCGTGCCATCGGTCGAGTGGCCGTTCTTTGCGCCCTACGTGAAGGCGATCAACGAGCTGAAAAAGGAGCGCGGCGCCGTCATCCTGGCGCACAATTATCAGACGCCGGAGATCTACAACTGCGTCGCCGACTATGTGGGCGACTCGCTGCAGCTTGCCGTCGAGGCGACCAGGACCAAGGCGCCGATCATCGTGCAGGCCGGCGTGCACTTCATGGCCGAGACCTCGAAGATCCTGAACCCCGACAAGACCGTGCTGATCCCGGATGTGCGCGCCGGCTGCTCGCTCGCCTCCTCGATCACCGGCGAAGACGTGCGGCTGCTGCGCGACAAGTTTCCGGGCGTGCCGATCGTCGCCTATGTCAACACGTCGGCCGACGTGAAGGCCGAGGTCGACATCTGCTGCACCTCGGCCAACGCCGTGCAGGTGGTCGAGAGCCTCAACGCCGACACCGTTATCTTCCTCCCCGATCAGTATCTGGCGAACTACGTCGCCTCACAGACGGACGTGAAGATCATCGCCTGGAAAGGCGCGTGCGAGGTGCATGAGCGCTTCACCGCCGATGAGCTCGCGAGCTATCGCGCCGCTGATCCATCGGTGCAGATCATCGCGCATCCCGAATGCCCGCCCGACGTGATCGGCGTCGCGGACTATACCGGCTCCACGAAGGGCATGATCGACTGGGTGCGCAAGAACCGTCCGAAGCGCGTCGTCATGGTCACCGAGTGCTCGATGGCCGACAACGTCAAGGCGGAGCTGCCCGATGTCGACTTCGTGCGGCCGTGCAATCTCTGCCCGCACATGAAGCGCATCACGCTGCCGAAGATTCTCGACAGCCTGCTCTTCATGAAGGAGGAAGTCGTGATCGAGCCGGCGGTCGCCGCGAAGGCGCGGCGTGCCGTCGAGCGCATGATCCACCTGAAAAGCTGACGGCCAAGCGTGCAGCACGCGAGAGCCGGAACCTCGCGCGGCCAAGGCCACGTTTACGGAGCACAAAATGACTGACGAGGTTGTCATCGTCGGCGGCGGACTCGCAGGGCTGTTCTGCGCGTTGAAGCTCTCGCCGCGTCCTGTCACGGTCCTGACCGCCGCGCCGCTCGGCGAAGGTGCGTCAAGCGCCTGGGCGCAGGGCGGCATCGCGGCGGCAGTTGCGGCAGGCGACACGCCGGCAGCGCACGCACGCGACACGATCGCGGCGGGCGCCGGGCTGGTCGATCCGGACGTGGCCTACGCAATGGCGCGCGAAGCGCCACTGCGCATCCGCGACCTGCTCGCCTACGGCGTGCCATTCGACAAGGACCTGGAAGGACGGCTTGCGGTCGGACAGGAAGCCGCACATTCAACCCGGCGCATCGTGCATGTGCACGGCGACCAGGCCGGCCGCGCCATCATGGCGGCGCTGGTCGCGGCGGTGCGCCAGACGCCATCGATCCGCGTGATGCAAGGCAGCGCCGCAGATCTGATCACCACGGGCGATCGGGTTGTCGGCGTGCGTGCGCGGATCAACGGAACGCGCGCCGATATTGCGGCAGGCGCCGTCGTGCTCGCGACCGGCGGGCTCGGTCATCTCTACGACGTCACCACCAATCCGAACGAGGCGCGCGGCGAGGGCCTCGCGATGGCGGCACGCGCCGGCGCGGTGATTGCCGATGCCGAGTTCGTCCAATTCCATCCGACCGCGATCGATATCGATCGCGATCCGGCTCCGCTCGCAACCGAAGCGATCCGCGGCGAAGGCGCCCTGCTGGTCAATCGCGCCGGCGAGCGCTTCATGCGGCGCGTGCATCCCGACGCCGAGCTTGCGCCGCGCGACATCGTGGCGCGTGCGGTCTTCGCCGAGCTGCAGGCCGGACGCGGCGCTTTCCTCGATGCGCGTGAAGCGATCGGCGCGAGCTTCGCGCAGCATTTTCCGGGTGTCACCGCCGCGTGCGCCAGCGCCGGCATTGATCCGGCGCGGGATCTGATCCCGATCGCGCCGGCCGCGCACTATCACATGGGCGGCGTTGCGACCGACACGAACGGCCGCACCTCGCTGAAGGGGCTCTGGGCCGCCGGCGAGGTCGCCTCGACCGGCGCCCATGGTGCCAATCGTCTCGCGTCGAATTCGCTGCTCGAAGCTGCTGTTTATGCGGCACGCATCGCGGAAGACATCAAGCGTCTGCCGCCCGCGCCACCGACCGCCTTGCCGCCGTGCGCAAATGCGGACGCAAACGAGCCTCTGCTTGACGCCGAACGCGAGCGCGCCTTGCGCGTGCTGATGTCGTCCAATGTCGGCGTCGTTCGCACCGCCGCGTGTCTGCGACGCGCGCTTGCCGAAATTCTGCGGCTTGAGCGCGACGCGCAAACGATGCCGCAACTGCGCAACATGGCAACCACCGCCTTGATGGTCAGCGCCGCGGCGCTGAAACGAACCGAAAGCCGCGGCGGCCATACCCGCGCGGACTTTCCGCATGCCGATCCGCGTCAGGCGCAGCGCAGCTTCATGACGCTCGCCGAGGCCCGCCGCATCGCGGCGGACGCCCTGCGCAGCCACGAACTCGAGACGGCCGCATGACTCCCCTCCTCGCTCCCGACGCCTTCCTCTCGCCGCTGGAAATCAACGCCGCGGTCACCCGCGCGCTCGCCGAGGATCTGGGCCGTGCCGGCGACGTCACCTCGGTCGCCACGATCCGCGAAGGCGCACGCGCGCGCGCTGTCGTCGTGGCGCGCCAGGCCGGCAGCATCGCGGGCCTGCCGCTCGTCGCCGCGACCATGCGCAAGCTTGATCCCGACGCAAGCATCGAGACGCATCAGCGCGACGGCGCGACCGTCACGGCCAAGACCACGCTGCTCAGCATCGAGGGCGACGCACGCGCGTTGCTCGGTGCCGAGCGCACCGCGTTGAACTTTCTCGGCCATCTCTCCGGCATCGCGACCGCCACGGCCGCGTTCGCGCAGCGCATCGCGCACACCAGGGCGCGCGTCTGCTGCACGCGCAAGACCACACCCGGCCTGCGCGCGCTCGCGAAATACGCGGTGCGCTGTGGCGGCGGCTTCAATCACCGCTTCGGGCTCGATGATGCCATCCTGATCAAGGACAATCACATCGCAGTCGCCGGCGGCATCGCGGCGGTGCTGCAACGCGCCAAGGCGGTCGCCGGGCATCTGGTGAAAATCGAGATCGAGGTCGACACGCTCGATCAGCTGCAGGACGTGGTTGCCGCGGGCGGCGCCGATGTCGCGCTGCTCGACAACATGAGCCTCGCCGACATGCGCCGCGCAGTCGAGATGGTTGCCGGGAGGCTGGTGCTCGAAGCCTCCGGCGGCATCACGCTGGACACGGCGGCCGCGGTCGCCGAAACCGGCGTCGACTATCTCTCGTCAGGCGCGATCACGCATTCGGCGCCCAACCTCGATGTCGCGCTGGATATTGAGATGTAGGACACACGGTCATTCCGGGACGGCCCGCAAGGGCCGGGCCCGGAATCCATAACCTCAGGTCCGCGGCTATGGATTCCGGGCTCACGCGCTTCGCGCGCGCCCCGGAATGACGCCGGCGTTACATCTTCGCCGCCGCATCCGCCGTATAGGTCACATTCCCCCACGAGGGCTCGTCCGCTCCGTCGCCCCAGCGGCGCGGGCGATAGAACGTATGCAGGCCGATCTTCGCGTTCTTGTGCATCGCACGCACCCAATAGGGACGCACATAGGCGGCGTGATAATGCGTCGCCTTCGCGACGTCGGAGAGCCAGAGCTTGCCGTCGAGCGTCTCGCGCGCGATGCGGCTCGCGCGATCCCAGGCTTCCGCATCATTGACCACGTCCGCAATGCCGTCGCACGCGAAGGTGAACTGGCACGCGAGATGGCGATGCGCATTCTGATAGACGACGCCGCACACCTCGCCGGGATAATAGCCGGAGAACACGCGGTTCATTACGACCTGCGCCACCGCAATCTGGCCGCGCACCGGCTCGCTGCGCGCTTCGAAATAGACCGCATTGGCGAGACATTTTTCCGCCTTCGCCCGCTTCGGTCCGGCCAGGGCCAGCCGTTCGGCCGGGCTCTTCGGGCGCTTGTCCTCGCCGGTCACTTCGCCCTTCCCGGCGATGGTGACGCCGGGCGCCGCGGTCGCCGGCGCGGCCGGGCTCTGCTTGAAGTCCGGATCCGCCGTGATGATCGGCGTCTCGAGCACCGGGATCTCGCCGCTCTCCCACGGCTTGATGCCGCTCAGCGTCGTGCCGAACAGGTCATGTCCGAAGTAGAGGCGTCCGGTCTTCACCTCGGCGTTTAGTCCCTCGAGGCTCGGCGGCGCATTGGGCGTGAACTCGGTCGGATCGAGGTCCGCGAGATCTGCCGCCTCCTCGGACGGAATTTTCGGATCGAGCTCGAGCGAGAGCGCAATGTCGTATTCGGGGAACGGCACGAAATGCATTGCGGCCGCGATCTCGTCGGGCGCGCCGGCCGGCGCATTGCGCCGATGCGCCTCGCGCGCGAGCTCCGCCAGCACGACGGTCTGCGCGTCCGGCAAGTCGTCTTCGGTGTGATCGATCTCGGTGATCTTTTCGCGCGCCGGAAAGATCGACGGCTTTGCGGGCGCGCGCGGCGCAGGCGGCGCGTCATCCTCGCTCGCGGGCTCGATCTGCGGCGTGCTCGGCAGGAGCCGATCGCCTTTGCGGCTGCGATTGACGGTCGGAAACACGATGGCCGGCTCTGCGCGCGGCGCCGCATACGGATCGATCCTGATCGAGCCGGTAATGTCGGATGTGTCGCTGCTCAGACTCGCGAGCCGCACCATCGGCGGCTCAGGAATCGCAGTTCCGATCGGGCGCGGCAGGCTGAAGGTTGCGGCGTGGATCGTGCCGAACGGCGAAGCGATCAGATGATCGCGCGAGCGCGCCGCCACGGCTGGCTGCTGCGCAAGAAGCGCCGCGAGATCCTGATAGCCGATCGGGCTCGGCGTCAGGAAGAACACCAGGATGGCGAGACCGAAGGAGGCAACCTCCGCCCCCTTCGGCCCGGTACGCGACGGAACCATTTACGCACACTCAACGCAACGCTACGCGACACTCACTGAAGGGATATCGATGATGACGCCGACTTCGTTTAAAATTGACTCATCGACGCTCGCCGATGATTAACCCTTCTGCGGCATTAACCTTGAGATCGCGTTAATCGCGGCGCGTTGAATCGCGGAACAGATTTCAGAAGCCGAGACGCTTCGACAGCTCTTTTGAAATTGCATGCTCGCGCGAGAAAGGCCCGCCGCTGCGCGACATCTCGCGCTTCATCGCGCGCAGTCCGATCGAGCCGAAGCGCGCGCGGATCGCCTGCTCGACCCACAGATGTTCCTGTGTGTGCCGTTTTTGGACGAGGCGTTTGCCGTCCATTAACCATGCGTGATGATCGATAAGCGCGCGCTCGAGTTCCACAAGCCCCTCGCCGCGCGCAGCCGAGATCAATACCACCGGCGCACGCCGCTCGCTCATATAAAGTGTGAGCGCGCCTTCGACGTCCGCGCGCGTGCGCCGCGCGGCCTCCATGTCGGCTTTCGTCACCGCGACCACGTCAGGCAATTCGGTGACGCCGGCTTTCATGAATTGCAGGCTGTCGCCCGAGCCCGGCTGCACGCACAACAGCACGGTGTCGGCGACGAAGGAAATATCCGCCTCCGACTGGCCGATGCCGACGGACTCGATCAGCACCAGATCGTAGATCGCGCGCATCAGGACCATGGCGGCGACGGTCTGATCGGACAATCCGCCGAGGCGATCGCGCGCCGCCATCGAGCGCACGAACACGCCGCGGTCCTCCGGATCGGTCGCAATGCGCGCGCGATCACCGAGCAGCGCGCCGCCGGTGCGGCGCGAGGATGGATCGACCGCGATCACGCCGACGGTCTCGCCGCGCGCGCGGGCGCGCGCAAGCAGCGCACTGGTGAGGGTCGACTTGCCGACGCCGGGCGGACCGGTGAGGCCGATCACATGCGCCCGCGCATCCGTGCAGGCGGCGTCGAGCAGCGCGGCGAGCGGTTCGGATTCAGCCTTGGTCTCGATCGCGGCGAGCGCGCGCGCGATCGCGCGCTTGTCGCCGGTCTTGAGAGTGGAAAGTTCGGGCAGCGTCATGTGAGTGGTGAGTAGTGAGTGGTGGTCCCCATCAAAGCTATTCACCATTCACCACTCACTATTCACCGCGTCACGCGGTACTCGCCGCACCCTTGCCCAGCGCGGCCTGCGCCGCCGCGAGACGCGCGATCGGCACGCGGAACGGCGAGCACGACACGTAGTCGAGCCCGGCCTCGTGGCAGAAGGCGACCGAGGCGGGATCGCCGCCATGCTCGCCGCAGATGCCGAGCTTGAGCGCATTGCGCGCCTTGCGGCCGCGCTCGGTCGCGATATGGATCAACTCGCCGACGCCCTCACGGTCGAGCGAGATGAACGGGTCGGTCGCAAGAATGCCCTTCGACGTGTAGGCGCCGAGGAAGCTTGCGGCATCATCGCGCGAGATGCCGAACGTGGTCTGCGTCAGGTCGTTGGTGCCGAACGAGAAGAACTCCGCGGTCTCGGCGATCTCGCCGGCTTTGAGACACGCGCGCGGCAACTCGATCATGGTGCCGACCTGATAGTCGATCTTGGTGCCGGTCTCCTTCGCGACCGCTGCCGCCATCGCGTCGATGCGCGCCTTGACCAGATCGAACTCGGCGCGGGTCGCGATCAGCGGCACCATCACCTCCGGCACCACCGGCGCCCCGGTTCGCTTTGCGGCCGCGACCGCCGCCTCGAAGATCGCGCGCGCCTGCATCTCGGCGATCTCCGGATAGGCGATCGCAAGACGGCAGCCGCGGAAGCCGAGCATCGGATTGAACTCGGCAAGCTCGGCCGCGCGTTCCTTCAGCTTGCGCGGTTCGGCGCCCATCGCGTCGGCGACCTCGCGGATCTCCTCCTCGGTGTGCGGCAGAAACTCGTGCAGCGGCGGATCGAGCAGGCGGATCGTGACCGGGAGCCCCTTCATGATCTCGAACAGCTCGGTGAAGTCGCCGCGCTGCATCGGCAGGAGCTTTGTGAGCGCGGCCCGGCGTCCCTTTTCGTCGTCCGACAGGATCATCTCGCGCACCGCGCGGATCCGGTCGGCATCGAAGAACATATGCTCGGTGCGGCACAGCCCGATGCCCTCGGTGCCGAACTTGAGCGCGACGCGCGCGTCATTCGGCGTGTCGGCATTGGCGCGCACCTTGAGGCGGCGCACCTTGTCGGCCCAGCCCATCAGCGTCGCGAACTCGCCGGAGAGCGCGGGCTCGAGCATCGCGACGCGGCCCGCGAGCACTTGGCCAGTCGAGCCGTCGATGGTGATGACCTCGCCCTTCTTGAAGCTCTGACCGGCCACCGTCATGGTCTGCGCCGTGTAGTCGACGCGCAGCGAGCCGGCGCCCGAGACGCAGGGCTTGCCCATGCCGCGCGCCACCACCGCGGCGTGCGAGGTCATGCCGCCGCGCGTCGTCAGGATGCCCTCGGCGGCGTGCATGCCGTGAATGTCCTCGGGCGAGGTCTCGACCCGCACCAGGATGACCTTCTTGCCCTGCGCCTTCATGGT
>Ga0081539_10000933_pt1 | contig 54819 bp, 55 predicted proteins | sample TabmetS4T2R2_FD_71023 | JGI IMG/M metagenome (GOLD analysis project Ga0081539, IMG submission 71023) | Tabebuia heterophylla rhizosphere microbial communities from the University of Puerto Rico - S4T2R2 | ecosystem: Host-associated > Plants > Roots > Rhizosphere ...
TCGCCGCCGACAGTGACCGGGAAGTACCAGCCGGAGTGATAGATTCGATGCGAGCGGCGCGTCAGATGCGCGAACGGGCGCAGCGGCGTCGTTGTCGCGTAGCCGGTTGCTGATGGGGGAATGTGAAAGCGCGCCCGCGCCTGATGAAAAGTCCGCACGGCCGGGCTATGCCCGAATTGGAAGCGAGGGGACGGGTGCAAGATTCCCGCCCGCGCACGTGGCCGCATCACGGGTGCCATCGGCCGCGCCGCCGGAAGCGCGCGCATGCCCCCGGCCGAGAAACCGGGATCGGCCGCCAACACGGCCGCGCCGGTCAGGGCGAGTAGCGCCAACGCAACAGACTTTACCGACATCTCGCGGTCTCCCGTTCGCAACGCGGAGCCGCCGCACTCCGAAATTGACCTCAAGCCGGACCCTAGGGGGCAGGTCCGGCTTTGTCGACTATCCGAAGGTTCAGATTAGGGAAAAATTAACCCGAAATGTTGAACGGAAGTTAACACGCCCGCGACAAAACGGGCAGGTGGGACCTCGGGGGAGGGGACAATGGCGGACCGTCGCAGCCTTGGAATTCTTGGATTTGTCTTCGGTGGCGTAACTGCTGCCGTGATGTTGATCGCCGTGGTGGTGGTGAAGAACCACATCGACGGCCGGCTCACGCTGGATCCGGTCCGCGCGCCGGTGTTGGTCGCCGCGACGCAGACCGTCATCCGCTAACCGTCTGCAGCGCTCCTTGGGAGCCGTCGTCACGTCCCCGTGACGGAACCCCGACTTATTGCAGTGCGTTCGCTCGCCATTGAGGGAGCATCGCCATGCAAAACTCAACAGTCGACCTCTTTAAGCTGACTGCCGTGGCCGGCCTTGCGGCCTGTCTTGGGTCCCCTCTTGGGTCCCCCGCCTTCGCCGCCGAGCCGAAGGTGCCGAATCTCGACGTCACGCCGACCTGCCGGCCGCTCGACAAGAGCGACATGCTCGACGAGAACCGCTGCCGCAAAAGCGAGCAGGAGGCGCGCGACCAGCTCGTCCGCCAGTGGGCGAGCTTCCCGCCGGCCGACCGGACCCAATGCATCGCGACCGCCACGATGGGCGGCTCGGCAAGCTATGTCGAGCTGATCACCTGCCTTGAGATGAAGCGCGATGTCGCAAAGCTGCCGGCCAGCGGCTTGAGCAGCCGCCCGACCGGTCTGGACACAGGCCGCTAGATCACGATCCGATCTAGCAACGCGACGCTTGCCTTACGCGTGATCGAGGCGATCGCGGTCGCCGACCTGCGCCTTCCACTGCTGCATGCTCTCGGTGATAATTTTCACCGAGGTCATTGCGACCTGGCTGAGCTGCGCGTAGCTTGCGATCTCGCGCTGCACCCGCTCGCCCTCGCTGGCGAGGAAGTCGCGCACATTGCGCAGATCGACCATCAGCCGATCGATTTCGCTCACCGACGAGCTCGAGACGCGATCGAGCAGCGAGTTGATGTTGTTGACCGCCTGCTCGCTGGCATCGTTCAGCGGCCGGCGCAGATGCGACACATCGCGGCGGATGAATTCGCGGATCTCGCCTTCGAACTCGTTCGGCGTCTCGGTGTCGTCGAGCTTTCCGGCGCGAACTGCTGCGTTCATGTTTGACGTCCCCATTATCTAACTCGGGCCGGAATGCTCCGAAGCCCGTCCACGGGGCCATTGAGGCGACCGAATCTGGCCGCTTAAGGCCAAGTTCGCGGCAAAATCAGGCCGACGCTCGTGTCCCGCTATGGAACTTCGCCATAAGTTGCGGGAACCGCTCACTGAAACTTTGTGGCAGCAGACCCGGCCCGGGCTACCGAAATAGCGGGGACATTTTCGGTTGCCGCAGCTGCGGGTCCCGAAAAGGCGACAGCCGGGCCCATTCCTACCCGGCTGCCCGTCGCGACGCGTATTGGTGAAATCTACAGGCGATCACTGCCGGTGATCAGGCCGAGGATCGTCCAGTTGAACTTATAGCTGATGGTGCCGAGCACCATGTCGCCCGACATCCGCACCGAGCTGTTGAAGAACACCGGCGCGGGCGGGGCAACTGCATAGTTCAACGTACCGAGATCGTAGTGCAGGTATTCGACCCGGGCGGACCACGGGCCGCTCAGATATTCGACGCCGCCGCCGGCCGCCCAGCCCCACATATTCTTGCTCGCCGTTCCGAACGGGCACACGACGATCGCGCAGCCCGCTCCCTGCGACGTAACGGTGGATTCCCCGCGTCCGGAGGCGAGGCCGCCGGAGGCGTAGAGCAGCAGGTTGTCGGACACAAGCACGCCGCCGCGGACGCGGGTGGTGCCGAACCATTTCAGGTGCTGATCGACTGTCGAGGTCCCGGGAAGGCCGCCGAACGTTGCGCCCTTGATCTCCGAGGCCTTGATATCGCTCCAATAAATGTCGCCGATCGTGCCGAGCACCACACGGTTGAACTGCCAGTTCGAACCCCACTGGAGGCCGGCCAGCCCGCCGCTCGGGTTAGCGGCCCAGGTATCGAATGCGCTCGTTCCGCCGAGGAAGGGCGTGAAGGGCGGCACAGCCGTCGTTTCCACGGCATTGCGGCCCCACGCATAGCCGCCGCTCACGCCGATGAAGAAGCCGTACCAGTTCTGCACCGGTGCCGGGACCGGCGCCTTGTAGGCGGGCGCAACAGGGATGTCGGCCGCCAGCACTGGGCTGACAGCCGACATCCATGCCAGCGCCCCCGCGCCCGCGATGACTCCTAGCGCTCGTAATTTCCGCGCCACGATGTCAAGGCTCATCACCGCACCCCCGATCGTTTGCATGATGTGAGCGGAGGGACGCGCCGACTAGTGCCAAAAAGCCACACGATACAAACTCTTGCACAACCCCTCCGGGAATTTACGTATGCGGCGCCGATTTCGCGGATGCCAGAACGCACGACCAAGGTTGCGATAACGGCGTGGCTACTATGGCGGCCTTCCATTAAACTTTGGTGCCCACGCCAGATGGGCCGCGAAGACATGATTGGAGGAGCGCATGGTCTCGATCCGCCAGATCCATCCGGTATTCGTGGGCGAGGTGAGCGGGGTCGATCTGACCAAGCCGTTGTCCAAGGAAGAGGTCGCGGCGATCGAGGCCGGCATGGATCGTTACGCGGTGCTGGTATTCCGCGACCAGCAGATCACCGACGATCAGCAGATGGAGTTCACCACAAACTTCGGGGCGATCGAAAACGCCAAGGGCGGCAACATCACCAAGGCGCATGAGTATCGTCTCAAGCAGGGCATGGTCGACGTCTCGAACCTCGACAAGGAGGGCAAGCCGCTCGCCCGCGATGATCGCCGCCGCATGTTCAATCTCGGCAACCGGCTGTGGCACTCGGATTCATCCTTCCGCGCGATCCCGGCGAAGTACTCGATCCTCTCGGCGCGCGTCGTTGCAAGCGAAGGCGGCAATACCGAATTCGCCGACATGCGCGCCGCCTATGATGCGCTCGACGACAAGACGCGCGCGCTGATCGCGGACATGGTGTGCGAGCACTCGTTGATGTATTCGCGCGGCTCGATGGGATTCACCGAGCTGTCCGACGAGGAGCGCGCGATGATGAAGCCGGTGCGCCAGCGGCTGGTGCGAACGCATCCGGTCACCGGACGCAAGTCGCTTTATCTCTCCTCGCACGCCGGCAACATCGTCGGCTGGCTGGTGCCGGAATCGCGCGATCTGTTGCGCGATCTCACCGAGCATGCGACGCAGCACGAGTTCGTCTATGTGCACCGCTGGCGGCAGCATGATCTCGTGATCTGGGACAATCGGCAGACCATGCATCGCGTGCGCCGCTTCGACGAGACGCAGCCGCGCGACATGCGCCGCACCACGGTCGCGGGCGATGCAATGACGGCCGCGCAGGCGGAGGCCGCCTAGTCACCTCAGCAGCACCGACACAAGGTTTTGCCGCAAAATCGTCACGCGGTTCCGCCGGAACGCGCGCGGACCGCATGACGTTGTTCCGCTGGTTCCAAATTGAAACAGCGGAGGCAAAACATGCGCGCAAGCATCATCGTGCCGAGTATCGTGCTCGGCACCGCGCTGGCATCGACGGCGAACGCGCAAACAATGATTCAACGCACCGTCACGCAAGAGCCGGTCGAGACGACCGTCACGCAAACGCCGGCCGGAACGATCGTGACGCGCCGGCCACTCGGTGCCGCGGCCGAAGCGGCCGTACCGAGCACGGTCGACTCGGTGACGACGCGCGAGGTCGTGCGGCGCGCTGAAGTGACTCGGCCGGCGCCGCGTGCGCGCCAGATCACGACGCGAAACGTCTCGGCGCAGCCGGCCAAGCGCGTGACGTCGACGGCGCAACGCCGCGTGACGACACAGCGTGTCGTGCTCACCCCGGCGGAACGGCACATCGTCTATCAGACGATCGTGGAGCGCGAAGTGCAGCCGGTTCAGCGCGTCGTCCCGCAGACTCAATACGTCGTGCCGCCGGCGCCGTATGTCGCGCCGCAGTCACCGCTGATCAACGCGCAGGTCGCGCTGCCGGCCGCGCCGGTGCAGGACGAGGTCGTCGCGGCTCCGACCTATACGGTCGGCACGGTGCTGCCGGCGAGCGTTCCGCTCTACGCCGTGCCACAGGACGTGGCGCTGCGCGTGCCCGCGATCCAGCGCTACAGCTACGCGTATGTCGGCGGACGCGCCTATCTGGTCGATCCGACCAGCGCGATGATCGTCGAAGACGTCACGGAGTAAGATCTCATCCAAATTTCCGCTCGTCCCCATAACCCGTCGAAGACGGGCGTAAACGCCCTTATGGGAAGCGGGGACCCAGTTCTTTGGCCCAGTGCTTGGCTCTGGATTCCCGCCTTCGCGGGAATGAGCGGAGCTAGTTCTAGTTCCGCGGCGGCGGCTGATTGCTCGAGGTCTCGGCGATGCACTTCTCGACCAGCGCAAGGCGCTGGTCGATGTTTTTGATCTTCTTGTCGTCCTCGTACCGCATCCAGCACTGCGCCTTGATTTCCTCTGGCGTCGCGGCGGCCTGCCGCGGCGGCGCCGAAGGCGGCGGCGCGCCTTGCGTGCTGCGGCCAACCGGCGCGCCGCGCTGGACGGGTGTGGTCGGAGCGGGGGTAACCGGGGCGGGTTCAGCCTGCGGCGGCGCAGCCGGCGCAAGGTCGGCCGAGCTGTTACCGCCGGCGCAACCGGCGAGTGACGCGATGGCAAGAGCGATCAGGATACGCGACGCGAGCTTGGCGATCATGCGCCTTCATAACGCCGCATCACGGCCGCCGCTAGCGTTCAGCGGCTGATCAGCGCTTCAAGCTTGCGCTCGATCGCGTTCTTCGCGTGACCGGGACGGGTGAGCATATTGGCGGTTTTCATCGCATAGAGCGCCACCAGCGCGCTGGCCGCATTGGTCAGCAGCAGGAAAATGATCGCGCTCTGCATGAAGACCAACATTTGGTCGCGCATAACACTCTCCTCGACGGATCGAGCTTGGCGGTTCACGGGCACTTGCTCAGTTTGTCGAGCCTGTGCCGGTCGCGGTTCACGCCAGCGCGATGCGCCAGTATCACGTTTCATTGAATGCAAGTTTTGCCCGAAGGTTCCTGAGTCGTCTGTGACGGCGATCACAGTGCGGCGCTTTGCGCGCCTCGTCGGAACGGCTCGTAACCCGCTTGCGGAGGCTGTGGCGAACGCGCTAGCCAAATACCGGAGGCGGGAGGGTCGCCATGAGACGGATGGTTTGCGCGGCCGCGCTGTTGTTCGCGGCACATGCGGCGTTTGCGCAGGGCGCGCCGTCGGAGGAAGCCGTCAAGCAGTTCGCGCCGACCGGGGCGCTGCGCGCCGCCATCAACTACGGCAACAGCGTGCTGGCGCAGAAGGGCGCGAATGGGACGCCGCAAGGCGTCTCGGCCGACCTCGCGCGCGAGCTTGCCAAACAGCTGAACCTGCCGCTCACCTTCGTGCCGTTCGAAGCCGCCGGAAAGGCGTTCGAGGCGGCGTCCCAGAACGCGGTCGACGTGCTGTTCGTCGCGATCGAGCCGGTACGCGCCGCGGAGGTCGATTTCACGCCGCCCTATGTGCTGATCGAGGGCACGTACCTCGTGCTGGAGGACTCGCCGCTGAAAACCGTCGCGGATGTCGATAGACCGGGCATCCGCATCGCGGTCGGGCGCGGCTCGGCCTATGATCTGTTTCTCACGCGCAATCTGAAGAACGCCACGCTGGTGCGCGCCGCGACCGGCGGATGCTGCGCCATGATCGACCTGTTCCGCGAGCAGAAGCTCGACGCGGTCGCGGGCGTGCGCCAGCCGCTGGTCGAGTACGCGAAAAGCCATCCCGACGTCCGCGTGATGGATGGCCGCTTCCAGGAAATCCGCCAGGCGATGGGCACGCCGAAAGGTCGCCCTGCCGCCGCGACCTATCTGCGCGGCTTCATCGAGGAGATGAAGGCGAGCGGCTTCGTCGCCGACGCGCTCAAGCGCAGCAATCAACTCGACGCGCAAGTCGCGCCCTAACGCAAGTTCCGGCGAAGTGGGTACCGGTTCGCCGACAAGACATGCGTCACGACAGAGGAGGATAAATGACCGTTTCGGCTGACGTGATGAAGGATCTGGTGCCCACCGGGACGCTGCGCGCCTCGATCAATCTCGGCAATATCGTGCTGGCGCAGGGCACGCCCGACGCGCCGAGCGGCGTCACGCCCGAGCTTGCGCGTGAGCTCGCCCGGCGCCTCGGCGTGCCGTGCGAGCTCGCATGCTTCGACGCCGCCGGCAAGGCGTTCAACGCGCTGAAAGCCGGCGAGGTCGACATCGTGTTTCTGGCGATCGAGCCGGTGCGCGCCGCCGAGATCGAGTTCACCGCGCCCTACGTCATCATCGAAGGCTGCTACGCGGTGCCGAAAGAGTCGTCATTGAAGACACCGGCCGATGTCGACAAGCCGGGCACGCGCATCGGCGTGAACGTCAATTCCGCCTACGATCTCTTCCTCACGCGCTCGCTCAAGCACGCGACCTTGATGCGCAGCGAGGACGGCGCGACGGATTTTCTCAAGAACAAGTACGAGGCGGCCGGCGGCGTGAAGCAGGCGCTGCAGCGTTTCATCGCGCAGCATCCGGACGTGCGGCTGATCGAGGAGCGCTTCATGGAGATCCGCCAGGCGATGGGCACCGCCAAAGGCAAGGTCGCTGGTGCGACCTATCTGCGCAGCTTCATCGAGGAGATGAAAAAATCCGGCTTCGTGGCTGACGCTTTGAAACGGAGCGGGCAGGGCGAAGCGACGGTCGCGCCCCCGGGTTAGTTGTCCGTTCGAATTGACGCCCTCACCGTCGTCATCGCCCGCGAAGGCGGGCGACCCAGTAACCACCGCTCTCCCTCGCTCTCGCACCGCCTGCGTCTACTGGGTGCCCCGCTTTGCTTAAGGGCGTTTACGCCCGTCCATAGCCCGTCGAAGACAGGCGTGAACGTCCTTCAGGACGGGCTATGGGACATGACGAACGAGAGGATCGTAGGCAGATCGGCGCGAGAGCGCCTTAGTTAGTTAGGCTTCTCGGCCGGCTTCTCTTCCGGCTTGTTCTCGGACTGCGGGGTCTTCGCGGCCGGCTGCGGATGCGTGAACACGCTCTCACCGCAGGAATCATCCGCGACGCGCTCGAAGGCGCGCGACATGCGGTCGATCAGCGCGTCGAGATTGCGCTTGGCCGTCGCGGGATATTCGGCGGCGACGTGCCGCCATACGGTGCCGCCGCAGGCGAGCACCACCTTGCGATAGAAGATCGCGTCGCCCTTCTGTCCCGATGCGGTGAGGCGATCGCGCTCGCCATGCAGATAGGTGAGCTCTTCGCCGTCGCCGAATGCGACCGCCTTGAACCGCGCGGCCGCATCGTTCGCCGCATTGGTCGCATAGAAGGCGATCCAGGCGCTGCCGTCGGGCGAAATGTAGCGTCGGCCTTGCCAGGCCGGGCTTGCGGGCTGCAGCTGCCAATCACGTGGGATGAGCGCGGCCACGCCGGAGTCGCGTCCGCGCGGTGCGTCGGGCCTGACGGCATCGGGCGCCGGCAGCAGGACCTGCCGGAAATAGAAGTGACGGCCGTGGTGGTGGCGCCGGCGCGCATCCGCGCTGGTTGTGAGCACGAGCAGAACCAGAATGAGCGCGAGCCCTCGCATGACGCACCAACGCAAAGGCGCGTCAAACGATCCCGGCCGCGACTTGGGATGGGAACAAGTCTGAACGGATATTCATCAAACATATCAATAGCTTAATACCATTTTTCGGAACGACGCGGCTTTATTGCGCGTTATCGGCACATGGATGCGCGGATCAACGCGCTCCCACCTGAAGGAGAGATGGGATGAAGAAGCTTGCACTCACGGCTATCGCCGGCGCGATTGCGTTAGCGATTGCGGCGCCCGCGAGCGCCGGGGAAGGCCGCCACGCGGGCTGGCGCCATCATCACGCGAAGAAAGTGGCGCTGCACCATGATCGCGGCCTGCACCGCGGCTGGTATCAAGGTCGCCACAAGGGCTGGAGCCACTCGCGTCACTACGGCGTGAGGAAGAAGGTCGTGATCCGGCACCATCATGGCTAGGCGGTCGATGACTGCGATTATCGAGAAGCGGGTTGAAGGCTGATCTACAGCGCATCGCCTAAACCCACGGCGGCCCCGGAGGAATCCGGGGCCGCTTTGCGTATGGCCATGATGCTTGCGCGGTCGCGAGCGCACCCCGATTGGAAGGAATCGGGATGCGCTCTCGATTCTTGCGTTGGCGCATATCCTCTTCGGAAAACCGGTGCCCACTTTTCCGGGATATGCGCTAAAGTTGGCTCCCGATACGGGAGCCAATCAGGGACGTTCATGAACAAGCTCAAGGCACAGCTCGCCCTCGCGGCGAGCACAGTTCTGCTGCTGACCAGTGGCGCCAGCGCAAAGCCTGGGCTCGCGGTGTCGACCGTCAACGTGCGTGCCGAGGCGAACACGACCAGCGAGGTGCTGGCGAAAATTCCCGGCGGCACCAAGCTCGAGGTCGGCGAGTGCCGGGACGGCTGGTGCGCCGTCACCTACCAGGGCAAGAGCGGCTTCTCGATCGCGACCGCGCTCGACTTGAGCGGCAAGCCGCGCCGCGGGGTGCGACGTCTCCCCGGCGTCGGCCCCTATGACGATTTCGAGCCGGCGCCCACCTATGTGGCGCCGCCGCCACCGCCTGTTGTCTACGCACCGGGGCCCGCCTACTACTATTACGGCGGCCCCTATTGGGGTCCATACGGGTACCGCGGGGGCTGGGGGTGGCGCAGGTGGTGAGGGCGCTCCGCTGACGCATACGCGAACCATTCGGCAAAGTTCGTGACTAACCCAATGCGCCGCAGTGGCTGCTCGCCGGCTGCTTCAGCCTCGTACCGCAGAACGGTGAAACGCCCGGCATCGACGCCGGTGCGTCAACAGGGACCGTAATGAACAAGCCGTCCGCATCCGAGTTCGTCGAAGAGCCATGCCCGCGATGTGGGGGCAGCGGCGTCATCAAGGACGCGCCGTCGGTCAGCGTCGGCAACTTGCCGAAAACCATGGCGCCGACCTGCCCGCAGTGCCGCGGCCTCGGCCGGATCAGGAAACGCCGCTCCGAGTGATCCCGATCAGTTGCCGTTTGCGCGCAGCCGGCTCGCAAAGAATCTCACGGCCTTGTCCATCGCGTCCTCGGTCGCATCGCCATTCGCCTCGACCTCCTGACGTTTGCTGCTCGGATCGTCGAACGAATGCGTCGCGCCCGGGTAGAGCGTGATCGTGATGTCGCCGCCATCCGCGCGGCTCTTCTCCACCAGCGCCTTGCAGCGCTGCGGCGAGACTTCCTCATCGGCAAGTCCCATGAACACGTGCACCGGCGCGTAGGGCTTGTAGCCTTGTTCGAACTGCCCCTTCAGCCCGCAGGCCGGATAGAATACGAGCGCCGCCACGAAGCCCCTGCCGTCCGGCGGCGCAATGCCGGGCGCCGGAGTCGCCGCCATGGTGGCGAGCGTCGCGCTGCCGCCGTTCGACCAGCCCTGCAGGCCGATGCGCGCGCCGTCGACATCCGAGCGCGTTTGCAGATATGCAAGCGCCCCGTAGGCATCGAGCGGCCGGATCGTGACTTCGTTCAGTTCGGTCGGACGGCTGTCATAGCTGTGCCGGCCGAAGCCGGCCGGGTAGCCGCGCGGTCCGAAGCCATCGACCAGCAGTGCGACGTAGCCTAGGTTTGCCCACAAGGCACCCCAAGCCCGATGGCGCTTCGACAGCGTGCGCGCCTCGTAGACGCCGTTCGCGCGCGACGAATAGGCGCCGGCGCGGCCGTGCATCATCACGATGGCCGGCACGCGACCGGACTGCGCCTGCGGCAGAAACAGATAGCCGGTGAGGGTGGTCTTGCGGTCGAGACTTGGAAAAGTGACGCGCTCCGGGGTCTGCGCGTGCGCCACGGAGGAGATCGCGCAGACGGTCAGGATCATCGACGCCAGGCGGACTCGCGCGAATCCCGTCTCAGCCATTGATGACATCCTTCGTGATCAGTCTTGTCACATCATCTCTGACTGCCACGGCCGGGATCGTGGCGCGCGCGACCCCGCGACTCAATGCTTCAGCGCCGCGAGCAGCCCGTCAGGATCGTCGGTTCCGACTCGGATGGTGCGGCCGCTCGTGAGCGTCAGCGCGACCGCGGGACCCGGCCAGACCAGATAGTTCACGGTCTTCCAGCCGTATCTCACACCGATGCCGTGCCACCACGCGATCGTGCTGCGCTCCGCGTGGACGATGTCGGTGAACGGGATGCGCCGCCGCATCGCGCCGAACAGGAAGCCGAAGGCGATCTCGCTGTCGCTGACCTCGATGATCAGCGTCGAGAAGACCGCGACGATGAGCGCGACCAGCCCCATCATCACGAGCGGAACGAACAGCGGCGGCCGTCCCATGACGATCGCCGTCACCGAGAGCGCGATCCCGACCGCGACTGCGGCCGGCAAGAATAGCAGCATGTTTCGGTAGCTCGTCTGGCGGTGTGCGTACCGAACCATGTGCGCTAGTTTTCGTTGAGCATGATCTTATCCGAAAACCGGTTCCCACCCCGCATCACGTGCGGGGCAGGCCTTTCGGGATCATGCTCAATCGGGCTGGCCGATCACGCGGAACAGCTCCTCGAGCTGCGGGCTGATCGGCAGGTTGAGCGTCTCGCCGGTCGGCAGCCGGCGCATGAACCATTTGTTGTAGAGCTCGGCGAGCCGCCGCTCGCTGGCGATGCGCTGGAAGGTGCGCTCGACCAGCGCGGCGAATTGCGCGTCATCCTTGCGCAGCGTCAGTCCATAGGGGTCGTAGGAGAGGAATTCTCCCACCACCTTCATGTTGGCGGCCTTCGGATCGGTCGCGATGAAACCGTAGAGCAGCACGTCGTCGGTCGCGAAGGCGTCCGCGCCGCCCGAGGCGAGCGTCGCGACCGACTGCGCGTGATCAGGCGCGGTGATGATCTTGACGCCGAGCTTTTGCTTGTCGGAGAGCGCGCGCAGCGCCGCCTCGTTGGTGGTGCCGGCCGTGACCACCACGGTCTTGCCGCCGAGGTCGCGATAGGACTGCACGCTGGAAGCTTTCGGCACCATCAGCTTGGTGCCGGCGACGAAGAAGATCGGCGAGAACGCGACCTCCTTCTGTCGCTGCACGTTCGAGGTGGTCGAGCCGCATTCGAGATCGACCTCGCCCGCCTTCACCTTGTCGAAGCGGTTCGCCGAGGTGACCGGCACGAAGGCGATCTTGATCTCGATGCCGCCGAGCTCGGTCGACAGGTCCTCGACCACCTCGCGGCAGAGGTCGACGGAATAACCGATCGGCTGCTTTACCTTGTTGTAATACGAGAACGGCAGCGAGCTTTCGCGAAAGCCGAGCTTGATGGTCGCGCTGTCGCGGATCTTCTTCAGTGTGGGCCCGAGCGTGCCGACATCCTTCGCCTCCTGCGCGGCAGCGGTCGCAGCGAGGCAGACGCCGGCTGCGATCAGCAGCCCGCGCGCAAGCCTGGTGGCGCGCCTCATGACGCGGCGGCCGGTTGCGGGTGCAGCGTCGGGTCGGGCAGGCCGGCGGTGACGTCCTCGCCCTCCCATTTCGCCACCACGGCGGTCGCAAGCGAGTTGCCGATCACATTCGTGGCGGAGCGTCCCATGTCGAGGAACTGGTCGATGCCGATGATCAGCAGCAGCCCGGCTTCCGGAATATTGAAGCTCGAGAGCGTCGCGGCGATCACCACCAACGAGGCGCGCGGCACGCCGGCCATGCCCTTCGAGGTCAGCATCAGCAACAGCAGCATGGTGATCTGCTGTGTGGTCGAGAGCTCGATGTTGTAGGCCTGCGCGATGAAGATGGTCGCGAAGGTGCAGTACATCATCGAGCCGTCGAGATTGAACGAGTAGCCCATCGGCAGCACGAACGAGATGATCTTCTTGCTGATCGGGAATTTCTCGAGCTGCTCCATCGTCTTCGGATAGGCGGCCTCGCTGCTCGCGGTCGAGAAGGCGAGCAGGAACGGCTCGCGCACCAGGTTGACCAGCCTGATCGCGTGGCCGCCGAACACCAGGAAGCCGACCAGAATGAGGATGCCCCACAGCACCGCGAGCCCGAAGTAGAACTCGATGACGAACTTGCCGTAGGTGACGAGGATGCCCAGTCCCTGCGTCGTGATGATCGCCGCCATCGAGGCGAACACCGCGAGCGGCGCGAGCCCCATGATGTAGCCGGTGATCTTGAGGATCACGTGGCTGAGCTCCTCGATCCCCTCGACCAGCACCTTCGCCTTCTCGCCCATCGCCGCGCAGGCGACGCCGAAGAACAGCGAGAACACCACGATCTGCAGGATCTCGTTGGTCGCCATTGCCTCGACCACGGATTTCGGCACCAGATGCGCGACGAATTCCTTCACCGACAGCGACGCGACCTTGAGGTTGGTCGCCGAGTTGGCATCGGGCAGGGGCAGGTTCAGGTTGTCGCCCGGGCGCAGAATATTGACCAGGATCATGCCGGTGAGCAGCGAGACCAGCGAGGCGCCGATGAACCAGACCATCGCCTTGCCGCCGATGCGGCCGACCGCCTTGGTGTCGCCCATGTGCGCGACGCCGACCACCAGAGTGGAGAAGACCAGCGGCGCGATGATCATCTTGATCAGGCGCAGGAAGATGTCGGTGACGAGCGAGATATAGTCGGCGATGGTCTTGGCGGTCTTCGGATCGGGCCACATCGTGTTGCAGGCCCAGCCGACCAGGATGCCGAGCACCATGCCGATCAGGATGATGGTCGTGAGCTTTTGGGATTTCATCGCCGCCCTCCAAATTCCAAACCCCGACTGTGGGTAGCGTAGCAGACGGGTGGGCGGCGTCACGCGGAACGCGCGGCGTTTGAATTCAGGCTGTGCATAGCTCCCCCGTGCGGCGAGCGATGCTGCGGCGCGGCGGGAAAATTTTTGCGAGCAGCGTGGCGTTGCGCGACGGGCGGATTCAACGCGCCGCGCGCCGCCGCAGCCAGAAGAACTTGAGTACGCCGTACCCGCCCATCCACCAGCCGACGGCGAGTTCGACCAGGGCGCGGCCGTTGAGGTCTACACGAAGTCCATCGCGAAGCGGGCTTTCAAAGGTCAGGTAGGTGTGGCCGAGCGTTTGCGCCCGTGCGGCACTCGATGCTCCGAACGCCGCGATTGCGAAAAACACCACGAAACCGATCAGGACGTGCAGCACGACCACGAAGGTCGAAAGGTCGGCCGGCGGCGGGCCGGGCCGGACGTGCCGCCATGAGTCCACGAGGAGCCAGCGCATCGCCTCCGCAATGGTCGCGTACAGCATGACGAAAACGATCGCCGCAATGCCGCACAGAGCCGCCGCGAGGTGAATGAAGGCGGGCGCCGTACACGCTTGGCCGCATTGGGCGGCGACGGCACGGGCCAAGCCGGATTCGAAGGCGTGCGCGCCGACGCCGGCGAACAGCAGGACGAAGCTCAGGGTGTAGCTCACCGAGCGATGCGCGGTCGCCGGCGCGCTCAGCCAGTCGTCGACAACGTGCAGTGCTTCCGGCGTGCCGGGCCGGGTTCGGCGTGCCCAGAGATAATCGAGCAGGTTGCAGCCGGCGGCCCATCCGACGAGCAATTCCATCGCCGCGTAGGTTTCCCCCTGGCGCATGACCATCGCGACCAGCGCAAGGCCGATCGCCGCATAGACGATGACGGCCCAGAGCGGGATGTGCGCCGGCGTTGCGGTATCATCCAGCTGTACCGCCACAATGATTCTGACGTAGAGCCGGACGAAGAGAAGAGATGCCAGTGCGCACAGCAGCGCGGCCGTCTCATTGGCGAACCCGGAGTTTTCCGCCGCCTGCGCGGTCGCGACGAACAGGATCAGGAACGACAGCACGCGGCCGAACGCCACGAGCACCGCGTAGGGGCGGCTCGTCCCTGCTTCGACAGGCTGCGATTGGTCGGTCACGTCAGGTTATCATCGCTTTGGCACGCCGTCCTTTGTCGTGCCGGGGCGCCGCGAGGTTCGAAATCGGCGCCCCTTGCGGCAGGGGGCGTGCGCTGTCCCTTGCAGGAATTTCGCGAAAAACCCTCCTTCGTCATGCCCCGCGAAAAGCGGGGCACCCAGTAAACGCCGACGGAGCGAGGTAGACACGGCGGCGGCTACTGGGTCGCCCGCTTTCGCGGGCGATGACGATGGGAAAGATTGCGCCATGGCGCCGGAGCGAATTGCCCATTGTGGCAGGGGGCGTGCGCTGTCCCTTGCAAGAATTTCGCGAAAAACTCTCCTTCGTCATGCCCCGCGAAAGCGGGGCACCCAGTAAACGCCGACGGAGCGAGATAGCCACCGCGGCGGCTACTGGGTCGCCCGCTTTCTCCGGCGATGACGATGGAAAGATTGCGCCGTGGCGCCAGAGCGAATTGCCCATTGTGGCAGGGGGCGTGCGCTGTCCCTTGCAAGAATTTCGCGAAAAACTCTCCTTCGTCATGCCCCGCGAAAGCGGGGCACCCAGTAAACGCCGACGGAGCGAGGTAGACACGGCGGCGGCTACTGGGTCGCCCGCTTTCGCGGGCGATGACGATGGAACGGATTTATCTTCCCTTGCGCTTGAACCCGCCACGCATGCCGGGGCGGCCGAGTGTCGACCGTCCCCGCGCGGGAATGGACTCGACGCCTGGCCCCATCTCGTCCAGTGTCGGCTTGCGCGGACCTTTGCGAGCCGGCAGCGCGACCGCCGGGCGCTTCGCGGTCGGGTCGTCGACCACCGCGAGCTCGGTCGCGCGCAGTCGCTTGATCTCGTCGCGCAGCCGCGCGGCTTCCTCGAAGTCGAGATCGGCGGCGGCCTCGCGCATGCGCGTCTCGAGATCCGCAATGACCGCCTCGAAATTGTGCCCGATGGTGGCGCCTTCCTCGGAGAAGCCGGCGAGCCCGCCTTCGGTCGAGACCAGCACGTGGTCGCGCTCGTAGACGCTGTCGAGGATGTCGGCGATGTTCTTCCGCACGCTTTCGGGCGTGATGCCGTTCTCTCTGTTGTATTCCACCTGCTTCTCGCGGCGCCGGTTGGTCTCGGCCATGGCGCGCTCCATCGAGCCGGTGACCGAGTCCGCATAGAGGATCACCTTGCCGTCGACATTGCGCGCGGCGCGGCCAATCGTCTGGATCAGCGAGGTTTCGCTGCGCAGGAAGCCTTCCTTGTCGGCATCCAAAATCGCGACCAGCGCGCATTCCGGAATGTCGAGGCCCTCGCGCAGGAGGTTGATGCCGACGAGGCAATCGAACGCGCCAAGCCGCAGGTCGCGAATGATCTCGATGCGCTCGATCGTGTCGATGTCGGAGTGCATGTAGCGCACGCGCACGCCTTGCTCGTGCAGGTACTCGGTCAGATCCTCGGCCATGCGCTTGGTCAGCACCGTGACGAGCGCGCGATAGCCTTTCTGCGCGACCTGGCGCAATTCGCCGACGAGATCGTCGACCTGCGTGCGCGCCGGCCGCACGTCGACCGGCGGATCGATCAGCCCGGTCGGACGGATCACCTGCTCGACGAACACGCCGCCCGATTGCGTGATTTCCCATTCGGCCGGCGTCGCCGACACTGCGACGGTCTGCGGCCGCATGGCGTCCCATTCCTCGAACCGTAGCGGCCGGTTGTCCATGCAGGAGGGCAGGCGGAAGCCGTATTCGGCGAGCGTCGCCTTGCGGCGGAAGTCGCCGCGATACATCGCGCCGACCTGCGGGATGGTGACATGGCTCTCGTCACAGAAGATCAGCGCATTGTCCGGCACGTATTCGAACAGGGTCGGCGGCGGCTCGCCCGGCCGGCGGCCGGTCAAATAGCGCGAGTAGTTCTCGATGCCGGCGCAGCTTCCCGTCGCCTCGAGCATTTCGAGATCGAAAGTCGTGCGCTGCTCCAGCCGTTGCGCCTCGAGCAGGCGGCCCTGCGCGTTGAGCTGATCGAGCCGCCATTTCAGCTCTTGCTTGATGCCGTTGATCGCCTGGATCAGCGTCGGCCGCGGCGTCACATAGTGCGAGTTCGAGTAGACCTTGATGAATTGCAGCTCGTCGGTCTTCTGCCCGGTGAGCGGATCGAACTCCTCGATGCTCTCGACCTCGTCGCCGAACAGGTTCACGCGCCAGGCGCGGTCCTCATAGTGCGCCGGGAAAATGTCGAGCGTGTCGCCGCGCACGCGGAACGAGCCGCGATAGAAATCGTGCTGCGTGCGCTTGTACTGCAGCGCGACCAGATCGGCGATGAGCTGGCGCTGGTCGATGCGCTCGCCTTTCTTCAGCGCGAACGTCATCGCCGAATAGGTCTCGACCGAGCCGATACCGTAGATGCACGAGACCGAGGCGACGATCACCACGTCGTCGCGCTCGAGCAGCGCGCGCGTCGCCGAGTGGCGCATGCGGTCGATCTGCTCGTTGATCGAGGATTCCTTCTCGATATAGGTGTCGGTACGCGGCACATAGGCTTCGGGCTGGTAGTAGTCGTAATACGAGACGAAATACTCGACCGCGTTGTCGGGAAAGAAGCTCCTGAACTCGCCATAGAGCTGCGCGGCCAGCGTCTTGTTCGGCGCGAGGATCAGCGCCGGGCGCTGCGTTGCCTCGATCACCTTCGCCATCGTGAAGGTCTTGCCCGAGCCGGTGACGCCGAGCAGCACCTGATTGCGCTCGTGGCGCTGCACGCCCTCGACCAGCTCGGCGATCGCCTGCGGCTGATCGCCCTTGGGCTGGAAGTCGGACTTGATCTGCAGCCGCACGCCGCCTTCGGATTTCTCCGGCCGCGCCGGGCGGTGCGGCGTCCAGGCGACCGCACCTTTGAACTCGGCGCGCCCCTCGCGCAACAGCGCTTCGAGCGACTCCGCGGTGGCGGCGACGCCCATCGACTGCAGGTCGCCGCGCGGCGGCGGGCGGCGCTCACGCTTCGGCTTCTCGAACTCCGGTTCGGGCAACGAAACCGAGTCGCCGTCGAGCCCGAGCGCGCGTGCAAGCTCGGGCGAAGCCTCGATCAGCTCCTCGTCGCTGCTGTACTTGGCCTGCGGCGCTTCGCCCAAGCCTTGTTCGCCCAGCCCTTGCGTCGAGCTGCGCGCGCGATGCGCCGCGGAGAAATCGTTGCGCCGGTCCCAGGAATTGTCAGCCGGCGGCTGAATTCCGCTTTTCGGCTGGTCTTCCTTCCAGCCGGAGCCGCCGGGCAGGGCGCCGCCACGCTTCGCCGGCGGGGAGTCGGCGCCGAGGCCGGTCTGCGAGCCGACTCCCGCGGTTCCCTTCGCGATGCCGGGGTTGAGCAGCTTTTCCAGCGCCGGCGCGATCGGCGCGAGCGGCTCACGCGCGGCCTTGGATCGCGTCGGGCGCGCCGGATCCTTGGGCTTCTTGGAGTCGGGGGATTTGGCCATGGCACCAATATGGTCCAGACGCGCTGGTGAGAAAAGGGCGGGGGTCGCGCGGCTGTGCAAGGAACCAACGCGGCCGACAACATCTTGAAAATGCCGCACGGGAGCGCCAACGTTTGACAGGAGGCTTCATCGCATGCCGCCCCCTCTTGCACGTCTGTTCTGTGTGTTGGCGCTCCTGCTTGGCGCGCCCGCCGCATCCGCCGAGGTTCGCATCATCGAGAGCCCGGGCGGCGAGGTCCTGCCGTTCCTGAAGCTGTTTGCGGCGCTGCGTGCGTCCGGAGAGCGGGTCGTGATCGACGGCCCCTGTTTCTCGGCCTGCACGCTGGTGCTCATGAGCGTGCCGCGCAAACGCATCTGCGTCACGCCCAACGCGGTGCTCGGGTTCCATGCGGCGTGGTCGCGCGATGATTACGGCAATTCACGATCCGAGCCCGAAGCGACCCGGCGCGTGCTGGCCGCGTATCCGCCTCGGGTGCGCCAATGGATCGAACAGCGCGGCGGCTTGAACTCGCGCATGCTGCTGCTGCGGGGCGGCGAGCTCGCCGCGATGTATCCGCGTTGCCGCTAGAGCACCGGCTCAGATGCAAACTCCAGGCTCAGGGCCCGGCCGGGCTGCGTCATCTTGACGTCGCGGCCATGCTGCCGCTGCGTTACAGTCCGGAACAACCGCGACTCGCGGGGCCGAAATCGAGGGAGGAGAGCTTGTATCGGATCGCAACGCCGACACGGCGGCGCGTGCTCATCGGCACCGGGGCCGCGCTCGCGGCGCCATTCATCGGCAGCGCTGCCGCGCAAACGACCTGGCCGACGCGTCCGGTGCACGTCATCATTCCGTATCCGCCCGGAGGCGGCGCCGACACGGTCGGCCGCATCTTTTTCACCAAGCTGTCGGAGGCGTTCGGCCAGCAATTCGTGATCGACAATCGCGGCGGCGCCGGCGGCACCATCGCGGAGGCGGTGGCCGCGAAGGCCGAGCCGGACGGCTACACCATCCTCTATGACGCGACCGCGTTCACGATCAATCCATTCCTCTATCCGAAGCTCCCCTTCGACTACGGCAAGGATTTCCAGCCGGTCTTCCTTGCCTCGCGCGTCCCCAACCTCCTGATCGTGCATCCGTCGGTCGAGGCCAAGACCGTGGCCGACGTGATCGCGCTCGGCAAGGCTGCGCCGCAGGGGCTCGACTTCGCTTCGTCCGGCAACGGCACGGTGCAGCACCTCTCCCTGGAGATGTTCCGCCACATGACCGGCATCAAGATCAATCACATCCCGTATCGCGGCGGCGGGCCGGCGCTGAACGACGTTATCGGCGGGCAGGTCAAGTTCTTCTTTTCGAACGGCTCCGCCTCGCTCGGTTTCGTCCAGGCCGGGACCGTGAAGGCGATCGCGCATACCGGCGTCGGCCGCTTGGCGACGCTGCCGGATCTGCCGCCGGTGTCCGCGACGGTGCCCGGCTTCGAGGCGTTCGAATGGAATGGCGTGTTCGTGCCGACGGGCACGCCGGCCGCGATCGTGCAGAAGCTCAATGCCGGGCTGAACGCGATGCTCAAGGAGCCCGCGGTGGTCGAGCGGCTCGACAAGCTCAATGTCGAATACAAGCCCGGCACGCCGGAGGACTTTCGCGCCTTCGTGGCGGGCGAGCTGGAAAAATGGGGCCGCGTCGTGAAAGAGGCGAATATCAAGCTGGGCTAGCGGCTCACCGGATTTCACTGATCTCTCATGGAATATCGGTGATGTCGCGTCCCGCCTGCAGGCATCCGCGCGTCATCTGTTCGGAGAACCGTTCCGGCCGCGCGCCCTGCGCCTTGGCTTCGCGGATCATCACCACGCACACGGCGGTGAAATGTTTGGACGCGACCGTGTCGCGCTGGTGGCGCACGCGATAGTCGGCCAGCGCGAGCTCGGCGTCGGTCGAGCTCTGTGCGACATGCTCGAGGAAGAGCCGGTAAGGCTCCTCGATCGGCTGCTCAGCCTGGTAGTCGGCCCACAGGCGCGCCGAAACGATGACGGCCAGGAACATCGCAAGACCTCCGATGAGGCCTGCCCAATGGAGGAGCTTCAGCTGTTTGCGTTCGTTGGCGTAGACCATGGCACGGCTCACATGCGCGCCCTGCTTGGTCGCGCGGAACATCAGGCTGGTTCATTCACGCGCTGATCGGGCGAACTTATGTCATGAACCTGCCAGGCCGGGCCCGCGACCAACCGAGGTTGCGTCCGGCCGTCCCGGACCGCCTGGATCCAGTTCCTGCGCGAAGCGAAGTTGGGGCTTGGCCGTGAGACGTCACGCCGCCAGCAGGCCGTGCATGCGCTCGTCCCATTCGCAGGTGAGATAGCGGTACATCCAGTTGCCGCTTGCCTTCAGCCGCCCATACGCATCGCGCAGATCGAGCACCATGGTGATGCGGCGGCTCGCGCATTGCAGTTCGCCGACGTCATGCGTGGCGACCGCCCGAAAGCCCATTACACGCGTATGAAAGCCATAGGGGCTGTGCGGGTCGTTTTCGAACACATCGGTGACGAAGTGCGTATAGCCGCGCGCCACGACCTCAGCGGTTGCGGCGCGCATCAACGCGGCGGCGAGCACCATGTGCGAGCGCTGATCGGGCATGACGGCGAACCGGCCGATCTCGGCAATCCGGTTCTGCCGAACGAAGCTTTCGATGTCGATCGCGGAGCCGATCGGTTGAAAGCCGTATTTGGCGTAGAGCGCCAGCGGCGGATCGTAAAGGACGCGCAGCACGCCGGCCGCCGCGTCATCCATCGTGGCGATGAACCAGGAGATTTCGGGTCGCGTGAGATCGGCTGCGGGAAATTGCTGCTCCGGATCCGCGATCCATCGCTTTTCAAGCTGATAGGTGCGGCGCAGAACGTCCACGGCGGCTTGCCGCCCGGACGCATCGGCAATTCGTTCGGCCAGGATGCGGCTTCGGCTCATGTGGTGCCTCCCAGTTGCGGAGCTTTGCCGCACAGCCGGCCGATCTCGCGCATGATCGTGCCGTGCCACGCGTGTAGATGCGCGAGCGACATCGGTTCGGATCGGCGGGCGAACAGCGGCGGGCCGATCCGCACCTCCATCGGTGCGCCGTCGCGGATCGGGCGTCCGGGCTCGCTGCCGGGGAAGCGGATCCCCGCCGGCACGACCGGCACCCCGGACTCGAGCGAGAGCAGCGCGGCGCCATGATGCGCGGGCAGAAGACGGTGCGGATCGCGATTGATCTTGCCTTCGGGAAAGATGCCGACCGACTTTCCGGTCGCGAGGTGGAGACGCGCGCGATCGAGTGCGCTGAGAGGATGCAGATAGAGCGGTTTCAGCGCGTTGAGAAAGCGCGGCCGCGCGGGCTTGCGCGTTACCGTAATGGTCTCGGCCCTGGCGTAGATCAGGCCAATACCGGGGATGAGCCGAAAATTCCAATCAGCGAGAAAATGGATCAAGTGGCCGTCGCGATGCAGCACAAGCAGCGCCGGCACGATCAGGGACTCGATCATCGTCGAGTGATTGAGCGCGAGGATGAACGGATCGCGCGCCGTCTGCACATGCTCGAGCCCGTGAATGGCCACGACATGCCGCTGCGCCAGCAGCGCGAGGGCGCGCAGGAGCACGCGGCCGAGCGCGCCTTGATGCGGCAACGGCCGGCGCAGCAACTCGAGGGGATGCGGAGGCTCCCAGACCGAAGAACTCGCCGTGTGCGACATCGCGCGAGACCCGTTTGCCGCGGCCGCGGCGTGTGCCGCGAACCGTCATCGGCGATTCGCATTTCGTTCCGATGAGAGAGCCGTGACGGCTCGATGACGGCTTTTGGCCGAGGTTGCCGAGCGCGCTGGCATCGCCGCACAGTAGAGTTTCCGCGCGCCCGTTTTGAAACGCATACCCGCCTTGCCGCGGCCGTCATGCGCGGCCTAAAGTACGATCAAACAAAACGATTTGAGGGAGGTCGCATGTCCAAGAACAAGCTGACACGCCGTACCGTGTTGCAATCCGGCGCCGCGCTGGCCGCGACCGCGTTCGCGGCGCCGCTGGTGTCGGCGCAAGGCGCCAAACAGCCGACGAAGGTACTCGACTTCCTCACCTATGCGGACGTCGCCAAGGCCGAGCAGGAAGGCGCATTCGTCTTCTATTGTCACGAGAACGAGGCCGGCACCGCGGCGATCGTCGAGGGCTTCGGCAAGGACTTCCCGAAGATCAAGACCAGCTATGTGCGCGCGCAGACCGGCGCGCTGTACAACAAGATCCTCTCCGAGCGCTCCGCCGGGCGGTTCGATGTCGACGTGCTCCAGCTCTCCGACGTTGCTCCCGCGGTCGATTTCGAGAAGCGCGGCGGCTACGAGCTCTATGTCGGCCCGGAGAATGACGCCTACAAGAAGGAGTATCGGTCGGCGACGCCGGGCGCCTATTTCTGGACCGGCGTGACCTTCGCCGGGCTCGCCTACAACAAGACCAAGGTGAAGGCCGACGAAGCGCCGAAGAGCTACAAGGATGTGCTCAATCCGCGCTGGCGCAACAAGATGAGCTGCAAGATCTCGGCGTCCGGGATCCAGTATGTGCAGTGGTATCTCCTGCGTCAGATGTACGGCAACGATTTCTGGAAGGAATATTCCAAGCAACGCCCACGCGCGTTCGACAGCCGCGTGCAGCTGTTCGATCGCCTTGCCAAAGGCGACGACGAGATCACCTCGATGGCTGAATACGCCGCCTATATTCTCTACAAGGCGCGCGGCGCCGACGTGGAGTTCGTGGCGCCGCCCGAAGGGCTAGTCGCGACTCCGCTGATCGTCGGCGTCGTGAACAAGGCGCCGCATCCGGAAGCCGCCAAGCTGTTCGTCGACTGGGCGATGTCGAACCGCGGCCAGAAATACTATCAGGACCATCCGAACCTTTATTACGGCTCCATCCGGGACAATCCGCCCGCGATGCCGACCGGACAGAAACTGTCCGAGTACAAGCTGATCTTCCCGACCGACTGGGACGACTACGGCAAGCAGCGCGAAGTCTTCAACAAGGAATGGAACGCGATGTTCGGGCTGTGACGTTTCCGTCATCACCCCCCCGAGCTATCGTTCGTCATCCCCCGCGAAAGCGGGGGACCCAGTAAGCGCGGGCCGTTGTTCTTGAGCAGACAAGCTGGCGGATACTGGGTCGTCCGCTTTCGCGGGTCCCCGCCTTCGCGGCGATGACGACTCGAGAGATCAGCGCCGCGATGCGACTCCCCAAGACAATCTCCGCTCCAGCGATCGCCGGCGCGCTCGTCGCGATCGTGGCGGGCCTGCTGGTGCTCTATCCGGTCGCGTTCCTGCTGCAGGCCGCGCTCAACACCGGCGATCCGGAAGCGCGGCCGCCAACGCAATACGGCCTCGACAATTTCGCCGGGCTGCTCGCCTATCCGCAGATCGTGCTCAACACGCTGACGGTGTCGTTCGTCGCGACCGTGATGGCGCTGATCTTCGGCTTCCTGATGGCGTGGATCATTACGCGCACCAATGTGCCGGGACGGCGGCTGTTCGAGCAGGCGATGGTCGTTCCTTATTACCTAACGCCGCTGCTCGGCGCGCTCGCCTGGAGCCTGCTCGGCACGCCGGAAAGCGGCTTCCTCAATCAGATCTATCGCGCGCTCGGCGGTTCCGACTACCTCATCGACATCAACAGCGCGGCCGGCATCGCCTGGGTGATGGCGCTGTTCGAAGGCTCGGTCGCCTTCGTGATGATCGGCGCGGTGATGAAGTCGATGGATCCGGCGCTCGAGGAAGCGAGCCAAGTGATGGGTGCGAGCCGCCTCCGCACCATGCTGCGCGTGACCTTGCCGCTGGTGCTGCCCGGCGTGCTCGGCGCCGCAGTATTCTGCTTCGCCGAGATGCTCGGCTCTTTCGCGGCCGCGCTCGTGCTCGGCTTGCCGAGCCGCTATTACGTGGTGACCACCGCGATCTACACGCTGGTGCAGCAATATCCGCCGAAGATCCCGGTTGCCGCCGCAATGGGCACGTCGCTGTTTGCGGTGATGTTCGTGATGCTGTTCATCTATCGCCGCATCATCCTCGCCGGCAGCTATGTAACGATCACCGGAAAGGCGTTCCGCCCGCGCGTGAACGACGTCGGTCGGCTGCGCTATGTCCTGCTCGCGGTGTGCATCTTCTATCTGCTGTGCAGCGTGGTGCTGCCGCTGCTGACGCTGCTTTTCGCTTCGTTTCAGAAGATCTCGACCGCGTTTCCGGCCGCGAGCAACTTCACCACCGAGCACTTCTACAAGGCCTTCACGATGAACGCCGCCACCACTGCGCTCGGCAACAGTCTGTGGCTCGCGTTCTGGACCGCGACGCTCGGCATCACGCTGATGGGCCTGATCGCGTGGATCGTCTACCGCTCGCGCCTGCCGGGCGCCGCCGTGATCGAATACATCGTGATGTTTCCGCAGGCGGTGCCGCGGCTGGTCTTCGCGTTCGGCATGATGTGGGCGTGGTTGATCTTCCCGATCCCGATCTACGGCACGCTCTGGCTGTTGCTGATCGCGTATCTCACCGTGTTCCTGCCGCTCGGCGTGCGCACGATCTCCGGCGTGATGCTGCAGATCGACAAGAGCCTGGAGGAATGCGCGCAGATGTGCGGGGCAGGGTGGAGCTACCGCATCCGCACCGTCACAGTGCCGCTGCTCTGGCCCGGCCTGATCGCCGCGTGGCTGCTGCTGTTCGTCGCGAGCATCCGCGAGCTCGGCGCCTCGATCCTGCTGATGGGCCCGCATTCCAAGGTCATTACGCCCTCGATCGTGGAAAGCTGGTTCGCAAGCTCGACCGAGCTGACCGCCGCGATGGCGCTGATCCAGACCGCCGTCGTGGCGATTGCAGTCAGCATCCTGATGGCGGTCACGCGCCGCGCAACCACACGCATCACGGACTAGTACGCGAACGCATGGCAACGCAAAGCAAAGCCCATATCGAGGTCGAGAATCTCGAAATTCGTTACGGCGACGTACCGGCCGTGCGTGGCGTCAGCTTCGAGGTGCATCCGGGCGAGCAGTTGACGCTGCTTGGGCCCTCCGGCTGCGGCAAGACCACGACCCTGCGCGCGATCGCGGGGCTGGAGCAGCCGAGCAGCGGCGAGATTCGCATCGGCGGCACGCCGGTCTACTCGTCGGCGCGGCGCGTCAATGTCCCGGCCGAAAAGCGCGGCCTCTCGATGGTGTTCCAGTCCTACGCCATCTGGCCGCATATGAGCGTGTTCGAGAACGTCGCCTACGGCCTTCGCGTGCGCGGCGAAAGCAAGGCAGAGATCGCCGACAAGGTCGCGCGCGCGCTCGACATGGTGCAGATGCGCGCGTTCGCGCAGCGAGGCGCCTCGCAACTCTCAGGGGGACAGCAGCAACGCGTCGCGCTCGCGCGCGCCTTCGTGTTCCAGCCGGCCGTGCTGCTGTTCGACGAGCCGCTTTCGAATCTCGACGCCAAGCTGCGCGCCGACATGCGGATCGAGCTGCGCGAGCTGCAGCATCGCCTCGGCATCACTTCGGTCTATGTCACGCACGACCTGGAAGAGGCGCTCGCGATGTCGGATCGCATCGTGGTGATGCGCGACGGGCTGATTGCCCAGATCGGCTCGCCCGCCGAGATCTACAATCGGCCGCGCAACGCGTTCGTCGCGGATTTCGTCGGCTCGGCCAATCTCATTTCCGGCAAGCATCGTGCCGACCTCGACGCCGACGGACTGATCGCGCTCGAGGCCGCCGGCGGCATCGTGTACGGGGAGGCGCACGGCCGCCCGGTCGGGGAGGCGCCGACCTTTTCGGTGCGCACGGTTCATCTGCAGCTTACGCCGCAGCAGCCGACGGCAGCGCGTAACGTCTGGAACGTCGCGGTCGAGCGATCAGTCTTTCAGGGAGATTTCACGCAGACGATCGTGATGTGGGGCGATCAGCGCCTGGTGGTTCGCGCCACGATGGAGCCGCTCCCCGAGGGCAGCGAGGCCTATTTGACCGTCGAGCCGCGGCGCGTCGTGCTGCTGGAGGACTAGCGCATATCCCGGAAAAGGTCGGCCCCGGACTTGATCCGGGGGTGTATACCGGTTTTCCGAGCAGGATATGCGCCAACGAAAGAACGCACTACTGCGCCTCGAAATGCGCAGCCTTCAACAGCGCCACGTGCTTTGGCACTTCCGCCGCGATGAAGGCCTTGCTTTGCGCGCTGGTCTCGACCACCGGCTCGAGCAGTGAGGCATTCAGACGCTTGACGATCTCCGGGTCCTGCACGGCTTCGCGCATCAGCGCGTTGATGCGCTCGCAGATCTCGCGCGGCGTGCCCTTCGGGGCCCACAGCCCATACCAGGACTGGAAGTCAAAGCCCGCAAAGCCTTGCTCGGCGATGGTCGGAATCTCCGGCGCGAGCGAAGACCGCTCGTGCGTGGTGATGCCGAGCGCCTTGACGCGGCCTTCCTTTGCGACCGGCATCAGGGCGAATGACGCATCGATTAGAAGCTGCACGTGCCCGCCCATCACATCCGTCAGCGCGGGCGCGGTGCCGCGATAGGGAGTGGTCGCGAGCGTCGTGCCGATCCGGTTCATGAAATCAATCGTCGCGAGGTGGCCGGGCGCGCCCAGCGCCGGAACGGCTGCGGTCCACTGATCCGGCTGCGCCTTTGCGGCGGTGACCACTTCGGCGAGCGTCTTTTGCGGCTGCTTCGGCGCCATCACCATCAGGAGCGGTGCGCGCGCGGTGCGGCCGATCACCTCGAAGTCCGCCTGGGGATCGAACGGCGCGTTGCGCACCACGTGATTGAGGATGATGTGGTTGAACGCCGAGGCGAGCAGCGTATAGCCGTCGGGCGCCGCGTTGTGCACGGCGGTCGTGCCGATCAGCGCACTGCCTCCGGGCCGATTCTCCACCACCACCGTCGCGCCGAGCTTGTCCTGCAATCGCTGTGCAGCGAGGCGGCCCATCGCGTCGTTCGCGGCGCCCGCTGGAAACGGCACAATGACGCGGATCGGTTGACCGTGTGGCCATGCGCCCTGGGCGCGGATCGCAGGCGCCGCAATGGTTGCCGCCGCTGCGGCGAGGAATGTCCGGCGTTTCATGTTGCCCCTGAGGTTTCTTGTGGTGAGCAGGCCGGAGAGACTATCCGGCCGCGCCGCGCGCCGCCAACACAATGGTAAATCGGAGCTGAATGCGATGCGGCCGATACGCGCTCTTACGCATGCGTCTGCGCTGCGAGCTTAATCGAAAATTCGAGCCGCTCGGACATCATATCGGACCGGATGAGTTCCCGTTGGTGCCGAGAATGTCCGACCAGGCGATCGAAGATATTCGCGACGTTGATCTGCCCGCCATCGCGCACAAGCTGCTGGTGATCGACGACGACACCGTGCACCGCATGGTGCTCGCGCGCGTCGCCAAGCAGGCCGGCTACGAGACCGACCTCGCGCCCAATTACGAGACCGCTTGCCGTCTGCTGGTCGAGAATACATATGCCTGCATCACCGTCGACCTGTCACTCGGCGAGCATGGCGGACTCGAGGTCTTTCAGGTCCTGGCGCAGGCTCATTTCGACGCGCCGATCATCGTGGTCAGCGGATCGGACGATGCGGTGCGCGAGGAAGCGCTGGTGGTCGCACGGCGGCTCAAGCTCAACATCTGCGGATGCTTTGCCAAGCCGATCAACCTGTCGCGGCTGCGCGAGCTGTTGTGGGAGATCCAAAAACGGCAGGTCGTCGGCCTCACGCCGCGCGGGGCTTGAATTCTAACAACCGCGCGACCGAATAAACCGTGCCGCCAAACCGCAGTGCCATCCGTATTGGGAAATCCTTGCAGCAATGACTGACGCGCCAGCCGCCGACCTCGCGCCCGCCGAGCCCACCGCCGATGCCGTCCTGCCGATCCTCGACCCGTCCGCGATCGACGAGTTTGTCGAAGAAGTCGGCAACGATGCCGCGGCGAGAACGCTCGCGACATATCTGAGCGAAGCCGAGCGTCGGCTCGCAAGCCTGCGCGCTCTCGCGGCTGATCAGCGCGAGGCCATCCATGTCGAGGCGCATACGCTGAAAGGCTCGAGCGGACTCTTCGGCCTGCTGCGGCTGTCCACGGCGGCATGCCGCCTGGAGCGGGCGGCCGCGACCATGACGGCGGACGCGTATCGGTCGATGCGCAACGACCTGGAGGCGATCCATCTGGAGTCGCGGTCGGCGCTGCTGACCTATCTGAAACAAATGCGCGGCGTTGTCGCGCTCGAGGGCGCAAACGGCTAGGCTTGCCGCCTGCAAGGGAGGCGAGCGTGCCATTTCGATGCGATCAACCTGCAGTTCCGACCGTCCAGCAGGACGACGCGACCGTGCGCATCACGCGCTGGGATTTCGCACCGGGAGCGGCGACGGGTTGGCACACTCACGGCTGGCCCTATTTCGTCGTGATGCTGACCGACGCGATCATGAAGATCGAGGCGAATGGCGCGGTGAGCGAAGTGCAGCTCAAGGCCGGCCAATCCTACCGTCGCCCCGCCGGCATCGAGCACGATGTGATGAACGGCTCGGACCATCCGATGGCGTTCGTCGAAATCGAGATCAAGCAGCCGCAGGACCTGCTGTCGCCGACTGCATGAGGATGCCGCAAGGGTATTGCTTCGGCCGCAACCGCATCTGTCACACAATTTAAACCAATTCGATTAACTTCAGATTCGAGCCCCTTACGTATTCTCTCCGCCGTACAACCCGGGGGAAGAACGGGGCGAGGCGAGGATGCACGCATCCGACGACCGACAGGAGAGCTGTGCCGAGCAGGCGCAGCTGACGCAGTCGCTGGCGGTGCACGCGGCTGCGCTCGAGAGCCTTTCGATTGGCGTTTGCGTCATCGATGCCGAGCAGCGCATCGTTCTGTTCAACGCCCGCTACGTCGAGATGTACGATCTCGACCCGCATGAGGTGCGCGTCGGCCGGACGATGCTCGAGCTGCTTCGGCACTCCGCCACGCGCGGCAATTTTCCCGGCACGCAGCTCGACGAATACTACCGCAAGCGCATGGAGATGATGTCGCGCGGCGAGCCGTTCCGCGTCCTGCGCCAGATGCACAACAGCCGGACCTATTCGCTCAGCTTCCGCCCTATCCAAGATGGCTGCTGGATCATCATGGTCGAGGACGTGAGCGAGCGAAAGCGCGAGGAATACGAGCTGCGGGTGAGATTCGAACGTTACGACCAGGCGATCAATCACATGTCGCATGGGCTGTGCGCCACCGATGCCGACAGCCGTATCGTGCTGTTCAACGACCTGTTCCTGAAGATGTACGACCTCTCGCCCGATTTCATTCGGGTCGGCGTGCACATGCGCGAGGTCATCGATCATGTCGCTCTGCGCGGATATTTCCCGAGTGCGAAGCCCGAGCAGGTGTGGCAGCGGCGGCTCGAGAAGATGGCGCCGCGCAAGCCATTTCAGCAGTACCAGAACCTGCGCGGTGGCCGGGAATATATCCTGCATTATCATCCGATGTCGGATGGAGGCTGGGTGACGCTGTGCGAGGACGTGACCGAGCGCCATCGCATGGAACGCGAGCTGCGCCTGCAGTACGAGCGCTTCGATCAGGCGGTCAATCACATGTCGCACGGGCTGAGCATGTTCGGTCCGGACGAGCGGCTGATCGTGTGCAATGCGCGGTATCTCGACATCTACGGTCTCGATCCCGCCGTCATCAAGCCCGGCATCACGCATCGCGAGCTGCTCGCGCATTGGATCGCGAGCGGCAACGAGCCGGGAATGTCGGCCGGGGCGTTTTACGAGAAGCGCAAGAAGGCGGTCGCCGGCAAGTCGATCGCGACCATGCAGCTGCACCTGAAGGATGGCCGGGTGATCGAGGCGACCTCGCGCGCGACCCCTGACGGCGGCTGGGTCTCAGCCCACGAGGACGTCACCGAGCGGCTCGGCTACGAGAAGACGCTGCGCGAGCAGAACATGCTGTTCGATGCCGCGCTCGAGAACATGGCGCATGCGCTGTGCATGTTCGACCAGGATTGGCGCGTCATCGTGCACAATCGCCGCTTCGTCGAGTTGTATGGCTTTCCGCCGGACGTGGTGAAGCCCGGAACGTCGCTGCTCGAGCTGGTCCGCTATAGTCTGGCCCATGGCGTTCATGCCCCGTCCAGTCAAAGCGCGGAAGAGTTCTTCGAACAATTCAAGCAGCGCATCATCATCTCCGACGAGCAGGTCGTGGTGCGGCGCTTCGCCGATGGACGGCTGGTCGCGGTGCGCTATCAGCCGCTCGAGAATGGCGGCCGCGTGCTCACCTACGAGGACATCACCGCGCGCGAGCGCGCCGCCGCAGAGCTGAAGGAGCAGCACCGCCGCTTCGACATTGCGCTCAACAACATGGCGCATGGCCTGTGCATGTTCGACAACGACATGCGGCTGATCGTGTCGAACAAGCGCTATGCCGAGATATTCAGTATTCCCGAGGCGTGCGTCCGCCCCGGCATGATGGTGCGCGACGCGATCGCCGCAAGCTTCGCGGCCGGCAACTACCGCCACCGCGACATCACGCTGGACGAGTTCTACGATGGCTACGAGGCGTCGCTGCGCGCCGGCAATCTGATCGCGCGCCGCCATCTCGCCGACGGCCGCATCATCAATGTGACGCACGAGCCGATGGCGCAAGGCGGCTGGGTGGCGATCTACGAGGACGTCACCGAGCGCCACCGCGCCGAGCAGAGCATCGCCCACATGGCGCGCCATGACGCGCTCACCGACCTGCCGAACCGTGTGCTGTTCCGGGAGCGCATGGCCGAAGGCCTCGCGCGCGTCGATGCCCAGGGCGAGACGCTCGCGGTGTTCTGCCTCGACCTCGACAATTTCAAGGGCGTCAACGACACGCTCGGTCATCCGATCGGCGACCGGCTGCTCGGCGCGATCGCCGAGCGCATTCGTGGCGCGGTCGGCGAGAATGACACGGTCGCGCGGCTCGGCGGCGACGAATTCGCGATCCTGCAGGCCGATGCGACGCCGCATGGCGCCGGCGCGCTGGCGCGCCGCCTCGCGGCGTTGATTTCCGAGCCGGTCGACATCGACGGCCAGGAGATCAATTCCGGGGTCAGCATCGGCATTGCGCTGGCGCCGAACGACGGCAACGCGGCGGACCATCTGATGAAATGCGCGGATCTCGCGCTCTACCGCGCCAAGGCCGAAGGCCGCGGCACGTTCCGCTTTTTCGAGCCGGACATGGATGCGCACATCCAGGCGCGCCGCGCGCTCGAGGTCGACTTGCGCCGCGCGCTCAACAATGGCGAGTTCACGCTCGCCTATCAGCCGCAGATCAATCTTGCCGGTAACGAGCTGATCGCCATGGAGGCGCTGTTGCGCTGGAGCCATGCGGAGCGTGGGCCGGTGCCGCCGTCGGAATTCATCCCACTCGCCGAGGAGATGGGACTGATCGTGCCACTCGGCGAATGGGTGCTGCGCGAAGCCTGCAAGGACGCGGCGCGTTGGCCGGACTCGATCAAGGTCGCGGTCAATCTTTCGCCGGTCCAGTTCCGCAGTCGCGGCCTGGTTACGATGGTGACGCAGGCGCTCGCCGCCGCGAGATTGGAGCCGAACCGGCTCGAGCTCGAAATCACCGAAGCTGTCCTGCTGCAGGACGACGAGACGATCGTGACCATGCTGCACCAGCTGCGCACACTCGGCGTGCGTATCGCGATGGACGATTTCGGCACCGGCTACTCGAGCTTGAGCTATCTGCGCTCGTTTCCGTTCGACAAGATCAAGATCGACCGATCCTTTATCAAGGACATCGATCGCAACCGCGACTCGGCGGTGATCATCAAGGCGATCGCGGGGCTTGGGCAGAGCCTCGGCATCGAGACCACCGCCGAGGGCATCGAGACCGCCGAGCAGCTCGAGCTCGTCCGCCGCGCCGGCTGCACCGAGATGCAGGGCTATCTCGCAAGCCCGCCGCGTCCGGCCACGGAGGTGGATGAGCTGATCGCGCGCTTCCGCCGCGAGATTGCGGCGGCGTAGTGACGGCGCTAGCTAGTGGAACTTGAACGTCGCGCAGTTCTGCCGGATCTGCCTTTGCCTGCGCTCGTCCAGGGCTGAAAAGAAGCTGAAGCCGGTCAGGTCCTCGATCGTGCCGATGCTGACCGCGTGCTTCTTGATGTACTCAAACGTCCGATTGCTCGGGTATTGTCCGGTGTGCGACTTGTTCTCCATCAGGACAGCGAATGCGTTTTGTACCTTGGCGTCGTAGACGATCTTGAAGAGTGCGACCGGCACCGCGACTCCGTTCGTGCAACGGGCGCTGGGATCGGCCTCGTCGCTATTCGCCGGGCAAATCGATGCCTTGCCGTTCTCAGGGCCCTTCAGCGTGAATTCGGCGCCGCACGCGTCCGCGCCACGCACAATCTTGATCGGCCGGGCCTGCTGGTACACCGGACCCGTGATGACATAGAGCTCGTCGCGCGGCCCGGTCGACAGCTTGCGAACCTGCGTTTCGAGAGAACGCCAGATACTGCGATTGAATCCGCGGCCGACCTGCGGGACTGAGTTGGAATAGAAGAAGGTATCATCAAGGAGCTTCTGGTCGCCTTTGAAATCGGCGGCGGGCGCCTGATGGCCCTGGTCGAATCCGCTGTGATCGTAGTCGGCCGGGACGGCACGGCCGGACGGCGGCAGGATCAGCTCGTCGGCGTGGAAGTCCTGGCTCTCGCGTGTTGCCTCGCCTGTTGCATCGGCAAGCTTCGGCCGGACACGCTCGATGACCCAGTCCGGCGCTTTGGTCACATTATTATGGCCGGAGACGTAGCCGAGATGGCAAATAACAATGAATTTGTCTTTACCCTGCGGTTTGCCCTCGGGTAGGCCGATCTCCGCCCAGAGGTCCGGGCACTTGGAGGGGTCGGCGACAGGCGTCCTGTTTTGTGCGGCGGCCGGCAAGGCGCACAAGGCCAGACCGATCGCGGCGAGCGTCCTCCGGAACAAGTCGGCGGTGCTCATGACGTCTTCTTCTCGGAGCTTCCGCCGCTCACACCCTTTGAAATCAAGTAGCTGCCGCCGCTGATGCCGAGCAGGCCGAGAACATTGGTGGGAATGTCCACGAAGGTGCCGGCCTCGATCGAGAGCAGCAAATACAGTCCCGCGATGACGAATGTGAAGATCAGAAACTGGAAGCGCGACAGGCTCGCCTTGAGCGCGGCATCCGGTTTGTCGACCGGCGGTGGCTCGGCAAGCAGGCCGTCGAGTGAGATGACATTTCTGTAGATTTTCCAGAGCACAAGCGCCGCAAAGCCGAGCAGAATGATCGCAATAATAACAAAGCCGACAAACGCGAGGTTTTGCGTATTGAAAGCGGTCGACATAGCTTCCCCCAGTCAGCTGCGAGCGATCTTGCCCGCGAGATAGATCGAATTGCTGCCGGTGAGCAGCATCAGGAACTGTTGCGGAACGTCGGGCAATGACGGTCGGCCGTTGACCATCGGCAGATCGCCGGTGAGGGCATTGTAGGCATAGGTGATTACCACGACGGGAAACACCGCCATCATCAGCGCGCGCTCCGGATCGACCGACTGGCGACCGGCACGCGTCGTGAGAAAACCGGAATTGCGTATATCGCCGCGCAGGATTCGAAAGCCGATCAACAGCGCGAGCAGGGCGAACCAGATCAGCAAGCCGTATTCAAGCAATCGCGCAGCTTGTTGCATGCAGCCCTCGGCAAAATAGCCGATCAAATGCTATCTCACCGTGTGGTTGTATACAATACGTCATTCGCATGACCCGTTGGCGGGGATCAGCGAGGTCAGCGGACGCTTGCGTGGAGGATGCTGGCGGCCTGCGCCCGCAAGCAGGTCGGGCAGAGGCAATCCTCGGCCAAGCTCGCGGAGAGCATCGGCAGGCGAAAATCCTCGGCCGCGCACCAGCATGAGCCGGTGGTGGCGCCGCATTCGAACGCGGCGCCACAGCGTGCGCAGGTGAGGGCGCGTGGTGTCGTGATCTCGACCATGCGTGGATTATGAGGCCTGTCCGCGCCGCGCGCTACTGCTGCACGATCACCTTGGTACCGACCGGCACGCGTGCGTACAGGTCCTCGATCTCCTCGTTCACGAGGCGGAAGCAGCCGGACGACACCGCATGGCCGATCGTCTCGGGCGCGTTGGTGCCGTGAATGCGGTAGACCGTGTTGCCGAGATAGAGCGCACGCGCTCCCATCGGATTGCCGGGACCGCCGGCCATGAAGCGCGGGAGATAAGGCTGGCGCACGATCATTTCGGCCGGCGGGGTCCAGTCCGGCCATTCCTGTTTGCGCGTGATCTTCAGCAGGCCTTGCCATTGGAAGCCGTCGCGGCCGACACCGATGCCGTAGCGCAGCGCCACATTGTTCGGCTGGATCAGATAGAGAAAGCGCTCCGAGGTATCGACGATGATCGTGCCGGGCGGCTCGCTGGTCCGGTAGAACACGGGCTGGTGCCGATAGGCGGGGTCGAGCTCGGCATCCGGCGGCGCCACGACGCCGGGGTCACGATCCGCGATGGTCGGGTTGGTGCGGCGCAATTCCTCCGGCGTGCCGTGCTGTGCGGCAGCCGGTTGTGCCACGCAGATCGTCATCAGGAGAAAAACAATCCCCGCATGCGCGACGCGATGGCGTGTCATGCGCGAAAGTAAATTCGGCTTGAACCACATAGGCGTGCCCCGGGCTGGCGGATATATAGGTGTCCACCGACTGTGTTCATTCCAAGGACGCGCGCGATGATCGACCTCTACTACTGGACCACGCCGAACGGCCACAAGATCACGATTTTCCTCGAGGAGACTGGCCTTCCGTACAAGATTTTTCCCATCAATATCGGCAAGGGCGAGCAGTTCGCGAAAGAGTTCCTGAAGATCTCGCCGAACAATCGCATCCCCGCCATGATCGATCATGAGCCGGCGGGCGGCGGCGCGCCGATCTCGGTGTTCGAGTCGGGCGCGATGCTGTTGTATCTCGCCGACAAGACCAAGAAGTTCATTCCGCAGGATTTGCGCGGACGCACCGCGGTGCTCGAGTGGCTGTTCTGGCAGATGGCCAATCTCGGTCCCAACTCAGGGCAGAACAACCATTTCAGCAACTACGCGCAGGAGAAGATCCCCTATGCGATGGACCGCTATCGCAACGAGGTGAACCGTCTCTATGGCGTGCTCAACCGGCGGCTTGCGGATCACGAATACATTGCGGACGACTACTCGATCGCCGACATGGCGAGCTACCCGTGGGTGGTTCCGCACGAGCGCCAGCACCAGAACATCGCCGACTTCCCGCACATCAAGCGCTGGCTCGACGCCATCAAGGCACGGCCGGCGGTCGAGCGCGCCTACGCGAAGGCGAAGGAGATCAATCCGAACGCCGGCGGCATCCGCACCGCCGAGGAGCGCGCGATTCTGTTCGGCCAGACCGCCGCATCGGTGCAGGCCGCGGTGCGCTAAGCGGAGCGCGTAAGGCGGGCAAAGGCGCGCACTTGCGCGCCGTGCCCGCCATGTCGCGTTAGTCTAGCCCGACGGGCACACTCGCACTCGCTTGGCGAGTGCTCCGCTTTTGCCCGCCCTACGAGCCGATCAGCTCTTCCCCTTCACGCGAAAGACGACCGGCAGCGTGAAAGCGAGCCCTTCGTCGGCAACCAGCGGCGGGGGAGGCGGCACCGGATCGGAGCGCTTCAGCATTGCGAGCGCTGCTTCGTCGAAGGCGGGATCGCCCGATGAACGTACCACGTTCGACGAGAGGATATGGCCGGTCCGATCGAGCTCGAAGCTCACCACGATCTCGGCGGCCTTGGCAGGGTGGCCGGCCGGGTAGCGCTTGTGCCGGTCGAAATGCGCGGTAAGCTCCTTTTGCCAGGTGAGGCGCGCGCGCCGCACGCTCTCGCCGATGCCTTGCGCCGGCGCGATGGTCTTCGGCGCTTCCGGCGCCTTCTCGATGGTCGGCGCAGCGGTTGCTTCCGCGGCGACCGATTCCTCCGAAGGTGCGGTTTGCACCGTCGCGACCGTCGGCTCCTCTTCCTTCGGCTTCATCGAGTCGTTTTGCGTGACGATGCGGTCCGGATCCTCGGTCTCGACCGGGGTATCCTTCGGCAACTCCGTCTGCTCGACCACCGCCTTCTGCTGCTGCACCGCAGGGGAGGCGGTGGACGCTTCGCTCTCGGGACCGGGCGGCAGGTCGGTCGGCTCGCGCTGCGCCGAGGCGAGCTCGAAGCCGACCTCGATCGCGGGCGCGCCGAGATCGTCGGCGTCCTCCTCGGCGCGCAGATTCGCCACCGCGAACGCCAGACAGGCCGCGTGCAGCGCGACTGCGCCGAGGCCGGCGAAAAGCCAGACCCGGAAAGGAACGCCACGGGGTTGCTCGAGCTCCGACGTGGTCACTTGCGGGTTCAAGGCTTCACGGCACCTTGCGCCGGCGCGTCCGGCACGCCTTCAAGCGCGACCAGCGCCACCTTCAGGTATCCGCCGGCGCGCAGGCGCTCTAGCACGTCCATCAATTCGCCGTATGGCACCGCGCGATCGGCGCGCAGGAAGATGCGGCGGTCCTTGCCCTGCTCGGTGTTGGAATCGAGCGTCTTCACCAGATCGACGCGTTTGACCGCCGTCTCGCCGACCGCGACCGCGAGATCGGACTTGATCGTTACATAGGTCGGCTTGTCGGGCTTCTTCTGCGGCGTTGCCGTCGATGACGGCAGATCAACCGGCAGGTCGACGGTCGAGAGCGGCGCCGCGATCATGAAGATGATCAGCAGCACCAGCATGACGTCGATGAACGGCGTCACATTGATCTCGTGCGCTTCGCCGAATTCCTCGTCGCTCTCCTCGCTGAGTGAAACGCCCATCGCTCACTCCGCGGCGCGCGCCATGATGCCGCGGCCGTTGCGATCGAGATCGCGCGACAGCAGCCGTCCGACCGCCCCGGCCGCGCGGCCGACCAGCTCGAGATAGCCTTTCGATTGGCGCGAGAAGTGATTGTAGAAGATCACCGCGGGGATCGCGGCGACGAGACCGATTGCGGTCGCCAGCAGCGCTTCGGCAATGCCGGGGGCGACCACTGCGAGATTCGTGGTCTGCGCCTTGGAGATGCCGATGAACGAATTCATGATGCCCCACACGGTGCCGAACAGCCCGACGAAAGGCGCGGTCGAGCCGATCGTCGCGAGCGTGCCCATGCCGATGCGCGCGACGCGCCCTTCGGCGCGCTGAATTTCGGCAAAGCGGCTGTCCGCGCGTTCTTTCACCCCGTGCTCAACCAGCGCATCGGACGACAGCCGCACTTCGTTGACGGCGGCTGCGAGCAGTGCGGCGGTCACGCTCTTGTTCTGACCGACGGCAAGTTGCGCCTCGGCAAGCGAGCGCGATTGGCTGATCGTGGCCAGGGCCTTGTTGACGCGCCGGCGCGCCGCGAACAGCTGCAAGGTCTTCGCGAGCAGGATGGTCCACGTCACCAGCGACGCGAACGCCAGACTCGCCATCACGGCTTTGACCAGAATGTCGGCCGACATGAACATCGACCAGGGCGAGAGCTCGCGCGGCACGCGCGCGCTCGCCGCGCTGGACTGCGGCTCGGCGGGTTGCGCGGCGGGCATTGGGGCAGCTGGCGCGGGCTGCGTCTCCTGCGCGACGTTCGGTTGCGGCGCGCTCGTCTGCGCCTGCGCGAGCGACGTGCACGACAACAGGATCAATACGGCAATGCGAACGGAAAGCTGCGTCATAGCTCGGCCCAGTGACGGATGAGATTGTGATAGATGCCGCTGAGTTTGACCGTTTCTGGGTCATCGCGTCCTAGTCGCTGTACCAGCCTCTGAATCGTATTGTCGAGATCGAATATCATGCTGCGTGCGCGATCATCGCGGATCATGCTCTGCAGCCAGAAAAATGAGGCGACGCGCGTTCCGCGCGTGATCGGTGTCACCATGTGCAAACTGGAAGCAGGATAAAGTACGAGGTGGCCAGCGGGCAGCTTGACCTCGTGCGAGCCGTAATAATCCTCGATGATCAGCTCTGCGCCGTCATACTCGTCGGGCTCCGACAGGAACAACGTCACCGACATGTCGGTGCGGATGCGCAGACCGGTCAACGGGTCGCCGCGCACCGCATTGTCGACATGGACGCCGAAGTGATGCCCCGGGCCGTAGCGGTTGAACAGCGGCGGAAAAATGTGCAGCGGAATTGCCGCTGAAATGAACAGCGGGTTCGCGGTCAGCGCCTTAACGATCCGGGCGCCGAGCGCGCGCGCGACCTCGCCGTTGGGCGGCAGCTGCTCGTTCTTTTTCACGCGCGCGGACTGCGCGCCGGCAGTCGAGCGGCCGTCTTCCCACGCCGCGGTGTCCATGATGCGCCGGAACTCCGCCACTTCCTCCTTGCTCAAGACATCCGGGATGCAGACCAGCATTCAAGGCCTTCAGAACTTTGCCCGCAGTGTGAAATAGGCCGAGCGTCCCGGCGCAATGAACACGAACGGCGTATTGCTGCGATAAAAGGCGTCGTAATAGACGGTGTCGAAGATATTGTTCACCGACACCTTGGCGGTGAAGTTCTTGTTGATCTTGTATTCGGTGAACGCGTCGAAGCGCCAATGCGACGGCAGCACGTTGCCGTTCACTGCGCCGAACGTTCCGCCATAGATCTGCGACACATAGGTCGCCTGCGCGCCGACCTCCCAGGGTTCGGTCACCTTGTATTTGGTGAGGACGTTGAATGACTGATGCGCGATGTTGGCGAGCTGCGCGCCGATCTGCGTGGCGTCGATCGATTGCAGCACCTTCGATTCCATCAAGACGATGCCGCCATAGAGACTGAGCCGGTCGGTGATCTTGCCGGCGGCCTCGATGTCGATGCCGCGAACCCGATAGGCAGCGCCGGCGATGATGTTGTTGCCCTGGACTTCGCGCGCATTGGTCTTGTCGGTCTGGAACAGCGCGGCAGTGACGAGCAGACGGCGATCGAACAGCTCCCACTTGGTGCCGACTTCGGCGGCCTTGTTCTCTTCCGGCGGTAGCGCCTGGAACACGTTGTTGTTGACGGTCAGGCCGCCATAGGTCGCGCTGGACGCATCCAATTCGGCGCCGACCGGATTCGACGAGGTCGCATAGGCCGCGTACAGGCTGCCGATCGGGACCGGCTTCACCACCAAGCCGACATTGTAGTTGAACATGTCGGAGTGGTTGCCGGTGCTCCCGGTGGCGCTGTTGCCGGCAACGTCATAGTCGTCGAATCGGGCACCGGCGTTGAGGATGAGGAAGTCGCGGTAGTTGGCGGTCTCGATCGCGTAGACGCCCTTGGTGTCGACCTTGATGTCGGTCGGATTGCCGGCGAGCTGCGGCTTGTTCACGAACGGTTGCAGGTTGGGCGGATCGAACAGCGACACAATCGTGTTGTTGCCTTGCTGGAGCCCGGACAGCTCCGCCGTAAGACCCGCATAGGTGTCGCGTCTGACCTTCTCCTCGGAGACTTCCGCACCGACGACGAGCGCGTGCTTCACCGGCCCGGTCTGGAATTTGAAAGTCGCATCGGTCAGGTTCGCGATCACGTCCGTCACCTGGTAGCGGCTCTGTGAACCGAGCCTGACGGTGGTGGCGGTTGGGGCGCTTGGCAAAGTGCCGATATAGTCGAGCACCGAGCGTGCGACGCGCGTCTTGTTGTTCAACGTGACATAGGGATTGAGCTCGACCTCGGTGTTGAGCGTGCCGAAATCCTGTTGGACTTTCTGAAAGTCGCGATAGACAAAACCGTACCAGGTATCGCGCGGCACATTGATGTCGGTCTGCGGCTTGCGCAGCGCCGCATTGTAGGGGACGCCGAAATCGGGCAGGCCGTTGAGATCGGTGTGAACGTAGCTGGCGTTGACCTTGATGAAATCGGTCGGCGTCCACTTGGCGGCGAGCAGACCGCCCCAGCGGTCATCGAAGACGTATTTGCGTGCCGCGACGTCGGCATCCTGGAACATGCCGTCCATGCGGATCGCGAGCGTCGGCGAAATGACCTGGTTGACGTCGACTGTGACGCGCTTGGTCTGGTCCGTGCCGAGTGTGCCCTCGACATTATAGAAGTTGCGATCGGTGGCTTGCTTGGTGACGATGTTGATTGCGCCGCCGGCGGTGCCGCGGCCCGCGAAGGACGAGGCTGGGCCGCGCAGGATCTCAACCTGCTCGGTGAAGAAGTTTTCGCGAATGCTCACTGCCGGGTCACGCACGCCGTCGACGAACACGTCATTGCGCGCGTCGAAACCGCGAATGAAGAAGCGGTCGCCGAACGCGTTGCCGCCTTCGCCGGTGCCGAGCGTGATACCCGCGGTGCTGCGCGCGACCTCCTTCAGCGTGGTGGCGTTCTTGTCCTGCAACAGCTCCTTGGTCAGCACCGTCACAGTGCGCGGCTGGTTGACCAGCGGCTCGGTGAAGCGGGGCGAGGCGAGGCGGTCGGCCTTGTAGGGCGCGGCCGCATCCGCATAGGGGTTGCGGTCTGCGGGACCGGCCGCATCGGCGCTCGTTCCCGGCGCCGGAGCTGCCGGCGCGGCCTGCTGCTGGCGCCGTGCGGCGCGTCGCACCGCTGCGCGGATGCGCTTCTGCTCGGCGGTCGGCTTGGACGGCGGCTTCGGACGGGTTTGTGGCGCGTCGATGCTGACCGGCGGGAGCTGCGATTGCGCCTCGGCGGTTCCGATTGTTCCGGCGGCGGCAAGGGCCGCGACCGCGACTTTGCCCGCCGTATTGATATCCGCGCGTTCGATTGCAAGATTGACGAAGTTGTCCGCGCGCAGCGTGCGCGGCGCCTTGATCCCACCCATCAAAACCCCCGATCACCTGTTGGCCCGCGCACTTTTTTGAAACGCGGCGCGATGCCGATGCTTTGTGGGCTATCCCGGACTAGAATTCCGCGTCAAACGAATTCAGCAATATTTACAGCGCGCTTTCCTAGAATAGATGCAGATGTTTTCAGTCTTACATTGGTATAAGTCCAAGCTGCTGCAGATCTTAACTATAATAACTCCAAACAAGATCACCGTGCAGAACTGACGGCATTTCGACGTGCGGCCCGCAACGTGGGCGATCAATCCTCGCTGGGTGGTTTCATCAGGGAGAACATCTCGTCCACCGTGTGCCGCGCTGTGCGCCGCACGATCGTCTCGTCCTCGCCCCCGCCAATCCGGATCTGATTCACCACGGCGTGAATCTCGTCGCGAAACTCGGTCAGAAAGCCGAGCGGATCGCGCTGGCTGTTGGCAACACGTGCAATCAGACCCGTGATCAGAATCTGGCACGCGATCATGCGGCCGTTGAGTTCGTCCATTGCGCCTTTCTCCTGCGAAGGCGCGCATCTACCCGAGGACAGGGCCGACTGTGAAGCCGCAGGCGATCGCCTAGCGCATATCCCGGGAAATGCCTGCCCCGCACTTGATGCGGGGTGGATACGGGTTTTCCGAAAAGGATATGCACCAACGAAAGAATCTAGAGCGCATTCCGATCGCTTCCAATCGGAATGCGCTCCAGGTGTCACAAAGCTTCAGCGAATCTCATTTAGACGCCGCCTGCGATGACAGTTATCGACTTGGTCGGCGCGGTCGGCGCTATCCTGACGACGATCTGCTGGCTGCCGCAGGCGGTCCAGATCATTCGCGAGCGCGACACGCGCGCGATCTCGCTCTCGGCGACCGGCGGTTTCACCGCCGGTATGGCGCTATGGCTGGTCTACGGCGCAGCGCTCGTCGACTGGCCGCTGATCACCTCGAGCGCGATCACGCTCGCGCTGATGCTGGTGATCTTAGGATTGAAGCTGAAGCACGGGTGAGACTCGTCCCGCGCGCGATGCAGCGTGATCTGGAGCGCATCTCGATTGGAAGGAATCGGGATGCGCTCCAGACTCTTTCGTTGGCGCGTATCCTATTCGGAAAACCGGTATCCACCCCGCATCAAGTGCGGGGCAGGCATTTTCCGGGATATGCGCTCGCGCGGAAGACGCGCGTGAACGCGCTTGTGGCGGTGCATCGCAGATGCGGGACAGTCCGAAACGCCGAGTTTGGGGCGGTCCCGGATCAGCCGCGCATCATTCGCGCCACGCGCTCATGCTGCACGGCATCCGGGACACCGGCTCATGTTCCGCGTCCCCACAGCCCGCAGTAGCGTCGCGCTACGAAGCCGAGGCCGGCCTGATAGCCGGGCAGGGTGGCGTATTTCGGCATCTGGAATTCCTTCTCGGCCACGTCCCAGCACTTGCCCTCCTGTCCCATCTTCTTCATTTCGGCGGAGGCTTCCTGCATCAGCGTGAGAACGTCCTGGGCATCTTTCTTGGTGCCGAGCCGATCATTCGGCTGGCCGGGATGGCCGGGGATCATGCGCTCCCAGTCGAGCGCCAGCACCTTCTTGATGAAGCTCTCTGTCTCCAGCGGATAGATGTCGATGAACCCGCGGCCCGGGAACGCGCCGACCGGGATGGTGTCGACCACGAAGATGATCTTCTCCTTCGGCAGTCGCATCACGATGTTCGAGTCGGAGTGGTTGAGCCCGAGATAGATCAGCTCGAGCGTCGTGCCGCCAAGCTTGATCGTCTTCTTGCCGTCGAAGCCTTCATCCGGCAGCACCGTGTTCGGATCGCCGAGCGGCGCGAGATGCGTCTTGATATTCTTGTGTCCGATGACGCGCGCGCCGGCATCCTTGAAGGCCTTGCCGCCGGCGATATGGTCGTAATGGTGGTGGCTGTAGATCAGATATTTGATCGGCTTGTCGGTGACCTTCTTGATCTCGTCGACATATTGCTGCCCGCCCGTCGGCCGGCCATAGGCAATCGGATCAGTCGCAATGACGCCGTCCTTGGTGACGATGAACATCGCCTGGTGATTGCCATTGCGGAAGATGTAGACGTTGTCGGTGCCGTCGACCTTCTTGGTCTCGATCTGCGGCCGCTGTTGTGCGGCGGCCGGAAACGCGAGCAGCGCTACGGCCGCAAGCGCGGCCGCGATTGTCCTGGACATGAATGCCTCCCCCTTGCGATGCCGCGCGATGCGCGCGTCTCATGCTCCGTGTCCAGGCTGGGGCTTTCAAATCACGCTTTGTTGAATCGAGGCGGGCAGATCGCCGCACAAGCCGTTGCGGCAGCAGGGGAATAACAAAGGCCGAGCGGTGTTGGCGCATATCCCGGAAAAGTGGGTAGCGGTTTTCCGATAGGATATGCGCCAACGCAAGAACCGAGAGCGCATTCCGATTCCTTCCAATCGGAAAGCGCTCTGGCCGCTCGGCCGGGACGTCACGCGAATGGCCCGGCCTATTCCCCGCCGATCATTCCGACGATCTTCCACGCGCCGGAAGCATCCTTGCCGTAGCAGATCTGATCCGAGCCGAGCGGATTGATCGCCTCGGCGGCCACGAATCCGACTTTGCCGCTCGGCGTCACGATACGCATCATGTCCTGGCTGGCGTTCGGCGCCGTGTCAGGTATGACGCGCAGGAAAATCATGCCGAGCTTCTCGATCACGGGCGAATTGGCCTGCGCGGTTGCGTGTACCTCGACATTCTCGGATGAGGTGAACCCCCAGTCGCCGATATCGGTCTTGGTATCGGCAACTAGCTTCTCGAGATCTTCCTGCTTGAATTCGGGACCGGCCGGCGAGCAAACCGTGTTCGGACGATCCGGGTAGGACTGCGCGCTTTCGTCAGAGGCAAGCTCGGCGAGCATGTCCCAACCCGAGCCGTCCTTGGCGGCCAGATTCAGCGCTGTCGCCAATGCGTCGATGCCGGTCTTCTTGGCGGCGGCGTTGCCTTCTTCCTTCATCCAGAAGAAGTCCTTCGCGAGCACGACTTTGGCGAGCGCGCCGCGATCCTTTTTCTGCGCGATGGCGACCAGGTCCTTGCGGAAGGCCGCGAGCGCGCTGTCGCTCGAAGGCTTCGGTGGTGAAATTTTCACCGTCGCATAGGGTGCGGGCGGAGGCGGCGCAGGCGGCTGTTGCTGTTGGGCCTGCGGCGCGCCCTTTTGCGCACCGGGGCCGGGCTGCATGCCTTTTTGTGCCGGCGGCGCATCCTTGCCGGGACGCGGCAACTGGCCTTGCGCGGCGGCCGGAAGCGTCAGCAATCCCGTAATGATAGCAGCCGAAATCAATCCGAAATATCGCATCGTAGCCTCCCATTCCCACCACTGTGCGGCCAAACTCATAGCCAAATTGGCGCAGAATTGCGACCAGTGTGTCCAATTCCGAAGGCCGCGCGCGCTTGCCGCATGCGCTGATATCAACGTGTTGGTTCGTCGCGAGTTTGGAACCGCGCATGCGCCGAATCCGTCGGACGTTCTGCTATCCTCCGTTCTCCCGCCGCAACGAAAATCTCCGCTCATGCCGTTCCACGTCTCGTCTCCCTATCTGCTGCCGATCATTCTGCTGTTTTGTTCCAACCTGTTCATGACGATCGCCTGGTATGGCCATTTGCGCTTCAAAGGCGTGCCGCTCGCCGGGGTCATTGTGGCGAGCTGGAGCATCGCCTTTATCGAGTATTGCTTCGCGGTTCCGGCGAACCGGCTCGGCAATGCGGTCTATTCGGCGGCACAGCTCAAGACCATGCAGGAGGTGATCACGCTGTTGGTCTTCGCCGGCTTCTCGCTCGTCTATCTGAAGGAGCCGATCGGCTGGAATCACCTGGTCGGGTTCGCGTTGATTTCAGCTGGCGCGTTCTTCATTTTTCAGAAATGGTAAGCGCGCCGGCTGACGGGGGAAGACAAGCGTCATGGCGAACCATCGGCTCGATGCCGCGCCCGAAACGGTGCATTGGGGTTTCTTCGACGCGGGGCTGAAGCCGCTGCTCACCGTGAACAGCGGCGATACGGTGACGATCTCGACCGTCTCCGGTATGGCGAGCCAGATGCCGGCGGCGCCGCTCACCGTGCCGCCCGCGCTTGCGGCGATTCAAAAGAGCGTGCCGCAGAAGCTTCCCGGTCACATCTGCACTGGGCCGATCGCGGTCAAGGGCGCGAAACCCGGCCAGGTGCTCGAGGTGCGCATCAAGGATATCCAGCTCCATTATGACTGGGGCTACAACATGATCCGCCCGTTGGCGGGCGCGTTGCCGGACGACTTCGACACCCCGACGCTCATTCACATTCCGCTCGACAAGGCGAAGAACACCGGCCGCATGCCGTGGGGGCTCGATTTGCCGCTCGCACCGTTCTTCGGCGTCATGGCGGTCGCACCGCCGCCGTCCTGGGGCATGATCTCGACTCTGCCGCCACGCCGCAACGGCGGCAATCTCGACAACAAGGAATTGGTGAAGGGCACCACGCTGTATCTGCCGATTCATGTCGACGAGGCGCTGTTCTCGGTCGGGGACGGCCACGGCGCGCAAGGCGACGGCGAGGTCTGCATCACGGCGATCGAAACCGGGCTGATCGGCACGTTCGAGCTGATCGTGCGCGACGACATGACGTTGGAATGGCCGATGGGCGAGACGCCGACGCATGTGATGACGATGGCGTTCGATCCCGATCTCGACGACTGCGTGGTGATCGCACTGCGCGACATGATCAAGCTGATCTGCCGCCGCACCAACCTGTCACGCGAGCAGGCCTACACGCTGTGCAGCCTTGCCGCCGACCTGCGCGTCACGCAGGTCGTCAATGGCAACAAGGGCATCCACGTGATGCTGGATAAGAAGTATCTCGTCAGCGCGTAGGGCGGGCAAAGGCGCGGAACGCGCCGTGCCCGCCAGCGTGACGGCGGGCACGCTCGTCCCGCCGTTGGCGGAACGAGCTTTGCCCGCGCTACCGACCTCACGTATCGCGGATTCAGCCCCGATTTATCGATAAATTTGATTGCATTCCGGCCTCCCGGAAACATCCGAGTTGAGGTATTTTCCTGCTGCGCGCCCGCCATGTTGGCCCTGACTGATTCCACGGCCGGCGCGAACCTAAGGACCTCGACCATGTCGCTCGATGCGAAAGGTGTGGCGGCGCTCGCCCTGCATCGGTTCGGGCTTGGGCCACGCGCGGGCTCGATTGCGGCGATCGCCTCTGATCCGCGTGGCGCGTTGCTGGCTGAGCTCGACAAGCCCGGCGCCGGGCAGGCGGTCGGCTACGATCTGATCTCGAGCGCGCAGGCGGCGCGTCAGGGCTTCCTGTTCAACCAGACGCGCCAGGCGCAGCAGATCGCGACGCGCATGGCGGAGGAAAAGCGCGCCGAAGACCAGCGCATGGCCGGCGGCGTGCAGATGAACATGACGGAGCCGAAGTCGGAGGAGCCATCGACGCAGCCGCCGGCAGCGCAGCAGCCGGCCGATACGCCGCAGCAGAATGTCTTTCGCGAGGTGAAGGCGCGCATCGATGCCGCGATGAACGCCGAGATCGGCTTCGTCGAGCGGCTGGTGTGGTTCTGGTCGAACCATTTCTGCGTCTCCCGCGACGTGGTGAACAACATGGCGGGCGGCTACGAGCGCGAGGCGATCCGCGCCCATGTGCTCGGCCGCTTCGGCGACATGCTGCTCGCCGTCGAAAGCCATCCGGCGATGCTAATCTATCTCGACAATTTCCGCTCGATCGGGCCGAATTCGGTCGCCGGACTGATCAACAAGAACGGGCTGAATGAAAATCTCGCGCGCGAGATTCTCGAGCTGCATACTCTCGGCGTCCGCTCGGTCTATACGCAGGACGACGTGATCCGTTTCGCCAAGGTGATCACCGGCTGGACGATTCGGCCGATGGCGACCGATCCGGATCATGGCAACGAGTTCGTGTTCAATCCGCGCCTGCATGAGCCCGGACCGCAGACGATCCTCGGTAAGACCTATCCGGAGGGCGGGGTCGAGCAGGGCAAGGTGGTGCTCGCCGATCTGGCACGCCACCCGGCAACCGCCGCGCATGTCGCGCGCAAGCTCGCGCGCCATTTCTGCGCTGACGAGCCGCCGGATTCGCTGACTGAGCGGCTGGCCAGGCGTTTTCTCGAGACCGAGGGTGATCTGAAAGAGATCGCCAAGGCACTGGTGGCGGCGCCGGAGACCTGGGACGCGCAGCGCCTCAAGCTGAAGCGGCCGAGCGAGTGGCTGATCTCGGCCTGGCGCGCGATCGGCACCGCGCCCGATCCGCGCCGCGTGCTCGACTCGCAGGGCTATTTCGGCGAGCGCCTGTGGCGACCGAGCGCGCCGCAAGGCTTCTCCGACATGCAGGCGGCCTGGATCGACGGGCTGGCGCAGCGGCTCGACATCGCGAACCGCATTGCGGAGCGTGTTGGCGCCAGCATCGAGCCGGCGGCTTTCGTCGAGACGGCGCTCGGGCCGCTCGCGTCGGAAGAAACGCGCAAGACCATCGCACGCGCGGAAAGCCGGCAGCAGGGGCTGACGCTCGCGCTGATGTCGCCCGAATTTCAACGGAGGTGACGGTGGCCACGCGTTGGACGCTGCTGCTCGCTCTGGTTACGACATGTCTTACGGCACCCGATGCAGCCGCGTGCATCTCTTGGGGCGATCACCGCTGGGTCTTCTTCGAAGAAGTTCCAACGGGGATTGATGCTCCGATTGCCGCAAGAGTGTTCATCACGACCGTGGGCGAAGGCAGTATTGGCGCTCCGGGAGCGTTCTTCGCCATTGCACGGATAGAGCGTGTGATCAAAGGCACGATCGATCGGCCCATGGTCTGGATACCAGTGCCGAAGTACACGTCTTCATGTGGACCATTCATCAAAGCCGGCGCTCGCGGCGTCGTGATCGGCACATTACAGCAAAGCGCGAGTGGCGCGCTGCTGCTCTTCGTAAGACAGAATGACGGCCGCTATTTCCTAAGCCCCCCTCTCGAAGGCGCGAAGCTATGACGATCCATCAGTCGACTCGTCGCGAACTCCTCGCCGGAGCCGGCGTGCTGTTCGCCTGGCCGTTCCTGCCCAAGCTCGCGCGCGCCGAAGGGCGCGATCCGCGCATGCTGACCATCGTGCTGCGCGGCGCGCTCGATGGTCTCGCGGCGGTCGCGCCGGTGGGCGATCCGGACTGGGTGAAGCTACGCGGCGACAAGGCGCTGGTGCTCGACGGCAAGACGCCGGCGCTGCCGCTCGACAGCTTTTTTGCGCTCAATCCCGCAATGCCGAATCTGCATCGGCTGTATCAGCAAGGTCAGGCCGCGATCGTGCATGCCTGCGCGACGCCCTATCGCGAGCGCTCGCATTTCGACGGGCAGGACGTTCTCGAAAGCGGCCTGCCGCGGCCGGGACGCGCCGATTCCGGCTGGCTCAACCGCGCGCTCGGCGGGCTCGACGCGGAAGCGCGCGTGCGCCGTGACGGCCGCGCCTTCGCGGTCGGGCCGGTCACGCCGCTGGTCGTGCGTGGACCGACGCCGGTGATGTCGTGGACGCCGACGCGCATCCAGCCGGCGAGCGAAGACACCATGGCGCGGCTGATCGATCTCTATCACCACACCGATCTTGAGCTTGCGCGCGCGCTCGAAAGTCGGCGCGATCTCACCACGCTGGCGCGGGGCGCCGATCCGACAACGATCGCCTCGACCGAGGGACGGCAGCAGCCGCAGGGCTTCGCCCCGCAGGTGCGCGCCTTCTTCGCCGAGGCCGCCGGCACCGCCGGCAAATTCCTGGCGCGTAACGATGGACCGCGCATCGGCGCGCTCGCCTTCAACGGCTGGGACACCCATGTCGACGAGGGCGCCGACTCCGGCCGCCTTGCGACGCTGCTCGGCGCGCTCGATGGCGCGCTCGCCGCGATCGAGAAGAGCATGGGCGAGGCCTGGCGCGAGACAATCGTGACGGTGGTCACCGAGTTCGGCCGCACCGCGCGCATCAACGGCACCAACGGTACTGATCATGGCACCGGCACGATCGCGCTGCTCGCCGGCGGCGCGCTCAAGGGCGGGCGCGTGATCGCCGATTGGCCGGGGCTGAAGAACGCGGATCTCTACGAAGGCCGCGACCTTGCGGCGACCACCGATCTGCGCGCCGTGCTGAAAGGTCTGCTGAAGGACCACTTGCGCGTCACCGATCAGGCGCTCGCCGCAAATGTGTTCCCCGGCAGCGCCGACGTGCGCGCGATGGCGGGCTTGGTGGGGTAGCTATCTCGATCTAGGCAGGGCGTGATACAATAGGTGTTCTGCGGAGCCTGCCAATGTCGGATTTTGAGAGAATGTCAGTATTGCTTCCCGCTGACCTAGCCAGGGCGGTGCGCGAGGCTGTCGACGGAAAGCGTTACGCCGCCGAGAATGACGTCCTCATCGACGCCGTCCATGATTGGGAAGTGAAACAGCGCGTGCGCGCCGAGAAACTCGAGCGGTTGAGGATGTCGATCCAGGAAGGTGTCGAGTCTGGTTCTGCGCCGCTTACACGCGACGAGATCGAGCAGATCAAGAAGGAAGGCCGCGCGATACTTGCGACGCGCAGCGCCGCTGAATGAGCCGAACGGCGCTAACGGTCAAACTGACCAGAAAAGCGCGAGCGGACCTTTCTGAAGTCTGGCTTTACATTGCAGATCGTGACCGAAAAACCGCCGACCGCGTACTCGACGAGATCGAGCGCGTTTGCCAATTGATCGCGACCCATCCAAAGATGGGCCGCGAGCGGCCGGAGATTCTTCCCGGTCTGCGGAGCTTCGGCATCATGTCCTGGACAATTTTTTATCGCGTTGACGCGGACGCGATCGAGGTTGTCCGCGTCCTTCATGGTGCGCGCGACATTGATGAGATGGAATTTTGAAACTACTTCGCCCCCTTCACGCTCTGCCCGCTCGCTTCCATCCGCGCCTCGATCTCGCTCTGCGACCAGCCGGTCAGCTGGGAGAGATTGACGGCTTCGCGCTTGAACCGCGCGGGCAGCGAGGCTTCGTAGGATTTCGCGGCATCGCAGGTCGAGCCCCCGCGCCACGGGTGGCGCAGCACGTAGCGGCCCTGGAAATTCTGCCGATCCTTCGTCTCGATGAAGGTCAGGTCCTCGGGGAATGATTTTCCGTCATAGCGCACGTGCAGCCGCGTCACGAATACGTTCGTGCCTTGCGGCATGCGGCCGCGAAACGCCGTGTCGCCGTCGTCGCTGATCCAGCGCGCGCCGAGCTCCACCAGCTCCTTGTTGCTCAGCGGGTCGGCCGCGCACGGATCGCACCAGCCCATGTCCCAGGCGTACTCGACGAAGACGGCGCGCATGTCCTCCTTGGCGACAGCCTTGTCGAACATCGCCTTGTAGAAGCGGCCGAAGTCAGTCTTCACATAGAGCGGAACGTCGATGTCGGAGGGAAGCTTCACGGTCGGATAGTTGCTCGCCTCGACGCGGCCGTTCTTCGTCAGCGCGTAGATGATCAGGTCCTGCGGCCCGTTGGCGTTCACGGTCCCGAGCCGCAGCGGCAGCATGAATTTTGCCGTGTCGTAACGCACCTGCAGCGGACGCAGATAATTGCCGCCAATCAGCTTCATGCGCTCGAGGTTCACCTTCGCGACGAAGAAGCGCATGCTCTGCTTGATGTAGCTGCCGAGCACGGCCTCTGCGCCCTGCGGGATCCTGTAGCCGTTGTCGGTCAGCCAATTAACCAACCCATCGCTTTCCTGCGCCGAGAGGATCGAGACGTCATATTCGCCGACATCGTAGGTTGCCTCGACGGTGACGCCCTTGTAGCGCACCGCTTCGGTACCGCCGGACGCGAATTGCATCGCGCCGCCGGCGCGTGCAACGGCCATCGGCACGGCCACCGGCAGGCACGGATCCCGGTCGTGATATTCGACCAGCCGCGGCGCCGTGTAGGCGTCGAGATGATCGACCGTCTTCATCTCGACGACGCCGATCTGCTTGCGCTCGATGAAGGTCGGCACCGGGATCACGACGGCGAACTCCTTCGGCTCGCCCTCGTAGTCGCTCGCCATCGTGATCGCGGTGGCGTCGCCGTTGCGCGTGAGCACGACCTTCGAGGACTTGTTGAACAGCTTGGAGTCGGCCTTGGCGACATAGAAGCCGCAGAACGCCGCGGCCGGTCCGATCTGCGCGATCATTTGCGCGACGATCGCCGCGACCGCGATAGTTGATTTCAGCCGAGACGTCGTCATTGCGGGGCTCCCTGTGTGGCCGGCGCATTCCAAGCATCGCTCCACCTGAAGCGTTGCGCCGGCAGGATTCGATCGATCAGAAGGATGAAGGGCGAGAGCGCGATCAGCGCGACGTAAAGCGCCGGCCGCATCTGCATGAAGAACGCCATGTAGTGCGCGAGAAGCGCGACCGCGGCGGCGAAGATGAAGCGGCCGAGCCGGGAGTCGGGCGATGTGCGCGGGTCGGAAATCATGAAGAAGGTGAAGATCAGGAGCGACCCGCTTTGCAGCTGATGCAGCGGGATTGCGAGCGGGTCGCCGAGCCACAATGCACGTGCGACGAGTAGCGCCGCGTGCGTGCCAAAGAAGAAGACCGCGATGTCGGAGCGGCGCGCCGCGCCGAGCACGAGGATGGCGAAGAAGCCGAGCAGGGCGGCGAACCAGACGGTCGAGCCCCAGGCGCCGGGCGAGATCCACACATGGCTCTTCGCCGTGAACAGCAGCACCACGATCGCGAGGCCGGCGGGATTCCAGATGTGCTTGCCGTCGATGCGCAGCACGAATTTCGACCCGATCGCGATCGCGCCAGCGAGCGCATGAATCCAAGGCTCATCGGCGCGCAGCAGCAGGCTGAGCGACAGGCCGGTGATCAGCGGCGAGCGCAGGTCGACCGGCGTCCTGGTGAGATACGAGCAGACGAGTTGGGTGAGCAGCGCGGCGCCGAGCGCCAGCGCACTGTTCTCCGGCCGTGCGCCGAAATCGATCCAACCGAGATTGAAGATGAGCAGCGTGGATAATGCTGCGATCTGGTAATGACGTGCGTCGCGGAAAAACCGCGATGCGAACACTGCAGGCATTGGCCAGTCCTCCCGGCACCAACCGAACCTGCCCCAATCCGGCGCGGACATTCCTTCTGCATTGCGGCCGAATTCAGGATTGGATCGGGCAGAAGTTGAGTCGGGAGTGCGGCGGGGCTGCTACTACTCCGCCGCCTCCACCTCCGCGGCGTCGATGAAGCCGCTGGACTAGCGTTGGAATGGCGGCGCGTGGTGGCCTTTCTACGATCGTGGCGTGAACACGAGCAGCGCTATGAAGGCTTCCCGCTCTTCAGCGGTTGCTGCGCGGAATCGCTTGAGAGCCGCGCGCGGTCTCTATCGCGAGTTTTGCATCAGAGGTATTCACCCGAAAGAGCGGATCGTAGTCTGCGCTGTGTCGCTTTTCCTGTAACTCGATCACCGCCGCAGCAAAGTATGGGATATTGGATCCGAAGGAGCCGTTCAGGAGGTGGGATTTGTACTTTGTCCCCGGGGGGCGGGTCGCTTTCTCGCATAAGGAGCGGAGCGTTGCATGATCGATACTCCGGTAAACCAGTCCGTATTGGGCGGACTTGCGTTTCGCGACACCAACGAAGTGATCCGCCACCGCCGTGACCGTCGCATGAAACACGCCGTAATACGCGGCTGAGATTGCTCGCCGGACGTCGACCTGCCTCGGTGCACCCGCTGGCGGTGGTGCAACCAATTTGTCCGCCTGTTCAAAAAGGTGCCCCGGATTAAGAATCGCCACTGTCTTGGAGCTCGGCTTCGGTCGCGTACTCGACAATGGGAAATCGATCGTCGCCTGCTGCCCGCAATTTATCTTGAATCTCAACGAGCGTGTCGAGGACGGCATCACCCTCGAGCTTAGCGACGAAGTCGGGTTTTATGACGATTGTAATGCGAACGGCCTCGCCCCCGGTCGAGTCGGTAGTAGACTCGCTGAGAACATCCGTGAAAGCCGCAGGACTCAAATTCGCTGTCGCGGCGGCGCGCGCGATCTGTTTGACTTTGTTCTGGTCCACCATCCGCGCAGTCTACACTAATCGCCGCCGGCGCACACTGCCCGCATGGCGCAGGCGCGCCTACTCCGCCGCCTCCACCTCCGCGGCGTCGATGAAACCGCCCGACTGGCGCTGCCACAGCGCCGCGTAATGGCCGTTCTGGCGCAACAACTCGGCATGCGTGCCTTGCTCGACGATGCGGCCGTGATCGAGCACGACCAGCCGGTCCATCCGGGCGATGGTCGAGAGCCGATGCGCGATGGCGATGACCGTCTTGCCGGCGATCAGCGTGCCGAGGCTCTGCTGGATCGCAGCCTCGACCTCGGAGTCGAGCGCCGAGGTCGCCTCGTCCAGCACCAGGATCGGCGCGTCCTTCAGGATCACGCGCGCGATCGCGATGCGCTGGCGCTGGCCGCCCGACAGCTTCACGCCGCGCTCGCCGACCTGCGCCTCATAGCCGCGCCGACCCTTCCAGTCCTCGAGCTCGCGGATGAACTCATCCGCATGCGCGAGCCGCGCCGCGCGCTCGATCTCGGCATCGCTCGCGCTCGGACGGCCGTAGCGGATATTGTCACGGATCGAGCGATGCAACAGCGAGGTATCCTGCGTCACCACCGAAATTTGCGCCCGGAGGCTTTCCTGCCGCACCTGCGCGACGTCCTGTCCGTCGATCAGGATGCGGCCATCCTCGAGGTCGAAGAAGCGCAGCAGCAGGTTGACCAGCGTCGACTTGCCGGCGCCGGAGCGGCCGACCAGGCCGACCTTCTCGCCCGGCTTCACCGTCAGCGTCAGATCATCGATCACGGCGAACGGGCGCTCATGCCCGGACTCGTCGACGACCGGCGCACGGCCGTAGCCGAAGCGCACGTCCTTGAACGCGATCTCGCCGCGCGTCACCTTCAGGTCGGTCGCGCCGGCCGCGTCGGTCAAGCCGATCGGGCGCGCGATCGTCATCATGCCTTCCTGCACGACGCCGACATTCTCGAAGATCGACGTGATCTGGTACGCGACCCAGCCGGCTGCGCTCGCGATCTGCCAAGTGAGCGGAACCGCCATCGCGACGGTGCCGACCTCGACGCGCCCGTTCGACCACAACAGCAAGGCGAGCCCGGCGGTCGAGGTGACCATCGTGGCGTTCAGCGTCGACAGGCAAAAGCCGAAGCCGGTGTTGAGCCGGAGCGAGCGATGGAAGCGGCCCGTGTGCTGGTCCAGCGCCTCGCGCACATAGGCGTCTTCCTCCTGCGCGCGCGCGAACAGCTTCACCGTCAGAATGTTGGTGTAGCTGTCGACGATGCGGCCGGTGAGCTGCGAGCGCGACTCCGACATCTCCTTTGAGCGGTCGCGCATGCGCGGCACGAACACGCGCAGCAGCGTGACGTAGCCGGCGAACCAGATCGCGACCGGAATGGCGAGCCACGGATCCGCGTGCGCGAGCAACAGGCCGGCGCTGCTGCCGTAAACCAGGATGTACCAGACGCTCGTGATCGACGCGACGACGGTCTCGCGGATCGCCGGTCCGGTCTGCATCACGCGGTTCGCGATGCGGCCGGCGAAGTCGTTCTGGAAGAACGCCCAGGACTGACGCACCACGTGCCAATGATTCTGCCAGCGGATGCGGTTCGACATGTTGGCGGCGATCGCCTGGTTGGCGAGCAGGTTCTGCGTTGCCAAGGCGACCGGACGCGCGAACAGCAACAGCAGCGCCATGGCGGCGAGCATGTGCCAATGCTGCGCGAACAGCGTCTGCGGATCGGCGCTGGTGACCAGCGTGACGATGCGACCAACGAAGATCGGTACCAGCGTGTCGAGCAGCGCGACAGTGAAGCCGGCGACGAACAAGGCCGCAAAGAGCGGCTTCGCCTGGCGCGCGAAATGCCAATAGAACGCCGCGAGCCCGGCGGGCGGCGCTTCGCCGTCCGGGGCAACGGTCGTCTTCAACAGGCGTTCGAACAGCGCGAACATGGCACACCCGCGAAGGGCCGCGCGCGCGCGCGCCCTTCCGGCGCGACTCGCGTAACACGACCCCTCATGTTTGGACGCGCCCTTCTAGAGGATCGCCTGCGCCCTGTCACATGACTTCTGGTGATTATTCGATCGGAGCGGGGCGGTCGCCGATGCGCGGGGCGCCCTTGCGTTGCTATTCTGCGGTCGGGAGGAGCACATGGCCGCCGCGGGCTATTCGGGGACGCCACTGTTGAAGAAGCTCGGCTACGCGGACGGGCAGCGCGCCTGTCTC
>Ga0081539_10000934_pt1 | contig 54784 bp, 96 predicted proteins | sample TabmetS4T2R2_FD_71023 | JGI IMG/M metagenome (GOLD analysis project Ga0081539, IMG submission 71023) | Tabebuia heterophylla rhizosphere microbial communities from the University of Puerto Rico - S4T2R2 | ecosystem: Host-associated > Plants > Roots > Rhizosphere ...
CCTCCGCCGGCACTTCGACGAGCGCGTTGCGAACGTCCTCATGATAGAGGTCCGCCAGCGTCTCGAAGCTCTCGGCCTCGATGATCTCGCCGATGGAAATCCCAACGGGCCGCGCGAATTTCACCATTGTCGCCCTCCTTAGTAAACGATGATTGCGAGGCCGTTGCCGCCGTTGTTGGCCACATTGCCGCCGCTGGGTCTGTAGTAAGCCGCCCCCCCATTCGCGTAGCCGAACGCGCCGACGCCCAGAAACCCCGGCAAACCCAGCAAAGGCGCGGCACCGCCGGACGCCCAATGCATGATGCTGTCGATGTTGAGGATATCCTCGCCGCTGCCGCCGAGCAGGTTGATCAGGCCGCCCGACCCGAGTCCGCCGGACAACAAGCCCGTGCTACCGCCGTTGCCGCCGCTCGCCGAGAACACGCTGCCAAACGAGGTTGTGCCGCCAGCGCCGCCGTTGCTGCCTGCCGAGTTGCCGGCGCCGCCAGAGCCAATGGTGATGGTTGCGTCCTGCGCTTGGAAAATGTTGAGCGAGAAGCCGCCAGCGCTGCCGCCAGCACCACCGGAACCGGCGGCCGAAGCACCGCCGCCGCCCGCGCCCCACAGCATGGCAAGGATCTTGTCCGATGTGGTCAGGCCATAGCTCGCTATGGCAAACGCCGTCGTACCTGGTGTCGAAAAGGCTGCAGCACCGCGCCAGCCGACACCGAGGATCGCGCCGAGCCCTGCCGGCGTGACGGCCCTGTCGATTGCCGTGCGCGCCTTGGTTTCGGCGACCGTCGCCAGCTCGACCCGGCCGGCCGCGGTATCGCTTGCGAGGTCTTCCGCCCAATTCGCACCGTCGAAGCGGATGACGATCTGCCGGGCCGACCAGTACTGCACCTGCAGGCCGGCGACCGGCGCCGAGAACGCCCATTCCGCGCCGATATACTGGGCAATCTTGTTGGCCTGTCCGGCCCAGGCGCCGGTCGGCGCCGCGCCGACGATGTAGAGGTCGTTTTCGGCCGGCGAGCCGGGCGGCGCGTTCTGCCAGCCCTTGACGGTGAAATCGACCGCCATGCCGCGGCTGATACGCCGCAACAGCTTCGTGACCTGGAAAAGATCGCTCGCACTCTGCCCGCTGCGCCATGTCCCGTTGCCGAGAAAGTAGTCGATGGCGTTCGCCAGCTCCTTCAACGGCCCCTCGATCGCCATCCGCGGCACCTTCGAGCCGGCGACGGCGCCGGGCACATCCTTGTCGACATAATCGGCGTCCGGGTCGACCGACCCGTACGGGGCTTTGTATTCCATGGGGAACCTTCCTATTCGGGGAGTTCTAGGACCGGGATCGTCCAGGCCGGCGCGATCCGCGTCAGGATGCAGAGCAACTGCTCGGCCTCGCCGAGCGAGAACAGCGGATCGTAGGCAAGTTCACTTTCCGACAGCGTGAAGTAATAAACACCGCCTTCCGTCACGCGCACGATCCAGTAGCATTCCTGCCGGTAATCCCCGACCGTGTGCTCGCCGCCGATCTCCGAGAACCCGCATTCGAAAATCACCGGCTCCTCGATCTCGATCGTGAAACCGTATTGTGCAGCGAGCCGAATGAAATCACCTGGCGTCACCACGGGCGAGGCGTCCACTTTGGCCGCCAGATGCGCCAGCCGTTCGGCGCGCGTCTGCTCCGTCGTAACGCAGGGCTCGGGCAGGCCGTAATCGCGCTCCCACTCCGGCAGCGTCTGGTCGAGCAAGGCCGGCGAGCTCTCGCGGGCGAGCAGGAATGCGCGCCGGTAGAGCGTCACGAAGGGTGCAAGCAGCGCCCGCATCAGCCCGGCGAAGCGCGAATTCAGGTCGGGCGCGACATTGTCCGGCGTACCCCATGCAGCACCGCGCGGCCAGAAGCCCATCGCTGCCGGCAACATCTCCTCGACCTCTGGATCGGCGAGCACATCCCACGGCTGCTCCAGCGGCTGTGGCGCGTCCTCCGCCGACGCCAGGCTGGTCCTTGTGTTGAAGCCGGGGTCACGCATCTACCTTGCCTCACGGGCCGCAACGCCGCCGCGCTCACGCAAGGCGGCTGGCCCAAGGTTTCTTGATTTTTGCGCGCCTGCGGCGCCGCGGCGCGGGCGCGCCATAAGGCGCGACGGGCGGTCGTGCTTGCGGCCTTCGGCCGGCACCGATCCATTCAGGGCAAGGATGCTAAAGCCGACAGTGCGCAGCTTGAGGATCGCGACCATCATCATGCGAACACCAGGTCGCCCAACACCGGAAATTCGCCGTTGGTCAGCGTCACGTCCGCAGCCGGCAAGGTCAGCACATGCCGCTCTTCGCCGGTCGCACCGGAAATCGCCTCGGCGATCCAGCTCTTGGAGACAGTGAAGGTGTTTCCGGCAATGCCCGGTCGGCAGCGCTCGAGAAACATCGCCCTGATCGCCGTCTCGATCGCCGCCCGCACCTCCGAAGTATCCAGCGACAGGCCGGAGACGGTCACGTCGATTTCCTTCTCTATCGGCGCGGCAGCCTCGCCGGCATCAACCCGGATCAGCCGCTTGGCGTCGATCGCCGCCTGCACGGCCGCCACATCGCCTGCCTCGGGGATGAAATCCGGCCGCCCCTCGAACAGGAACAGCACCGTCACCGCACCCGGCGAGGCCGGCACGCGAAAGGCCCATGCCTTCAGCACGCCCGGCACGGCACGCGCAATATCCTCATAGTCGGTCAGCTTGCCGGCGCCGACCGGATTGCGCTTGCGATAGAGACCGCGCGCCTTCAGGCTCTCGATGCTCTCGACATCGGCGCCGCCGCCCAGCCCGTCATCCCCAACTTCGAACTCCGGCGACAAGGACGGATTGAGCGCGGGGTCGGTCAGGTTGAGGACCGCGCCGGCCTCGCGGTTGGTGACCACGCCGGCCTGCTCGCAGGTGATGACGAAGATGACTGCTCCGCCGCCATCGGATGTGGCCGGCGCGGTCGAGAGATAGGTATTGCCGCCGCCGGAGAACCGAATACCGGCCGAATAGACGGTCGAGGGCGCGCCGGTTCCCTCGATCGATCCCGACGCGGCGGCCGCTCCCTTGAGCCAGATTCCGACATCGCCGGCATGCCGCCTGATCCACGCCACATCGGTCGCACTCGACAGAAACATCTGCCTGGCCAGCCAGAAGAAGCGCAGCTCGTACTGATCAGCCAGCAGCGCCACCGCCTTGGCGATGGCATAGAGCGCGTTCTGCTTCAGCGAGGCGTCGGTGCCCGGCAGGAACTGCCGGAACGCGCCGCGCACCGCACGAGAGATTTCAGGCAGGGAACGAATGGCAAAGGCCAATGAAGTGCTCCGCTTTACCTCTCCCCTTTGTGGGAGAGGTCGGACTGCCCGGCGAGCGCTAGGGCGCAAGCCGCTGGCAGTCCGGGTGAGGGGTAAAGAGAGGGGCTTAGAGTGCTCAGGGCGCCAATGGCGCCGACACGCCGTTGAGTTGATCCCAAAGCACCCCGTATTTCTGATCGAAGACCTTGCGACCATCGCGGCCGAAGCCCTCGACCAGCAGATCGAGCCGGCTGCGCGACCGGTCCGCGCTCGCCTTCACGTCGACGCGCACGAATGCGCCCTGGTCGATCAGCGTCTGCATCGCCTGCCGCGCATAGTCCTCCGCCAGCCGCTCGATATCGCCTGTCAGTGACCGGCGCCTGAGCAGCCAGAGCTTCGAGCCGAGCTGCGTCTCGGCCGGCTCGAGGTCGAAGCCGTCGCCCGGCCAGCCGCGATTGGTCTCGCCTGGCGGCAGCTCGCTCGTGTCGACCCTGATATCCGTCATCAGGCAGATCAACACCGCCGTCGCCAGCGCCTGTGTGGCGCGCAGTCCGGCCGGATTGACCGGATCGTCGGGCGCCGTGATGGCCAGATCGCCGACCACGCCATCCCAGACGATATCCGGATCGAGCAGCGGCGCGCCCGGCCCGGAAAGCTGAACGATGCGCATGATCAGTGGCCATGGTGGTTGGTGTTGCCGCCGGAATCGATGATCGACCCGGAGGCGTTGATGTTGCCTTGCACCTGGACGTTGCCGACGATCGTCACCGGTCCGACGATCTCGATCGCCGTCGCATGAGCAATCCTGAGCTTTGCTTGCACGATCGAGACGATATTGCCGAGATGGTCGTAGATCGCCGTTCCGCCCTGTGTCAGCGTCGGCCGCAGCGAAGGATTTTCCCCGCCAAGCACATAGGCGCTGTCACGCGCGCCGCGCGCCTGCACGGCGACGCCGATCCCGCCTTTGACCGGCCAGGAGGCGAAGCCATGCGGCTCGGGGCGATGCGCGCGCTCGAAGCCGTCGCCGGAAAAGCCTTTGCCGTTGATGAATTGCTGACCGTCCCGATGCTCGACCGTGCCGTCGAGCTCGAGCCGCGTCAGGTGGCCGTCGAAGAACATTCAGCCTTCCCGATATTCAGGTTCCGCGGCCGGCGCGCTCCAAGCTTGCGCCGATTCGCCGCGCGGGTTTTCGCCGCCAAGCGCGCGAGGATCTTTGAGGGTCAACGTCGCTTCGGTGCCGCCGTTCGCGTCCTGCTCCAGCGAGGCCGACGCGACCACCATGTCCTGCTCGATGCCGAGCCACGGATCGATCACCGGCACGAGCCAATTGCGCGTCCAGATCGCGCCGCCCTGGTCACGCCAGCCAGGCGTCGTGATTGTGCAGGCGACGTTCTCGCCGGCGCCGCGCCGGGCTTCCCAGTCGGCCCGCTTCTTCAACCGGTCCGAGCTCGCCTCGCCTTCTAGCACGACGATCAGCGGCCGGTTCCGCTTTGCTGTGCCGGTCGCAATCGCCTCCGGTCGCAGCACCGAAGCCGTCACCCCTTCGGACGCCTGGCCGCGCGCGACAACCTTCGAAAAGCTGCCCCTGCCCGAAAGCTGCCCCGACGCCCGCTTGATGTTGACGCCCAGCTCCAGCGCGCCAGCATGCCGGCCCTCCGGCTTGTCGGCCAGCACCAGCCGGCCGCGCTCGTCATCATAGACCAGGCAGCCCTGAGCCCGGGCATCGGTTTCGATCGTATCGAACAGCGTCTCGCCGGGCCGCACCTTGTGCCTCGGCTTGACGATCGTCTGCGGCGAGCCCTCGATGCCGATGCCGAGCGTGTCGAATTCCTTTGCAATCGCCACCAGGTCGGCATCGCGCTTCAGCCCGGTCGGATGCTCGATCGATGCCTCGGTCGCGTCGATGGTTCGCGACACGAAGGTCACGTCATAGCGACGGTCGTTTTCGTCATGGTCGCCGTTCACATCGCGGATATAGCCAGTTCCCCACGGCTCCCCGCTCACAGTGACCGTCGCCGGGTCGTCCGGCAGGCATGGCAGGCCTTCGCCATTCCAGGCGACCGAAAAGCTCGCCTGGCGCACCGCCTGCTCGGCCGATGCTTCAAGCCGGCAGTTGGTGTGTGGCAGCGCCACGCCATTGACGAGAAGCTCCACGATCTCGAGCATGGGCTCTATCTCCCCCCTTGTGGGAGAGAAAGCGATTTCAACGTCTTAGCGAAGCTAAGCGTTAGAAATCGCAAGAGAGGGGCTTTGCAGCGCACGCCGGTCACGACGCCAACGCCTCGAATACGACAGGCATGACCATGGCCGTCCCGCACCGGTTACGCTCAGCCAGTTCGGCCCCCCGCAACGGATCGCCATACAAATCCCATGCCAGCAGACTCGACGGCAGAGACAGCCCGGTCTCGACCCTCACCAGCGGCGCACGTGACGCTGCAATCCGCGACAACTCGACCGCGACCGTGCCCGCAAGCCGCGTCACGAAGTCCAGCACCTCGAAGCCGAAGGCCGCGCCGATCGCCGGATAGGCCGCTTCTGCCCGTGCAGCGACCTCGCCACGTGCCGCAACGGCGTCGGGCTGGGCACCATATTCGGCTCGCAGCGCGGCATAGCCATGCACGATCAGCGCTCCGACCAGCGTTGCCGCGTCGCCCCCTGAGCCTGCCGAAGGGGCCGGCAACCCCAAGATCGCCTCATCGGGGTCGGCGGCCTTGCCGACCAGCCGGCAGAGCCTGAGATAGGCGTCGGCCCCGCTCTCCCCGCCGAGGTCAGCGGCAGCGGCGAGCTTGCGCGCCTCGGCGAGGTCTTGGCGCTCGATCAGCAGCCGGTCGGCGAGGTCGGAAATCCAGCTCAAGACACCGCTCCGATTGCACTCGCCACGGCCGCCACGCTGGCCTCGAACACCGCGTCCAGCGCCGCCACAGGGCTGCCGAGGCTCGCAACGCCGTTTCCGGCGATCACGAAATCGAGGTCATAAGCGATATAGCCGGCGCGATCCTTCTCGCGGCGCCGCCGCCAGTCCTGGCAATGCACGATCTGGAACGGGTCCATCGGCAGGATCAGCGGCGCCGGCCCATAGGCGTCGAGCGCGGCCTCCAGGGCCAGCCCTGCGCCGTCCGCCTCGTCGCCGACCACATAGGCGTCGACGCGGAGACCGCGCGCCCGCCGACCGACATCCTCGGTGACGGGCGCCTCGCCGCCGGAGATTTCGTGCACGGCAACGCGCCGGCCGCCCGCCGGCACTTCGCGGGCGACCTTGAACGGCACGCCCCGGAAAGACGCATCGCGAAATGCTGAAAGCCAGTCGCGCGCCATAGCCTAGAACCGCGCCGAGCCGGCATTGGGCATGCTCTGCCCCATATTGCCGGAAGCCGGCGGCAAACCGCCGCCGCCGGCGCCGCCCCTCCCGCCGCCCACGGTGTTGACGCTGATTGTGCGCGGGATCGACGCCACCGCCACCCGCAAGGCCTGGGCAAGCTGCTCGCCAGCCGCGCGGCCCCCCGCGATGATCGCAGTGCGCATCGCATCGGCCGCGGTTGCCCCGCCTTCCTGCACAGCTTGACCCGCCTGCGTGCCGGCATCCGCGAATGCTTGACCGGCAGCCTGGCCGCTCTGCTCTATGTCGTCGCCGATGGTGCCGAGGCCACTCAGTACGCTTTCCAGGCCAGCAAGCTGATCGGAGAAACCCTGCGCCCCATCCTGATTTTCATAAGCCGCAATGGAGCGGTCGACATGCTCCTCCATGGTGCCCGGCAACGCCGTCCAGATTGGATGGCTCTTCCAGTAGTCGTCCGACTCTCCGAGCGGGCGAAGTTTTTGTGGCCGGAAGTCGTCCCGCTGGTCACTGACGACCTGCTGGCGGGCCAACTCCCTATCGAATTCTGAAAGCGCAAGTGCCTCGTCCCGAAACACAAGGTCCGGACCCGAAATCGGCATGAGCTCGCCGAAACGCTTGACCGGTTCCGCGGGCAAGCGCGGCAAGCTTTCCTCGACACCGATCTTTAGCTTCGACTCGTCCTTTAGCCTATTGATAGGCCCCTTTTCGGGCAAATTGTAAGGATCGGCATTCTCCCAGCCAGGCCGGTGCGGCAGCACCTCGCCGTCGACAAAGCCACGGCCGCCAACCTTGCCGGCGCCAAATAGCCGATATTGCTCGTTGCGTTGGCGCAACGCCGCCTCGGAAACATTACCGTTTCGCGATGCGAAGTCGTCGACAACGTCAGATGAGACCTTTACTGCCTGCTCGAACGCTTCCGCGATGCTTTTTCCGTCACTCAGCGCTGAGCGGAAGGCCTCCTGAAACGCATCGAGGTTCTCGACAGTCATCCCGGCGCCATAGGCGGCTTTAGCCCTTTTGATGTCCTCGCCAGCCTGGAAGAGATAGTCGGCCTTATCTGCAAACCAATCGACCACGCCAGCCTCGACAAGGAGATGACCACCACCCTGGCCGAGCTGATCCATTATCTCGTTGATGCGCTGAAGATCGGCCGCCGTGTCCTTCAGCAACTCGGCATTGTTGCGGTCTAGGATCTGCGGCGCATTGCGACTGATCGTGTCCTGCGCCTCGCGGATGCGGCCGATATACCTCAGGATCACGTCGGCCGCACGGCGGGCTTCCTTGTCGCCAAAGATCTTGCCGAGCTGCGCGGCGTCGCCCTTGGTCACCTCCTGCAGGAGATCGTGAACTACCTCGAACAGGTCCTCGCCACCCTCCTTTGCTTCCTTCATCCGCTTCGGCCAGTCGATGCCGAACTTGGCAAGGTTGCGTTCCACGTCCGGGCTCGACAGCTTTTCGAGGAAATCCGAAAGCGAAGTCGCCGCCTCACTCGGTTCGCCGACATAGTCGAGCATCACCTCGAGGAAGCCTACGATCTTGTTTGCGCCCTCGATGCCGGTGAAACCCTGTCGCGCCGCCACAGGGAGGACGGTCGGCAGAAACTGCGCCATGTCGGCGCCCTCGAACTTGCCGGCCTGGCTGCCGGCCGCGACGAGTTCGAAAAAGCGCTGCGCATCGGCCGTGGTCAGGTTGAGCGACTTGCGGGCCGCGTCCCAGGTGGTGACGATGTCCTGGCCGCCGGCGCCGATCGCCTGCGATGCCTTCGCGAGGATATCGACATCGCTCCTGATCTCGCCGAGATCGGCGCCAGCGGCAGCATAGGCGTTGGCGATATCCATCACCTCCTGCGAGGGCAAGGCATAAGCCCTGGCCGTCTTCTGGATGTCACCGTAGAGCGATGCCATGTCCTCGCGCGTCGCACCGAGTGTCAGGCCGGTTCGTGTGAGTTGTCGCTCGACATCGGCATAGCTCCTCACCGCCTGGACGGCGCCATAGGTCAGCGCCGCCGGCGCCACGATGCGCAGCATTTCCGAATAGAGGGGCATCATCTGCCTGTTGAGAGCCGCCATCTGGCGTTGCACCCCGCCGAAACGCCCCGCGCGATTGACCGCGTCGACCTGCTTGTTCACGCGGCTAAGCTCATTCTGTAGCGTCGACAGGGCTTTCAGATTGCCCATCTTCGCGCTGATTTTCAGAACGGCTTCGATTGTGCTATTTGCCATCTGGCTCTCTATTATTAGGGGAAAACACCGATGCGATACTTGGCTTTACTGGTAGTAGTGCCTTTGTCAGCCTTTAACGCGCCAGCCAACGCGACGACGGCGCTAGAAAAGGCCGCGAAAGCGATATGCGATCAGTCTCGTCGCTAATCGAAAAAATCCTTGTCGAATGGCTGCGCGCCGACGGTTACCTGCCCAAATAAGCCGACATCCAAGTCAACATCGACTCGCCAGGCTTTTCGTGCTTCATTTCTTCCAGGTGGGGTGAAGACATGAAGACGCTCTGCATCGTTTTATTCAGCCTTTTCTTGGCGGCTTGTACTGACGCTGAACCGATCCAGCAAATCGTCGACGGCGATATTCCGTGGTCTCAGTCGGTCGAGATCGCCCAGGCTTGCTGCAAGCATTGCTCGTCCGGCAAGGCCTGCGGCGACAGTTGCATTGCCCGCAACAGGCGTTGCAGCAAGGGTCGCGGCTGCGCCTGCGACTGATCTACTTCGGCAGGGCCTGGGTGATTTCGTGCAGCACGCGCGGCAAAAGATACGAGCGCAGCACGTCGGACAGCAGCGCCTCATAGCGCCCCGGCGCGTTGCGCACGGCATGCGCCGGATTGGGACCGAACTGCTCGTCGAGCGGCCCGCGCGCCGCGCCCTCGCGCCGCCACACGCCGGTGCGGCCGTTCACCGTCGCCACGAATGCCGCGCGATAGGACCCCTTCAGCGATTGCCCCTGTTTCTTCAGCCGCCGCTCCACCTGCCGCCGCGATTTGCCGACTACCTCGCGCATGCGATCCGGCAGCTCGATCAGCGGGATGAACTTGGAGTCGACCTTGGTTTCAAGCCCAAGCTCACTAAGCGTTGAGATACTGGTGCGAACCCTGGACAGAACCTGCCCGTACGGGATTTGCACGAGGTCACGAATGTCGCGGGCGATTGCTGTGTGCCCACGTTCCTTTACGCGGACCATCGCGCGCAAGGCCACCCTGTATCGCAAGTTCTCCGGCAGCGCGCCGAACAGCCGCTCGAGCTGTGCGATGCGCGATGCGTCGATATGGATGAAGCCCGACAATTCAGCGTCTCTTTGTGAGTTTCAGCCAGTTGAGATAGCGATCGCGATGCACCAGGATCGCCGAGAAGCTCAGGCTTCCGATGTCGCCGATCGGCTTTCCGGCGTGCCAGTTGAGGATGTCTGCGGCCTGCTCGACCTCTCGGCTTCTGTAAAAAAACCGATGATCGTCCGCTCCACCTTGAGCGTGTCGGCACCGTTGAGCACGGCCAGCATCGCCGCCGGCGTCGAGCCCCAGTTCTGAGGCAGCACCATCAGCCGCTCGGCATATTCCTTGACGCGCTCGTGGTGGCGCAGCAGCACCATCAGACCGCCGGAGCTCGGCTGCCATTCCTCGATCTTGCCGACGGCCCAATAGTCGGCGCCGGTCCACTCGCGAAGCTCGATCGAGGAGAACGACTGCGCGTGGGCGGTATAGGTCTTCGATAGATCAACGAGGGGCATCAATTCCCCCCGATCCTGTCATAGGCCTCGAAGGCGAGACTGACGCCGCTCACCTCGCCGGTGAGGCGATTGACGACCGGGTCGCCGGTCGGGAACGCCCCGGTCAGGTTGTGCGTGACGCCAGTATGATCCTCGATGATCGAGACGTTGCGGACATCGCCCTCCATGATCGCCGCGAGGTCGACGCTCTTGTCAGCGAACACGATCTCGCAGGTGCGCGGCTTCGGCGTGAAGACGCGATCGAGCGAGCCGTCCTGGTTGGACATAGCCTCGACCGAGACCCGGCTCGGAGAGAGATTGAAGGTGCCGCGCAGAGAGATGTTCTCGCCGGCCGACGTGCGCAGCTTGATGACGCCGCCGAAATTGGTGACTGCCATTTCCATTTCCTTTCAGGACTGAGAGAAACGGCCGAAGGCCGCAAGGGCGACTGCCCGGCGCGCCTGATGGCGCGACCCTACCGGAGCGCCAGCGAGCCTGCCCAAGCACCGCGAGGGCGCGAGCGGTGTGGCGGTCGAAGAAAACCAATTCCGACTATTGCCGGAATTGGTTCCAGAACTGCGCGTTGGCGGCGAAGATGTCGAACGGATTGACCGCATCGGCGGGGCCGAGCAGGTCGACGCGGTTCGGGTTGTCGGCATTGCGGGTCGCGCGCGTGTTCTCGGCCGCTTGCGACGGGTTTTCGAGCACGCCTTGGGTCACCATCTCGCGATAGGAATGCATCCAGGTCGCCTCGATATCCTTCGTGGTGACGATGTGCGGATTGTTGGCCGGATTGTCGTCGGCGATGGCCTTGTTCGCATGCTGCGACACCATGTCGGCCCGCCATTTCCGGAAGGCATACATCACCTGGCCGATCTTTTGGATGTCGCGGAATGTAGTGTTGGTGACGCCGTTGATGGTGCGCTGGGTCGTGACGACCTTTTCGACCTTGATGTTTCCGGCACCGTCCACGCCCCACGTCGAGAGCGCCGAGACATTGAAGGCTTGACGCGTGGCGTAGAGGTTCAGCCACTTGGTGCGATCGCGCGGCGCCCTCAGGCCTTCAAGCACGAAGCCCGTCTGGTTGATCGACACCTGGCCGGTCGCACCGTCGGACAGCAGCGGCGCGATACGACCGACCAGCGCAGCGACCCACTGCCAGGACGGCTCGTAGTGCCCACCGCCGGAAATCAGCGGCCACACGGTCGTGTGCCGGTTATCCTGCGCCAGCGCATGCGTGGTCAGGTTGGCGATGCTATCGATCTTCGGATAGAAGGCGTGGCCGTAGATCTGCCTATCGAACGCCCAGCGGCCCGCTGTCTCGTTGAGGAAGTCCTTGAGCCGGCCGATATTGGTGTCGTCGTTGAAGGGGCAGACGATCCAGTCGAACGGCTCGTCGCCGCAGGCCGCCAGCGACGCGGCAATATTGGCCGCGCCTGAGCCGGGTACGGCCTGCGCGACCGTAACGTTGCCGTCAAAGGCGTTCACCGAAGCGAGTGTCGGCACGAAGATGTCGACCTCGTTGGAATGCACGCCGGCATGGCGCGCCGTCAGCGTCACGACCGCAGCCGCCGCCGCTGCGGTGAAGGGCAGCGATGCCCCGCTGAGTGGGTCGAAATAGCCGTTGATCACGGCGGCGAGCGCCGTCGCGACCGTGGTCGCCGAGGCGCCAGCCGCTATCGATACGGCGACTGGCTCGCCGGCGATCTCGATCACGCCCTGGCCGCCGCCGGCCGGCACGGTGTTGATCGTGATGGTGCGCTGCTCCGCCGTGCCGCTGGCCGGAACGGCAGAAATCCAGATCTCCTGCGCCGGCGCATTTCCGCGTGCCATGCGCACCATATCGTCAAGCATCGAACCGGCCCCGGCCAGGGCCCGGGCATCGGCCGCCGACGGGCACGGCGTCGGCGTGTCGGCCGCGAGCGGCGCGCCGCCGTTCTTGTGGCCGAGGATGAGGACGCGCGACTGGTTCTCGAAGGAACCGCCTGCGGAAAGCTCGATCGTGAAGATCGGCGCTACGAGATTGCCTGGAATGGTCATGGGTTAGCTCCCCTTGCGGCCAGTGGGTTTCGCCGTGGAGGACGGCGGCGGTGAAGCAGTCTGTTCGGCCGAAGGCCGCAAGGCCGCCAAATGGGCGAGTGATGGGCCGTCAGGCCCATCGGCCGGCCCCGGCCGCGTCGCCGTAGGCGCGCTATCAGAGAGAGCAGCGCCGGCAGGCGAAGCGTGCGACCTGGCGCGTGAGGCAGAAGAAGGTTCCTCTTCGGCCTCTACGATGTCGCCGTCCTTGAGCAGCACCGCCCAGAACGCCGATTCGAGGTTGACGGTCTCACCTCGCTCTGAGAACAGGCGCTGCTCGCCCGGCATGGGCAGTTGCAATCCCGGCCGCGCCAGGCGGCAGAAGGCCATCTTCATTTGTGAACCCTTCCCTGTTGTCAGGCCGCGACTGCGGCCCGCCGGTCTGGCGGCCCCAGCCGCCTCGCCGCAGGCGCGCAAAAGAGAAAAGACGGCGCCAGTGGCCCTGCGCAAGCACCGCAAGCGAGGCGGCGAAAATCAATCATTCGGGATGTCGATTCCGAGCGACGGCCAAACGCCTCGTGGGTCGCTGGTCGTGACGATCTCAAGCGGGGTGCGCGGTTGCCCGGCGAAGCTCGCGGCGAGCTGCGCCAGCTTGGCCTTGGCGATCGAGCCTGCCGGCAGCATCGCATCCAGCGATTTGAGCGGCTCCGGCAGGCCGGCCGTGTCCTCGAAATCGTCGTTGCGGGCGGCGGCCGTGATCGTCATCAACACGCGGTGCCAGCGTAGCCCAAGCTCGGGCAGCGCCATCGTCCGCTCCTCGATGCGCCTGACACCCATTGTCACGGCGCGAAAAATGTGCCCGGGCTCGCTGAATTCGAGCAGGAAGCGGATCTGCGCGACAAGCGCCGCAAGCACCAGGCGGGCCTCGCCATCGGTGGCGGCAAGCGCATCGACAAACGGTTCGTCGTCTTCGCCGTCGTCCGGCTGCACCACGACCGCCAGCTCGGCGACGATCTCCAGCGCCGCCTCGCAGTCATTGTCCCAGGCGGCCGCCGCGGCGCCGCGCCGCTCCAGCCGGCTTTCCGACGAGTACAGCGAGATCACCGGCGTGTAGCCCCGCTCATCCTCGTCGTTCAGCTCGGACACCGCGACAGGCCGGCTGTCGTAGACCCGGTGGCCGGCGAGTGTCGGAAAAGTCGCGCCGACCTCGCCGATCCGCGCCGCCGTCGGCGCCAGCACCTCGAGTGCGGCAAGTCGCATCGCTTCAGCGGAGAGCATCGCGTCCTACTTTGCCCGGTTGAGGTAATAGGCCGGCCGCCCCGACCCGTCGGCCTCACGCGCAGCAACGATGTAGCGCCGCGACCCGCCGCCCGGCAGCGCCTCGATCACATGGTCGCCGCGCCGCGGCTCATAGGGCCAGTCGCCGACATTCGCGGTCAGCACGGCCGCATAGTATGTCTGCCGTGTGCCGGCGGCCGGATCGCCCGCCGGCCGCTGTGCGGCCGGCATCGCGTTCGGCAAAAGCTCGAGGCTGGCCTGACGCGTAAAGCTCGCACGTGACGCGTCATCCTGCGTCGGCGCCGACGTATCCATGCCTGCCGTTTTCGGCACGATCGTCACCGCCTGCTTGTCGAAGACGCCGGCGACCATGCCGTCCATGGCCGCCGATGCTGCGCTCCAGTCCATCTCAGACCAGGCCGCCATCTTCCGAGGCGGCGATATCCGCCTTCGTGGCCGCCCGCACCGCGCCGAGCTTCTTGAAGTCGTCGAACTGGGCCTTGTCGACATCGAAGACCGCGCCGGCCGGCACGACCTCGATATTGGCGGGCTTTGTCACCTTGCCCTCCGGGCTTTTTTCACCTGGAGCCCGGCACACATGCACGGTGTTGATCGCAAAGGCTTTCATGATGATCTGCTCCCTTGAGCGCCGCTCTTTAGGCTGCGCGATGGTGGATTGAGGATGCGAAGGGCCAAGGCTCCCGATCAGGGAGCCAGCACGGTCGCCTTCAGCGTCGCGTTCGGATTGACCGGCACCATCAGCGGCGCCGACTGCGTGACGATCTGCTCGATCGCCACGTCGCCTTCGGGCAGATAGTTGCGGGAGAACACTGCCTGAGCCTTAAACTGCGCGTGCACGTCCTGGATGGCGCCGAAGCACTGGTAGCCGTTGACCGCCGGACCGGAGAGCACGACGTCCTTGGACGACATGAACGGCGTCACCGAGCCGTTGACGGTGTAATAGTCGTTGTAGACCCACAGTTCGAGGCCGGCGCCAAGCGTGCCGACGAAGCGCGCCTCGCCGGTGCCGATCAGCCCGGTCTTGAAATCGATATCGGTGCCGCGGCGCCGCGTGTCGAGTTCGGCGACCAGCTCGTCATCCTTGCGCATGACGGCCCAGGCCGCCGTTCCGACCGTCAGGCGGTTGGGCGTGCCGCCGAACTCCGCGGCATGCATCAGGTCCATCCACGACTGGATGTTGTCGAGGATGGAGACGCCAGCATCGCCCCAGCGGGCGCCGACGCCGAGCGCGATCGTGTGTCCGGATGCCCTGCCGAAATCGACCAGGACGGTCGGATAGTCGTCGCCGGAAATCGTCACCTTGCCGTCGATGGCAGCCTTGGCGGCAAGCCATTCCCAGCGCCGCTCGACGGACGCGCGATGATAGGCGAGGATATCGGCCTTGATTGCATCGTAACGCTGCATCGGCGTCGACTGATCGGCGGACAGCAGCGAGCCAGGCCGCTTGCGCAGCGCCCGAGTCGGTGTGACCGGGTCGCTCGGCTTGACATAGGCCGGCTTGAAGCGGGCAACCTTGCTGCCTTCTTCGTAGATCGCCCGGCCCTGGGCGAGCGGCGCAACGAATGGCGCAAGCTTGCGGCCGACGCGCGGGATCTTCTCGAAATCGATATATTCGTCATCCGATTCGATGGCGTTCGGAAAGAGTAGGGGGAGCCAGTAGCTCGGAATCGGGTCGGCCTCGCGGTAGACGCCGAGCAGCACGTGGGTGTCCCATATTTCATAGCGGTCGAAGGCCATTGCCATCACTCCTTGAAAGTTTGGAAGGCAGGGGGTGAGCGCTGCCCGGCATAGATTGGTTGAACGGCGTCAGAGACGCTTGCGCACGACGATGTTGGTTGGCGCCGGCGCGCCGCGGAAGGCGGCAAGCTTCTTGGCATCGCTGTCGAAGGATGCGTGCCACTTCAGCGCATCGGGATTGAAGTTGCCGGCGCGGTAGATCGCGACGCGCTGCGCGGCATCGACATCGGCAACCGGCGCGGTCGTGACGCCGATCGGCTGCACGCCCTGCAGGTCCTCACCGCCGGTGAGCGTGACCGCGCCGAACGAGGTGTTGGTGCCGACCTCGGTGGTCGCGATGGCGTTGCCGGCCAGGCCCGGAACCTTCGCCGTCACGCCGACCACGGCGCCGCCCAGCGATTCCGCCTGCACGTCGGGATGAACCAGTGTGCTGGAACCATAGGCCGAGCCGCCGCCGGCCGCCTTGTTGACGGCGGCGATCAGATTGGCCGCCGTTTCGGCCGCCGTCGCGCCGATCTTCACCTGGTTGGCGACGGTGGTCGGCGCCGCCTTGAGCGTATAGGTTACCGATCCGATGGTGATCGTGTCGTCGACGGTGCCGACGCCGGAGAAGGTCAAGGCGCCGGTCGCGGCCTTGGCCGGCTGGAACCCGTAGGTGCCCATGGCAAGGTTGCCGTCGGCGCCGATGCCGACGACGGCGAACTGTTCGAGCACCACATCGGCCGCCACCGGGAAATCCTCGGTGACGGGATGCGGAATGGCCGAGTTGAACAGCTCCGTGGTGACGAACGTATCGCTCGCCTCGAAGCCGGCAACGCCGGGCACAAGCGGAATATTGGTCATCTGTGGACCCTTTCCTGTCTGACGTTAGGGGTTTGGGCGAGCTGAGCGAGCGTCAACTCTGCTTGGGTGCGGCGGCTCCCGTCAGGGAGCGGTAATTGCCGACGATCCGCGTCACCGCTTCGGCGGATGCGCCCGGCTCGGATTTGCTGCGCGGCTGCGCGAGCCCGGCTCCGGCCAGTCGCTGCTTCTCGTATGAATTCGCATCGGCCGCCTTGGGCGCGGCCGACAGCGCGGCTTTGATCTCATCCGGCGTCATTGAACTGGCAATCAATGTCTCGGCAAGCGCTTCGCGGCCCTTGGCTTCATCGAATGTCAGGATAGTCGCGCGGCGTTCTCTATCGGCCTTGACAGCATCGGCAACTGCCTTTGCAACGTCAGGCTGATTTGCCTTCAGTTCGGCAATCTCGGCGGCCAAGGCGTCCGCCCTTTCCTTGTCCGTCATGTCGATCTCCTCTGTTTGACGGGTTGGCGTGGCCGTAGCCACCACTGGAGCTGCGGCGCCGGCACGCGACCATGAATTGGTCTTTGCCAGCGATTTGAGGGCCTCGGGCGCGTGCGCATAAAGCCGATAGTCGAAGGCAGCGACTACTTTGGCCTGACTATCTGCCGCGCTATCGGCAAACCCGGCCGCCACCGCCTGTTCCGCCGTGAACCATGTTTCCGCCTTCATCATATCTCGGCACTGGGCCGGTTTTTTCCCCGACTTCGCCGCATAGATGCGCGCATAGCCGGCGGCGAGAGCCTCCAGGTATTCGATGGTCTTGGCGTGATCGGCGGAAGTCCCCAAGGTTATTCCCGATGGATCGTGGATCATCATCGACGAGCCGGCAGCCATCGTGACATGGTTGCCGGCCATCCCGATGAGAGAAGCGGCCGAAGCGGCAATCCCTTCAACGATGACGTTGGTTTGCCCGGCGCGGCGCGACAGCAGGGCGTGGATCGCCGCGCCCTCCGTTGCGATGCCCCCGCCTGAATTCAGGCGAACGGTAAGGTCCGCTTCGTCGTCGACCTGGGCCAGGGCGATCACGACATCGGAATAGGTGAAGAAATCACCAAAAAAATCAGCCCCGACATCGCCGGCGAGGATCAACTCACCGTCAGAAAGAATGGCAGCCATTTTCGGTTTTCCCTAACATCCAGTAAAGCGGATACCCTTGGCGTAGCGGCTGCGCCGGCCGCTCTTTGCCTCGCAGGCCGCCTGGAGACGCATCAGCTCCCCGTCGATGGCTGCAATATTCGAAGCCGCCACGCGGATGCGCCGGCGTGTGGCCGGCGACTGCACCTCGACCTCTTCCAGCCGCTCGCCGGCGATCAGCTTCAGCTTGGCCGAATAGAGCGCCTGGTAGAGCGCACACGGATCGTTCACATCGACACTGACGCCGCCGATGACGCACAGCGTGCCCGAAGCGCCGGTCGTGCGGATCACGATCGTCTCTTCCATGGTGCGGCCGCCGGCCGTTGTGATGCGGCAGGTGACCTGGTACACGCTGGCCGGCTGGCCTCCCGCCAGCCAGATCGTCGTCCTTGCCCCGTCGCGGCTCTCGGAATTCTTGGTGAGCCCGGAAGGCACGATCCAGACGACGGTGTCGATCGTGTCGCCGGCCAGGCGCGCCGCCCAGTCGACGAAATAGTCGAGGACCTCGTCGGGGTCCTTGGCCGGCCAGTTCAGCGACACGATCTTCTTTTTCCTCAGTCCTGCGCGAGACGGCTGGCGAGACTGGTCGCCGCCGCCCTGCTCTGATAGCGGGCGTGAGCCCCTCGCACCTGCGCCGCGACAGATACACCGCGCTCCGCCGGAGGGGGCGGAAGCGTGACGCCGTGGAGCAGATTTGCCGGCTCGCCGCTCACGAGATAGGACGCGTCCTGCGCCGCAACACGCCGGCCGATGACGAGCTGCGCGCCCTGTCCGCCATAGACATAGGTTCCGGCCTGAACCGCAACGCGGTAGCCCAGCACCAGCCCGCAGGCAGGGCCGGCAACGGCATAGACTCCCGATGCCGCCGCCGCACGCCGCGCCGTGATGAGCCCGACCACGTTCCCGGAAACGGCGTAGGAACCGGCAGCGGCCGAGATCAGGTAGCTTCCGGCCTGCTGACGCACCAGCGCAACATCGGAACCGGCGATCGCATACGAACCGGGCGAGCCGGCCGCCTTGCGCCCGATCCCGATCGACGCTGCCTGGCCGGCGATCGCGTACGAACCTGCCTGAGCAGCAACGGCGCGCGCGGCGAGAAGGCCGGCAGCGGATCCTGATGCCAGGTACGAACCTGCCCCAGCCGCGACCGCCGAGCCCTTCGCCAGAAAGGCCGCATTGCCGGCAAGGGCATATGATCCGGCCTGCGCGGCCAGCACATGCGCGCGCCACAGCAATGCGAGCGAACCGGTGACGGCGTACGAGCCCGGTGCCGCCTGAACGACATGGCCGCGCCTCGGCATCGCCGCCTGCCCGGCTACAGCATAGGAGCCGGCATCGGCGGCCAGCGTCAGGGCAGCGCCGCCAGCCTGCTGCTGCGACGCGCCAGGCAGCAGCGGACCGTGAAAAATCGCCCACATCAGGCAATCTTCCTGATCGACCACCCGATGGAACGGTCGGTTCCAGACAGTTTTTTGAGGGTCATATCCCAGCCATTCATCAGCACTGGTGCGACGCTCATCCAGTTTTTACTTGGGCCGACGAGCGTTTCACACAAGGTCTCCCGTTGCGTTCCAGAGGAACGCACTTTCTCATAAAGACGCCATTCGAAGATATCGCCCAGCGCCAAAGCATTCAGATCGAGCCAGCATTGAAAAATACCGTCCGATGTCTCGACAGCCGGTCCGGCCGTATTGGTCGTCAACGACCATTCTGTCGTGCCGATCGTTGCAGAATTTTCAAACGGTTCGCTGATGGCCATCAGTAAAATCCCATGAGGGCGGCTTCATAGTCTGTATCGGCCGTACCGGACATGGTCATACGCATCTGCATCTGCGTGCCTGACGCAAACTCGCCAAGAACCGGGATGTTCGGCATTATGAAGGTTACTAACTCGGTGTTGTTGACTGCAAAAAGAAACGTATGAATTGCTGTAGAACTGTAACCAAAATCCAGATTGCCGGCGAGATTTGACATGGTTGTGTCGCTGCCGGTCGCCACAATGGGAAGCATGGCCTTATAGCCACGGCCAAGCGTCGGACCAATATTGGTCCATGACCCGGCAGCGCCAGAGTTACCGGCAACGATGGTGGTCCCGCCGCTGTCGGCCGTATCGACGCCGATCCCCTCGCACCCGGCGAAAGCCTTCCATGGCGGGTGGTCATAGCCGCCATGGGCGAAAATCGCGATGCGGGCGCCTTTCGAAGCAACATTCGACTGATGCCGCGCCGATATCCTGGTGCCCTTCGGAACGTAAAGCGGAAAGAAATTGGCGTAGCCGCCGCCGGTGATATTCGCCACGCCGGTGTTGAGCAGATTGCTTATGAGCGGCACTTCCGAACCGGCGCCGCCGATGCCGATATCGTATAGGTTCTTTGTCTCGACTGCCGAGCCGCTATCGTTGAAGATGCCAACCGACAGGCCGTATGCATCATAATTCAACGAGCTGATAAGCGTATTCCAGCTCCCCTTGACATTCGCAGAGCTTGAGGCCGTGACGGCAGTACCCGGCAATGTCGGGCTTGGCGTCGCCGGCAAATTGTGTTGCAGCGACGCCTGTTGCCCGGACGGAAGCATCAACGGCATTTAGCGAACCTGCCAGATCGGCCGTATGTCGCCGCCACCGGCGCAGAAGCGCACATGCCGTCTCCCGCAGGTGCAGTGGAACACATAGATGTCCGGGACGGGCTCGGCATCGCCGCTCCGGAACGCCTCGATGTCGTGATTTTCCGGATGCCGGCAGCACGAGGATATCCGCTGGTTGTGCTCGAGCGCTTCGATGTATTTGATGGGTATCAAGCCGCCGAGCTTGGCGACCGGATAGCGGGGGCAGGCCAGGATGTGCATCGGGCAGCCTTCAGGTGACGGTCAGAACCGATGCGCCCAGGTCGAGCGTGAACGTTTCGCCGGCGCCGAGCGTGAAATTGGCGCCGTAATCCCACGAGGCGATCAGCTTGTCGCCGGTCGAAGTGTCGTTGTAGATCGACACATACCGGGCCGCGGCCCAATCCGCAGCGCCGGCCGTCCATGTGACGTCGACCCCTGTCATGGTCGCCGTGCCGCCGGTCTCGCTCATGTCGTTCTGGATATCCTCGCCGCCGGCCGTGTACCCTGTGCCGGTGACCTGCGTCAGATCGGCGAGCTCGTCGTCGGTCGCCGCAACAGGGGCATCGCTGTGGATCGCCGCCTTCACGACATGACCGGCGGCCGTCAGGTTGTGCACGCCGCGCAGGAGCTGCTCGACGAAGTCCTGGTATTTCACGTAAGCGGCCATGTTTCAGCCCTTCGGGATAGTGTTATCCCCCGCCGCGGCGCGGGGTTTCGTCCATTCAAGGCGATTCGACGGTGGCCGGCTCTTCCGAAGGCGCTTGTGCGCCATCCCCGCCGCCGCTGTTGCGGGGCACGAATGGCGAAGGCATGCCGGCGTTGACGTAGCGCTGGTGCTCGCGCCGCCGCTGTTCGAACACTTCGTCCGGGTCATAGCCGAGCTCGGCGCATTCGGCGGCCAGAGTCGACGTGCCGTTGACCAGCCGCTCGGTCGATGCCTTGGCGCTCTTGCCGTCATCGGCCGAGGGTTTCGCCGGCCCCTGCCACAGCGCCCAGCACACCTTGTCGCGGTTCGCCGCAAAAGCCTCGTACCCGCCTTTGAACGGCAACCGGCCCTCGCCGATCTCCTCGTCGAGCCAGCTTTCATAGACCGCCTGGCAGATCGGCGCTGCGATCCGCTCACGCCGCCGCATCACCACCGGCCAGATCGAGGCATTTTCCATGCGCACCGACGAATAGGTCGCGCCCTGATGGTTCATCGTCAGCCCGCCGAAGGTCACGCCGATCGCCCGCGCCATGTCGCGCGACAACTCGTCGGAGACCGGCAGGAATTCCGGCCCGGGCGTGCCCGACGTCAGCAGCTTCAGGTCCTCGCCGGGCGCCAGATGGGTCACGCGCGGATCGCCATTGATCGAGATCTTGCCTTCCGCAACACGGTCGAGCGCGGCCGAGAAATAGTCGGAGAACTCCTGCACCAACTCGCCATTGCCGGCATCCTTCAACACCTCGAGCGCTTCGAAAGCCTGCGCCGAAGGGCTTGGGCTGGTCAGCGCCGCCGCGAAGATCGTTTGCAGGATCCCCGTCTGCACCTTGGTGTCGATCAGCAGGTCACGCTGCAAATGCCTGCGGAACGACGGGACCATGCGCCCGATGCCGCGCACGTCGGTCGGATCGATCGGATCGAACACATGCACGACCGTCTGCAGGCCGCTCGCGCCGAATGGCTTGTAGTCGGTCTTTTCCCTGATGCCGTCGCGTTTCTCCTCGAAGCGGTAGGCGACCGGCCGGCCATTGGCATCGTGCACGATGCCTTGAAACAATCCCTCGAACTCGTTGGTGTCCTGCACCAGCGCCGACGGCTGCATCATGCATAGCTTGGTGCCGGTGCGAATGCCATATTGCCGGCGCGCCGAGCGCGGTATGTAGCTCAACACGCCGATCGCCTCGCCGAACACCATGTCGCCGGTGACCGCGGTGTCGATGAGCTGCGGCAGGGTGAACTTGCCGCGGAAATCGCATTCGCGCGGGTTCCATGAGTAGCGCTTCCAGCGCAGCTTGATTTCGCCGACCAATGCCGCCTTCTCGGCATCGTCATATCCCAGGCCGGACAGGTCGGGCTGCGGATTGAGGATCAGCTCGACCCCGACCGTGTCGGCCAGCACCTGGTCGCGCCCGCCGCGCAGCCGGCCGGAGTTCTGGAGGATGTCCGCGGCAATCCCGGCGGCGCGACGCCACGCCATCCGTACTTCATCACGATGGTCGCGCAGGTAGGCAGGCACCGTCGAGATGATGGCCGAGCGCGAATCGCGCAGATACCCCGCCGTCGGTCGCGGCCGTGCCGGAGCAATAGCAGTCCTTCCGAAAAGGCGGTCGAGCAGCTTCATGTTACTGCCTGTTCTTCCAGCGGTTCGCCCGCGTCGCCGAAGACTTGCTCTGAGGCGCGACTGGCAATGCCGGCATCATCGCCGCAATCTGCTCCGGCAGGCTGGCCAGCAGGTCCGGCTGCCGCGTCGGCTGCACCGCCGCGCGAAGCTGCGCCCACTGGTCCGCCGTCATCGTGGTCAGGCCCAACAGCTCAGCCATCGCCATGGCGTAGATCCGGCAGTCGAGCAGGTGATTTTCGCGCCGGAGCGGCTTCCAGTTTTCGCGCAGCCGCCCGCGCACGATCTCGGAAACGAAGCTTTCCGCGGTAATCTGCAGGAAGTATTCCTTGCCAAGTTGATCGTGGAAGTGGCAGTAGCCGGGCGGATCGGCCGGCTGCCCGGCGGCCAGGCCCGGCTTGTGCAGGTTGGCGAAGAACTCGCTTTTCAGCCCCCATGTGCCGACCGGCCACATCATCGCCGACCCGAAACGCTTCCGCTTGCCGCGCTTGGTGACCGACTTCTTCGACGGCGCGCTGATCGCCGGCACGTTGCGTTTGCCTTCACCCTTGACGGCGCGCGCGTTCGGCTGCCGGCGGCACCATTCCAGCACCTGGTTGGTTCGGCCGCCGTCGCCGCCATCGACCGCGAGGGCCTCGATCGTGCGCGACTGGCCGAACACGTCGGTCAGCGGCTTGCGGAAATGCTCCTCCAGCAACAGCCACGCGCCGGCCATTGCGTTGTCCGTCGGACCCTCCAGGAACACCGCCTGGAGCGACCAGCTCTGCCGGTCTTGGCCGAAGGCCACCGTCTCGCACCAGATGCCGTTGTGCTGCACGTCGGCGCCCGCCACCACGATCAATCCGGCAGCCGGCACCACGCCTTCCGGGTACGCCTCCCGGCGCTCCATGAGGCGTTCGTGATCCGGCGCGTTGCCCTTCTCCTTGGCCGGCAGGCCGAGCACCAGGTTGAAGATGCCCTTGTCGCCGAGGCCGCCCGGCTGCGAATGGGCGAGGATGTCTTCGGCGATCGCCTCGTAGCTCATCATCAGCGAATCGAACGCGTCGATGTGGAAGCCGGGATGCCGGTCCGGCCCGTCCGCCCGTGCGATGTAGATGCCCTGCCGCACGCCGATCACCCGCTCGGCCTCGCTGAGGAAATGGCCGCAGGCCGGGCACCAGCAATAGCTCTTGTGGGGGTGCGGGCGGTCGAGATGAAACAGCTCATGGGCCTGCTTGAAGCGCTGGCCACATTCGGCGCAGGCGATGTTCCAGAAGCGCTGATCGGACCGCTTGAAGGACCTGTCGATCCGGCAATGCCCGGGCGCCTCGCCGAGCTCGTCGCCAGTGTCGATTTCGGGCGTCGACAGCTCGAGGATTTTGAAGCCCTTCGTGCGCCGGAATGCGGTGAAACGGCCGAAGAACAGCGTTTCGGGATCGTCGCCGTTGACATGGTTCTGCCACTTCGAGACCTCGTCCTTGACGCCGTAGCGTACCGTGTCGCCGGACAATTCCGTGCCGACATTGGCGTTGGCCAGTGCGATCGAACCGCCCGCAAACTTCTTCTCGTAGATCGTCGATCCGGCACCGGAACGGCTGACCGCGGGGAAGATGATCGACTTTCCGGTCTCCTCCTGCCACGCTTCGAGGAGCGGTTGGAACTTCTTCGAGTTCATCTTCTGCAGGAAGTCGATCGACGGCAGCGCATAGAGCGCGTTGTCTGGGCATGTTTCGGCGATGTAGAGCATCCAGGACATCGCCAGGATGGACACGCCGGTCTGCTGCGACTTGCGCACCGTCACCAGGTTGCACGGGTGCTCCTGGCTGAGGCATGCGGCAATCTCGCCGAGATAGGGAGCGTCTTCGAGCGACCACTGCTCGCCCTTTTTCGGGCCGTCGACCAGGACAATGTTCTGCGGCAACCATTCGGCAAACGGGGTCGGCGGCTTCGGCCGGATCGCCTCGGCCAGCGTGAGCCCGGCAAGCCGGACCGCGCCTGGGTGGTGGCCGACACGGATGCTCACAGCTCTTCGTCCTCGATCATCGGGTCATACTCAGGCGCGTCCAGCGCGATTTGCGCCAGCCGGTCGGCCACCTGGTTGCCGATCTCGAAGGCGATCGCCCTGAACAGCACGCGCCCCCCGTGCACACCTTCCTTCGATATGGCCAGAGCCATGTCGTCGGCCTTGTTCTGCATGCGCATCAGGATCGCCTGAATTTCCCGGCCATAGGTGATCAACGACTGCCGCAGCGTATCGACACGGACGAGCTGGCCGATCTCTTCCTGCCGGCGCAGCTTCTCGCGGCCGACCTTGAGCCAGGCCTCCTGCCTGAGCGCTTCGTCGCGCGAGTTCGGCATGTTCAGGGCCGGCGCGGGCAGCGGCGACGATTCGGTGCTTTCCGACCGCGCCGCGCTCACCTTGGCCGAGCTGGCGAACGTGCCGCGCAGATGATCGTAATGCGCCAGGCTGAAGCGCGCGATCCGCCCGCGTTCGTCCCGCTCGACGGGTAGGCCGTGCTCTTCGGCAAGCCTGCGGACCATCTTCGTGACCGCCTGCTTCGAGACGCCGTCGCGTTCGGCGACTGTCGCGGGCGCGGCCATGATCAGCGTGTCATCAACCATGGCAATTCGAATTGCGAGCTGGCTGACAACTGCCGACTTCGGCGCTGGCAACCGTGACAACCCAACTTTCGGGTCTGTGAAACTGGAAACTTTTCGGGCTCGCCCCGAGCCGCTTGGGCTCGGAAGCTGGGTACGGTCCCTAAACCGGGGGAGGGCGGCGCCCCGCTACCCCAGCAATCTATCGATGATCCATGCTTCGCCATTGCGGTGAAGCGTGCGGCCATCAGTCTGCCTCCGCTTCACCTGGGGCCGATGGCGCTTCCCTGCCTCGATGGCGGTGCGACTCTGTCGGCTCGTCCTGGGGCGGATTGGCTAATCCAGTTTGGTGATTTGCGCAAGTTCGAGGTCGACCGAGACGGCGCGGCCGAAGATCATCACCTCGATGATGGCGCGCGCGTTGCCATGCACCGCCTCGACGAAGCCGTCGAACGACCGGAACGGCCCGCTGTCCACGCGCACCTTGTCGCCCACCTTCAGCGCATTGGTCAGGGTCTCGATCGCCTCCGGGTCCTGCTCGATGAAAGCCCGCAATTTCAACAGCCTGTCGGCGGTTACTGGCGTAGGACATTGAGCACCGCCGATCACGCCGGCGACGCCCTTCAGGTTCGCCAGGCCAGCCCAGCAATGCGCCGTCGAGACCACGCGCACGAACAGATAGCCGGGCAGGAAGGGCATTACCCTGGGCTCCGGCTTGCGCCCGCCATTGCGGCTGCGGCGCCTCACTTCGATGGTTTGAGACGCCATCCAGCGCGCGACATTGGCTTTTTCGAGCGCGTTATCCACAACAATATCGAGGCCGCGTTTCACCAACAGCACGTACCAGCGCGCCTCTGGCCCGTCCATGCCGGCCGCCGCCAGCAACGCCTGCTGCGTGCGCGACAACGCGATTCGCGCATCGCTCTTCTGCCACGCCCGGTCGATGTTGATCGGTTCGCCACGCCGGTCGAGCCACACCCGATCCGCTTCACCCGTCCGCTTCAGATCGACCGCCATCATGCCGCTTTCCCGTCTTTGTGGTCCCTGTTCGCGCCTGTGGCGCTCACCGCCTCTTGCTTGTCGCTGGCCTCACGCAACGCACGCTCGAACGCACCCAAACCCTGGGCCGGCCCGCCTTTGGGGCAGTAGACGACCTCGGCGCGGTCGAATGCCGCCAGCCATGGCCATCCCCTTTCCGCAAATGCCGCCTTCCAGTCCGCCAGCCCGGCCGTGCCTTGCGGCACCGGCTCCATCACCGCCTTCAGCGCATGCCAGCGCGGCCCGAACACCACGCCGCCCTTCATCCTGAGCAGCGCCTGCCACTCGAAGACCTGGGGCCACGCCGCGCGCAGCAGCGGGTCGGTCAGCAGCGGGCCGCGCGCCGCCGCCGCATCGGCCGGCCCGGCGAGCAGCGTGGCGAACAGCCGCGCCATGCCAACCGGGCCAAGGCACGCGGCCCAGCCGTCCGGCTTGGCGCGCTCGTCCGGCGCTAGCTTGCCCTGCCTCAGCTTTTCGACCCGATCGAGGATGGCCGGGTCCAGCCCTGTCCAAGCCTTGCCCTTGAAGAAATTCCCGACCACGATCGGCACTTTCTTGCGCGCGGCGATGTCGAGCAGGTAGGGGTCGCGCCAGCGCTCGGCCTCAAGCCTCTCCTCGCTGGTCAGCGCCGCGAAGCGCCGCGCAATCCATTCCGGCGACGCATTGGCGTCCCAGTCCGGCCATGGCCCAGCGATGAAGCCACGCCCGCTGCAGAACCGCATGACGCGTTTCTGGAACGCCGCCGTGCCGGGCGTGTCGTCGAGCGCCGGCGTTTCCGGTTGGCGTTCCTGCCCCCGCGCGTCCGCGCCCTCTCTCTCTGCTGGATCGTTTTCTGGAAGGTTGGTTGGAATATTCTTATCCTGGTGGAGCTGCTCCACCACCTTCGGGTCGTCAGTTCCACCACCTTCAGGAGCCGTTTCCACCACCTCGGAGCCGTCGGAACGTGGTGGAGCAGATCCACCACGTTCGCTATCGCTGCACGCAGAGACCTCGCCGACCAGATCGCGGCCCGGCCAGCAGGCCACATACTCATTGCGGCGCCATTTCTGTCCGCGATAGCCATGCTGCGAAACGCTGATCCACCCCTTTTCCTCGGCAATCGCGAGGTGCTTAAGCACCGTCTTCTTGTCGCGGCCGGTGAGTTCGACAAGTTCGGATATGGGCGGGTAGCAAGAGCCGCCCGTCTCATCCATCTTCAGCGACAGTGTAAGGAGCACATGGCGCGTCTCGGCGGCGAGGCCGGAACGCGCCACTGCATGCCGCCACGACCATGCGCGGCGTGGATCGCCATCTGCAAGTTCCGTCAACTTTCCCCCGGCCAGTTATGGAAAGGCCAGTTGCAACCGAGCGCATGACGCGCGGCAGCGATTTCAGCCTCTGTTGCGATGATCGAACCGGCGAAGGCCGTGTCGAAGTCCTGATATCTGGAAAGCCTGATGAGGCCGCACCTAGCCAGCCATACGAGCCCGTCGCCTACCTCGATCGGGTCGCCGAGCCCGGTAAGGGGCTGGAGGCGGTTGTTGCTGACGACGCACGCGCCATTACCGAACTGATCCGAGATCAGGATGAGCAGGAGCCTGTGCGCAGGGTCTAGCGCCTTCTCGCCACGCCAAGTCCGAAGGGTGTCAAATGCGAAGCCGAGATTTGCGGTGCTGCCGATGGTCATGACGAATTCCTTTCAGGAGAGGGACGGCGCGATTGCCGTGTCCCATCCTGCCGCGAACGACCGATTCGCGCGAAGGGATGCTGAAGCACTCCACCAAACTGTTGCTGCTGGCAGCGCTCGCCGGCATCGGCATTGCACGAGAGGCAACCGCCGTCGGCGCGCACCAGGCACTGGTGGTCCTTGCAAAGCACGCGCCCGTTCACTCCGCGGCCTCCATGAACGGCGCCGTCTCAACGCCCCATTCGAGCGGCGGGCGGTAATTGGCTTCGACAAAAGCGGCGGCAGGCCCCTCGCAGACCGAGTTGCCGATCTTGTGCCGCTGCTCCGTCTCGGAGAGCGGCTTGCCCCGGTAGATCGGGGCGAGGATGTAGCTGTCGGGAAAGTCCTGGGCGCGGGCCAGCTCGCGCGGGGTGAGCATGCGCATGCCGATGTCGACGACGACGATGCGGCGAGGCCCGTTCTTCGGCGGCGGGATGACCGGCCTCGCGATCTTTGCGGCGCGATAGGTCCCCGGCACCGGCAGGCAGCGCCAGCGCGCGCGCCTGGGTGGCGCGGACTCGCCGAACAGGTTGACGTGGGCGTTCACCCCGCCTTCCTCCACGCCTCGAATTCGCCCCTGAGCTTTTTCCAGCGCGCCGCCGCGCGGGTGTCGCTGTTCAATTCGGCGCGCGATGTGACGCCGAGCAGCGAGCGCAACTTCTGCGCCGCGCGCTCGTCGGTCAGCGGCCGTTCGAGCCCGTGGCTCTCTTCCAGCCATTTCTTGAAGGCCGGCTCGCCGCATTTCATGGCTGCTTCAGCGGCGAAATCTTTTGCCTCACGGGCCGTACCGCCCGCTGCGCTGGCTGGCCCTCCGGCAGGGCGGCCGACGTCGGCCGACGGGCGGTCGCCCTTGCGGCCTTCGGCCAGGCGCAGCTTCGCAATGGCGCGATCCACCAGCCCCAGCAGAAACCGCACATGGCCCGGCGCATCGACCGCGAAGGCGATCTCGTCCCCGGTCGCGCCGGCATGGAAGCGGGCGACCTCGCAGAGCTCGCCCATCGGGCCGGCCGCCTCGATGAAGCAGCCGCTGCCGTCATGGGCGCGCGACCAGGTTGCCGGCTCGATTGCCGCGAGCTGGCCGCGAATCCGCTCCAGGCGCGCCGCTTCGGTCACCCCGCCCTCCGCGCGTCACGATGAAAGGTCAGGCTCTCGGCCGTCCAGCCGGCCTTTGCCGCAAGGGCCTGCATCGGCGTGTTGGAGACCTGCGTGCCGAGCCGCACGCCGGAAAGGCCACGCTGGCGCGCCTCGACAAACACCTTCTCCAGCATGGTGATGCCGACGCCAAGGCGGCGCAGCGACGGCACGACATAGAGCACGTCGAGCCACAGGAAATCATGGTCTTCCGGCTGGTAGAACACCGCGCAGCCGCCATAGCGCCGGACGCTGAGCGCGAACACGCACTCCTCGCTGCCGACCAAGCCGGGGCGATCGGGCGGAATCGCCCCTTCGTCCTGCGCCGCCTTGAGCATCTTCGAGGCGAAACGCAGCCGATCGGCGTCGGCAAGGTCGGAGAGGAAGATCGCGGTCATTCAGCCCTCCGCGCCGTCTCGCGCGCCATCGCAAGCGTGCGGTAGACCGAGTCCTCGCGCACGCCGAGCAGCGATGCGATCTCGGCGGTATCGAACATGCCGCTGGCCCACAGCACGCAGGCGGCAATGGCCTGGCCATCGACCAGAAAGCCCCCCCCGGCGACCATCTTCTCGGCCCGCTTGCGCCGTTCGTTCATCGTCCGCCCCTCGCAAAATCGCCCAGCGTGTGAGCGACGCGCCAGCCGTCCTCGGTCAGCGCCCACACCGCGCGATGGTCGCCGTCCGGCATGGCCGCGCGGCAGGCGAGGCCCTGGACCGCCAAATGCAGCAGGGTGCGCTCGACGCCGCGTTCGGTCAGCCCCGGCACCGCCGCAGCCACCCGCTTCGGCGACATCTTCTTGGCGACGCCGAACGCGTTGCTGTTTTTGGCCAAGAGGTAGATCACCGCGCCTTGCGCGCGCGTCAGCCCGTTGACAAGGAAGGCGTAGCCCGGCGCGATTTGCGTGGCGTCGTCGCCGTCCAGCACGGCGTCGAGCAGGCTGTCCTCGACCAGGCGCGCCATCGCAGCGCCGACCAGCACATAGGGTTTGACCCCGCGTCGGACCGCCTCGTCGCGCAGCCGGGCCGACAGCGCGCGCGGAAACGCCATGCGCAGCGCCCCCTCCGGCTGTGGCGGCGGCTTTTTGCGGCGCGCCGTCATCGCTCGTCCGCCTCGCGGCGCGGTTTTCTTGGTTCCCCGTTCGCGCCGGCGGCGCTCACCGCCTCTTGTTTTGGTTCCCCGTTCGCGCCTGCGGCCCTCACCGCCTCTTGTTTTGCTTCCCCGTTCGCGCCGGCGGCGCTCACCGCTTCTTGTGATGATATGCCGCGAATCGACAGCTCCACCTCCCGAATGATCTGCTGCCCGTCCGGCACGGCGATTTTTTCGGCCAGCCGCCGGCGGCGCTCCGCCACCTGGCGCTCGGCCTGGGTGAGCGGTTTCGGCGCGGTCATGGCTCCACACCCAGGGCGCGCAACGCCAAGGCGCTATCGGCGATGCGAGCGTCGAACACCGCCACCAGGTCGGCGCGGATGCCGTGCGCATAGCCGGCGGTCAACACCAGCGCCGCCGCGCCCGGCCCTTCGCCGACCAGCAGCGTCAGCGTCTCGCCAGAGGCGAGCCGGTCGCGGATGCGGCGGCTGTCGTCGCAGGCCCTGGCGAGCGCGGCCGCCTTTTCGAGGTCCGCCGCCTTCATGGCCCGCGCCCTCCGCCGACGGGACGCAGCGCCGCTTCACGGCGCTCGATTTCCCGATCGATGTACCAGCGCGCCTTGCGAAGGTCTTCGAGCGCGTCGGCCTTCATGTCGGCGCGCCAGATATATTTGATCGCGTTGCCGAGACAGAAATTCATGTGCTCGGTGATGGCGATGCATTCGACGCCCGAGGGATGCGCGTTGTAATGCCGGGGATGGTCGACGGCGTCGCTCATGACCGCGGCCTTTCCAACAGCTCTTCGAGCGAGATGCAGTTGTCGGTCGCCAGCACCACTGTCGGCTGTTCGGTGTTGCGCCACGACGACGCGACATAGATTCTGCCCATCTAGACACACTCCTGTTTCACGTGGCGCGAGGTGCAACACGTTGATTTCGTTGGCGGCGCGTAGAAGTTGCGGGCGTCCTCGCCGATCCAGTCCGAGATCGCGAACACCTTCTCGATGCCGACATTGCCGCCGCTCGAAGCGCGCGACAGGTCTGTCGCCGTCACGCCGATCTGGCCGGCGAGCGCCCTGAGCGGCGGCTGGCCGCGCGCCTTCAGCGCCTGCCTGAGCGCCCGGCCGAAGCCGCGCCAGTCGAAGCTTGCGCGTTCGGCGGTCATGGTTTTGCCTCCGCCTCCGCGAACAGCGGCGTGCCGTGCCCGCGCGCCTCGCGTTCCAGCGCGACGGCGCAGGCCGGATTGAGCCACAGCACCTCGGTGCGCTCGCGCGCGCCATCGGCGAGCGCGGCGGTGGCGACACGACGCCAGCCGGTCAGGGTTTCGTCGTATAGCGGCGAAGGATAGCCGGACAGCATGACCATGCCGGCCAGCCCGCCCAGGAAAGCGAGCAGGTCGGTATGCTGCCCGTCCGTCAGCTCATGCCTGTAGAAGGCTTTGAGATCATATGGATTGGCCGGCGAACGCAAGCCATGAAGGTATGGCGGATCGACATAGTGCAGCGTCCGGGCATCGTCGTGGCAAGCCATAACGGCGATGGCGTCGCGGTTCTCGACGATGACGCCGCGCAGTCGCTCGACCGTCACCGAGAGAGAGACCGGCAGGCCCGTCCAGTCGCGCGCCGGCACGGCGCTGCTGCGATTGCTGTTGGAGCGGAACCCGGTCTGTGCGCGGCCGTCGAGATTGGAGGCATGGGCGTTGCTGCCGTAGCCCATGAAGCTGCGGCACACGAACCGCCGCGCGTCCTCGACAGGTTCGCCCGTCAAGGCATAGGAGCCGAGGAACTCGTCGCGCGCGAACGGCGTCATGGCGAGCTTGTCGATCAGCCGGGCCGCCAATGGCGGATCGCGCAGCACCCTGAAAAGGTTCACCGCCTCGCTGTCGAGATCGTTGTAGACCTCCGCGTGCGAGCGCGGCTTGCGAAGCAGGACGCTCGCCGCGCCGCCGAACGGCTCGACATAGACGCGGTGCTTCGGCATGAAGCGCAGCAGCCACGGCGCCAGCTTCCACTTGCCGCCACGCCAGCGCAGAACCGGGCGGGATGGGGCCGTCATGACGCCGGCTCCAGTCTCGCCTTTGCCAGGAATTCCAGCCAGCGTTTGGCCAGTGCCTTCTTTGCCGCCTCTACCGAGCGCGCCCTTTGCTGGAGAGGCACGCCGATGCCGTTCAGCCAGAACGACCAGCCCGCGCACCTGCCGTCGCCGCCGTCGGGAAAGATCGCGCCGACATCGACCGCGCCGGACCTGGCCAGAATCCGGTCGTTCTCGTATTTCTGCTCCCATGTCAGCGAAGCGAGCTTGGCCCGCGCCTTGGACCGCCCGGCCTGCTCCTGGGCCAGCGGGCCGCACGGCGTCGCGTTCTCGAACAGCTTCCAGTCGACGACGAGCGGGCCAAGTTCACCGTTCACGCTCATCCGGTAGGCATAGGCCTTGCGGCTGGCGGCCGCCTCGACGACATCCTCCAGGAAGCCGATCTCCCAGGCATGGGCCACGCTCCTGAACGCGGCGGCGAGCGCTGCCGGCTCCATCCCGTCGGGGATTTCTGCCAGCCGGGTCGGGGGCGATTGCGGCAGCGTCATCGCTCAAAACCCCTTCGCCACGATCAACGCCGGCCCGTCGATGATGAGCCAGATCAGCACCAGGCAGGCATAACCGAGCGCGAACACCTTTAAGGCGCAGGCCAGTTCCGGGTGCAGCCGCGCGCTCATGCCGCCACCTGCTTGTCGGCGGCCGGCAGCGGCGGCAGCACGAGCCCGCTCGCCGCGTCGATCCTCAAGAGATGCAGCGGGCAAGTAATGACGCCGTTTATGGCGGCATGGTCGGCCAGCGCCACGCTGCGGTGCGGGCAGACCCAGCCACGGCCGTCATGGCGCGCCTGCTCGCCCAGCCACATGTCAAAGTGGCAACGAAAGTTGGCCGCGCGGCCGGCGGCTTCGACGATCGACGGGCTGACGGTGTGGCGGCATTTGCGCCGCCGCCACACCGGTTGCGGCAGCGGTCCCTTTTTGCCTTCGGCGTCGAACATCAGCGGCGTGACGCCGACATCACGCCAAAAATTCCACCGGCCGGCACATTCAACCAGGAACCGGCCATCGAGATGATAGTGCTGATGGTCGAAATTCAGGCATTGCGCATCGTTGTGGCGCGCGCCGATCACCGGCCACGCCTTGACGCGCCCGTACCAGGTGCCGAACACGGTCGGCACCTGGTAGAATTTGCCCGGATCGACAGGGGTGGTCAGCTGGTCGAGGCGCATCACGGCCTCCGCCTGAGCGGCACGACGTCGCCCGATGCCGTCGGTTCGGCCGGCCCGCGATAGGCGTCGATGCTGCGCTCGATCGGCCAGGGCAGCGTGGCGACGGCGCGGTCCTCGACGCCGCGGCTCCACAGCCGCGGCAGCCCGGTGTCCGGATGCGGCTTCACAGTCTCGATCACACGGGCGATCACGGCGGCCTTGGTCATGGTCCAGCCGGCCCTTGGGCCGACCACCATCTGCCGCTTCAAGTTCTCCGCAAAGGCGCGCATCAGCGCCGGCGTCGCCGTCTCCATGGCTTCGGCCAACCCATCAAGGGCGGCGGCCGGCAGCACGAACGGCGCGAAATAGCGCTCCAGGATGCGCCGCCGCTCGCTGTCGCCGGGCAGCTCGATCTTCACCGCGATCTCGAAGCGCCGCCACAGCGCCTCGTCGACGCGGTCGCCGTAATTGGTGGAGGCCACCGCAAAGCCGTCGAAGCGGTCGAGGTTGGCCAGCAGCGTGTTGACCGTGTGGTTGTGGTCGAGCTCGGCGGCCGGGTTGAGGCCGATGCCGACGCGCTTGCTGGCCAGGCTGTCGAACTCGTCGAAGAACACCAGCAGCGGCTCGCCGAAATCCCTCACCGCGTCGAACAGCCGGCCGATCGCCTGGGCGCTCATGCCGACATAGGTGGTCTGCAGCTTCTCCGCCCTGACCAGGAGCATCGGCAGCCCGAGCCGCGCCGCCAGGTGATGCGCCAGCGTGGTCTTGCCGGTGCCAGGCGCGCCGTGGAAGATAGCGCGCCGGCGCGCCATGAGGCCGACCTCAGCCAACTCGTCCGTCGCCCACACCTCCTGCAGCCATTCCATCAGCACCGCCCGCACCGGCGCGGCCAATATCGGCTCGCTCGCCTCGCCAGGCATCAGCACCGGGCCGAAATCGTAGATGCCCTGCGGTCCCTGCCGGCCGAACATCTATTCCTCGCCCATGCCGTCGGTCCCCGACGCCTCGCGCCAGCCGGCGTCGAAAGCCGGGCGCCGCTTGTCGCCGAACGGGAACGGGTTGGAGACGATCGGCTGGTTGTCGCGATAGGCCTTGGCGCCGAGAGCCCGCGCGCCGGCCTCGTCGACATCCGGCACGTCTCGTTTCGGCCGGTCGGGCACGCCGCCCTGCGCCTTTGGTCGCGAGACCGGTTTCGGGGCCTCGACATAGTCCTCGGCATGCGCGTTGCCGTCATCGTCGCGCCACAGCCGCACCGGCTGCTTGCCGATCTTGACGATGATCTCGCCTTCGCTGGGCACCAGCTGCTTGAACGCCTCGATGACCTGGTCTCGCGCGGAGACGTCGACGGCCATCATGCCGACCGAGCGAAACAGCGGCGCTTCCTTGGCCATGCCGACTGCATGCAGGTACATGTCGAGCAGTTCTTCCGCTTCCTCGATGTCGGCGGGCTTGGCCTGGCGTCGCTTCAAAACCGCGCGCACCGTTGGCGGGTTGAAGCCGGCCGCCTTCAGCTCGGCGAAGACCAGCGTCTCATCCTCGGCGGCTTGCTTCTTTCGGTCGCGGATGGACTCGACCCGCTCGATGTAGGCCATCAGGTCGCGGCCGGAGACCGTGTTGCGGCCGACCGTCTGCTGTGCTGGTTTCTTCGCCATCCTTCCCCCTCACGCCTTGGGGCGCATGGACGAGCGCGTCTCGGTCGAGCCAGGCCCCATCGAGCGCATGCACGAACTGGCGCGCCGGCAGATAGGCGGGCCCGCTGACTTTGGCGTGCGGCCGATGTCGTTCGGCTCGCTCTCGACGACGCGTTGCTTCGCCAGCGCGCGGCGCAGCGCCACTCGCTCGGCCGGCGTCATCGGCGAAGTCCGGCGCTGACCGCTCTTACTCGCGGCGATTGCCTTCAATTTCTTGTTGCGGTGGATCATGCCGCACACGGCCGAGCGCGACACGAACTCGCGCATCGCCCGCGACAGTTCAGCCGCGATGGCGGAGGCCGAGCGCCCGTCCAAGAGCAGCTGCTCGACCAGCTTCACGTCGGCGTCGGTGTATCGAGGCTCGCTCATGCGGCACCTTCCTTGCCGACGACGACGCGCAGGCCGCCCTCGGCCTTGACCCCGGCCAGCGAGGCGCGGATCTGGTCCTTGAGCTGGTCGATGCTGGACAGGATGGCGTTGAGCCCGTCGGCCTCGGCCGGCGTCACCTTGCCGTCCGCCTTGGCCCGCACCGTCTCCACGACCATGCGGCTGGCCAATTCGACGAGATCGGCGGCCTGGCTGGACAGCGACGCGGCGGCGGTCTCGCTCGTGCCGCGATCTGTCATCGCGCCGCCGTTGAATTCCACCATCAGCCGGGTCACCAGGGCGCGGCCGCAATCGTCCTCAAGCTGCAGCGCCACGCGATACGGCATCTCGTCGCGATCCGAAGGGCTGCGCCAGCGGCCGACCGTGCTCTTGCCGTAGGAGGTCAGCTCCGCGACCCGCTCAACGCCGCCGCAGGCGTCGATCAGATCGCGCTGCGCGCCGCGGAAGCGGATGAACCAGCGCTCGGTGAATTCGGCCATGTGCCAATCTCCAGAAGCGAAAAAGTCCCCAAAGACGAAAAAGACTTCCCGCGCCGGGAAATCCCGGCGTCGTTTCCCGTGGCGGGAAAGCTCGGCCTGGTGTTTGAGTGCGGCCGTCGGATCAGCCGATCCGGGGCCTTGAGGGGGGCGCGCGTGACCGCATCAGGAAGTGTCCTTGTATTCTGCCTCACGGGCCGCTTCGCAGCCGCCCGCGCCGTGCGCTGGCAAGGCTGCTGGCCCGAGTCTTTCCTCTCGCGCGCCTGCGGCGACGCGGCTGGGGCACGCCACGAGGCGCGACGGCCAGTCGGCCTTGCGGCCTGCGGCCGGATCGTCGTCGAAAATGCCGGAGATCGGCATGGCGACGAGCGTCGGCATGCCGATCCGCTCGGCATAGAGGCAGATGCCGCGCGCGATCAGCTCGTCGGCGGTGAGCCCGCTGGCGTCGAGCGCCAGCTGCAGCACCAGCGTCACGCTGTCGGTGAGCCGCACCGCAAGCGGGGAGGACGCCCGGTCCTCCCCCGCGGCGGCGCGGGCCCCAAACTCGGAATGATCGGCCGCAGGCCCAGGCTGCGACTGCGGCCCGCCGGACGTCCGGCGCCCCAGCCGCGTCGCCGCAGGCGCGCAAGAGGAAAGACTCGGGCCAGCGAGCTGGCCCGCGCACAGCGCGGGCGCAAGCGGTGCGGCCCGCGAGGTGGAAGAAGAACAAAAATCCGCCCCGGGCCTGACGCAGTCGGGCATCGTTGCCCTGACACAGTCGGGCGCCGGGGCGGCTATTGCCGCGCCGCCGGAGGGGCGTTCGGCGGCGCGGCTTTCGCGGTCGGGCGTCTTGGGAGCCCCTGCGAAATCGGCGGTCTGGAAAGAGGCGGGCCGCATGCTATGCTGTCCTCCTCGAGGGAGGGGTTTTGCCATGCAGGTCCAGCTTCTCGGCATCGCCTGGTATCGCGAGGCCGACTATCCGGAAATTCTCGAGGTCATGGTGGACGCTCACGTCCTGCCCGCCAGTCATGGCGAGTGGCAGAAGCTGGCCGAAAGCCTCGAACGCGAGCGGCAGCGCCATGGCATGCGCGTGGTGCGCGCCGTAATCGACCCGAAGACGTTCGCGCCCTGGTGCCGGCAGCGCGGCCTGGACGTCGACGCCAAGGCTCGCATGGCCTTCGCCAACGCAGAGGCTTGTCGCGTAGCGCGCGGCTGAGGTCATGCGCGCCTCCGAATGGTGTTGCGAAGGGCGTTCATTCGCAGTGCCCCGAAAATGCTGCCCGTTCCGCCATGCGGCGGAACGGGCTACCTTCCAGTGATTCGCCACAAACCAGGGAAGGATTGGAAACATGTCGGAGGACGAAGAAGCGCTGCTTCGCAAGCAGCTTGCGGCGCTCGAAACGCGCGTTGAAACGCTCCAGCACCTGCTGGAACGTGCTGTGCGCGAGCTGCCGGAACGCGCGATGCTGCACATCGAGGACGCGGCCATGGCCTATGTCAAATCGGCCGAAGACGAAGCCAGGCGGCGCGACCGTGATGACCTGCGCGATCGCGCTGCGGCCATCCACGATGTCTGCGTATCGATGGCCAACGCCATCGACGGCCGGCTGGCGGATCATTATTCCGGCGGCATCATTCGCACGGTCCAGCCCTTTCCGATCACCCCGGAGGCCATGCGTTTCCCCGATCTCGGATACTGATCGCTCAATTGATGGCTGCGAGTTCCGCTTCGTAGCGATCGACGAATTCGCCGAGGCCGCGCGCGCGCATGCTCTCGAACATGCCGTTGGCGCGCCAATCCCGCAATCGCGCGAGATGCTGCGCCTCGTGTGCAGCCCGCTTGGCGGCGAACGCCGTGTCGAAGGCGATCCGCCATTGCAGGTTGCGCCAGGCATAGCTCGGCGAAACCAGCTCGCGGAACAGCGTATGTCCGTGCTCCCCGCGCTGGTGCCGGTTGCTGACCAGCCGGCCTTCGCGCCGGAGATAGCGAGGGATGTCCAATGATGGCTCCTGTTGTGAAGGGCGTTCATTCGGCCGCCTCGACAAATTCTGGTGAGAGCTCGCCAGTGTCGTCGGCAGCCGCATCGCCCATCTCACCCTTATCCAGGCACATCGATTCGATTGGAACACCAGTCTCGCGATGGATACGGATGGCCAGGCCAAGGGACGGCTCGGCGACTTTGTTCTTGATCTTGCTGATCATCGAGCGGCTGCAGCGAACCTTCTGGGCCAGCGCCCCGTCGGTCCTCCCTGGCTCATTCAGATAATCGGCGAGAGTGTCCATTCGCCAATAGTGAATGTGATGAACGTGAATGTCAAGCACATCAGTGAATGACATTGCATGGACCGCTAAACGCCACAGTGAGACGATGTGAAATATGGCTCCCGTCAAGAAATCATTGCGGCCTCTTAAGACGACATTTTTGCTCCAATGGCGCGAAAATGCCGGCCTCGGCCAGGAGGCGGCGGCCGACCTTCTCAATATTTCGCGCACGCTGCTCTCGAAGATCGAGAACGCTAGGAGCCCATATTCACAGCGCATCCTCGAGCACGCTGCCGAGATCTATGGCTGCACGCCGGCCGAGCTGCTGGCGCGCAATCCAAAGGATACGCACAGCCTTTGGCCGCTTTGGGAACGCGCCGAGAAGACGGTCGGTCGCCAGCGCGATCAGATAAGGAAGCTGCTAAATGTCGCGCTGGAGGAAGCTTAGCCGGACATGACGAGCACGAGTTGGGCCTCGTGGTCGAAGCGGACCTTCCATGTCTCGCCGCCGTAGCGCTCCTGCATAGCGCTCGCCAACTCCGCCAAGGCATTTTCGATCCTGTTGCTGCCTCGCACTACCGGCGCCGCTTCCGCCTTGCCGATCGCAGCCGCCGCGATCAGGCCGGCGAACACCGCCCGCCTGCTGACTGAATTTGCCGCATAAGATTCCCCGTCTGCCCCTTCGGCATGTGGGGCACGTAGTGCTGTTGCCTTCATTTCTTTGTTCTTTCCCTCGCCCCTCGGGCCGCCGGCCGGACAGGATAGAATGCCCTATGCGGTGACGTTTCCACCTCGTTCTGCCGCTTTTGTAGCCGGAAACGCCGCACAAGCGGCAGTGAGCCAACGTTCGAACAAGTTAATCGGCTTGTCCAGCATTTTAAGTGTCCATTTTGGCCACGTCAGAGGCCGCCTTCCTTAATGCTTTCTCAATGGACGCATAGAAGTTTTCAATATCGATCAAAGTCCTATCGGATACCAACGGCACGGTTCTTCTACCGATCCTCACCGTATTTATGACGCCATGCCGCTTCAGGCGCGCAAGGTGGCGACGGACAGTAGTTCGCGGAAGATTTACAGTCTTGGCGACCCGGCTCACGTCCATCGGGCTCCCCTCATACATGCCCATGCGAACCGTCATCGCCACAAGGATCACCTCAGCGTCCGTCTCGTAGCTCCGGAACGTTTCGTTGATGTCGAGCACGAGGCGGGAAAGGATTATCCGCTTCTGCTGCTGCCTCGGGGTGATGCGCATTGGGCCGTCTCCACCACCTGTGAATCTTGACGACAAAAGTAGCACCAGTGGGCCTAATGTAGCTCTTGTGGGACCATTTCGGGGCAAGCCCTCTTCGGCCATAAACGCGCCGATGGCCAAGAACGACCCGACCTTCCATATCCGCGCACCGGCTAAGCTCCTGCAGAAGATTAGGATCGCCGCTGCCCAGAACGGGCGCAGCGTCAATGAAGAAACCGTGGCGAGGCTGGAGCGCTCCTTCGGGGATGACGACGAGGCGCGGCAGAGGGCATTCCGGCTTATCACGGAGGGGTTGTCGTTCATCGACAAGGGCGTAGACGAATAACGACGTTCATGCCATTCACTTTTCGGATTGACTAGTATGTGAATGTGATGCACTAATGCGTTCCATCAGAACCCGATGGAGCGCTGAATGCCCCTTATTCATAATGACTCTGCCTTGGCCGGCGTCGTGCCGATCCCGCTGGGCAACATCGAGCTGGCCTATGACGCGGCCGGCGAGCGCCTGGTGTTCGTGGTCGGCGTCTCAGAGGCGCGCCGCAAGGCGGCAGCACCTTCATCGTCGGGCAAGAGCCGCATCCTCGCTTCCACGCACGGCCTGATCCCGGTCGAGATCGGCGGCCTGCCGGACGGCATCAAGGTCCAGATCACCGTCACCCTGCCGAAGGCGTGAGGCGGCCATGCAGCGCTTACAACCCTTTGCCGGCCTCGATCCAGGCATATGCGAAGTCATTGAGCATGTCACCGCTTGGCTCCTTGGCGCGGGCGGCGCAGTAGCGGACAAACAGATCAGGGTCGACTACGACACGCGCGACGAGGTGGCCGTCGCGCTTCCAATTGCGCTCGAACACCTCGGCGCGCTCCTTCCATTCCTCGAAGCTGACGGGCATCGCCCTCGCATCGTTCACGACCCGCTGCAGGGCAGCATAGTCGCCTTTCTTGAACCATGGGATGGCGACGGACCTCCGCTTGAGGAGGTTTCCTCGCGAACCGGCTTTCCACGAGACGACCATGGTTCATCTCCCGCCCAAAGAGGCGGTGAGGCCGGCACGGCCGAACAGGGAGGGCGGTGAAATGTCTGAGCGCAAGGGGATCGCCTCCTTATGGTTGTTTCGTAAGGGGATGCTAGGTGCCGGCGCGCGCGGCCAACGCGCGCCGGTGCCGAATCGATACCACGACCGTCGGGCCGTCGGGCGGCGCGAGAATGGTGCGTCCACTGAAATGACCGACGAAGGCGCGTCGTTACAAACCCTTGCCGGCCTCGCACCACGGCTTGCGTTTGCCTTCCCAGGGGCGGGCCAGGCCTTCCGCGATCAGGATTTGGCCGAGGTCGCGGCCATCGATGCTGATCGTGGCAAGCGTGCGGCCGTGGCGATCCCTGGTGCGACCGTCGAGCGGATCGCCGCGCCGGATATCGATCCGGCCGCTGCCAAGCAGGGCGGCAACGCGCGCCCGCGCCACGATGGCCAGCCTGCGCTCGGCATCGCATTTGGCGCCCCTGAGTTCCGGCGCGTCGATATTGGCGATGCGGATCACCTCGTCGCCGATCACGATCGTATCGCCGTCCTTGACGGCCGATACGGCCGCCACGGACGCGAGCAGCAGGATCAAAACCGACATTGCGCTTCAATCCTTGACGGCGGGCCTGACCTCGATAGCCGCATTGGCCCGCGCGGCCGATGCGGCGCTGGCCTTCTGGTCGAGTTCCCACATCTTGGCGAGGTCCTTGCGAAAACCGACCATCTCGCGGCGGATGCGGCCAGCCGTGTAATTTCCGTAACCGATGGAAATCATCAGCAGTCCGCCAATCGCAACGATCACGCCGATGAGGATCTCCTGCTCTCCAAGTTGCTGCTGATAGATATTGGCCGCACTCCGGAAAATCATGTAACCCGAGTTGATCTCGAATATTCCGGCAACCACAAGCACGATGCCGACAAGTATTCCCATCATCTAATAGGCCCTCCGCCAGTTCGTCATCTTGGCACGTTCGACGGCGAACGCAAGCGGAACATAGGGGATATAGCTCCGGCGCACCGCGTCTGCCGGGCGAAGGCGCGGGCCGCTGCCGCGCTCGAAGATGCGATTGCCGCGCTCGCCATGGTCGCCTTCCTGATCGCGCTGGCCGTCCTGCTCGACAAGGTGCTGGCATGAACGCCCCCCCCGATGCGGCCGGCTGGCATGGTTTTTTTCATTCCCTGTTCGCGGCTGCGCCGCTCACACGCCGTGTCTCTTTGTTTCCCTGTTCGGCCGTTCCGGCCTCACCGCCTCTTGTTAGCTTCACCGTTCCACAACCGAAGGAGAACTGAGCATGCCCAGGTTACAGATCGCGGTGCTTGACCGCGGCTTCGTCTATGTCGGCGAATGCGCCATCGCCGACGGGTTTGTGGTCATCAGCCACGCCAACAATGTCAGGCGCTGGGGCACGAACGCGGGGCTTGGCGAGCTGGCGGCCAAGGGGCCGCAGCCCAACACCAAGTTCGACCCGGCAGGCACCGTGCGCGCGCCGCTCACGGCGCTGATCCATCTGATCGATTGCGACGCCGCCGCGTGGCCGCAGAGCGCGACGGCGGAGGCGGCTTGACATGGCTGACCGCTCTTCCCAGGCTACCGCCGGCATAGCCGCCGGCGGTGCAGGGCCGATGCTGACCGCCACGCAGGACGCGGCGACAGCTTCTTTGCAACGGTTCCACACGCACAGCGACGGCTACGGCTACGGCGACGGCGACGGCTACGGCTACGGCTACGGCTACGGCTACGGCCGCGGCTACGACGGCTACTGCTACGGCGACGGCTACGGCTACGGCTACGGCCGCGGCGGCGGGGATGGCTACGGCGGCGGCTGGTGAGCTTGCCGGCGCGCTTCGGCGCGCCGGTTTTTCAAACACTCGGAGGATATTTGGCGATGTGCCAGGAAATGGAACAACTGCGGCCACGCGGCTGGCGTCAATTGATCGTGCGCGAGGTCGGCCTGATCGAAGGTCGCGATTTCTATGGCGTGGTGCTGGAAGGCGGCATCGGCGCCATTCGCGAGGCCGACGGCTTGCTCGGCGATGCCGTCTGCCTGGTCCCCGCGCTGCCGCCGGAGCGGCCCGCCGAGCCGGCGCAGGAACTCGGCCCGCATCGCCAGTTCGGCAATTTCGCGCTGCTGCAAAGGCTGCGCGACGTGATGCGCGACTGGGAAGAGCTGCCCGGCGGCGCGCACCAGACCAAGGTGATCTCGCTGCTCTCGGAAGCGGCGGTTGGCATCCAGATGCTGCAGATGAGCGGCGACTATTTCTGGCCCGTGCATCTGCCGCCGGCGCCGGAAGTGAAGCCCGTGGCGACAGCCGCATCGCCGGCCGTGAAAGAACCTGACCATGCCTACGTCAAGGAAGACTGGGAGTGGACCAGCGCCTGGCAAGATCGCGCGATGCTCATTGAAGACTTGCCGTTGGGTGCGACCGTCCAAATCGGAACATTGTTCGACGGCCCCGATAAATGGGCCGCTCATGTGACGTTGACTTGGGGCGAGGACGGCACGCCCGACGAGACGGAGGTGCAGTGGTTCGACAGCCGTGAAGCTGCTGATGCGGCGGCAGCTGCTGATGCGGCGGCAAGCCGCAGTCCTGCCGCCCCTCGGGAAGCCGCGCCATGAGCCGCCGCCCGGTCGTCACCGCCGCCGCGCTGCGCGTGCTGGCCCGCGACGCGCTGGCCGGGCTGGCCTTCGCCGGCTTCCTGGTCGCGGCGCTGGAGCTGGCCGGGAGGGTGTGGCCGTGACCGACGCCGAAGAGCGCGCCCTCTACGATCTCGGCCTGGCGCCCGCGCCGGCACGGCGGCCGCCGAGCGCCGATCTCTATGTCCTGTCCACCGCCTGGCTGGTCGTGGTCGTCATCGTGCTGGCGGTTTTCCTTGCCGAGGCCGCCGTCTGCGAGGCCATCCGCCGCATCCGGGGGAAACGATGAAACCAGATCCGTTCGCCGACCTCGACCCGTTCCGCGCCACCGGCATCAAGCTCGCACGCCATCATCCTGAGCATCCTGAGCCTGCCGAAGGGGCCGAAGGATGCCTGTGGCCCGACTGCCAGTGCGACTTCTTCGCGTGCCGCAGGGCCGAGCGCCATGGCGTGCTGGCGATGCGGCGGCGCGCCGCCTTTCATGTCGCCATCGCCGCGCTGACGGCGCTGGCCATCGCCTTCGGCGGCGTCGCGCTGGGTCATGGGCTGGCCGGCCAGCCCAGCGTTTGCGGACGGGAATTGCCGCGATGAGCAAAAGCCCGCGCCAGATGCACATGCTGCCCCACGTCAGAGCATTCTTCGAGGCCTGCCGCTACCCCGAGCCAAAGCGCGGCCAGCGCGTCAAGATGCTGACACTCAGTAACTGCGCAATCCCCGGCATGAACCGCGAGGTTCGCGAGGCTGACGGGCTCATGCCCTCCACCCTGTTCTGCGGCTCGCAAAAGCAGTGCCTGCAATGGATTGCCGACAACGAACTCGAATGCGTGAACCTCGATGCGTGGGTGAACCGATGACGACGATGATCCGCCTCGGCCCGGCGCTGGCCGGCTCGACGCCGTTCTTCAAGGGCCCCGACGGCGTCGGCTTCGACGGCCAGGCCGGCCGCATGGTCGATTACGGCCACTGCTTCGATCATCAGCGCGGCTATCGTGTATTCGCGAAATTCGCCGACAGCGACACCTGCAATACCTGGGGCCCGGAAAGCCTGCTGAGATGGTGCGACGGATTCGAAGCCGCCGACGACGAGCAGGTGAAGCTCAAGGCCATCTGCCGGCAGCAGGCCCGGCAGTGCATCACGCTCAATGCCGAGTGGCGGCGGCTCGGCCGGCCGCGCGGCGGCGTGCCGACCGAGCCTAAGGGGAGCGCGTGATGCCCTCCAAACTGACGCGCGATCCCGATTTCCCGGCTGAAATCGCCGACCTCATGGCCATGTTCGACCGATGCGCTGGCGGCTATTCCACTCTGGCTGTGCTCGAAGCCTCCGCGAACATGCTCATTGCCGCAATCGGCGCGCACACCCGTGCATCGGCCGGTGACCGCGCGGCAGCGATGGCCATGGCAAAACACCTTGGCCAGAACCTCCACGGCCATGTCGCGGAGCAGTGGGATCGCCAGCGCAAGCCGAGCGATGTCGAGGTGCGGAATGGCTGACGGCACGTCCATCGAATGGACCGACGCAACGTGGAACCCGATCGGCGGGTGCTCGATCAAGTCGCCCGGCTGCAAACCCTGCTATGCGCAGAAACTGGCAGGCACTAGGCTCAAGAACCACCCGCTCTATGCCGGCACCACCACCCCGACAAAAGACGGCAAGCCGGTCTTCAATGGCCGGCTGACGGTCGCGGCCGATTTCCACCCGGTATGGTCGTGGCCGCTCAAATGGCGCGGCGCGATCAATCCGAAGCTCGGTCCCGGCCAGCCGTCGCTGATCTTCGTCGGCGACATGTCGGACCTTTTTCATGAAGGCAGGCCGATTGCCCAGATCGACCGTGTCATCATCGCCGGCCTCCGCTCGCCGCACATCCTGCAGCTCCTGACCAAGCGGCCAGACGTGATGGCGAACTACATCGCCAACTTGTCGTTTGCGCGCGCTGTCTGGAACTGCCGCAAGTCGCCCGACGAGCCGCTGCCGATGATCGGCCGGCACAGCTTCAATGACCTCGAGCGGTTGTTCGGCCTGAAACCGCGCTTCTCCTACGACCGCGATTGCGCGGCCTGGCTGGGGCGGCGGCTCTGGCTCGGCTTCTCGGCCGAGCGGCAGAAGGAATTCGACGAGCGCTGGCCGGCGATGCGTCCCCTGGCCGACGCAGGCTGGACCATATTCGTGTCGCACGAGCCCGCGCTCGGCCCGATCACCTATCCGCGCGACTTCCTCACCCTCGGCAAGCGAGCGCAGGTCATTGCCGGCGGCATGTCCGGCAATGACGCCACGCCGGCGCTCGCATCTTGGTTTCGTCACGATCGCGACCAATGCGCATGTGCCGGCGTCCCGTTCTTCTTCAAGCAGTGGGGAAAGTGGCTGGACGCCGACCAGCTGCTGACCCGCATCGAGGCCGGCCCGTCCTTCATCGTCAAGGACGGCGAGCGCTGGCAGCCGACCCGGCCGCTCAACTATGCCGACGCCGCCTTCCTCGCCGACACGCTGGGCCATCCCTACGAGCACCACAGCGACGGCTCGACCATGCTTTGCCTCGACAAGCGGCGCGCCGGCCGCCTGCTCGACGGCGTCGAGCACAACGGGTTTCCGGAGGTAAAAGCAGCATGACGCCGATCAGCAAGGAAATCGCGCAGGAAATCGCTTTCGCCTATCGCGAGGTCGAGACGGCCGAGCGGATTCTGGCCGACATCGACAAGGCGCTGGAGACCCGCGAGCCGCCCGACATCCGCGACGTCTTCGGTCGCCGCCAATTCGGCCTGACGCTCGGCGTGCCGGCCGGCCCTGGCGGCCAGCAGCTCTTCGACGTGCCATGGTCGCTGGCGCGGCCGATCATCCTGGCGCACGTCGCCAACAAGAAGGCGGTCATCGCCTTCCTCAGCGAGAAGGCGCGAGTGGAACTCGGCGGCCACCAGGGCGCAGAGGTGCCGGCATGAGACAGCCGAGCGAGGACGAGTTTCTGAAAAACGTCGCCAGGCACGCGTTGACGATCGTGTTCGACCAGGACTGCCACCGTCACCTGACGCTGAGGGACCCGGCTACCTTTCACAGCCATTTCCACATCACGACCTGGCCCGGCTACCTCACCATCAGCGGCGACATGGGTTGCTTCGTCTTCGCGCGACTGCGCGACATGTTCGAATTCTTCCGCGGGCGCGAGATCAACCCTCAATATTGGGCTCAGAAGCTTCAATCCGACAGTCGCTACGGCGGTCATGAGCAGTTTTCGGACAGGCTGTTCGAAGATGCTGTCCGATATCACTTTGACAACTGGAGTTTCGACAGCAAGGAGCAGCGCGAAAGAGCATGGTCTTACATCAAGGAAGGCTTGATCAATCGCGGCGTTTCGACAGTCCAAGAGGCTGTCATCGCTGGCATGGACTATGAATGTCCCGCCACCGGCAACCGGCTCCGCGACTTCTGGGATCATCGGTTTACCGACTATTCCTACCAGTTCATCTGGTGCTGCCGCGCAATCCAGTGGGCGATCGCCCAATATGATTCGACTAAGGCGCGGCCCCCGGCGGAGGCGGCATGAGCAAGGCCCGCGCCAAGGCGATGCAGCTGATCGCTCCCGACCTGCACAGATATCTGGACGGCGAGCCGGCCTCCGGCTTCATCGAATGGTGCGAGGCGACGGCGGACGCCATGGCCAAGGCCGACACGCCGGACGAACGCGCCTATGCCCGCATCATGCGCGCCATGCTCGTGGCCACCATAGAAAGCGCCAACCAGGCCCGCAGGAAGGACGGCGCTGAGGATGTGACCGTCACGCTGTTCGTGCCGCGCTGCGCCATGACGGCGGCGGTCTGCGGCATGCTTTCGGTGTTCAAGCAGGACACCGAAACCAGCCTGATCAGGGATCTGATCGTCGGCGAGCTCGACTTCGTGCTGGCGCTGATGGCGCCGGGCCGGACCATCGGGGAGTGAACCTGATGCTCATCCCGTCGATGCTTCCCCGCCTCGCCTTGTCGATCCGACAGCCCTGGGCATGGCTGATCCTGCATGCCGGCAAGGACATCGAGAACCGGCAGTGGTCGACGCGGCTGCGCGGGCCGGTGGCGATCCATGCCGCCCAAGGCATGACCCGCGCCGAATATGAGGACGGGCTGGCCACCGCCCACGCCATCGGCCGGGAGAGACCGTTTCCGAGCGGCCTGACGCTGCCGGCCTTCGACGATATGCCGCGCGGCGCGATCGTCGGCACGGCGCGCATCGTCGACTGCGTGAGCGACCATGCCAGCCCATGGTTCTTCGGCCGCTACGGCTTCGTGCTTGTTGAGCCGGCCCCGCTCGCCCAGCCTGTCCCGGTCAAGGGCGCGCTCGGCTTTTTTGAATGGCGCGACCGCGTCATCGCGCCGGCCGCGCCGAAGCCGGCCAGTCAGGGGCATCTGCTGTGACCGCCATGACGCACACCTTCCGCTGGGACCGGCATGGCCGCAAAGGCCGGCCGTGTCGCGTCACGGCCAGAAGCAGCGTCGGACGGCCCGGGTGTGGTCCCGCGCTCGCCTTCGGCGCGCAGCATGTCAAGCGCTTCAACTCGATCCGGATCGAATTCGCCGACGGCTATCGCATGGTCACCAGCGGCAACGCCATCCGCCGCATCGGGCCGGGCGCGCCGCCATGACGCACGCTGCCGCCGCCGCATCGTCGATCCGATTCGCCGTGCAGCCGCGGCTGGTGCCGCCGCTCAAGGCCGCGCGTTTCCTGCATCTGACGCTCGCCGAGTTCGACAGGCTGCTGCCGGCGCTGCGCGCCGAGGGTTTTCCCGCCCCTTGCCGGGTGACCGGCCATTATGATTTGCTGGCGATCGGCGCGTGGCAGGATCGCCGCTCCGGCCTGGCGGGCGGCCAGATCAGCGCGGCCGACGCCGACCGACTGGTGAGGGAACGGCTCGAAAGCCTTGGTTAAGATCAAGCTCAAGCACTACGTCGTCCGCAAGGGCAGATACGGCTACTGGCTGCCCACGCCAAAAATGGCCGCCATGGGCTTTGCGCCGGTCGCCTGCGGCCGCGACGGGCCCGACGCGTGGAAGATCGCCAAGCAGTGGGAAGACCGCTACCAAGCCGCCCGCCGTGGCGCGGAGGCGCCGCGCGGCAAGGTCTATCCCAAGGACTCGGTCGGCGACGCCTTCGAGCGCTATCGCCGCATGGATGCCTGGAAGCGGCTGGCCGCGCGCACCCGCGAGGATTGGGAACGCGGCTGGTCATACATCGAGCCCTATTTCGCCGACCTGCCGCCGGCGCTGGTCTCGCTGGAAAGCCTCGACGGCTGGTACGCCAAGCTCTTGAAGACGAAGGGCGTCGACGTCGCCTACCGGGCGATGAAGACCTGGCGCTCGCTCTATCGCGTCATGGCCGGCATGAAGCTGTGCGCGCCCAGGGCCGACCCGTCGCTGGCGATCCGCCGCCTCACCCCCAAGGGCCGCACCGCCACCTGGAGCGAGGGCGAGGCCGTCCGCTACGTCAAGGGCGCCTGGCGCGCCGGCTATCGGGGGCTGGCCTGCATCGTCGCCATCGCCTGGGACACCATGTTCTCGCCGGTCGACGTGCGCACGCTGACCCCGGCGCAGGCGGTGACGGCCGGCGACGGCGACTGGGGTTTCCGCATCGCGCGCGCCAAGTCAGGAGAGGCCGCTTTCGGCACGCTGTCGTCGCGCACGCAGCGGCTGGTGCTGGCCTATCTCGAAGGGCTTGGCGTCACCCTGCTCGACGACGCGCCGATCTTCCGATCGCGCGGCTACACGCCGGGCGCGAAGGGCGGCAGGCCGCGCGCCGGCGTGCCCTACACGAAGGACGCGCTGGTCGACGACTTCGCCGACGTCAGGCTGCTGGTGTTCGGGCAAGGGGAGAAGCGCCGCCTGATGGACATGCGCAGATCCGGCGCGGTCGAGGCCAATGCCGGCGGCGCCGCGGTCGAATCGATCGCCGCCAAGATGGGCAACTCGATCGACGAGAGCAAGTTCCTGCAGAAGACCTATATGCCCGTCAATCTGGCGGCCGTCCGCGCCGCCGACGACGCGCGGCGCAAGGGCCGCTCTCGTCTGGGCGAGGATCAGAACAGCTATCGGCGCATGAGGCTGCAGATCGTCCCGAAATAGCGAGGAACGCGTTTGTCGAAGATCCATTACTACCGCGTCCTGAAGGGACACGGCTACTGGTGCCCGACGCCAACGATGAAGGCGGCGGGTTTCGAGAACATCAAATGCGGTCCGGACGGGCCGGATGCGCATGCCATCGCCGCTACATGGAACGAAAGGTGGCAGGAGGTCAGGAGGGCAAGGAAGGGCAAAGCTGGGCGCGAGGCCATCGCGACGGGAGGTTTTGTCTATTTCCTCCGCTTCGGAGACCGTCTGAAGATTGGTTACTCACGAACGCCGTTGGCCCGCACCAATTACCTTCTTACGGTAGTGCCTGGCAAACTCGACACCTGCCTCATTGTCGCAGGGAGCCGCCAGGACGAAAAGCGCCTTCACCAGCGCTTCAACGCCTACCGTCAAAACGGGGAGTGGTTTGTCGCCAGCAAGCCCATTCTTTTGACCATGATGCGCTCTGCCATGGCCGGCTCCGTGGTTCATGATGGCGACGATAAAGCCGCCTCAGGAACGGAAACGGCACAAAAAGTTGACACTACCGCGGTTAGCGCAGTTGAAACTCTTGAGGCAGAGTCCTGCTAAGTGATTGATTCTAAATGGCGCGAGTGACGGGGCTCGAACCCGCGACCTCCGGCGTGACAGGCCGGTGAAACCCTATGGATTTACAACGATTGTTTCAAATTTCTCCCTTCGCTTTCTGGCCCGATATCACCAAAAGTTGAAACTCCTACCCACCGCCTTTCGCCCTGGCGTAGGCGTTCGCCTGCCGTGGCCATGGCGAATGCGGCAGCGACAGCGCCTCGTGTATGAAGCCGATATTGCTTGCGTAGCGTCCCGCCGCCCGGCAGGCCGGGCAGAACACCACTTTGAGCAGCTCGGAGTCCTCACACGAATAGTTCATGCCGGCTTTCAGGAAGCTGACGAGCTTCACCAGATTGAGGCGCCTGTGACGGTCCGGTCCCGTGCAGGAGTAGCAGACGAGCGTGATCTCCTCGCCAAGCGCCAGCGTCTTGCCGATCGTGTCGACGGCGAGCGGATAGGTGATTTCGGGAAGACGGAACATGCGCGATTTTAACCGGATTAAAACCGGATAATAATGGCATTAAAATTCCCATCAACGATCGTCAGTTCGCTCCGACAGCATGCCGCAGGCCTCGGCCGCGGCGATCAAGGCTGCGCGCGTCTCTTCGATGGTGGCCTTGTCTTCGAGTGCGGCATAGCACAGCTCGAAGGCGCGCCTCCACACCTTGCTGGCGCGCCGATCCCATTCGCGCAGCCGCTCGATCGCGGCTTCAACGGTGGTGACGCGATACGTCAGGCCCGAGCCGGGCGCGCCCTTGATCATGACAGGGGAGGGCAGGCGCTTCACGGCGCCTTGATGCCGAGCCGCTGCATCCCGGCTTCGGCAATCGCATGCAGCCGCGCGGCCGCTTCCTGCCGCGAAAGGCCGTCGCCATACATCATGGCGAAGCGGCTCTCCGGGAAATGGATGATCGCCTGGACCTTGAGCCAGGCCTCGGCTTCGTCCCACTCCCGCACCGACGTCTCGGCCTTGAAGCCGTTGAGGCGGTCGCCGAGCTTCACCGCCATGCCGTGCCAGAGCGTGACGATCGAAAAGTTGATCTCGGGATCGTAGAGGTCCTTGAGAATGTTCATCGGCGCAAGATAGCGCCCGGCGCGCATAAAAAAAGCCCCGCAGCCTTTCGGCCACGGGGCAATCGGTCGTCAGGGAGGTTGCCCGGATTATCCGCCGGGCGCGGGATCGAAGGGCAGGGCCAGCGATATTTCAATAGCGCGCTGATGCCGTTGGATGATGTCAACGATCTTGCCCTCTATCTGATCTACTGCCTTGGCGAATGCGGCCAGCGCCTCTGCGCAGTCGTCTTCGCCGATGATCTGGAACTGAGCGGCCGCCTGATAGGCTTCACCGAGCTTGCCGTAGGCGTAGCTGGCATTGTGGAGCGCCGCGAGAAGCACCAGGAAGTGATCTGTCGTGACCTTGGCGAGTGCTGCCTTAGGGTCGCTCACGTCCATGTTTTGTCAAGGCTCCTGCAACGGCAGATCGATGCCGTTTTTGGTCAACAGATGTTCGAGATTGTTGACATGCCTTTCCAAGTGGCGGACCCGATTCTCTAAGCTCTCGCGGTCCGTCTCCAGCTCGTCGATGCGCCTGATGAGGTCGACCCGGTCATCCTTGAATTCGGAGATCAGTTCCCTGAAGCCGGTGACAAGAGCTATCTGCGCCCGAGTAGCGGCCTCGCGAGCGGCAGCGTCGGCATCGGCGTTGCTTTTGCGTCGGCCGGCCCACCAACCGAAGAAACTAGTAATGAATGCCACGATGATGCCGGCGATCGCCGTGAGGATCGTCGGATTTTCAAACCATGCGATGGGCATCGATCGCGCTCTTGACACTGTAGAAGGCAGCTGATGCCGAAATGCAGGCCGTGGCGATATGGACCAGGACGTCCAGACGATAAACGCCGAAGAAGAGTGTAAGAACGCCTGTCAGATGTGTCAGCCCACAGGCGAGGATGAATGCCGCGAAAAGGACAAAGGCTATTGGTTCGGGCCGCACGCCGATCTGGCGGGCAAGAATCAGAACGGTGCTGATGGTGATGTAGCTGACGCCGATGACGATCCCAGCGCCAGTATAGAACCATATCATGACGGGATCGTTGGTGAGGCAAAGCGCGTGCTGTGAATAACGCTCCGCCCCGAAGAAATTGGCAATGTCCTGAATCCACATCACAGCTTTACTCTGCTCAACTTCATCTTGTTCGGCGGCGACTGCGCTGTGACAGGATGCCGATGCGCGTGGCGGCATCCTGTAGCTCGTGATTGCCGTTCGTGGTCATGTCGTCAGCCATTCAGCCCGCAGCCCCGGTTCTTTCATGCACTGCTTTTCGGACAGGGCCGGCCGAAGCCGGCACAATCACTTCGGCTGCACGACGATGTTGGGCTGCCCTTCCGGGGTCTCGATGACGACCGGAGCGCCGGGCGCGAGATTCTGATCGATCTGCTTCGCGGCCTCGGCCGCCTTGTCCGACGTTGCCTTGAAGAAAATACGGTAGATCGACATGCCGGCGGTGAGCAGAGTGCCCATGGCGGTGAGCAGCTTGGGATCGGTCAGGATGGCGATCTGCTGTTGCAGTGCCTCGATCTGCTCGGTGGTGAGCAATCCCAGGATGCCAAGGATAGCCAGGATCGAGCCGACGATCATGGTGATGTCGCGGACAGCGACGCCGGTCGACGTTGCCGTGGTGAGCGGCTTGAGCAGCGTGTCGAGCATGGGACAATTCCTTTTTCGTGCGTTGGGCAAACGCGAACCGGCGCTCTAGCGGAGCGCCTTGACGATGATGACGTAGGCCGCGGCAACCTGGAGAGCGGCGGTCGCGGCGTCGGCCGGCGGATTGGCGCAGATCGCCTGCGCGCCCGTATACGCGGCGTCGACCTTCTTGACGGTATCGGCCGGTATCTGGCCCGCTTCCTTGGCGATTGCGAACGCGGAATATCCGGTCGTCAGCGCCGAGCAGGTTTTTTCGAGCGAGGATTGCAGGTTGGGTGTGCAGCCGGCGAGCGCAAGCATCGCCGCTGCCATGATGGGCAGGCGCATGTCGGTTCCTTTCGGGGGTTGGTTGTCAGGCCGATGTCGAGAAGGTCAGGCCGAGCGCGTGGCGCATGCCTTTGTGACGCTCATTAAAATATCTCTTCTGCGGCGATATTGTGCTTGCAATTATCGCCAGACGAGGGCTATATTATCGCTATGAAAACGATCATCTTCACCCACACCGCAGCCCGCGATCTCGACAATCTCTCCGCTTCGGTGCGGCTGATGATTGAGCAGGCGCTTACCGGCTACGCCACGACCGGGAAAGGCGATGTGAAGCGTCTTCAGGGCCGTGACGGCTACCGTCTTCGGATTGGCTCGTACCGGGTCATCTTTGCGGAAGACGCGGTGACCATTCTGGCGGTCTATATCGGCCGTCGCTCGACAACCACCTACAAAAGGTAAATCTCGATGATCGCGATCAAACCCCAGACCATCCTTTCCCCTTCCGGGGATGAACTCGTAGTGCTCACGCGCGCCGAATACGATGCGCTCATTGGAAGCGCCGCCGATGCGCTCGAAGATGCCGCCGATGTCGCGATTTTCGACGAGCGCATGGCCGCGCTCGAGGCTGGCGCCGATGCTCGTCTGCCTGTCGAGGTCTCCGCCGCGATGCTGCGCGGCGACAGCCTGTTGCGCGCCTTGCGTCGCTGGCGCGGGCTCACTCAAATGGAAGTCGCGGCACGCACTGATCTAGCGCAGGGCTATGTCAGCGACATCGAGAAGGGCCGAAAGACAGGAACCGAAGATACGCTGCGCTCCATCGCAGCGGCGCTGGACATAGACCAGACGTGGCTCATAGGACCGTAGCAGAACTGCGCAAGGCGCAGTCTCGAAGACACGCCAGCGGCAGGGGTAGAGATTTCCGGAATTCTCACCTGGCCGGGGGCGGTCATTGACAGGCCGCGTTTCCATCCAAAAGAAACAGGCATCTAGCGCGGCCTGCGTCTTTTCCGTCGGTAAACATCATGATCGCCGCCCACATGAAGAACGGCAGAGCCAAGGGCGGAAGGACGCGCTTCATGCCAGCGCGCCCCACGTCTTCGGCCCGACCACGCCATCGGCGGTGAGGCTACTGCGAAGCTGGAAGGTCTTGACCGCACCTTCGGTGGCCGCGCCGAAGTCCTCATCAACCTTCAGCGCGCCGCCGTGCGCGTTGAGCGCCATCTGCAGCGCGCCGACATCATCGCCCCGATCGCCGCGGCGCAGCACCGGACGCGCCTTGCCGGCAACGACCGTAACCTCGCCTTCCCAGGGCGTATCCGGGATATTGGCCCATTTGCGGTAGGCGCGGTCGAGCTTCACGTCGTACTGGTTCCTGGCGTAGCCAGGCCCGTTCCACACGCGCGCCACGGTCTGCCAGCGGTGCGCCTTCAGGTCGTCGTCGATCCCCATGCTGACGAGCAGCATGACCGTCGCCTCAAGGTGGCTCTCCTCGTCTTGGCAGAAGGCGTCGACCATCGCCTCCGGCGTCGCGTAGCCGGCCTCGCGGTGGTTCTCGGCGAGGATCTGCGTCAGGCCCCATGACGACGCCATTATCGCCGCGCTGCGATCGATGCCGATCGCCTCGATCAGGCGCGAATAGCTGTCCTTCGGGTAGGGTTTCTCGCCCCATTTCGGATAGGCGAGACCCTTCTGAGACGCGGCCACGCGCTTCGCGCCGGAGAGGTTGCGCCAGAACACATGCGGCTCGAAAAGCATCTTCGGCCGACCTTGGCTGTCGAAGCCGGAGCCGGCGGCCTCGACATCCATGAAGGCGTGGATTTCATCTTCGCCGACGCCGATGCGGGCGCCAATCCTGGGCAAATCGATATCGTCGAGGCGCTTGGCCGCGCCACGGAATGACAGGTCCATTGGTTCTTCCTTTCCGTCGTCGCCGGCAGATTTTGTTTGGTTGAAGGGAAATCAGGTCAGCCGAATTGTGGCCAGCTCATTTGGCCACCGGCTGACCCGCCTCCTGTGGCGCCCTGAGCTAGAACGACCTCCCCTACCAGGTTGCCGCCAGCCCCGCCCATATTGCCGCCCCCTATGATGCCTCGAACGAAATGGCGGGTGTCGCCGCGCGGGAAGCTCCCCCCGGCTCCGCCGGAACCGATTTCGATCGTCATGCTGATACCCCCGGCCATTCTACCGCCACAAACACTGCTTGCACGCTTGCCGCGTCCTCTGCCGCGCCGATCGCCTTCTTGGTGCCCAGGCGCATCGCTTCGATAGCCGCGCCTATCTGCTTCCATAAAGCGTATTGGCCCATGACGACGGCCGCCACGCCGGCGAGATCAGGTGCGGTAATGCCCGTCTCAGCCAACAGCAGCGGGTAGTCTTCCGAGGCGGGCTCC
>Ga0081539_10000935_pt1 | contig 54736 bp, 47 predicted proteins | sample TabmetS4T2R2_FD_71023 | JGI IMG/M metagenome (GOLD analysis project Ga0081539, IMG submission 71023) | Tabebuia heterophylla rhizosphere microbial communities from the University of Puerto Rico - S4T2R2 | ecosystem: Host-associated > Plants > Roots > Rhizosphere ...
TCATATTCTTTATTTAATTCATTTACAAATTCTTCATTATTCCACCAATCTTCAGCCTTTTTGCTTTCATCTAATTCCTCATTTGCACTTGTATAAAGCAAATCGGCAAGCATGATTTTTTCTTCAGCAGGCAAAACCAATAATTCTTTTATATTGTAAGACATACGATACCTTTTCGTGAAGTTACTATAATTAAGCAATCACCTTCTTTTGTTTCTTTGACGTTGCAGATTTCTTCTTCTTTTGCTTTGCCCTTCCTTCTTTATCTGCTTTAATAAAATCACTGACAGCTTTTTCTTGCTCCTTTGTAAGCGGTGTTGGATCAACTACAAAATCTACATCTAAAGGTTCGCTTATTCTTTCCATGTAGAAACTCCTTTTATACTTCAAATATTAAATGCTTTATGAAAATGCACGCTGTTCAAAAAGTCCCCCTTTTAGGGGGATTTAGGGGGTTTCAACTCAACACCTTCACCGCTCTCTCAACTCCCTTCACCAACTTATCCAATTCTTCTTTTGTATTATAAAATGAAAGCGATGCACGAACCGTACCGGGTATTTTAAAGAAATCCATCACGGGTTGAGTGCAGTGATGCCCTGTACGAACCGCGATGCCTTGTTTATCGAGTATCTCACCAACATCAAACGGGTGAAGACCTTCAACAATAAATGAAATAGATGCTGCTTTATTTTTTGCTTCACCGATAAAGCGAAGATTTTTCATAGAGGATAATGCTTCTGTTCCATACATCAATAATTCATGTTCTGCTTCAGCAATTTTATCAATACCAATATTGGTGATATAATCCAGTGCAGCAGCTAAACCAATTGCGCCTGATACATCAGGTGTGCCTGCTTCAAATTTGTATGGCAGTTCGTTATAAGTTGTTTTTTCAAACGTTACTGTTTTTATCATATCACCGCCGCCCTGATATGGTGGCATTTCATTCAGCCATTTTTCTTTTCCATACAAAATGCCGATGCCTGTTGGACCGTACACTTTATGACCGGAGAATGAAATAAAATCTGCATCGAGTTTTTGCACATCAACATGCAAATGTTGCACAGCTTGCGCCGCATCAAGTAAAACAGCAATATTGTTTTTATGGGCGAGTTCTATTATTTCTTCAACAGGATTTATAGTTCCAAGTGAGTTGGAAACATAAGTGACTGCAATAATTTTTACCGGATTATTCTCAACAAGTTTTTCAAACTCATCCATCAGCAATTCACCTTTCTCGTTCATGGGAATTACTTTCAGGATGGCGCCCCTGTCTTCGCACATAATCTGCCATGGAACAATATTGGAATGATGTTCCATTGCAGATATCAACACCACATCTCCTTGCTTAATATATTTTTTTCCAAAGCTGTATGCAACAAGATTGATTCCTTCTGTTGTGCCTCTTGTAAAAATTATTTCATTTGAACTTTTTGCATTCAGAAATTCACAAACTCTTTTTCTTGCGGCTTCATAATTTTCTGTTGCAACCTGACTTAAATGATGCACGCCACGATGAACATTGCTGTTGTATTCGCGATAATAATTTTCGAGTGTATCGAGAACCTGCAATGGTTTTTGAGAAGTAGCAGCATTATCAAGATAAACCAAGGGATGACCAAATACTTTTGTTTGAAGAATAGGAAAATCTTCTCTTATTCTTTCCACATCGAGTTTTTCAGAGATTGCTATTGCGCTATTGTCAATCATAAAAATCAATTTATGGAGTGCTATTGGTGAGCGACCAACTGACGATTTCAATGAGGTTAAAAGTTGTTGGTCAGGCGACCAACAACGGCGAATCAGACCGTGCATTACACAAACAGATTAGCCAAAAAACCTTTTATCAGCTTTTGCACATGTGCTTTTACATGCTCATTCTTCACTTGATCCGTAACATCAAAAGCGAATGCGTTTATAAGTAATGCTCTTGCGGCATTTTCTCCAATGCCTCTTGAACGTAGATAAAATAATGCATCAGTATCAAAACTTCCTACAGTTGCACCGTGCGAACATTTTACATCATCTGCAAAAATTTCCAGTTGCGGTTTTGAATCTATTGTTGCTTTATCACTCAACAACAAATTGTTATTCTGCTGAAAAGCATTTGTTTTTTGTGCGTCAAGCCGCACAAAAATTTTACCATTGAAAACAGCTTTTGATGTATCAAACAAGACGCCTTTATAATGTTCGTTGCTGTTGCAGTCCGGCATGCGGTGGTCAACAAGCGAATGATTATCTATTAGCTGATTATCAGTAGCAAGATATAAGCCATACAAATGGCTTTCTGTATGCGTGCCTTCCAAAACAACATTCAGATTATTCCTTATTAAATCAGCTTCAGGCAAACTGAAGTTGTAATTATTGTAAAGACTTTGATAGCCTTGCGACACCTGTGTTTGATGAATATATCTTTTTCCTTTCGTTCCTGAATGAATAAAGCAATTATCAAACTGCGCATCCTGTTCAAGAATAATATTCGTAACCGAGTTTACAAATATTGCAGCAGAGTCATTCGCATTTGCAACAGATTCTATCAATTGAAAAGAAGAACCTTCATGTGCAACAAATAAATGTCGAGGCTGAACAAAAACATTCTTATCAGAAGTAAATACATGGATGACATGCACCGGCTTCTCAATAAATTTTCCGTGCTCTACCTCGATGAATAAACCATCTGTGAACATGGCAGTGTTCAAAGCGGCAAAAGCATTTTTTTCTACATCAATATTTCTTTCAAGATAATGATGTAAACGGTCATCATTCTTCACCGCACTTAAAGATTGCACCTTCAAACCGTTCACTTGCGGAATATCACTCAAACTTTCTTCAAGTCTTCCATTAACCAAAACTATTTTGTATGCATCGAGAAAGCGAATAGATGTTGCTTCAACAGCACTCTTCACTGTTTCAATATCCACTCTCTCGACATTTGCTCTTCCAAAACCATCCAGCTCAAAATTTTCTTTTAAGAACGGAACAATGTTGGTGTATTTCCAGTTTTCATTTTTTATAGAAGGAAAACCTTGTTTTTTAAATGCTTCAAACGCTGTTGTTCGCAACAACTGCAACGATTCACTCTCATTAGAAGAAGCGTTTAAATTCTCAAACTCATCAACTAACTGGTCGTATAATGATATAGCGATCTGACTCGTCATAATTTTTTACTGTATTGATTCACTAACTTCCTCTTTCAACCAATCGTAACCTTTTTCTTCAAGCTCAAGCGCAAGCTCTTTGGTTCCTGATTTCACAATTCTTCCATCATACAACACATGCACAAAATCGGGAACAATATATTCAAGTAGTCTTTGATAGTGCGTAATAATCAAAAACGCATTATCGCCTGAACGCAATTTATTTACGCCACGAGCTACAACGCGAAGTGCATCTATATCCAAGCCGGAATCTGTTTCATCAAGGATTGCCAACTTAGGTTCAAGCATGGCAAGCTGAAATATTTCATTTCTCTTCTTCTCACCACCAGAGAAACCTTCATTCAAAGAACGGTTCACAAGCTTTGCATCAAACTCCATTAATTTTTGTTTCTCTTTTGTGAGCTTCAAAAATGTTTTGGAGTCAATCGGCTCTTGTGCTCTGTAGGCGCGGATTTCATTAATGGCAGTGCGTAAAAAATTCACATTCGATACACCGGGAATTTCAACAGGATATTGAAACGCAAGAAACAAACCTTCTCTTGCACGGTCTTCGGGCGCCATATCCAGCAGGTCTTTTCCGTCGAATAAAACTTCTCCCTGTGTTACTTCATAATTTTCTCTTCCGGCTAAAACAGAAGCCAAAGAACTTTTGCCCGATCCATTCGGTCCCATTATCGCATGTATTTCTCCGCGATTAATGTTCAGATTAATTCCCTTCAGAATTTCTCTTTCTTCAATTCCTGCATGTAGATTTTTGATACTAAGCATTGCGTTATGTAGATTTTTCTTTTTTGATTTAGTTACCAGTTACCAGTTTCAGGTTTCCGGTAACTGGTAACCGGAAACCATTCACGACTGACGATTCACGTTCTCATCCCACACTTCCTTCAAGCGTAATAGATAACAACTTTTGCGCTTCGACTGCAAACTCCATCGGCAATTGGTTCAACACTTCTTTTGCATAACCATTCACGATGAGCGCAACAGCTTTCTCTGTATCAATTCCTCTCTGATTCAAATAGAATATCTGGTCTTCTCCAATCTTCGAAGTGGTCGCTTCATGCTCAAGCGTTGCCGTCTTATTTTTTGATTCGATATACGGAAATGTATGTGCACCACATCTATCACCAATCAGCAATGAGTCGCACTGCGTAAAGTTTCTTGCATTATCAGCTTTCGCAGCGATCTGTACAAGACCACGATAACTGTTGTTGCCATGACCTGCAGAAATTCCTTTCGAAATAATTCTGCTCTTTGTATTGCGACCAATGTGATGCATCTTGGTTCCTGTATCTGCAATCTGTTTATTTTTTGTAACAGCTACCGAATAAAATTCACCAACAGAATTATCGCCCTGCAAAATCACGCTTGGATATTTCCATGTAATTGCAGAACCTGTCTCAACCTGCGTCCACGAAATCTTTGAATTATTTCCTTTACAAATTCCTCTCTTCGTTACAAAATTATAAATGCCACCATTTCCCTCTTTATCGCCGGGATACCAGTTTTGAACAGTTGAATATTTTATCTCAGCATTTTCAAGCGCGATTAATTCAACTACTGCAGCATGCAATTGGTTCTCATCACGACGAGGTGCAGTGCAACCTTCAAGATAGCTCACATAACTTCCTTCATCTGCAATAATCAATGTGCGCTCAAACTGACCCGTATTCTCGGCATTAATTCTGAAATAAGTAGAAAGCTCCATCGGGCAGCGAACGCCTTTTGGAATATATACAAACGAACCATCTGAATAAACGGCAGAATTAAGCGAAGCAAAAATGTTGTCGGAGTAAGGAACAACAGTACCCAAATATTTTTTAACCAATTCAGGATGTTCGCGAACAGCCTCACCAAAAGAACAGAAAATAATTCCAAGCTCTTTCAATGTTTCTTTGTAAGTGGTAGCAACAGAAACACTGTCAAACACTGCATCTACAGCCACACCTGCAAGCGCTTTTTGTTCAGAAAGAGGAATGCCGAGTTTTTCGAAAGTTTTCAGCAACTCCGGATCAACTTCATTAAGATTGCTGTATTTCGGAGCCTTTCTCGGCGCGGCGTAATAAGAAACTTTTTGAAAATCCATTTCGGGCATTTCAAAATTTTGCCAATGCGGCAACTCCTGTTTTTGAAACGCTTTATATCCCTTCAACCGCCACTCCAGCAACCATTCCGGCTCCTGCTTTTTATGCGAAATAAAACGAATCGTTTCCTCATTTAAGCCTGCCGGTGCAATCTCCATTTCAATGTCGGTGAAGAACCCAAACTCGTATTCTTTCGTGCTTAGCTGTTCTAATATATCGTTACTGCTCATGTGTAATTTTTTGGATTATGATAACATTTATTTTTTGGAGCCGCACTATATGCAACTATTGGGCTTCTCTTGCGTCGTCGCAGACCCCGAGTTAGGTTTTGTGCGCTGCATCGGGGCACTCTTGTACTTTTGTAATTATATTCAGCACGTGCCCAACCGGACAAACTGATACAATACCCGTTCCATTATAAAAACAAATGCATATCAATAGCCTGCAAAATTACTTGCTGATTCTCAAAGAGAAGATTTATTTATAACCATTAACAAACTTATTTCCCTATTAAATAATTTATTTTACCTTTTTCGTAAACAATAAGATACTTACTCCTGATAGAAGGAGGCGTTGAGGAAAGTAAATTAACAGGTGTTTGTACGGTAATCTTCGTTATGCATTACGCAACTCTTCCTCAATTATTTCAGAAAGGTTGCTCTCATTACTCATTACCCATTCAGGTAAAGGATGTTGCTGCACAAATTTCCAGATATTGTTTTCTTTTTGCATCTTAAACATAATACGATTGCCGCGGTCGTCACAAACATCAACACTAAAGAGTTCGAGCTGTGGGTCTTTGATTTTTCTGAAATTGAATTCTCTTAACCGCCCGTTAATTTTCAGCAGTCTTGTAAAATGTATATTTTTTATAAATTGAATGCGCATATTTAGAGTGTGAATTTTATTTCTCCGCAATTCTCATGCAATTTTTTTAAAAACCACTTCTTCCAACGAAAATTTAAAAAAAAAATTTTAGGGGCATGGAAACGTAAACTTCAAAAGATTTTGCATTGGTTGTTCTGCCACAATAAAGAACTCATCCAAAAAAATCTCCACTCATAGTGAAAACTTTTTTGAAGCATGAATTAATTTATGCAAAGCCCCAACTTGTCATAATGCGGTAATCTGTTTTAACGGCCTCGATTGGCGACTTGCCCTGATATGATTCTTGTTCAATAATAAAATGAGTAGTGCCGCCGGTTTTCCTTGCAAGCTCTAAAACTTCTTTAACTTGTACTACTCCTTTGCCAAGTTCTGTACTTTCATATCCCTCCAGTTCTGCCTTTTCACTTTTGATTTCATCTTTTACATGCATTGATTTAAATCGTCCGAAATATTGTTTTATTAACTCGATTGCTCTGCCTCCTGCACCATACATATTGCCAATGTCTATTTGCTGAATCACCAAATCAGGATCAGTTTCTTTAAGAATAATATCATACATACGCATGCCGTTAAGTTGTGTGGTAAACTCCACGGCGTGATTATGATACCCGAACCTCATTCCATGTTGTTTGCATAATTCACCGCTTTTGTTATATATCTCTAAAACACGCTTAAGCGAATCATAATCCTGATAAAAACTTTTATCCATAGAGGGACTTATAACGAATTGTTGCTCCATTGCGGCTGCATCTTCAACAGTATATTTCCATTTGTCTGTAAAATCATTTTTGCTTTCATCCCACGCATCTTTCCCCATTACGGTATGTCCGCTTTTCATTTGTAAACCCAAATCGTTTAATATCTTTTTAAATTCAGTTGGTGTATAGCCATAAAATTTTCTGTCAACATAGCTTGCATGTTCAACATACTTGTAACCGATGTCGCTTATTTGTTTTAATGTGCTTTTTGGGTCGTTCTTCATATCGTCGCGAACAGAGTAAAGTTGAATGCCTAAAATTTCTTTTTCTTTTCGGACTGCGAAAAGTTCAGATGAAAAGATTGTTGCACCTGCAACTGTTATGGCGCTTTTTTTCAGGAAGCTTCTGCGTGAAGTGTACATGGTGTAGTTATTTAATCATGGTTGGTTAATAAATGCAATCGCGCTTTAAAAATAGGGAATAAGATAATGAATGTTTTGAATTTTTTATGGTACGAGCTTTTGTTGTTGTGGCATCGCCTGTTGTGTCATTATAATCCCGACGTAATCGTGGACTCACTTCATCGTTCCGAAACTTTAATCAGCACACGAATCGTCTCAACATTCTGCTGGAAAGAGATTTGCAATCACAATTATATCTACAACTAAATTTACGCTATGATAAAATTTGCACACTAAGCCTGTTGAGAATATCAGCAGGCTTTTTTTATTTTGTACCATGATAAGCAACCCACATATTTCCATTGCCAAAACAAGCGACATACCTCAACTTGTTTCGCTAATAAACAGTGCCTATCGTGGTGATGATTCAAAAAAAGGATGGACCACCGAAGCTGAACTTTTTGATGGCACGCGCATAAATGAAGAGGTGTTAACGAATATACTTTCAAATAATGATGCAGTAATGTTGAAATATACAAACAGCGATAGTGCTATTATTGGTTGTGTTTATCTTGAAAAACAAGAATCGCAAATGTATCTGGGCTTGTTAAGTGTTTCACCGGATATACAGGCATCAGGCATTGGTAAACAGTTGCTTGCCGCTGCTGAAGAATATGCACATGAACGTGACTGTAACAAGATTTCAATGACAGTGATTACTATTCGCACGGAGTTGGTTGAATGGTATCAACGGCGTGGTTATAAACCAACCGGAGAAATAAAACAATTTCCGCAGGATAAAGTAAATACACCAAATCAGCGATTAGAGTTATTTGTGATGGAGAAAGAAGTGTGAGTTTTGGAGAACGAATTTGAAACCATGATCGCTACAGTTTAATTGAAAAGCGGAACGTACAAGTGAGTGACACAACAGACGATGCCACAGTGGACTTTTGCTTGCCACATAATAAAACTTTCTATACTCACCACTCACTACCGACTACTCGCTACTCCCTCTTTCCAAGTGTTATTCGACTCATCAGCATCCATAAAAATGCCGCCATTCAATTGCAGCGATGTAACTTTTTTCTTTGGAGTAATATTTACTGTTGCTTGTTTTTGATTCTGCTGCCATATCGCCGGTGTTTGATGAAATTTTTCCGTTGTAGCGTCATCATACGTTGCCACAATATCAACAGGCGCTGCAAAACCACCAATATTTTTTATAGTTATTCCAATGCCATTCTTGTTTTTCTTTACACCATCAATTGCAAGATCAATGTAACCGTTTGTGAAATACCAATTATTCCAAAACCAATTTAAATTTTTACCCGATGCATCGTTAATGGAGTTAAAAAAATCCCAGGGAATAGGATGCTTGCCATGCCAGCGATTCATATATTCGAGCAAAGCCTTTTTAAACAACTCGTCGCCCAACAAATCTTTCGCTGCCAGATATCCAAGCGATGCTTTTCCGTATTCATTGTTGCCAAGAGCAGCACCGCTTAAGATATTGCCGGGAGTTATAATTGGAATATCTTCTTCGGCAGAGTGATCATTTATCCAATTTGAAACACGAAATTGTTTATAAAATTTTTCCGCTGTTTCAACACCGAGATCTTGGCGACCAATCAACAACTCAAGGGTTGTTGCCCAACCTTCGTCCATAAAACCATATCTTGTTTCGTTAATGCCCATATAAAACGGAAACCATGTGTGTGCAATTTCGTGCTCGGCAACAAATCGGGAAAAGACAGTGTCATCATAAGTTTCATCATTCACCATCATTGGGTATTCCATGCCGGCATAACCTTGCACAATGGTTGTTTTTGGAAATGGATATGGCACACCAGGCCAATTATGCGAAAGCCAATTAAGTGCATGACGACCAAAAGAAACCATGTGATGAAAATCCTGAGCAGTGTCGTTGAATGCAGACTGCACACTTGCCCTGCGTTGTGTTGCATTATCAACAACGACACTTGATGCATCCCACACAAAATGATCGCTAATTGCAAAAGCTACATCTGTAATATTGTTTGCAGTAAATTTCCATGAGTTTATCTCGTTTTGTGCGGTAACATTTTTTGAAGCAAGTTCTTCTTTTGTTGCGATATGCATTATTTCATCGCTTTTATAAGAAGCATTCAAACGCTGCGCATAAGTTGGTTGCAAAACATCGTTTGGATTTTTTAAATCTCCGGTTCCCCAAACAATATAATTTTTTGGTGCGTTTACAGTAACAGTATAATCATTAAAGTCGTTGTAGAATTCCAGTGCATCATTAAAAGTCATTCTGTCCCAGCCCATGTAATCATCATATACTGCAACACGCGGATAGAAGTATGCAAGAAAATAAGTTGTTGAATCAATCATTCCCTCTCTGCCGCTTTCGAGCGAAATTTCATAATGCCATGAAACAGAGAGTTGCACAGAATCGTGTGGCAGCAAAGGTTTTGGCAAACGCAGCGCTTGCCATGTATAATGAAACTGGGGTTCATTCCATTTTTGCGGTTGACCGTCTACACTAATTGCATCTACGTGTGTACCTGAAGTAAGATAATCAGAATCTGCATCGCGCAAACGTACGGCGCCGGGTTTATGAATATTCAGCAGTAGTTTAAAAACAAGATTGCGCAAGGTATCGGGACTGTTGTTTGTATAAGTAATTTGTTCTTCGCCCTTTACAATTCTATCGGGCGGCATTGCAGTAACGGTGATGTTGTATCGTGCATGATTCTGCCAATAATTTTTCCCGGGCTTACCATCCGGTGAACGGGTTTCATTTTCAAAAGCACGTTTCACATCACGTGGCATGTATAAATCTTGTGCATTAATAATTATAATACTGCAAGCAAAGCAGAGAGCAAGAACAAATCTTTTCATAGCTATGATTTAAGATCGGGAAAGGTAGATATTAACCTATACAAACTTAATGCCTTTTGATAAGTGGTAACGGTTGAGGATTATGTACCACGCTTTTGCAGTACTATGAGGCTTTAGTTGCGTCGTCGCAGACCCCGAGTTTTGGCTTGCGTGCTGCATCGGGGCACTCTTGTACAGTTAGAACTTTATTGAGCAAAAGTTACACTACCGTTTATGGCGTTTAAATGTGCAATAAGAAAACAAGTAAAGAAAGCAGTTAATTAAAAACGATTGTGCATAAGATTCACGATTTTAAATAGTTTTACAATAACAACTTTACAAATACTATGCAAGACGAAGTTGCTAAACACACTAAAAAAATTTACCGGGAATGGAAAAATTCTAACCATTCTTTTGGCGAAAAAGTAAAAGAAATTCTTGTCGAGATTTTCATTATTGTTTTTGCGGTAACACTTTCAATATGGTTTCACAATTGGAGTGAGCACAGACACGAGCAGGACGAAGTAAAAGAATTTTTGCGGGGATTAAAAGATGATCTTACCGAAGACATTAAGCAACTTGAAACGAATAAAAATGTTATTACAAGATTGGACTCAAATTTTCATTTTTTATCCTCTCTTCATAAAACAGATAAAGCAATTAATGACAGTCTCATTAGCTTTAATTTTGACTTGCGCGTAACACGTCCCAACATTGGAAGATATGAAGGCTTTAAATCGAGCGGAAAAATAGGCACGATTGAAAACGATAGTCTAAAAGAAAAAATCCTTGTGTTTTACGAACAAGAAATACCGAATTTGGTTTACGGCGAAAATTTTGTAAATGATGTTCAGTCAAAAATTTTGAATTTGGAGATAGATAACAGTGAAATGCCAATAAGAGATTTAGTAACTTCAGCAAAAATGAAAATACTGTTGAATGTAGCAACACAAAATTTTGAAGTAAATGTCCGGGGATATAATGATGTAATAAAAAAAGCAAGATGGATTATTGCAGAAATTGATAAAGAGGAGAGGAAATAAAACTTCAAAGCAGATACTTAAAACGACTAACTGCACTTCACTTCACATGCAATCCGCTCATTCATTCAAAATAAAATCGCTCGTTCATTTGTATGAAATTCTTCCTAACGAAGAACGTCTCATTGTTGATATTTTGCGCCAAATAATTTCAGAAAATTTACCCGCAAGATTTAAAGAAAAGATTTCTTTTAATGTTCCATTTTTTTATGGCAAAAAAGGTGTCTGTATTATTTGGCCATCAACCATTCCCCGTGGTGGAATAAAGAAAGGAGTGCTGCTTGGGTTTTGGTATGGTAACAAATTAAAAGACACCGATAATTTTCTCACCCACGGAACCAATAAACAAATCTTTTACAAAATATATTACTCCGCTGATGAGATTGAAGAAGCGCCTATTATAAACCTTTTGAAAGAGGCTGTAGAGTTGGATAATAAATGGCAATTAAATAAATGACTCAACAATTCAACCTGTAAGAAAACATTAGATGATATGCTAAAACCATTTGCACATTAGAACTCTTTTAAAAATTTCGATTTTTGCTGAGTAAAGAATCAAGCCGTAGAAATGAGGGACACAACAAAAGCTCAATAACTACAGAGGCGACCACATAAAAAATATTATCAAGCAAAAACGATTGCTTTTTTTACCTTCACTGCTTGTAATTTGAAACTTTGTATTTGCACTTCATTCGTTATTTACTTGGCATTATTTTTTTGTTGTAACCTATTATATTTAATAAACACCATGAAAAATGCTTTGCACAATTTTTATTTCGATGTAGCGTCTAACGTTTGGGGAATGAAAGACCTTTTTGTAAATGTTTATATGATACAAAGCAGCGATGAAAAAGATTGGGTGCTCATTGATACCGGTTTAAAATCTTCCGAAGTTAAAATAAAAAGAATGGCTGCTTCACTGTTTGGAAGCAACAGTAAACCCAAATGCATTATTCTTACACATGGGCATTTTGATCATACTGGTTCAGTAATACAGTTGGCAGAAGAGTGGAATGTACCTGTGTATTCGCATTATCTCGAACTTCCTTACCTCACAGGAAAATCTTATTATCCGCCGCCCGATCCTTCGGTAGGCGGTGGTTTAATGGCGTGGATGTCTTTTATGTATCCAAGCAAACCAATTGATTTAACGGGAAAACTCTATGCATTACCTGAAGATAATTCTGTACATGGTTTAAAAGAGTGGAGATATATTCACACTCCGGGACATGCGCCGGGACACATAAGTTTGTTTCGCGAAACAGACGGGACGCTAATTGCAGGAGATGCGTTTGTTACAACCAATCAGCAATCGGCGATAGCGGTAATGTTGCAAACAAAAAAAGTAATGGGTCCGCCCACTTACTTCACTTATGATTGGGAGGCCGCGAACGAATCCGTAAAAAAGTTGTTGTTACTTGCTCCCAATGTTGTTGCAACGGGGCATGGTCGTCCCATGTATGGTAAAGCAATGAGAAAGCAACTGCACAATTTGTACGAACACTTTGAACATGTTGCAGTACCTGCACATGGTCGCTATGTTGATGAGCCGGCGGTTACCGACGTAAACGGGATATTATATGTGCCGCCCAAACAAAAAACGAATAAGTATTTGCCATGGATCCTTGCCGGCGGTGTAATTGGTTTTACTGCAGTTGCATTGATGAATAAACAAAAGATTAAATATAGTTTGGGTTTGGGATAGTGAAATGGTGAATAACGAATCGTTAATTCTCGGTTACGAAATCTATTACTCACTACTCGCTGATTTACTGGTTCACTGAGTAAGGTCTTGCAGGTTTTGCTGTTTGCTTTTCACCAATTCCTAATTCCAAAAACTTATAACCTAATTCTTACCACCCGGTCGTCTTTTCACGGACGAAATAGATTTTGTAATAGTAGCTCCTTTCATAATTTGAGTTTTGTCTTTTACTTTGGCAAGCGAATTTGCATAAGCTTCTTTCAAAAGTTTTTTGATATATGCTTTTGGAAAATCAGTTTTGTTTTTCACGATAATGTACCGGTATTGTTTGCCATTTCCCAATAACTTTTTTTCCGGGTCTACAATTTCGCTGCCCCAATAAAAACCAAAATGAACATATTTGCTTTGAACAGCAATTGAACAAAAAGTATGAGAAACCCTGTCTGTTGGCGACCATCCAAAAGCAAGCGCATTATAGTTATCGTAAATCAATTCATTTGTACTTGGGTATAAATCCCACACAAATTCTCTTAACCATAAAGCTGTTTCTTGCACATCAGCAGGATACGGTGAAAGAAATTTTAGAAGGTCTGCCGTTTGGTCTTTACCCATAAGCAAAAGTTAGTTGTAGTAAAAAGTGCGAGATTAAGTTAAACAAAAAACCTGTAAAGCGTTTACTCTACAGGTTCTAAAATTTTCTCCCAAAAATTACCATGATGTTGCTTAGAAGTAACTGCCGGCTTCTGATGAATCAGACTAAATCTTATCACCATATATTCTTTTCCACCTATCCTTTCAAAAGAATAATAGTAAGTGACGGAGTGCAACTCATCTGCATTTGCGGCTCGGTCGAAATTGTTGCTTTGGAAACAAGAATACAAACCGCGGAAATTTCCGCGTTGCGGATAAAGTGTGAATGAACGATTTGCTTCATCAAACTTCACCGTACCTTTTTCGTAAGTGAAGGTTTCTGTTCGTCATAAACCATCGAATGTAGCAAGGGCAAGATAAAACTCTGCATCACCATTCTTCGAAAGATTAAATGCTACAGACCTTTCATAAGGAATACCTTCGTACTGCGTGCCGTCGTAGCGGCGCCATTCATTCACCGAAAATATGCCATTGAGCCATTGACCGACCATTGCATCGGGTACTTCGCTGCGCGGTGTGTTTGGAATTATAAGCTCAAAATTCTTCTCAAAAACACCGATTCCCAGTTAGGCAACAATCGCGTTGATAAATGCTTTTAAAATCTTAAATTACGCTTGCCGCATCTCGCAATAACAACTGCAAAGTGAAACGAGCTTTTCTTTTTTATATTATTCTTACCTGTGTTGCACAGGAAGCCAATGCCGACCATATTACAGGCGGCGAAATTTATTACACTTTAAAATCAGTCTCGGGCAATCAATACACATACAACGTAACACTGAAAATGTACATGATTTGTAATACCTATCGTGAATTTTATAACCCTGCTTATGTTTCGGTTTTTGATAAGAGAACCAATGACCGCCTACAAGATTTGTTGGTGCCACTAACGAATACTGAAATTATTAAACTTACTGAAAACAATCAATGCATTGTGAATCCGCCAGAGGTTTGCCATCGCATCGGATACTACAATTTTGATCTCACTTTGCCCGCATCACTGGAGGGATATATTTTAACTACCGAAGTTTTTTTCCGGGTGCATAATATACGCAATCTTATAACAGGTTATGAAAATATTGGTGCCACTTATACCGCTGAAATACCCGGCACATTTTATGTACCGAGCGCTCCTTCAAACAACAGTGCCAAGTTTGCAGACAGTGATTTAGTGATTATTTGCGCAGGCAATCCATTTACTTTCAGTTTTGCAGCAACAGATAAAGATGGAGATGAGCTTGTGTATTCTTTATGCAATGCATATAAGTCGGACAATTTTATGTTTGGTATTGATTTGGTGCCACCTGCTGCTCCACCTTACGCCTCGGTGCCTTATGGGGAGGGATTTACAAGCGACGCTCCATTCGGCAACAACAGCAATGTTACTATTGACCAGCATACAGGCGTAATAAGCGGTATTGCACCTGACACAGGTGCATATGTTATAACAGTGTGTGTAAGAGAATACAGAAATGGAAAATTTATAGCGCAACAGCGCAAAGACATTCAAATTAACGTTGCTTATTGTTCTTTTACTTCAGCACTGTTGCCATCATCTTATCAGTTGTGTGACAATTCAAAAACTGTTACGCTTCAAAATCTTGTAACGAGCCCGCTGATTCAAACTTACAATTGGAGTATTACAGATAACAACGGTTCAGAAATATTTGCTGCCATCACTCCTGCTGCAAACTATACATTTAAAGACACAGGTTTGTTTCATGTGCGACTCGATATAAACGAGAATGGCAACTGCGAAGATTCTGCAAGCAGCGACATCATCGTTTATCCGGGCTTTAAGCCAAATTTCAACTACAGTGGTGTTTGTATAAATAATCCAACACGATTTACGGATGCAAGCTCATCAGTGTATGGAAACGTTAATTCTTGGCAATGGAATTTTGCAGGTGGAGAAATCGGCAATATATCTTCTTCGCAAAATCCTACTTATACTTATGTAATGGCAGGAACACGAATAGTAAGTTTACGTGTAACGGACAGCAAAGGTTGTGTTGACACGGTTTACAAGTCAATAGAAATATTCGATAAGCCTCCCGTAATGCTTGCCTTTGCCGATACACTTATTTGTAAACCGGATACTTTGCAATTAATGGCATCGGGAGAAGGCTCATATAAATGGAGCCCATTAATAAACATTATCCATTCCGATTCTTCGCATCCAACTGTTACGCCAACTGTTACTACAACTTATTATGTTGATCTCACACTCGACGGTTGCACCAACAAAGATTCTGTAATTATAAGTGTTGTTGATCATGTTACACTGCAGACAATGAATGATACAACCATTTGTAGCGGCGATTCTATACCACTGCACATTACTTCAAACGGTTTGCGATATAATTGGTCACCGGCATTACAACTTGATAATGCTGCGTTACAACAGCCAACCGCATACACGAACACCGATACAAAATATACTGTGATTGCCGGTATAGGTGACTGCACTGCTAAAGATGATATTAATGTAAAAGCTGTTCCTTATCCTGTTGCCATTGCAAGTGCAGATACTGTAATATGTTTTGGAACTTCTGCAATACTAAACGCAATTACAGATGGAACAACTTATGCGTGGTCTCCATCACAAAATGTACAAGATGTTCATGCGTTGCATACTACCGTGTTTCCAAACGCTACTGCTACATACATATTCACCGCTTACGATACCAAAGGTTGCCCTAAGCCCGGTATTGATTCAGAAACAATAACTGTGTTGCCGAAAATAAATGCATATGCAGGTCACGATACAAGTGTTGTTATCAATCAGCCATTACAGCTCAATGGGAGCGGAGGCGAGTTGTATCAATGGGTGCCTGCAACTGCATTGTCATCTTCCACCATTTCAAATCCTGTTGCAATATTTATGCAGCCATCGCAGAGGAATAGATACAAACTCATTGTAAGTAACAGGGGCTGCAGCGATTCTGCTTTCATCAATATAAAAGTTTACAAAACAGTTCCGCGTGTTTTTGTGCCCACTGCCTTTACACCCAACGGCGATGGACTCAACGATATCCTAAAACCCATTATGGCAGGCATGCAACGCCTCGAAACATTTAATATTTATAATCGTCATGGGCAATTGGTTTATTCAACAGCTATTGAAGGAAAGGGTTGGGATGGAAGAATTGGCGGCGTACTTCAATCAGCGGGAACTTTTGTATGGATTATAAAAGCGGTTGATTATACTGGTCTGTCCTATTTCAATAAAGGAACAGTTACGTTGATAAGATAAGCGTTGATAGTAGTAGAATTGTCGTTGAATGATATGAATTTTATAAGCCCGGCCGAAATTCTTCGTGGCATCGTTCCTTGCGTCGCACTCGTGTACTTGTGTAACTTTGTTAGGAAACGACCTTAAATGTTATTGTTGCTTAGAACAGTAATCTATAAATTAAAACACAAAACAATTTTATATGTTGCTGCTAATAATTTGCTTACCTCTTTTGTTACACTTTGCTGATACGCCACAACCAATATTCGACACTCAAACTATTGATGAAAATATTTCTATCGGATATGGATTAGCGATAGGTGATGTTGATGGCGATGGAAAAGAAGACATTCTTCTTGCCGATAAAAAACAATTTGTATGGTACAGAAACGGTGATTGGAAAAAATTTGTAATGGCTGAAAATCTTACAGAGCACGATAATGTTTGCATAGCTGCACGTGATATAAATGGCGATGGAAAAGTTGAAGTTGCAGTTGGCGCACAATGGAATCCTTCTGAAACGGGTAATACAGAACAGTCAGGTGCTGTTTATTATCTTATTCGTCCGGAGGATGCCACGCAACGTTGGCAATCCGTTAAGTTATATCACGAACCGACCATTCATCGCATGCGATGGTATAAATCCTCACAAGGAAAATATTATTTAATAGTAGCACCGCTTCATGGGGTTGACAACAAAGATGGTGCAGGTACAGGTGTTAATGTGCTCATTTTTGAATACCCGCAGAATGTAAATGGTGAATGGCACACATATAAATTACACAGCAATATGCATCTTACACACAACTTTGAAATAATAGAATCACCGGATAAAAATAAGAGTGGTTTTTATCTTGCAGGAAAAGAGGGTGTAAAATTTTTTCAGGAAAATATTTTTACAAAATCAAATGCAGAAGTAAAAAATGTTACAGGCATAGATAGCGCTGCGGGAGAAGTAAGAATGGGAAGACGAGTATCAAAAGAAAATTTTGTTACAACCATTGAACCGATGCATGGAAATAATTTGGTCATTTATTCAAAAGATGATTCATTCAAAAGAATTGTTCTTGATAATAATTTAAAAGAAGGTCATGCGCTTGGAGCGGCGGATTTTTTAGGTGTCGGAAGTGATCAGATCGTAGCAGGTTGGAGAGTGCCGAATAAAGACAGTATGGTTGGTATAAAAATGTATTTTGAAGATAAAGAGCAATCTCAATGGCAATCGTTTTGGATTGACAAAAACGGAATGGCTTGTGAAGATTTGAAAGTTGCTGATTTAAACAGCGATGGAAAGCCCGATATAATTGCGGCAGGACGAGCAACACATAACCTGAAAATATATTGGAACAGAATGGAGAAGTAGATATTCTTTTTCGTTTTATTGAAGCTGATGTTTCGAAAAAAGAACTTTGTATAAACCCACAAAAAAAGTTACAAGTGGAGCAACTGCGCTTATTATTAAAACTATTGCTGAAAACGCAGAAGTAATCCCCGGTTCAACCACAAAAAATATAATTGCGGTTATCAGCGTCAGAAAAATGCTTAGAAGAAGTGTTTTTATTTTCATCTTTTTTCTTTAAAGTTAGTAAAATGATTAACAAAATCCATTTGCTTCGGCAATAAGAATTTTTGTCATCAAGTATATATGAAGGCACGAAATCTACAATCCAAAAAAAGAATTTATTTCTCCGTAAAACAATTCACCCTTAATAATTTTTGCAGGTTGTGTATAAGAATGTTCTTCTGCTTTTCTAATCTCCATAATGTGAAAGACATTCCAATCCTTTAGTTTTAAATAATCTGAAACAAGCGAACGGTGACATCGCCACCATACTGCCTCCGAGCACATATAAGCAACTCGTTTTGTTGCAGCAATTTCTTCTAATTGTTCAATCCCTTTTTTAAAGTTTTCAGTTTGCATGTAATCGGCAAAACCGCGAAAGGCAGCATTGCGCCAACCTGTATTTACAGAATCTTTTCTTGCTGGTCGTCTTCCGCCGAGGTCTTTCAAATGCGTGTAATCAATGCCATTTGCAGGCAAGGAAATTTGAAGTGCTTCTTTATTAAAATGCGTATATCTTTTTGAGCCGGGAAAACTCCTTATATCAATTGCCTCTTCAATATTAAAAGAGTGAAGCATTGCAATGAAATGTTCAATCGTTCGAGTTGAATGACCAATTGTCCAAATATATTTTTGTTTTTTTTCCCGCATGTTGTTGATAAAATGTTCAAGTAAATATAAACCGGTTATCTGAATCGTATTTCATTATGATCGTATTACAACTCTGTTCAAGGTATAACTGAAATCTTCATCGCCTACGAGCAATTTTCCTTCGCCATCAGTAAAGACAAGAATATTCTCATCAAGTTTTAGAAGATGCAGAAGTACGTTGTTATTTTCATCATTTAATTGATAGATAATGCGACCGTCTTTTTCAGTTACAATTTTCCATTTTCCTGTTTTCTCACCTTCACTACGCCAGAGAGTACTTTTAATTGTATAGGTGTTTGTTGTGCTTTTATTATTTGCATATAAAACGATATACCATTTTATTTTGTAGCATGAAGTGCTCTTTGGAATACCGGGTATGCCGCATGGAGTTCTTCCTTGAAACACTATTGAATCTTTTAAAATTGTTTCTTGTGAACGATGGTTTACTGCATTAGTGGCAAGAGGCGCAGTATTGTTGAGTGTATAACTCCAGCCTCCGTTACCAACCAACAGATTGTTATTTCCATCGAGAAAGTGAAGCAGGTTCGCATTTATCTTAATCAACTTTAAATGCTTATTACCGTTTTGTAACAGGCAGTAATTTTTTTCCTTGTTTAAAGCACCGCGTAATTCAATTTTTTTGCCTCCATTTATAAAACCGTTTGTGTTTGGTTTACCGATACCATAGTTGCAGTTAAGTTTATAATCCGTATCGTTAAGAACAAGCTGCCATCGCATAAAATCAATTGAATCATTTACAGGAATGTTGAAGAATGTTCGGATAACTGCTGCATCTGCCGGCGTGCTTCCTGTATAGCTTTCTTCTTTTCCGTTTGTAACAGCAACGAAAAGAAACAGGCAGAACAAAATATTTAGAAGTTTCATAAAATGTGATTTATTCAAACTTCTTTTAATTTAAACAGTTTTTGCAAGAATCTACGCATAAGGTATTGTTTTCTTGATGAAATGATTTAGGGCTTTTGATTTTCACGTGAGTTAAGCCGGATCGCTTTAGCCGCATAATGACCAAACGCACAAGAGTGCCCCGATGCGGCGCACAAAGCCCACCTCGGGGTCTGCGACGACGCAACGGGAGTTTAATAGCAGCACTTAAGCCGGGTTCAAAAAAAAATCTAAAACTCATCTTCACTCAGAAATAATTTTTGTGCAAACAATATAACAGGCGATGCTTAATGCGTTGCCTTTTTTGTTTTATAGCTATATAAAATTTTCAATGGGTATGTCGTTTCTTTGCATCGTATTTTATCAAGTTGTTTTAATATCTACTCTTACCGCATAACCATAAATTTTTTTTTGATGGATGATCTTATTGCGGCTCGTATGCAGATGGCAGTTTCTCTTGGATTTCATATTGTGTTTGCATGTATCGGTATGACGATGCCTGTGCTTATGGCTTTCAGTGAATGGCGATGGCTTAGAACCGGCAAACAAGTGTTTCTTGATGTTGCAAAAGCATGGAGCAAAGGTGTGGCAATATTTTTTGCAGTAGGTGCAGTGTCAGGAACGGTATTATCGTTTGAGCTTGGCTTGCTGTGGCCTCAATTTATGAAACATGCAGGTGCCATTATCGGTATGCCGTTTTCATGGGAAGGGACTGCTTTTTTTATTGAAGCAATTGCACTGGGAATTTTTTTGTACGGCTGGAACAGATTGAACAAATGGGTGCATTGGATTTCTGGAATTATTGTAGGAATTTCAGGTGTACTGTCGGGCATTTTTGTTGTGTCTGCAAATGCTTGGATGAATAGCCCTTCAGGATTTGATTGGGTGAATGGTAAAGCTATAAACATAGACCCCGTAAAAGCAATGTTTAATGATGCGTGGCTTTCACAGGCAATACACATGATGCTTGCTGCGTTCGTTTCTACTTCGTTTGCAGTAGCGGGAGTACATGCGTTTTTATTATTAAAAAACTGCAGCAGGTTGTTTCATCAACAGGCAGTAAAAACAGCGCTGATATTTGGTTCTGTGGCCGCATTGTTACAACCTCTTAGTGGAGATTTTTCTGCAAAAGACGTTGCAAAAAGACAACCTGCAAAACTTGCAGCAATGGAAGCTTTGTATAAAACAAGTAAACCTGCTGATCTTGTTATTGGTGGTTTGCCTAATGATAAAGAGCAACGGGTTGATTATGCTATTCATATTCCACGAGGATTAAGTTTTTTGGCAAAAGGAGATTTTGATGCAGAAGTGAAAGGTCTTGATCAAATTCCAAAAGAAGACTGGCCACCGGTAATCATCACCCACATTTCGTTTCAATTAATGGTAGCTATCGGTTTTATTTTAGCATTCACTTCATTACTCTATCTTTTATTCAGTATAAAATGGCGGCATGTATTGATGAAGAAATGGTGGCTTTGTTTAATTGCATTCACTACACCATTAGGTTTTATTGCAGTTGAAGCAGGTTGGACTGTTACTGAAACGGGTCGGCAGCCCTGGATTATATATGGCATTATGCAAACAAAAGATGCTGTTTCAATCATGCCGGGTTTACAGTATTCTTTTTATGTTATTACAGTTGTGTATATTTTGCTTTCACTCATTATCATTTGGCTTATGAGAAGACAGATAAACACCATTCATGAATTTTATCCTACTGCTAAAACATTATAAATGCTGTTTCTTGTTGTAATTATTTTAGGAGTTGCTTTTATCTTATATACACTTTTAGGTGGTGCCGATTTTGGAGCAGGCATTGTTGAAACATTTGCGGGCAAGAGAGAAGAAATAACAATCTCAAAAGCTATGGCGCCCGTGTGGGAAGCCAATCATGTATGGTTGATTCTTGCTGTTGTTATTTTATTTACCGGATTTCCTAATGTGTATGCTTCCTTATCGCTTGTGCTGCATATTCCTTTAATGTTGGTGCTGCTTGGAATTATTATGCGTGGCTGCGCTTTTACATTCAGGCATTATGATGTTGTACATGGGCGCTCACATAAATATTACACTTTCTTATTTCGTGTTTCAAGTTTTATTACACCCGTTTTTCTGGGAATGATTTTGGGCGCTATGATTTTGGGGAAGATTACACTTGATAAATCAGAAGGTTTTTATAACATGTTTCTTGCGCCTTGGCTTAACTTGTTTTGTTTTATGATGGGCATCTTCTCCGCGAGTTTGTTTGCTTACCTCGCTTCTGTGTTTTTAGTTGGCGAAACAAAGATTGAAAGAGAAAGGATCAAGTATGCACGTTTCTCAAAATTCACAATGATTCTTACAATTATATTGGGTGCACTTGTATTTGCAGTTGCAGAAGCAGAGGGTCATCATTTAACAAAAGAATTTTTAGGTTCTTCGGGCAGTATCATTATGTTGTTGATTGCTGTTTTACTTTGCCCTTTTATCTGGCATTTTCTTGGTAAAGAGAAAAATAAAACAGTGTATTTGCGTGTTGGTGTTGGCATACAAGTAACAGCAATACTTATTGGTTGGTACTATATTCAATTTCCGGTATTGATACAATTAAAAAAGGGTGAAGCCCTCACATTTTATAATACACAAGCTCCTGCTGCAACATTACAACAATTGCTTATTGCGTTAATTGTTGGTTTGATACTTGTAATTCCCGGTTTTATTTATTTATTCAGCGTATTTAAAGTGCAAAAAGCTCGTGTGTAAAACTGATGAAGTGCATTCCGCTTGTAATCACAAAACAAGTTTTTGCTTGCCCTTCCGCCTCTCACCTCACGAATCAGTTGCAAAAGAAGGGAGATGAACTGTAAGAAGATTAATGATATAAGAATGACAACAATTATTTGGTAAGTTCGAATAGAACGCCACAGCTGAATTGAAACTGGAACGATGAAAGTAGTGCGACGCAACAAACGATGCCATGTAATTCTCAAGCTCGCTTCATAAATATTTAAATTACCTTAAACACCAGTAATATTTTTCTGCAAAGGCAGCATTATATAATAAATTAACCTCTTGTAACGTATAACCATTTGACTAAAAACGATTTCTCCCTTACATTCGTTGCGATTTATGTATAACCGTGGCAAACTGCTTATTGTTGTGATGTTGTTTCTTACCGTGACGCAGGTAAACGGGCAGTTCAGAAAATATTCTAATGAATTTTTAAACATTGGTGCAGGTGCAAGAGGATTGGCAATGGGCGGCGCACAAGTAGCAAGCACCGAAGACGGCAACGCAGGCTATTGGAACCCCGCCGGTTTGGTGTATGTATATGAGCATCCCGCCGTGTCACTTATGCACGCTGAATATTTCGCCGGCATCGGCAAATACGATTATCTTAATGCTGCTATTCCATTAAACGATAGGTATAAAACATTGGGCATTTCGATGCTGCGTTTTGGTGTGGATGATATTCCCAACACACTATTTCTTGTAGAGCCCGACGGCTCTGTTAACTACAACAACATTCAATCTTTTTCTTCGGCTGATTATGCATTTATTCTTTCTTATTCGCAGTTGTTTAAAGAGGAAGACAAGCGTGAGCTAAGCTGGGGCGCGAACACAAAAATTATTTATCGAAAAGTGGGAAGCTTTGCGCATGCTTATGGCTTTGGTTTTGATGCAGGCTTTATGTACAAAACACCTACATGGCGATTGGGTGTTGCAGCGCGTGATATTACTACTACTTTCAACGCATGGAGCTTTTCTTTTACCGACAGAGAAAAAGAAGCGTTGTATCTTACCAATAATGATATTCCTGTAAAATCAACCGAACTTACTGCGCCAACTTTAGTGCTTGCGGGTGCATACAATTTTGCCTTTGGTGAAAAATTTCATTTGCTTGCAGAGACAAATTTGAATTTCACTTTCGATGGTAAGCGCAATACTTTATTGAGCGCCGATCCGGTAAGTGTTGATCCCAAATTTGGTGTAGAAGCGAATATTAATAACGTACTTTTTTTACGGGCAGGCATTTCAAATTTTCAAAGAGCGCTTGCAGATGGAGATACGTTGAATCAGAAAAAAGTGTGGATATATCAGCCGAGTCTTGGTGCAGGTTTTAAGATCGGCAATGTTGCGATTGATTATGCATTTACGAATCTTGCGAATCAATCAAACCCTCTTTACACTCATGTATTCTCTTTACGCCTCGATTTGATACCAAAATCTGCAACTGCTGAAAAAAATAAAGGTACCGGTGTTCCTGAATTACCAAGAGCAACAAAACCAAAAGATAAAGGCTATTACCCTACTCCATGAGAAAATTGTTGACGATATTATTTGTATTGATTACTTCATTGGCGTTGCATGCACAGTACAACAATGAATGGATAGACTTTTCAAAAACCTATTACAAATTCAAAATTGCAAAAGACAGTTTATATCGCATTAATCAAACTACTTTAGCTAATGCCGGTTTAGGAAGTACGCCTTGCGAACAATTTCAGTTATGGAGAAATGGTGCAGAAGTTCCTATCTATACAAGTGTTGCATCAGGTGTGTTGCAATCAGATGGATATATAGAATTTTGGGGTGAAAAAAATGATGGCAAACCGGATAAGGCTTTGTATAAAAATCCTGCTAATCAATTATCCGATGCGTTGAGTTTGGAAACCGATACTGCTGTTTATTTTCTAACGGTTAATGCCGCCGGAAATAATCGTAGAATAATTGATGATATAAATGACGTTACACATAATACACTTGCTCCCGAATCGTATTTCATGTACGATTATATTTATAATTTTCAACAACAAATAAGTTGGGGAAAGGGAGTTTATTATGGCGAGTACGTTTATTCATCCACTTATGATGTAGGAGAATTTTGGAGCAGCCGGGATATTGCTATGAGCAGTCCATTGCAATTATCTGTTGGAGATTTGCATACCGCAATAAATGCCCCCGATCCGGCTTCGTTGCATGTAAGTTTTGCGGGAATATCCATAAAGGATTACTATAGGGATACCAACAATAATTATTATTACCGCGATGTAAAAGCGGACATTAATAATCACAACGTCATTAATCAAAGGCTGGCGGGAATGAATGCAGCCACTTTTACAAACGATAAATCCATACAACTTTCATGGCTAAACACAACAGACAATACTTTGAATTTCTCGATAATAAACACAGACGTCAATGACAGAGTTGTTGCAGGTTTTGCTGATTTAAAATATCCGCGCCTTTTCGATTTTGGTGGTCAAACAAATTTTTCATTCAAACTGCCTGCTACTACGCAAGGCAATTATCTGGAGATAAGCCATTTTAATAGTGGAAACACTGGTGCTATTCCTGTGTTGTATGATATTACAAATGGAAAACGATACACTGCAAATATAGAAGTAACAGGATTATTGCGGTTTCGATTACCACAAAGCAATACAGAAAGAGAATTGATTTTGGTGAGTGAAGACGGAACCAACATAATGCAGGTAAGCAGTCTTACGAAGAAAAATTTTATTGATTATACAAGCAGTTCAAACCAGGGTGATTATGTTATTATCTCCAATCAAATACTCGGTTTGAGCAGTGGCGCAGTGAGTGAATATGCTTCGTATCGCAGTGGTGTCGCCGGTGGTGGTTATAAACCATTGATTGCTGATATAGATGAATTGGTTGACCAGTTTGCTTTTGGTATAAAGAAAGATCCTTTAAGCGTAAAGAATTTTCTGCGCTTTGCGAGAAACCGTTTTACAGCTCCACCAAAATTTGCATTTCTCATCGGTAAAGCTGTTGTGTATAATGAGTACAGGATGAATCAAAGCTCACCAAATGCTGATAAACTAAATCTTGTGCCTACGTTTGGTTATCCCGCTTCTGATGAAATTCTTGCATCGGATGGTCTTGATCCAAATCCTGAAACACCAATTGGAAGATTATCTGCGGTAAATCAGGATGAGGTTCGAACTTATTTAAGTAAGATAAGAACATATGAAGCACAGCAACAAAGCACCACACAAACCATAGAGAACAAAGCATGGATGAAAACAATGGTGCATGTTACAGGTGCAAATACCGATGCCGGGTTGGATTTTTCACTCACAACAGATTTAAACCAATATAAGAGTATTATTCAAGGTCCTTTATATGGAGCCAATGTGCATAGCTTTAACAGAAAAGAGACAGGTATTCAAACATTAGCTACTAACGCATTAATGACGCAATACTTCAATGATGGAATTAGTTTGCTAAATTATTTTGGTCATTCTGCTGCAACACAATTCGATTATAATCTGAATGATCCGGATCTATACAACAATTCAGGAAAATATCCCGTGTTTCTTGTGAATGGTTGTTCGGCAGGAAACATTTTTGATTATGACGAGTCAAGATTAGGATTAATAACATCACTCTCCGAAAAATATGTTTTTGCGAAAGACAAAGGTGCCATTGGTTTTATTGCAAGCACGCATTTTGGTGTAGAGAGCTATCTTCATCGGTATAATCTTGGTTTTTATAATTCTTTATCGAATACAGGTTATGGACAACCTGTTACTACCAATATAAAAGATGCAATTACCTATTTGTTGAATACCGGATTCGATTCAACTACACGCTATCTCCATGCCGAAGAAAATGTTTTGCATGGCGACCCTGCTTTAAAAATTAATTATCATGCAAAACCAGATTTTGCAGTAGAAGATTCAAAAGTATTTATCTCACCAACTTTTATTTCCATAGCTGATAATAGTTTCAATGTAAAAGTTTATTTCTACAATATTGGAAAAGCAACAGGAGATTCAGTTTCTATTTTGTTGCAGAGGAAATATCCTGATGGTTCAATCACTACTCTTATTTCCAAAAAAATTGTATCGGTCCGTTATATTGATTCTTTACAATTAACTATCCCGATCGTAGCATCACGAGATGTAGGGCAAAATGAACTAATTGTTACTATTGATAACGATAGCCAATATGATGAATTAAGTGAATTGAACAACACTGTTAGAAAATCATTCTTTATTTATGAAGATGAATTAAAACCTGTTTATCCTTACAATTTTTCTATAGTAAATAAACAAGGCATTAAATTGATTGCTTCAACTGCAAATCCATTAAGTCCTTCACGTCAATATACATTGGAGATTGATACAACGGAATTATTCAATTCTTCTTTAAAAGCAACACAAACTGTAACAGCGCCGGGTGGTATTATAGAATTTACACCCAATATCAGTTTTACAGACAGCACGGTTTATTATTGGCGTGTAGCACCTGTTGCAAGTAATGGCAACAACATCTGGAACACAAGCAGTTTTGTTTATTTAGCGGGAAGCAGTTTTGGTTATAATCAATCGCATTTATATCAGCATTTAAGATCGAATGATGAGAGAATTTACTTGGATAGTTTTAGCAGGAAGTGGTTGTATAAAAATGACACAACATTATTCATTATCATACATTCTATTTTTCAAGATAAGTATAAACTGCCTTCAGATTTTCAAATCGAAAAAAATGGACAAACCATTACAGCAAGCGCATGTGTTGGGCATTCAGTTGTTTTCAATGTTTTTGATCCTATATCGTTAAAGCCGTTATACAATCAGGCCGTGCCTTCAACAAAGCCTTCGGGGAATTATGGATATTTTCTGGGAAGTGGTCCTCCATGCAATGACGGTGGTAAAGTTGGTACAGAATATAATTTTGAATTTTCTTATCAAGATACCACAGGAAGAAGAAAGATGCGCGATTTTATGGATTGGGTTCCCGATGGATATTTGGTAACTGCGCGATTAATATTTGATCAGCCATGGGCACAACAACCGTTTGTTGATGTATGGAAAAGCGACGCTTCAGTTTATGGCAACGGTAATACTGCGTATGATCGATTTAAAGCTGCGGGTTTTGCTGGAATAGATGAATATACTTATCCACGCACATGGGCATTCGTATATAAAAAGAACACATCTTCATTTACTCCTGTTTATGAATTAACTGAAGGTACAAGTGACCAGATAGTAATGTCTGTTCCTGTTCCTTCACCCGACACGCTCGGCTATGTTACTTCACCAACATTTGGTCCTGCAAAAGCATGGAAGCAAGTTAAATGGAGAGGTTCTTCGCTCGATACAAAAGCCGGTGATGCAGTGAACATACAAGTAATCGGTGTTTCATCAACAGGCGCAGAAACTGTTTTATATACACTCAATCAATCTCAACAAGATTTTGATATTTCTTCTGTAAGCCCAACTGTATATCCTTACATCAAACTAAAAATGCGTAATGCAGACAGTATCAATCTCACCCCTTATCAGCTTCGCTATTGGCGTATATTATATGATCCTGTTCCCGAAGGCGCGCTTGCTCCAAACATTCTTTATACTTTCAAAGACACACTAAGTCTTGGTGAAAAAACAAACTTCGCCATCGCATTTAAAAATGTAAGTGATGTTGCTTTTGCAGACAGCATTAAAGTAAACCTTACTGTTTACGACGCAAACAATGTTGCAAACAGTCTTGTAGTTCCTAAGTTGAAAAAATTAAATCCCGGAGACACTGCAACCATTTCATATTCTATTGATTCAAAAAACTTCAACGGAAAAAATAATTTGTTCCTTGATGTAAATCCTGAAAACAGTCAGCCAGAACAATACCATTTCAATAACTTCTTATACAAAGATTTTCTCGTATCAACAGATAATTATAAACCCGTTATTGATATTACTTTTGATGGCATTCATATTTTAAACAACGACATTGTCTCTGCACAGCCCCATATTCTTGCGAAGCTGAAAGATGAATCAAAATTCTTATTGCTTGATGATACATCCGCGTTTAAAGTTCAATTGCAATATCCTGATGGGAGTTTAAGAAGATTTTATTTCACTAATGATACACTTCGCTTTACACCTGCCACTGCAGGCTCTGCCGATAACACGGCATCAGTTGACTTCACTCCTTACTTACCTGAAGATGGAACATATCAACTACTGATACATGCACAGGATAAAACAGGCAATCCCGCAGGTATTACAGACCATAGTATCTCGTTCCAAGTGTACAATAAGCCGATGATAACAAACATGTTTAATTATCCAAATCCTTTTACAACATCAACAGCCTTTGTGTTCACTGTTACCGGAAGCCAAGTGCCGCAAAATATAAGAATTCAAATACTAACCATCACAGGTAAAATTGTTCGCGAAATAACGCAGGCAGAGCTTGGTCCTTTGCATATTGGCAGAAACATTACAGAATTTAAATGGGATGGCACAGATCAATACGGGCAAAAGCTTGCGAACGGTGTGTACATATATCGCGTGCTTACAAATTTAAATGGCAACAAGCTTAGTAAATTTCCTACATACGGTCCTGACGGCAGTGAGGTAAACACAGATAAATATTTCAACAAAGGTTATGGCAAAATGTATTTAATGAGGTGATATTTGCACCATGAACAAAGTTGGCATTGGCACACGCTCATTAAATTTCATAGTAGACACATTCATCATTTCGCTCTTAACTTTTTTGGCGCATCACGCATGGGAATTTTATGCATTTTATTATCAACGCCTTTTTATCGTCTCAAGCAGTTTCAATGCGGTGTTCTTATTCTTTTCCGTTATTTTAATCGTGTATTATCTTTTGTTCGAATCAATTTTTGCACGCACACCGGGCAAGTGGCTTTCGTTAAGTAAAGTGGTAAACAATAAAGGAACAAAGCCTTCATTTCTTCGAATTTTGCTGCGCACCATTGTGCGTCTCACTGTTATAGATTGTTTCTTTATTCCTTTTCTTGATAAAACGCTTCACGATTATCTTAGCGGAACGGAGGTTGTAGAAATTTAAGCGGTGCATTATTTGAAGACAATCTGCATTGCTAATATCATCGTCTGTTGTGTCCCTCACAGTAAAGAACAAACAATGCTTGTATTTATTTAAGTGCTTCAAAAACTTTAAGAAATTTTACTTTAGCCCCAATTTGGAAATACCGAATCAATGTCTATCTTTGCGCCTCTAAAAAATTTACCTGAGGAGGTATAACAAGTATGCTTATTATTGATTCAAAAGATTGCGAAAACATTGACAAGGCGCTCAAAAAGTACAAAAAGAAATTTGAGAAAAGCAAAATCTTACTGCAATTGAGAGAACGCCAGAGCTTTACAAAGCCAAGTGTAAAGCGTCGTCAGGAGGTGTTAAGAGCAGTGTATAAACAGCAGATAGCAAGCGGCAAAATAGAAAGCTAAACTAATTACATAATAAACTGTTCACAGCCATAAGGTTTCGTAACTTTATGGCTGTTTTTATGTTACTAACCCAATATTCGCGAATACAATCATTCCTCGATTATCTGCGCTTCGAAAAAAGATATTCGCAGCATACCATTATCTCTTATCAAAACGATCTTGAGCAGTTTTTCAAATTTCTTGAGCCATACAATATAGCTATTGAGGCTACTACAGCTTCAATTGTGCGTTCATGGCTGGCAGAGTTGAAGAGTAATGATATAAGTTCGAAAAGCATCAACCGAAAAATTTCTACACTCAAATCTTTCTTTAAATTTTTATTGAAGCAAGGCACAATTCAGCAAACACCAATGACCACCGTTGTTTCCCCAAAAGTGAATAAAAGGTTGCCTGCTTTTGTTGAACAAAAAAACACGCATACGCTGTTTACACATGTTGAGTTTCGAGATGATTGGATGTCAAGAACAGAAAGGCTGATACTTCTCTTATTTTATAACACCGGCATGCGTTTGAGCGAATTGATCCATCTCAAAGAAAAAAATATTGATGCAGATTATGCGCAAATAAAAGTGTTGGGTAAAGGAAATAAGGAGCGTATAATTCCGGTTTCAAAAGAGTTGCTCAAAGAAATTAATGAATATATTGTTCAAAAACCTGTGCGGCTCGAAGGTGTTACCGAAGTGCTAATAAACAAAAAAGGAAAACCTTTGTACGCAAAATATGTTTATAATGCTGTAAAGAAATATTTAAGTGTGGTAACGACTCTTCAAAAGAAAAGCCCGCACATTTTGAGACACACCTTTGCAACACATTTGATGAACAATGGCGCCGATATTAATGCCGTAAAAGAGTTGCTGGGTCATGCAAGTTTGGCTGCTACACAAGTCTATACGCATAACACAATTGAGAAGTTAAAAGAGGTGTACAAAAAGGCGCACCCAAGGGCTTGAATTATTAAAATTTCTATTTAAAATTTTAATGTAAAAATGGCTTAAAATGTATGCTTATTATTTGATTTTTTGCGCTTGGAATCTTAACTTCATTGTACTTAAAACCCTCTTCCGATGATTAAATTTCACTTGAAGTTCTTTCATTTATTGTTCACCATTAAAAGCGATTTGATATGAACGTAAACATTCAAACGGTGCACTTTGACGCCGATGTAAGATTGATTGATTATGTAAACAGAAAACTCGAAAAGCTCAATACGTTTCATGACAGAATTGTCAAAGTGGACGTTTTCTTAAAGTTGGATAATGTAGTGCACACAATTAAAGACAAGATCGCTGAAATTCGGGTACAGGCACCCCGCCACAAATTTTTCGTAAAGGCAACTTCCAAGTCTTTTGAAGAATCTTTTGATTGCGCTTTAGACTCATTGGTAACTCAAATAAAAAGAAAAAAACAAAAACAAGCTGCCTAAAAAACCGATTTAAACAGGGTCTGAATTTTCAGACCCTTTTTTTATTTTCTATTTTGAGACTTCACATTTTTGAGACTTGATTTTTTGGAGCCGTGCATCACCTGTTGCGTCGTCACTGACCCGACAAAGGTTTGTGCGCTGCATCGGGGGGCTCTTGTACTGTCATAACTTTATAGAGGCGGATTAACGATTAGCAATAATATTTCCTTGTTACCACAAGCATTAATTCCTTTCAATAAAGCGTTTTATTATTCAATTTTCTCCATTCTTCAAACATTTGTTTTGCTTCATCACAGGGCAAGCAATGCATAGAGATTTTTCTTTGTTCAATTGGTAATGATATTTGTTCATAAATATAACTGTCATCAAAACCAATATTGGCTGCATCTGTTCTTGAATTGGCGTAATATACTTTGTCAGGTCGTGCCCAATACAATGCTCCCATGCACATGGGGCATGGCTCGCAAGTAGTATAAACTTCACACCCTGTCAATTGAAACGATTGCAAATTTTTGCACGCATCGCGAATGGCAACAATTTCTGCATGAGCAGTAGGATCATTCAATGCAATTACACTGTTACAACCCTTACCAATTATCTCATTATTTCTTACAATCACACAACCGAAGGGTCCACCGAGATTTTTACGCATCCCCTCTACACCTGTGCGGATTGCTTCATACATAAATTTTTCTTCCCTGTTCATACATTTAAATAAACTACTTTAGATGTTCATTCAATTTAAGATTTTTATACCGAAACTCCTCTATGCACTTCAATAAACTAAGCAAGCAAAGAATTTTATCTATAGATGCACTTCGCGGTATTACTATTCTCGCAATGATATTTGTAAATGAACTGGCAGGTGTTAGAGAAATTCCCGGGTGGATGAAGCACATGCCCGCCGATGCAGATGCAATGTCGTTTGTAGATGTAGTGTTTCCCGGATTTTTATTTATTGTAGGTATGGCTATCCCCTTTGCAATCAATAACAGACTTAAGAAAGGCGAAAGTTTAATAAAGATAAACCAGCATATTCTTTTTCGCACATTAGGTTTACTGGTATTAGGTGTGTTTCTTGTAAATGCAGAAGATGGCAACTATAATGAAACGCTGATGGGAATGTCTATCAACCTCTGGGCACTCCTATTTTTTGCTGCTGTGATAATGATTTGGAAGGTGTATTACACCCAAAATAAAATGTTGGTAATTATTTTAAGAGCAATTGGATTTATCATACTAAGTATTCTTGCTTTTATTTATCGTGGAGAAAATGGAGAACGTATTACTCCAAGATGGTGGGGCATACTGGGTTTAATAGGATGGGCTTATTTATATTCTTGTATTTTTTATCAAATATGTAAAGGCAATAAATATTCACTTGCATTATTAATTGCAGTGTGCATTGCTTTTTATGCATTGGGTTCACTGCAGAGCGTTAAAGATTCAAATTGGCTGTGGTGGATTAGCGCACAAAAAGGAAATGCAGCCCATACTTCAATTGTGTTATGCGGACTTGTGTTAACCTTGATATTTTTTGACGAAACAATACCTCTAAGCACACAAGTATGTTTTGTACAAGGATGTGTTTTTACTGTGCTTTTGTTTGTTGCCGGATATTTTTTGCGACCTTATTATCAAATATCAAAAATACAGGCAACACCTACTTGGTGTTTATACAGTGCAGGTTGTTGTTCTATTCTCTTTATGTTTTTGTATTGGCTAATTGACAGGAAGAAAATACAAGGATGGACAAACTTTTTTAAACCAGCCGCTTCTAACCCATTACTTACTTATATCATCCCTGACATTATTTATTATCTCACCGCTTTATTAGGAATTTCATTATTGCCAAACAGTTTGCGATATGGCTGGATAGGCATAGTATGGTCCCTATTTTTTGCAGTTGCAGTAATGGGAATTGTAATAATATTAAACAGAATGAGAGTAAGGTTGCAATTGTAAAAGTATTCTTTGAATAATGTCTTATCATGAACAAAAGCGTCTGTTATTTTAATTTACATCTTAATAACTCCTCACTATGAAATATCTCCTCCGCTACTTTATAATTGTTTCAATCATCACTGCCGCCTCTTGTAAAACCACTCGCAATGCCGCATCACGAAAAGATGATGGCAAAATTGAAATTGTATTTGTACAGGTTAATGATGTTTATGAGATAGCGCCTGTTGCCAATGGTACCGAAGGTGGTATGGCAAGAGTAGCAACTTTGAAAAAAGATTACATACAAAAAAATCCAAACACACTTCTTGTAATGGCGGGTGATTTTGTAAGCCCTTCGGTTTATAACAGTCTCCAATATGAAGGAAAGCGTATTCGGGGTAAGCAAATGATAGAAACAATGAACGCTGCAGGAACGGATATTGCAACTTTTGGCAATCACGAGTTTGACATTACTGAATCAGAATTACAAGACCGCATAAATGAATCTGGTTTTTTATGGGTTTCATCCAACTGTTTTCATAAGCAGAAAGATTCGATAGTTCCATTTGAAAAAACAACAGCAGGCAAAGTATATCCTTTTCCAAAAACGTTTATACTGCCTGTTGCTGATAAAGACAGCACTAAAGTGAAAATCGGGTTTATTGGTTTAACGCTTCCGTTTAATAAAGCAGATTATGTAAGCTATACCGATCTCCTAACGACTGCAAAAGAATTATACAATCGAATAAAAGATTCTGTTGATGCAGTTGTTGCAATCACGCATCAATCAATACAAGATGATGAAAAGCTTGCAAAAGAAATTCCCGGACTTGCATTAATTCTTGGCGGACATGAGCATGATATGCGTTTTGAAAAAGTAGGCAACATTTACATAACAAAAGCACATGCTAATGCCAAATCTGCTTATGTTGTAAAACTCGTCATCAATAAAAAGAAAGGAACAAGAAAGGTTAAACCAAGGCTTGTTTATATCAATGATAAAATTCCGTTAGACAGTGCAACAAATGCCATTGTGCAAAAGTGGGCAACCATAGCTGAAGACAATTATGCTTCTTTGGGTTTCGATGCGAACAAAATTGTAATCAGCAGTGGCGAACCTTTGGATGGCCGGGAGAGCGAAATAAGAAATCACTCGACTAATTTAACAAGGCTTGTAATTGCAAGTATGAAAGATGCAATGCCCGATGCCAATGTAGCTTTACTAAATGCAGGTTCTATAAGAGTGGATGATATTTTGCAGCCACCGGTTACAGAATATGATATTATACGCACATTGCCTTTTGGCGGAGGAATTCGTGAAGCAGACATGAAAGGAAGTCTGTTGATAAAAACACTTGATCAGGGAAGAAAAAACAAAGATATCGGCGGTTTTCTTTTATATAACGAAGAAGTAGATTTTGATTCAACAAAAAATATGTGGAGGTTGAATGGTGCACCGATTGACGCATCAAAAACATATCGCGTTGCAATAGGAGAATTTTTATTTAGCGGTAAAGAGGCAAATCTTGAGTTTCTCAATCCAAAAAATCCGGATGTTGTGAAAGTGTATGATGCAGAAACATCGGCTTCAAGTTCGGCATCGGATATTCGTTTGGCTGTGGTAAGATATTTAGAGAGGAAGAAGTAACAGCTTGGAGTTGAAATGTTGATCGCTGCAGATAATGGAATTACTGAAAATACAAGTGTGCGACGCAACCAAAGTTTAATAGTAGTATTAAGTTCGGCTCATAAAAATCATTATCATTTTGCCAGAGTAATTGTTGTAGCACATGCACTGAATGAAACAATATTCTTATTCGGGAATATAGATATTAAATGTTGAGCCAATGTCTGACTTGCCCGTTGCAGTAATGAAGCCGCTATGATTTTGCACAATTTTTTTACAGATAGCAAGGCCAATGCCTGTGCCGGGATATTCATTTTTTCCATGCAAGCGCTGAAACAACTCGAATATTTTGTTCTCGTATTGCTGCTCGAAACCAATGCCATTATCTGCAAAACTTAACTTCCAATAACGGTGCTGCGCATTAGCTCCAAGTTTTGCAATGTCGCTGCCATCTATAAGTTCTGCAGTTATTTTAATATGGGGCCGTACATGGGGCTTGCTGTATTTTATTGCGTTGCCAACAATATTTAAAAATAGCTGGTGAAATTGCAGAGGAAGAATTTTTAATTCCGGAAGTTTGCACGATTCAATAACCACATTCCTTTCTTTGATCATTTCATTAAGATCGTTCTTTGTTTCTTCAACCAGCTTATTTAAATCGGTCAACTCATAGTGAGCTTCGGAAATATTGGTGCGGGAATAACTCAATAACGCTTCTATTAATTTTTGCATGCGCGTTACAGCAGCAGTTATGCGTCCAAAATATTCTTTTGCTGCAGGCGATAATTTATCTGAATCTTTTTCTGTAATAAGATTGGTAAACGTTCTTATTTTTCGCAATGGCTCTTGCAAATCGTGACTTGCAACATAACTGAACGAACTAAGCTCTTCATTTAACTGCTCAAGCTCATCATTCTTTTTAACGAGTATGTTGTTGAGCGATTTTAAATTTTCATTCGATCTTTTCAACTCTGTAATATCCATTGCCACGCCAATGATTTGTGTTACTTCGCCTTTCTTGTTTCGCTTAAAAACCATATCGCGTGAAAGCATGTATATCCATCTTCCATTCTTGAATAAGAAACGGTATTCTATTTCATGGATTTCGTTATCATGTGCGTTCTTGAGATTAGCATGATGAATTTTTATTTTATCGTAGTCGCCATAATGAATCAGTTCTTTCATTATATCATCAGTGTTATAAGTATGCTCCGGATCGTAGCTAACGATTGATGAAATATTTCCGGCGATAAAAAGATCTTTTCTTTCATCAAGATCAAACACATAAATGATATTAGGAAGAAGCTCGATAATTTTTTTACTGAACAATTCACTTTCCCGCAATTCCCATTCTTTTTCTCTTAATTGTGTTATATCCATTATTACACCAAACAAACCCGTAACATTTCCTGATTCATCTTTTTTTACTTCGCTTTTCGAATACACGTATCTAAGCTTGCCATATTTATCGAAACGCCGGTATTCAATTTCAAAAGGTTGGCCTGTTGCACGTGCTTTTTGAACAGCTCTATTTATCTCCTGCATATCTTCGGGATGAATATAACGCGCATCTGTATCAGACACATCAATCTCTCCGCGTTTATAGCCAAATATGTGGTACAGCTCATTCGACCATGTTGTTTTCTTAGCGATAAAATCGGTTTCCCAAACACCTATCTTTCCAAGCATATGCGCCTGACGTAATTGTTGTTCCCTGCGTTTAAGTTCGTCATTTAACAAGGTATCATCGGTAACATCCTGCAGCGTACCTACCATCATGTAAACGCCATCAGAAGAAACCGTTTTGCCTGTGGCTCTTACATATTTCAGCTTATCATTTTTTGTATAAATGCGAAACCTTATATCGAGTGGATGTTTACGTTTGTATGCATCTTTTGCTACACGCTGCACAAACGGTTTGTCATCCGGATGAACATAATCGAGAAATGCTTCCAGCGTTGTAAAGCTGCCCGGTTCAGTCTCGAGCAATCTGTAAAAATTATCAGAAAAAGAAAGCTTTCGTGTTTGTTCGTTCAATGCATAAGTACCTTGTTCTGCACTTTCCTCTGCATGCATGAACGTTTCATTTTGAATACTTAACATCGCTTTCATTTTTCGCTGTTCGGCTAAATCGTTTTGAATTCTAAAAAACGAAATAATAAGTATGCCGAGCGACAGAAGACTCAAGGTTATTAAAAAGAAGGGTGTTACATTTACGTAATGTTGCTTGTCTTTTATACCCGTTCTTAACAGCTCATCTTCTTTAATGATCATTACTGCAACAAGATTTCTTATTTCATCCATTTTTCTTCTTCCTGCTTGCAAATATGGTTGTATTATTGATGGTGTAAAAGCCGACGAATCTTTGGGCAGGTTATGATAAAAATTAAGCAGATTGTATTTATCGTTAAGCAGAATAAACAGCATTTTCATGTTCTCCTGCTGTTCTTTGTTGGTGCGTGTTAAAGAATCAATTTCATAAGCTGTTTCTTCTGCCTTTTCGAAAGCTCCGTAGTAGGGTTCAAGAAAAGAAGTATCTTTTGTAAGCAAATATCCACGCTGACCAGCCTCTGCATCTTTCAGGTAAGAGAGCGTTTCTTCGAGTTTCAGTTTTATAGCATTGGTCTTGTTGATTAATTCAGTTGCGGCAACAAGATCGTTCATTCGTTTATACGACAAGTACGAAACGAGAAGCAGGATAAAAAACAATATAATAAAAAGGGCATCAGTTAAACTAAAGCGTAAGGATTTCATGTGAATGGCTCTGTTTGCAAGTTCCCGCTTGGACGATTAAACGAAACTACACTATTTTATAACATTCAGGAAGTTTTGGGCATTACTAAAGGGAAGTTTAATTGTTTTTTGAGGTTGAGCGGCAGTGCTATGATAAATTGGAATGGAATGTGGTTTTCGAAGCATACACAAAAAAAGATGAAGTGCTTACTTCATCTTTCATGTTTATCAAATTATACATCTCAATATCGCTGCACAATCCGGAACACAAACCGTTGAGGTTCGCCCATTACGCCGCCTGCTTCTCTTCGTTTCTTAAGCATATCAGATTTCCAGTAAGCATACGCTTTTGCTGTGTCAACCAAGGCGGTTACAAGCACTACTTTGTGATCATCGTCCACATCATGACCGTAAGCTCTTACAGTTATACCATTATCCATTCTTTCCTGTTTGGCATCCGCCGCTTCAAATGCCTGTTGCCATGCATTCCAGTCTTTAACTTTAAACATCGTTCTTGAACGTGGAACATCTGGAGCGAGAACAGAGGTATCCTGAAATGTCATGGTTGCAAACTCAAACATAGGCGTGCCTATTACGCCACCTTTTTTCATAGCATCTCTCAGGCTTTGGTCTTTAGCAAATGCTTTTGCTTTAGTCATATCATCTACTTTCACGGCTACCAATACCATATTGGAATCTTGCACACCACGACCAATAACATAACTGTGTACCCCATTAGCCAACCGCATGGAATCATGCGCATCGTATGATGCTTTCCATTTTGCAAAGTTTGCAACCCTGTGTTGTGCTACCATCATGTTTTCGGGTGTGGTGATAATAGCATTTGTTTCAGGTGCAGCAGTCATTGCTGTAGTGTCTGTGCCGGTAGTATCGGTGTCGCTGCTTTTTTGTTCACCTCCACCGCAAGAGGTTAAAAAAGCTATCAGCGACCCGGTAAGGATCATGCAAAGAATTCTTAGGTGACTCATTTGATGTAGTTTTAATAGTTAAGAAATAAGAGTATGTGGAGAGGGAGCTAAACCATACGGAATAATAAATGTAATTATATTAATTCGCTATCCGAATTTATTTTTTTGAAGCAATCTGTAATCCTTGTAAACAGTGAGGCACCATGATTCCATTGTTGTTCGTTGATATTGTGCAAGATTGCATAACCGACGATGCTATAGGCAAAGAGTTGGTAAGCATAAACTTCTTTATCCCTTCCATTTATTTTATTTGTCATTTAATGCTGAAATTTTTTAGCAACTTTAATCATACACCTTCTATCCTTTACTATAGCCGCGTGAGTAGTTGGCTTCGGGCATGTTTGCTGTAAATCGTAACTTAAAATAAGTTTCCAATTCTTCAACATAAATCAATTGTATATGCTTAAACTATCTGCTTACAGGTTAGCATCTGTGCTGTTTGCCGCATTAACATCAATAACAGTTTGGGCGCAAGGCGTTATTACAACGCCACGTGTACCAAGCCCTGCAGCAATGGTTGTACAAACCATTGGTATCTCTACGGTATCGGTGAAGTATTCAAGACCATCTGTAAAGAACCGCGAAATATGGGGAGCGCTGGTTCCTTATGGGTATAATGTTCAGGCATTTGGCGCCGGTAACTCTGCGCCATGGAGAGCAGGCGCCAATGAAAATACCGTTATTCAATTTTCGCACGATGCGACAGTAGAAGGACAAAGAGTGCCTGCAGGTTCCTATGGTTTGTTTTTTGTAATAAACAAAGACAACACAGGTGAAGTGATTTTATCGAAAGATTACAGGTCATGGGGCAATTTTTTTTATGATGCAAAAAATGATGAGATGAGAGCACCGGTAAAGTTGCGAGATATATCCCAAACAGAATTGCTTACTTATGAATTTATAAACGTTGCAAAGAATTCTGCCGAGCTAGTTCTTAACTGGGAGAAAAAACAATTTCCTGTGAAAATAGAATTCGCCGTTGACAGTATTGTGATGGCAAATGCAGAACAGGAATTGAAAAGTACCGTTGGCTTTACATGGCAGGGATATGCAAGCGCTGCCAACTACGCGCTTCAAAACAAAGTGAATTTGAATGAAGCCCTTGTATGGATTGATAAAGCAATAGCACAGAACAAAAATTTTGCTACGCTAAGTACCAAATCGAACCTTTTAAAGGAAACAGGAAAAACGCAGGAGGCTGAAACGATGATGAAAGAAGCTATTGATATTGCGAATGAGAATGAACTGAACCTATATGGATATACTCTGCTTAACCAGAATCAACAGGATAAGGCAATAGAAATATTTATATTGAATACAAAGCGTCACCCTCAAAGTCCAAATGTTTGGGATAGTCTTGGAGAAGGTTATGCGTTAAAGGGCGACAAGAAAAACGCTGTAATTAATTTTAAGAAAGCACTAAGCTTAAATCCGCCTGCTAATGTAAAAGCCAATTCTGAAAAATATTTGAAACAACTGGGAGCCGACTAAAGATTACCACTCGATGACTATACTCTAAAAGCATAAGCAAAGATTACTGCCTGTGCTTTTATTTTTGAGACTGATCACGCTTCTTAAGAAACAATCTATAAATCTTGTGCAGAAGCCACAACGATAAAACCAACCACATCATGCTTAAACAAAAACCACCCAACACATCGGTGGCATAATGCACACGCAAATAAACCCTGCTTATTGCGATTAATGTTGCGATAACAAGAAAAACAACCGATAAAATTATCTTCCAAACCTTTTTTATTTGTGTTTTCCATGTAATGTATGTAAGCAATCCGAAAAAGGTATAAGCTGCAAATGAGTGTCCGCTCGGAAAACTGTAATCGGTTACGTAAGGTACCAATGGATTAAGGGGTCTATGGCGTTGGAAAATGTATTTCATTAAATCAAGCAATCGGTTTCCGATTATTCCTATTATCGCAATATCAAAAACCTGTTTTATGTTTTCCTTTATAAATAAACAGTAAGCGCCCAGTATCACGTAGCAGGAAAATAAAAAATCAGACGAACCTAAAGTGGTAATCAAAATCATAACTTTTGTACCGAAAGGAGAGGTGAGAGGTTGAAGCGATTCGTAAGCCCAGGTGTCAAATTGAGTTTCGGTGTGCAATACGATTTCATTTGCAATAAAATAAAAAGCAGCAAAAGTTATTGCAAACAAGATAACAGCAATTATAAATTCAATCGTTATCTTTTTCGTTTCTGTTTTAATACTTTGTTTGATGAAGTATATCTTTTAATGGTTTTTTGAAAATGTGAAAATCGGAAAGAAAAACTTATTTTGAAATAAGCCTTTAATAAAACCAAGTGTTATGGCGATCAAAAACTTGCTTCACGTTTATTTGCTTCAATAAGCTTTTGTTGTTGCTTAATAATATTTGTATGGTTCAAAACAATCTAATAATGTTTGATACAAGTTTTAACAATGCTCAACAACAATGCAAAAACAAGCTGATGAAATTATTCTTACTTCAAGCAAAGAAACCGATTTCTTTATGGAGCCTGCCGGCGTTTGTGAAATCAAATGCTCTATTGCTGCTTAAGAAGATTAGCAATACAAATCTTTTACATTCACGGTAAACTTACTCCGAACATCCTTTATGATGCAGGAATGGCTTTTGTTTATGCTAATGAAAACCACGGTTATTTGAAATAGTTGTGACATTCATTTCGGATCATAAGAGTGTAATTGAAAGTGGAACCATGAAAGTAGTGCGACGCAACAGGCGATCCACAAAGAATAAATGTTGGTAACCAAAAAAAAATTAAAAACATCACCGCTCTGCTGATTATCGCCCAACCCTACAACTTTCCCTGTTTCGATAATGCAACATTTTATTTTTTCCTTTTAATGCAAGAAATTGCGGCAACAACCGACTAAAGAAATTATTATGGCAACCATTCTCGATTTGGTAGGAAATACTCCACTTGTGGAATTAAAGCATATTCCGAGAAATAAAAATGTTACAATCTATGCAAAGATGGAAGGCGATAACCCTGGTGGCAGTGTGAAAGACCGCGCTGCTTACGGCATGATTAAAGGCGCAGTTGACCGTGGTGAAATTAAACCGGGTATGAAACTGATTGAACCAACGAGCGGCAATACCGGTATTGCGCTCGCAATGATTGCACGTTTGTTTGGATTGGAAATTGAGCTGGTGATGCCCGAAGACGCTACACGTGAACGGATGCTTACCATGCAAGCTTTTGGAGCGAAAGTAATTCTTACACCACAAGAAAGATCAATGGAAGGTGCAATTGATTATGCGAATGAGCAGGTTGCTAAAGGCGGTTATTTAATGCTGAATCAATTTGCAAACCCGGATAACTATATGATGCACTACCGTACAACAGGCCCTGAAATTTGGAGAGACACCCAAGGGAAAGTAACACATTTTGTTTCGGCAATGGGAACAACAGGTACCATTATGGGCGTATCAAGATTTTTAAAAGAACAAAACGCCGATGTGCAAATAGTAGGTTGTCAGCCAACGGATGGATCGCATATTCCGGGAATTCGCAAATGGCCAATTGCATATTTACCAAAAATTTTTCAACGTGAAAGAGTTGACAGAATAATGGAAGTAAGCGAAAGAGAAGCCCGTATCATGAGTAAACGTTTGGCAAAAGAAGAAGCAATTTTTTGCGGAATGAGTAGCGGTGGCGCGGCTCATGCAGCAGTAAAGCTTTCTAATGAATTAGATTCGGGTGTGATTATATTTATTGTTTGTGATAGAGGTGACAGATATTTGTCTTCTGATTTGTTTGATTGAAATTTTGACACTGCGAGCACAGTAACATAGCGTTTAGTACAAGATTTTGACTTTTCACCTCTCACGGTTAAATGCGACATAATACAATTGCGATGATACTGCGATAAACACCGTTCCATTTGGAGCGGTTTTTGTTTTTATCTTATCAATATCGTCGCTGATAATTTCTTTGCAGTGTTCTCTAACTTTTAAAAAAACTGTTTTGAAAAAAATAATTTTTATACTTACCGCTGTTTTTCTCGGCTGTTCATTCACAAGCAATGCTTATTCTATTCTTACACATGAAGCTATTATTGATGCAGCATGGGAGAAATCACTCAAACCACTGCTTAAACAAAAATTTCCTAATGCAACTGAAGAAGAACTAAAAGAAGCGCATGCGTATGCTTATGGCGGAGCAGTAGCACCGGATATGGGTTATTTTCCTTTTGGCAGCAGGCTTTTCACGAATCTTGTGCATTATGTTCGCAGTGGCGATTTTGTGTGCATATTGCTGGAGGGAGCGCAGAACATAAATGAATATGCATTTGCACTTGGGGTACTATCACACTACAATGCAGATAATTACGGGCATCCACTTGGAGTTAATGTAAGCGTGCCGATAGTTTATCCAAAAGACAGAAAAAAATTTGGTGATACTGTTACTTACCTTCAGGATAAAACAGCGCATCTTAGAATGGAATTTGGCTTTGATGTTTTGCAAACTGCAAGAGGCAATTATGCATCCGAAGCATATCATGATTTTATTGGCTTTCAGGTTTCGAAACCTCTTTTGGAAAGAGCGTTTCTTAAAAGTTATGGACTAAACATTAATGATATATTCGGCAATTTCGATGTAGCTGTTAGCACTTTTCGATGGACTGTAAAGAGCTTATTTCCCGATGTTACTAAGGTTGCATGGTCATTGAAAAAAAATGAGATTGTTCAATCAAATCCCAATGCAACAAGTCGCAAGTTTATTTACAAAATGAGCAGACACAATTATCACAAAGAGTTTGGTAAAGAGCGCGAAAAGCCCGGCTTCTCTGCGTCTGCGATTGCTTTTCTAATTCGTGTTGTTCCAAAAGTGGGACCGTTAAAAGGGTTGCATTTTAAAGCGCCTACTCCCGATTCAGAAAAATTATTTACTGAAAGTTTCGACACTGTTCTTTCCCATTATGTTCATTACACGAAAGATTTGCGCTACACCAATTTACTGTTACCAAATATTGATTATGATACAGGTAAAAAAACTGCTCCGGGTGAATATGAACTTGCTGATGAAAATTATGGCACCTTGCTTTTAATGCTAAGCGACGATGATTTTTCGCATGTTAGTCCTGAGCTTAAACAAAATATTCTTACATTCTACAATGAGTTTGATACAACGAAAAAAGATTCGCAAATTGAGAAAGCTATTTCCAATGCATTGGAACGATTAAAAGCTTTATCAATGTGAAAGAGTGAAATTCTCATAAATTAAATAAAAAACTGCGAAGCAAATACTTCGCAGTCTCAACAAGTAATTTTATGGTAATCTTATTTAAGAATCTTGCTTTACCGGTTGTTCTGCAGTTGGTGTAACAATAACTTTAACTTCTGGCTCGGCTTCTTCTTCTTGTGCTTTAAATTTATGTGTATAATACCATTGTAAAATAGATACGCCGTCTTTCCAATCTAATTTCCCGTCTGATGCAACTTGGGCAACAAGAATGGATAAGTCGTGCAAAAATGCGCTTTTAAAATCACCTTCAATTTGTTGCAGCGTTTGAATAGCACATTTGGTTATTTCATTAGGGTCGGTAAGTTCGCCGCATTTATCTGCAAGTTTTAATTCAGATAATATTTTCGGTAAAAATTGGCGCAGCTTATTTTTTACCATATCGTCTGCCTCGCTCGGAATAATTGCCGTTAACACATCAGCAGCGCCGCTGTCAGTGAATTTTTTTATATTCTCCGTTACAATTACACCAACATGTACAGCTTTTTTTAAATCATCGGGAAGACCGTCGAATATATGTTTAATTCCTTCCCAAATTTTTTTTAAAAAACTCATAGTTTTTGGTTTTATTGGTTAACAAATTGGTTAAAGAAAAAGTTATGTATGCACTTACTTAATTATTCTCTTATCCGTTACAGTTAGTCTTGCTTGGAAATAAAAAAGAAGGAAATGATATAGCAAGTAATCCAGCTTTTGAAGATAATAAAAATAGTTTCAATTTTAAAAAATGTTTTTCGCTAACTTTTGCCTGTTTTTATTTTTCATTTAATCTAACAGCCTGCATGTTCAAAGCAATTCCATACCGTTATCGTGTGCTTGTGTTGCTTTGTTCTCTAACCACGCTCACTTATCTTGACAGAATTTGCATTTCAATAGTTGGCGTACGAATAAAAGATGACTTGCATCTTAATAACGAACAATTTGGATGGGTACTCGCATCGTTTGCACTCGCTTATGCATTGTTCGAAATTCCTTCCGGTGTATTGGGTGATAAAATAGGTCCGCGTGCAGTTTTTATCCGCATTGTTTTATTCTGGTCTTTGTTTACTGCGGTAACAGGTTTGGTGAACGGGCTTATATCATTACTCATCATACGTTTTTTATTTGGTGTTGGTGAATCCGGAACATATCCGAATTGCCTCAATGTTATTTCAAGATGGTTTCCTGCAAATGAAACCGGAAGAGCACTGATAGGAGTTGGTTTAGGGCAACAAATCGGATCAGCAATAGCTCCTCTCATTATAACTCCGATTGCGGTTGCTTACGGATGGCGTATGCCGTTTTTTGTAAATGGCGCTATCGGTGTGGCTTGGGTATTGATTTGTTATGCATGGTTTAAAAATTCTCCATCAGAAATGAAACATATTTCTGCAGCGGAGAAATCTAAAATAGAATCTGGTTGCAGGCATCAGAAGCATCAGCATGTTGTACATTGGAGACTTATTTTTAAAAATCGAACTGTATGGTCGCTGATGTTTATGTATTTCTGTTTTCAATGGGCAAATTATTTTTTTGTGGCATGGATGCCGGTATATCTTCAAGAAGGAAAACACTTTACTGAAAATGAAGCGAAGTCCATTATTTCTGCAATATTTATTGCAGGTATGGTTGGTTTAATTATCGGCGGTTTTATTGCTGATTGGCTTGTAAAAATAAAAGGAGTGCGTTTCGGAAGACGCTTTGTTGGCATGACCGGTTTCGGAATGTGTGGATTACTAATTCTAAATGCGGCGCTTGTATCAAACAATCATTTTGCTGCTTTATCTCTTATTGTTGCAAATGGGTTTTATGGTTTTAGTGTTATGTCTTGTTTTGGTGTGTGCACAGATATTGCCCGAAACAATGCCGGCACTGTAACGGGCGCTATGAACTTTAGCGGACAAATGGGGGCATTTTTTCTCGCAATTGTATTTGGAAAAATCGCCGATGTTACACACAACTTTGAGTATCCGCTTTTTGTTGTGGCAGGCGTTCTTGCTGTTGGATTTTTACAATGGTTAATGATTGATCCGCTGCAACAATTAACAATACCGGAAAAAAAGGAAATAACGGTTACAAAAGAAACACTGCAGCTATGAAAATACAATGCTTCCAAAACAATAAAGCATTGCTTGTTTATTTACAGATTTTTTATCCCATCGCTTAATGTTAGCTTGGCTCATAAAAATAATTCACACCCGTGTGGATAAAAATTGCTTTTAACAAGTATTTGATAACATTCAGATATGTTGGTACGTTTCATGTTTGTTTATTATCAAAATTTGCAGCATGAAAAAATTATTTACTGCTATCCTATTTATTGTGTGTGCAAAATTTTCAATGGCACAAACTGAATCTTCAACATATAACCGCGCCATTGGTTTAAAATTTCCCGGTGGTCTCTCTGTTACTTACAAAAAATTTGTTACGCAAACCACCAATCTCGAAGCGCAGGCAACCGCATGGAATAAGGGTTTTAGAGTAAGTGGTCTTTACGAGTTTAACTTTTATTCTTTCAACACTGTTGATGGTCTTGCATGGTTTGTTGGTCCGGGTGTGCATCTTGGTTTTTGGAAAGAGCAATACTCAAAAGATTATAACAGCAAGGCAGATTTTGGCATTGATGGCATCATCGGACTCGATTATAAATTCAAGGATTTACCGGTTAATGTTAGCCTTGATTGGCAGCCTGCGATAACGCTTGTAGGCTCGGCAGGCTTCACGCCTTCGTATGGTGGCTTAGCCGTTCGATATACGTTTTAATTCTTCACCAAAAATTTATTCATGAAAAAGATTCTGCTGTTTGGCATTATTGTAATCGTTGGCGTTACTGCAAAAGCACAAAGCATGGGCAGTTCTTACACAACTGCATTGGGTGTTAAGTTTTATCCCGGCGGTATTAGTTTAAAACATTTTATGCAACCAAACAAAGCCATTGAAGGGCTTGGATATTTTTATAGTGATGGGGTTCGCTTTACTGGCTTATACGAAATTCATGGCGATATTACCGGCGCAGAAGGTTTGCGCTGGTATGTTGGACCCGGCGCCCACATTGGTTTTTGGAACGATGAATGGAAACGTGATAATCCTCGCAGAGATGATGGCGTTATCATTGGCATTGATGGTGTGGTTGGGCTCGATTATAAAATAAAAGGTGCACCTATAAATTTAAGTGTGGATTGGCAGCCGTCGTTCACTTTTGTTGGATACAATTACTTCGAAGGTGGTTGGGGCGGTCTTGGTATTCGTTTTACTTTTTAATATAGATTCTGATTGTAAGAACCGTTGCATTCCTGCAATGGTTTTTTATTTCTATTACCCGCAATGGGTTTCCAAGTTTTTCTTTATGAGCCCAACTACATTACTGCTATTGAACTTCCGTTGCGTCGCACACTTATGCTTTCTGTTCTCTGCTCAGCAGTTTAACTGCATAATGATGATTAGAGCCATACCGGGTATATGTCATCACAAAAGATAAATTGATAAATAAGACCGGTCTTTTGCTCAAACCTATGGCTCAAAGCAGCTTATCAGATAATCATTCAAATCATAAATTCTTTCAGCCACTCATACCAAAAATTTATTGAAATAGGCGCAAACACTACATTTGCGCAAACATAAAAAAGCATGAGAAGGATTTTGTTGTACACCCTGTTGCCGGGCTTATGTGTGCTTGCTAATAAAAACACGATTGCACAAAATGGCAACAGTAAGACTGCTAAAATGAAATACATTGATGTCTCCAACATGGACATGAATGTAAAACCCGGAGATAATTTTTATCTCTATGCAAATGGCAACTGGATAAAAAATAATCCTGTGCCTGCATCAAAAACAAGATGGGGAAGTTTTGATATGCTGCGTCAAACAAGTCTTGACCGCTTAAAAGTATTGTGCGAAGAAGCTTCAAAAAATCAGTTAAAAGATTCTGTCTCGCAACGTGTGGGCGATTTGTATGCAAGCGCAATGGACAGCGCAGTAATAGAGCAACTCGGATATACTCCCATTAAACCCGAACTCGAAAGGATTGCTGCATTAACAACAAAAGCACAAATACTTAATGAGATTGCAACACAACGTGTAAAAGGTGTAGGCGGTGTTTTATTTGGTTTTAGTGTGGAGCAAGACGATAAAAATGTGAATGCCTATATTTCTGCACTAAGGCAAGGCGGCTTATCACTTCCCGATCGTGATTATTATTTAAAGTCAGATGCTCGAAGCCAATCCATTCGCGAAGCATATTTGAGTTATATAGCTGATATGTTTAAGCTCGTTGGTGATGATGAAGCAACAGCAAAAACAAAAGCAAATGCAATAATGGGCTTAGAAACCGGTCTTGCAAAAGTGCAGATGAGCCGTGTTGATTTAAGAGATCCGAAAAAAACTTACAATAAATTTTCTGTTGCAGAATTCACCAAAACCACGCCCGGCTTTGATTGGAAAGGAATGCTTACTTCCATGAAAGTTTCAAGTGCAGATAGTATTGTTGTAAACAATCCCGCATTCTTTAAAACTGCGGATGCTTTGTTCAGCGCTGTTCCTATTGAAACATGGAAAGCATATTTACAATGGGCAGTTATAAAATCGAAAGCCGCTTATTTAAGCAGCGCATTTATAAACCGTCAGTTTCAATTCAGCAAAGTGTTAAGCGGACAAAAAGAAATTACACCGCGCTGGCAACGTATGAGCTCGATGGTTGATAACTTAATCGGAGAATTGATTGGTCAGTTATATGTTCAGAAATATTTTAACGAAGCCGCTAAACAAAGAATGCTTGCACTTGTAAAAAATGTACAGCAAACTTTTGCAGACCGCATTCAACGCCTCGATTGGATGAGCGACAGCACCAAACAAAAGGCGATGGACAAATTAAATGCTATCGTTAATAAAATTGCTTTCCCCGATAAGTGGGAAAAATATGAAGGAGTAGTAATTAAACGGAACGATCTTATCGGCAACATCGAAAGCGTTAATGTATGGGCTTATAATAAAATGGTGGGCAGAATGGGTCAACCTGTGGATAAAACAGAATGGGGAATGACGCCGCCAACTATCAATGCTTATTACAATCCTACAAACAACGAAATAGTTTTTCCAGCCGGCATTTTGCAATTCCCCTTTTTTGATTTTGGTGCAGATGACGCAGTAAACTATGGTGGTGTTGCTGCAGTTATTGGTCATGAATTAACACACGGTTTTGATGATCAGGGTCGCCAATATGCAGCCGATGGAAATTTAAAAGAGTGGTGGACATCTTCTGATGATGAGAAATTTAAAGCACGTGCACAGCTTGTGGTGAATCAATACAACGCTTATACAGTGAATGATTCACTGCATGTAAATGGTGAATTAACGCTCGGAGAAAATCTGGCCGACCTTGGCGGTTTAAACATTGCATATGAAGCATTCAAAAAAACAGAACAAGGTAAGAGCGATAAAAAGATTGACGGCTTTACTCCCGATCAGCGCTTTTTCTTGGGTTGGGCACAGGTTTGGCGTTCGAACATTTTACCGGAATATGCTGCACAATTAATAGTTGTTGATCCGCATTCGCCGGGAATGTATCGCTGCAACGGCCCCGTATCAAACATAGATGCATGGTATAAAGCATTTAATGTGCAACCGGGCGATAAAATGTATAAACCCGAAAGTGAAAGAATAAAAATTTGGTAAAAAAAGAGCCGCTTTCGCGGCTCTTTTTTTGTGACACGTTTTCGTCCTTAAATTTTTTATCTTTCCCAAAACAAACTGCAATGATTGAAATAATAAGAACCGATTCATCCAACAAAGACTTTATTGAACTTGTAAAACAACTCGACGCTTATTTAGCAATTATAGATGGTGATGAACATTCATTTTATCATCAGTTTAATAAGATTGATAAACTTAAACATGCAGTTGTTGTGTATGAAGATGGAAAGCCGGTTGCCTGCGGCGCGATAAAAGAATTTGAACCAAATACAATGGAAGTAAAACGCATGTTCACATTACCCGAATACAGAGGAAAAGGAATTGCTTCGAAAGTTTTAAACGAATTAGAAAGATGGGCAGAGGAACTCGGTTATGCAAAGTGTGTTTTGGAAACAGGCAAACGACAACCAGATGCTATTCAACTTTATAAAAAGAGCGGATACAAACTCATCCCCAACTATGGACAATATGCAGGAATGGAAAACAGCGTTTGTTTTGAAAAAGAAATAAGATAGTGCAACAGGCATTTCATGAGTTTTGTTGATTTAAATTTTATAGTTGATTTGTTAGCACAAAAGCCCGGACAGCATATTATGTTCGGTCTCCCTCTCCTTTGGAGTGGGATTAAGGGTGAGGTCATTTTATATTATGCGGATTGGGTACAAAATTTAAAAACGAATTAAAGTGATGTTCGTATTTTCTCTTATCAAGCTTATAATAAAATGCTCCTCGTTTTGAATTCTCTTTCTCTTTTTGTTTTTGTTTTATAAGCAAACCCGTTGATAAAACCTTTCTTGAAAAATTTCTTTTGTCCATGAGAGTCTCATAAACACATTCATACAGGTTTTGAAATTGAGGCAGTGTAAATTTTTCGGGCAGGAGTTCAAATAAAATAGGATGAAGGGCAGCTTTGTAACGAAGCTTTTCTTTAGCCATTTCAATCATGGATTTGTGATCGAAAATGAGCGAAGGAATTTTTTTCAAATCAAACCACTCTGCATGGTACTCATGGCTTATTTGTTTCTCATACTTATTAATATCTATCAAACTAAAGTAAGCGATGGAAGCAACTCTTTCCAAAGGATCACGATGCGGATCGCTGAAGGCATAGAGCTGTTCGAGATAAACATTCTCGAGTCCGGTAAGTTGTCTTAAAACTCTTGCAGAAGCTTTCTCAAAACTTTCATCTGGTTGAACAAATCCACCCATTAAGCTCCATCTTCCTTTCTCCGGTTCAAAACCTCTTTGAATCAATAAAACTTTCAAATCAAATCCGTCGAAACCAAAAATTATACAGTCAACTGCAACAAGCATTCTTGTCTGTTTTGAATAGCGCATCATAAAAAATAAGCACAGTGTTATTGTGAAAAATAAAATTTAAAATACATGAAAGGAGTATAATATTTTTTCGTGAAACGTGAAACGTGAGATATAAGTTACTCACGATTGACGTCTGACACCTGCTGTCGCAGACATCATTCACGATTAATATTCAGCAGTTGTTTCATACCGTATTAATTTTTTTGTCTCCTTTCTAATTGCAAATTCAAGTGATACCTTTTGTAATCTTAATCATTTAAATTCGGGTTAGTGTAATGGCATTTACTGTAAAAATAAAAAAATAAGTGTAAAGCTAACATTCAAAAGGCGAATGGTCAATGCGAATAAAAAAATTTTTGGCGCGATATTGCCCATTGCCCATTCAATGTCATTTACGTAAGCAGATGCCTCCTTCGGTATGATAACATCCTTTTTTGATGGTCAGACCGGGACGGTCAGACCATGCAGCAACAGAATTTTTTTTGAATTAAAGTCTGACTGTCCTCGGTCTGACTTCACTCGAAATTTAAGCTGTTCTGATGTGATAATATCTATTTTATCTGTTATCCAGAATAGGTAACTCGGCATGACAAAATCCTACTACGAAGCTTGTCATTGTGACGTAGGGGGAATCTAATTCGAAATTATAATTCCTTAAGTAAAACGACATTGATTGCCCCATTCACCTTCAGCAGTACAAGAGTGCAACGCAAGAAAAGTTTAATAGCAGCAATCAAGCCGGGCTCAAAAAAATAATTGTAAAAAATACACTTATTCTAAATCTGTGACGTAGTTTTATCACCATAAAACAGTACTTGTTTATGAAAATTTTACGTTTGCTTTGCTTTATGCTTTCTTCAACTTTTGCGGGTATCAGCTTTGGTCAATCAACCGTTACTCTAAATGTTTCCGATGCAAAAACCACGATTAACAAAAACATTTATGGTCATTTTGCGGAGCATTTGGGCCATTGCATTTACGGCGGATTTTATGTAGGCGATACTAATAAAACAATTCCCAATACTGCCGGTGTGCGCAGCGATGTCATCGCTGCACTAAAGAAAATGAAGATTCCCTTGCTGCGATGGCCCGGCGGATGTTTTGCAGACACATATCACTGGAAAGATGGCATTGGCGCAAAAGATAAACGACCAACGATTGTAAATAAATGGTGGGGTGGCGTTACAGAAGACAATAGTTTTGGTACACACGATTTTTTGAACATGTGTGAAAAGTTAAATGCTGAACCATATATTTCCGGTAACGTAGGCAGTGGCACCGTTCAGGAACTTGCCGATTGGATACAGTATGCAACCTTCGATGGTAAAAGCCCGATGAGTGATTTGCGCCGTTTAAACGGAAGAGATCAACCATGGAAAGTAAAATTTTGGGGCATTGGAAATGAGGCTTGGGGCTGCGGCGGCAACATGACTGCAGAATATTATGCCAACGAATATCGCAAGTACGCAACGTTTATGAGTGATTGGGGAAACACCGGCGGAATTATGCGCATTGCATCGGGTGCAAGTGACGCAGATTACTATTGGACTGAAACGCTTATGAAAAACATTCCGCTCAACATGTTGGGCGGCGTTGGTGTGCATCACTATGCTGTTATCGAATGGGAACACAAAGGCTCTGCCACCAACTTTACCGAAGCGCAATATTTTGCTACAATGAAGAGCGCTTTTAAGATGAAAGAAATTGTAGAAGGGCATGCGGCTATTATGGATAAATATGATCCGCAGAAAAAAGTTGCGATGTGTGTTGATGAATGGGGCGGCTGGTACGATGTTGAACCCGGAACAAATCCCGGTTTTCTCTTTCAGCAAAACACGATGCGCGATGCGGTTCTTGCAGGGGCAACACTTAATATCTTCAACAATCATGCAGACCGTGTTCGTATGGCTAATCTTGCCCAAACAATTAATGTATTGCAGGCAGTTATTTTAACCGATAAAGAAAAATTGATTCTCACGCCAACATATCATGTGATGGAGATGTACAATGTGCATCAGGATGCAATGCTGGTACCCGTTACGGTTAGCACAGATAATTATGTTTTCAACAACGATACATTGCCTGCTGTGTCTGTATCTGCATCAAAAGATAAGGATGGTCTAACGCATATATCGCTTGTAAATATTGATCCCAATAAAGGTCGCGATGTAATGGTAAACGTTAGCGGCGCTTCATTTAAAAATGTTACAGGAAGAATTTTGGTATCTGCTCATATACAAGATCACAACACTTTTGACAATCCTGAAAAAGTAAAACCTGCAACATTCAACGGAGCAAGTTTAAAGAGCAATGCTTTAACAGTGAAGCTACCAGCTGCTTCGGTTGTAGTGCTTGAGCTGAAGTAAATTAATTGCTGCGAGACACAAAGGCATAGAAAATGATTTTTAAATTTAATTCAGTGTTTCAGTGTATTCTGCGGCAATAAATAAGAAGATTGTTTTTATGAACCAATCTGCATTACTACTATGATGCTTTACTTGCGTCGCACACTTATACTGATATACTTCTATTAACAATTCGAAGGAGATGCCTCATACTCGGCATGACAAGCTTAAGTTCTTTGATGCCTAAAGTTTTATAGTTACCTGAAGTAGTTTCTTTAGCTTGTCATGCTGACGCAGGAAGCATCTGTTCTTTGCACTTCAATATTAACGACCATGCTTATCATCAAACAAGTCAAAATAATAACCTGTGCAATTGCAACAGTTTTATTCATCACTGCTCTGCATGCACAACGTACACTTACAGTAAAAGTAAATGAACCAAAAGCAGAAATTCAACCAACTATGTGGGGCGTTTTTTTCGAAGACATCAATCTTGGTGCAGATGGCGGTATTTATGCGGAGCTTGTAAAAAATCGTTCCTTCGAATTTTTTAGACCACTTATGGGTTGGGCTGTTCAGCAAAAACAATTTAAAGAAGGCGCAGTGCTTGTATTAAATCGCAAAGAAGAAAACACTTCAAATCCGCGCTACATCCACGTTACAGTAAACAATGCAGCAAAAGGTGATTTAGGTTTAACAAATGAAGGTTTTCGCGGCATGGGTATAAAGAAAAATGTGCGTTATGATTTTTCAATGATATATCGCCAACAAACCAACAATGTAAAAATGTATGTTGAGCTTATTGACAGCGCAGGCAATGTACTTGGCAACACTATTGTTACACCAACACAAACAGGAGAGGAGTGGCATAAAGCGACTGCAAACTTAACAGCCAATGCAACAGCGATGAAAGCAAAAATGAATATTTGGCTTGAAGGCAATGGTGAGATTGATCTTGACATGATTTCGTTATTTCCGGGTGATACATGGAAGAACCGTTCCGGTGGTATGCGTGCCGATATGGTACAATTGCTTGCCGATATGAAGCCCGGTTTTATTCGCTTTCCCGGTGGCTGTATTGTTGAAGGTTTTGACTTAAATCAACGCTATCGCTGGAAGAATACAATTGGTCCGCTCGAGAATCGCCAACTCATTATCAACCGCTGGAATTTTGAGTTTGCACATCGCCCAACACCTGATTATTTTCAAACTTTTGGTCTTGGCTTCTTCGAATATTTTCAATTGGCTGAAGATATTGGCGCAGAGCCGCTGCCTATTCTTAATTGCGGCATGGCTTGTCAATTTAATTCAGCAGAAGTTGCACGCATGGATGAGCTTGAACCTTACGTG